>Ga0302347_1003505_pt1 | contig 13789 bp, 14 predicted proteins | sample PhyWR1_FD_202178 | JGI IMG/M metagenome (GOLD analysis project Ga0302347, IMG submission 202178) | Leaf surface microbial communities from wheat plants in UC Gill Tract Community Farm, Albany, California, United States - DLSL W.R1 (v2)... | ecosystem: Host-associated > Plants > Phyllosphere >...
TAGCCAGCAAACATATTCCAAGAAAATCGAACAGCGATTGGACAACCATGCTGGGTATCAGGAACTTTAATTTCATGACAATATTGGATTTAGGCAAAAACCGATCGGTCTTGACCAAAGGGACCGGACAAAGATCTATGGGAATGGTATCAAATACGGCAGGCCCTGATAGACCATGATGGCCGAACCAGGGTTATTGCTGAACAGCAAAAGACGGAAAAAAGGCAAACTTAAAAAGATTGATAAAAAACTTGTATAAAATCCAGAATTAAGATAGTTACCTTATATGATTTAATGTCTGTGAAGAAATTGAAAATTATTACATCGAAAATAAAGAATTGAAAATGGGTTAATAGAATCGATAACCATTTCAAAAAATCAAATTTTCTACTGGGGATAGATTGAATGTTAGAAACAACGATTTAAAAACATTTTATGAGGGTTGTATATTAATCCAAGTGTTTTTAGAAGTTAGCAACAGTGAAGTTGACTTATCCGAAAAAGCAGTATATGAGTTAAAAACTTTAGAAGCAAAAGAACATTGAATTATTGATTAAACAAAAAACCCAGACAAAAATCTGGGTTTTATTATATTATTCATTTTCAATTTACCAGCCACCGGAAGCACCACCGCCGCCGAAACTTCCGCCGCCGCCAAAGCCACCGAAACCGCCGCCACTGCTTCCGCTACCAAATCCACCACCGCCGAAACTGCCTGGGAATGGGAAGAATCCGCCGCCATATCTTCGGCTTCCTTTTCTGGAAAGCGTGTAATCATCGTCGTCATCGTTGCCTCGGTTGTTTTTGTTCATAATGCTTATCAAAATAATGATGATAATGACAATCAACACAAGAGAACCAATACTGATTCCGCCATCTTTGTTCTGTTTCTTGACGATTGGTTTGAATTTCCCCTGAACTGCTTCCATAATTGCAGAAGTGCCTTGGTCTATTCCGTTGTACCAATCGCCTTTTTTGAAGCTTGGTGTTACGAGATAATCCAAAATCTGCCCCGCAACCGAAGCCGTCAAGTATTGTTCAACCGCCCGACCTTGCTGGATTGACATTGTATGGTCTTCTGTCGCAATCAGGAAGACAACGCCATTATCAACACCTTTTTGTCCGATTCCCCATTTCTCACCGTACATTGTTGCGAGATAATTTACATCTTCGCCACTGGTTGTTGGAAGGATTATAACCTCAATCTCTGTAGAAGTTGAATCTGAGAATTTAATCAGTTTTTGATTCAGCGCATCTTTTTCACTTTCGGAAAGTAGATTGGCCTTATCATAAACAGGATAAAGCACCGCTGGTTTTTCGGGCACAAGCTGAGCTTTGGAAAACAATCCAAAAATCAGGAATACTGCAAAAATATATCGTTTAAGAGAAGCTGATATCATTGGATAGTTCATTGATATTTTCCCCAATTACAGGGAAATATTTTTTCAGTTCAAAGCCCGTTTTCAGAATAGCATCTTTGAGACCCTGATAATAATTTTCTTTCACAAATTCAGCCGTGATTTCATCGTGAATCGTATCCCAAAAAGATTGTTTCACTTTCTTATGAATGCCCTCATCACCAATGATCGTGAGATAATGCTGTTCAAAATTCACATAGAACAAAACCGCATTTCTTTCTTGGGTCAAGTGCATTTCCAAAGATTTGAAGATGCCAAAAGCTTTCTCAGCAAAGTTATCTTCGGCTGTGGAATCGATATGCACACGAATCTCTCCCGAGGAGTGGTCTTCAGCTATTTTGATGGCTTCCACAAGGGAAGCCATCTCTGTATTTGTAAGAAAGTGATTCATTATTCTGAAAATACAGAAGGTGCTTTTTCTGCGCCAGCTTCTGCTTTGAAATATGGTTTTTCTTTAAAGTTCGAGAAGTTGGCAATCACGTTATTTGGAAACGTTTTGATTCTTGTATTGTACTCTCTAGCCGCATCGTTGTAATAAACGGTTTCGGAACGGATACTATTTTCAATCGCTGTATATTCTCTTTGGAAATTGATATATTGTTGGTCAGCTTTCAAGTTTGGATAGCTTTCTACAACGGCTAACAATCTGCTCAATGAACCACTCAATTCACCTTGTGCTGCTTGGAATTTTGCCATATCAGCTTCGGTCATATTGGTTGGGTCGATATTTACAGATGTCGCTTTTGACCTTGCTTCAACCACTTTGGTCAATGTTTCGGTTTCAAATTTCGCGTATGATTTTACTGTTCTTTCGAGATTTGGAATCAAGTTCGCTCTTTTCTGATAAACGGTCTCTACATTGGACCATTTGGAATTTACGGTCTGTTCCTGACCTACAAATCCATTTCTAATTCCGACTGCCCAAAATCCAATGACTGCGATAATAGCAACAATGACGATGAGAGCGATACAACCTTTACCTTTCATAGTTTGATGTGTTTTAAAATTTAGTTAAACCAAATATACAAATTATATGCTATGGTGGAATTTATTTTTAATAATGCTAAAATTAACCTTCAATAATTTTCTTTCGGTGATTGATTCCCCATTCCACCAGGTTTTCCGTGAGCGGCGTTACGCTTTTACCGTATTCTGTGATGGCGTAGAAAACCATAATTTTAGATTCATCCTGCACAGTTCTTGTGATGAGAAGGTTGGTTTCCAACTCCTTTAATTCTTTACTCAACATTTTAGCAGAAATCCCGTCGATTTCACGTTCCAGTTTTTTGAAATGAATATCCTGATGTTGCCGATTATTCAAATATCTCAAAATCATCAGTTTCCATTTTCCACCTAAGATGTCCAAGCAATCTCTCATCGCCCGAAGTTCCTCGCCACAGGTTGTTTCTCGTTCTATATTGTCTACAATTATTTTCATATGTAAATTTTATTGTTTTTAATTGTCATACACAATCGCCAGCACGTTGGTAAATAATTTCAATTTTTGTCAACAGCAATTTCATATCGTTTTCATCAAGGTAAGTAGTTACCTATTGTTAACTAGTAACAAATTTAAAGCATTTTACTAATAAATTTGTAGAAATTAAATGAAAATGAAAGCGATTATCCTTAATGAAAATAATGAACTCAAAGATGAAGACATTGATTTGAGACCAATTTTACCTCACGAAGTAAAAGTCAAAATCATTGCTTCCGGCTTCAATCCCATCGATTATCAGATGCGGGAAAATGAACACGAAAAGAAATATTTATTTTCAAATATCTTGGGAAGAGAAGCTTCTGGAATCGTCATCGAAACTGGAGAAAATGTTATCGATTTAAAGATTGGCGACCAAGTATTTTTCGTCTGCGGAAGTATGGGAAGCAACGGCACTTATGCCGAAGAAATTATTTTGCCTCAAGGTATTGTTGCGAAAAAACCAACTTCACTAGATTTTGAAGAAGCTGCCGGTTTACCTTCTATCGGAATCACCGCTCTACAAATTTTCAACCGCGTTGATTGGAATAAAGTAGAAAACGTTCTAATCACTGGCGCTGCCGGTGGAGTTGGGAACTTTGCTTTGCGATTGATTTTAGTAAATTTAAATAAGAAAATTGTGGTCACGGCCGGCAATCAGGAAAGTGTTGAGCAATTGGTTAATCTTGGTCTTAATAAAAATCAAATCGTCAATTATAAGCAAGATAATTTAGCTGCGAAAATTTTAGATATTAATCAAAATCAGAAATTTGATCTGGTCATCGATGCAGTTGGTGATCAATTATCAGAAATCTCCGCCAAAGTTTTGAAAGCTAACGGAATTTATGCGAACGTCACCCATTTCATCACGCCAAAAGCCAACGATTTACTTTTCGGAATTGGCGCAACGATTCTCAATATTTCAAATTTTATTTACGCCAAAGAGAAGAATTACAATCATTTCAGAAAATCTCTTAATCAAATCAAACAATACATCGATGAAGGAAAAATTGACCCTTTACCAACCAACACCGTTGGTGGACTTTCCGCTGAAACCGCTGAAAAAGCGCAACAATTACTGAAAAATAATCAAACGCAAGGAAAAAAATTGATTATGCAAAATCAAAAATAAATGGGTCATATCAAAGCAATTCCAAGAAGAATCATCACCGGAACAAGAGACGGAAAATCTTACATCGCAAAAGACGAAATTGTAACCAACGTCTCAGAACATTTTCCCGGATTAATCATTTCCGACGTCTGGCAAACCAGCAAAATGCCGACAAGTTTTGAACAGGAAAAACCGATAGAAAATTCTGCAATCCCAAGTGTTATCAAAAATGGAACTTACTTCCGCTACGTTCAGATTCCGCCGGACGAAAGATTGGGAATTGAAATACTTGCCGGACAACCTCATCCATTGATGCACCAAACCAAAAGTCTGGATTATATCATCATTCTTTCCGGTGAAATATATCTGATAACCGACACAGACGAAACACTTTTACAGGTTGGCGACATCGTCATCCAAACCGGAACCAATCACGCGTGGAGCAACCGTTCCAACGAGAATTGCATCCAATTGGCGGTGCTCATCGACGCCGAATAATTACTTATCAAAACCCTTGGCCTCTTCCCAAAGTTCGTCCATTTTTTCGAGGTTCAAATCGGAAAGGTTAAGGTTTTTAGACCTTGCAATTTCTTCCATTTTCTGAAATCTGGAAATGAATTTCGAATTCGTTTTTTCCAAAGCGGTATCTGCATTAAGACCAGAAATTCTGGCATAATTAATCAAAGAAAAAAACACATCGCCCAACTCCTGCTCTTTTTTATCAGCCTCAGTTTCTGCGTGAAATTCTCCCAACTCCTCTTCCACTTTCGCCCACGCATCTTCCGCAGAATCAAATTCAAAACCAATTCCCTTCACTTTATCCTGAATTCTGTAAGCTTTGATAATCGGCGGTAAACTCTTCGGAACACCTTCCAAGACGGACTTATTTCCCTCCTTCAATTTTAGTTTTTCCCAATTTTGCTTCACCGCTTCTTCATCTTCCGCCACAGCGTCGCCATAAATATGAGGATGACGGAAAATCAATTTCTCATTCAAAGAATTAATCACATCAGCAATATCAAAACTTTCCTTTTCCGACCCGATTTTCGCATAGAAAACCAAATGCAGAAGCACATCGCCAATTTCTTTTTTGATTTCCGAAAGGTCATTATTCAGAATCGCGTCAGACAATTCGTAAGTTTCCTCAAGCGTCAGATGGCGCAAACTTTCCAAGGTCTGCTTCCTGTCCCACGGGCACTTTTCCCGCAAATCATCCATGATGTCGAGAAGCCTTCCAAAAGCCTCCATTTTTTCTTGTCGTGTATTCATAAATGATGAATGATAATTGATTAATGATTAATTTTATTTGGGCAGCTTTTCCACCTACCGCTCCCAAACCTACCGAAGTGGTTCGACGAGGTCAATCTTTTTTGCAGAACGTTTCAGTTCAATAAAAACTGGGGCCACGCAAAAAAGGACTTCCGCTCAAGTCGGGCTGCAGCTTCGCCAAGTTTAACGTTTGTCTTTAAAGTCAATTTCCATCAACTTTCAACCAATAACTATCAACTAATTAATGCGATTTATTTTGCAACATCGGAACGAATTTATAAACCCCAAATTCCTCTTTCTCAAACTGCGTATCCGAAATCTTCGTAAATCTGTAAAGAATCTGTTCATCAGTTTTTCCGAGCGGAATTACCATTTTACCTCCAACCTTCAATTGTTTCAATAATTCGGTGGGCAAAACTTCTGCCCCACAAGTTACCAATACTTTATCGAAAGGCGCAAACGTAGGCAAACCCGCAAACCCATCCCCAAAACTCTGGAACTTCGGACGAATATCCAATTCTCTGAAAAGTTTATGAGAAAAATCGAACAAGTCTTTTTGACGTTCAACGGTGTAAACCAAAGCTTTCATTTTGATAAGAACTGCCGTCTGATAACCACATCCAGTTCCAATCTCCAGGATCTTTTCGCCTTCTTCAACTTCCAACAATTCGGTTTGTTCCGCAACAGTTGAAGGATGAGAAATCGTCTGTTTTGCCAAAATCGGGAAAGCGCGGTCTTCGTAAGCATAATCCTCGAAAACACTTTCTATGAAAAGATGTCTTGGAACCTCGTTCATCGCAGACAAAACAAAACCGTCAGTGATTCCAATCTTCTGATGAAGATAATCCATTAATTGTTTTCTTTTCCCTTTATGAACATAAGTATCTCTCATTATTGCCGTTAGTTCTTTGTATTATAACTTGCAATTTCCGAAGGATAAATTTAAAATCCAAACAAGAATCATAATTTTCAACATTTATTAAAAAACTAATCCTTATTCAGATTAAACTTTATAAATTTGATTGTTTTTTTAATAAATATTTAAATAAACTTTTAATTAATTGAATGAACGAATGGATGTTATGCAGAAAATAAGAGCTTACATTAAAGGAACTGGCTCGTACGTTCCACCAAAAATTTTAAAAAATGACTTTTTCGAAAAAGTAGGTTCATCCGACGAATGGATTTTCAAAAATCTGGGAATCAGAGAACGCCGAATTGCAGAGGGCGAAGTAACCAGCGATTTGGCTTACAAAGCCGGACTGAAAGCTTTGGAAAACACAGACGTAAAACCAGAAAATATTGATTTAATAATCGTTGCAACCTCAACGCCTGACCGTCAAGCGCCATCCACAGCGTGTTTCGTTCAGGAAAAAATGAAGGCGCCACAAGCCGTTGCCTTTGATATTTCAGCGGTGTGTTCAGGCGGACTTTACGGAATTGCGATTGGTTGTCAGTTTATAGAAACCGGAATGTATAAGAATGTTCTCGTTATCGGAGCAGATACTTTTTCGACGATTACAGATTGGGAAAGAAAAGATTCCGTTTTCTTTGGAGATGGAGCAGGAGCGATTTTGTTGTCAGCAACTACTGAAGATAAAGGCTTTTTTGATTTCAAATTGCACGCGGACGGAACTGGGAAATATCATTTTAATATTCCTGCTGGTGGTTCAGAGATGCCGGCTTCAGAAGAAACATTGAAACAAAAGCTTCATTATTTTCAAATGAACGGAAAAGAGGTTTTCGAAACTGCAACCAGAGTTTTGCCGGAAACAATCGACGAAATATTGGAAGCTAATAAAATGACTTCGGACAATGTAGACTGGGTAATTCCACACCAGCCAAGCATCAGAATTCTTCAGGAAACCGCTAGAAAAACCAATATCCCGTTTGAAAAAGTAATGACGAATATGGACAAATATGCTAACACTTCCGGTGGAACCATCCCAATTGTCCTTGATGAAACTTACAAAAGTGGAAAAGTGAAACCAGGAAACATCTTGCTTTTTGCAGCCGTTGGTTCGGGTTGGACCTGGGGAACTGCACTTTACAAGGCATAATTTTATCGCAAAGTCGCAAGATTTAAAATATAAAACTTATAAAAGTCGCAAAGTTTTCATTTGCGACTTTTAAACAAAATTCAAATAAAAAAATAGCGCCTTTGCGTTAATAAATAACACCTGGAAACTATGCTAGAAAATCAAACATTCCTCATTACGGGAATTGCAGATGAAAATTCTTTGGCGATGAAAACCGCTGAGAAAATTTTAAAAAACAACGGAAAAGTCGTTTGCACAGGTTTGGGTGTAACGCCTTTTCACAACAATCTTTCTGAAAAAGCGGCAGGATTTCTCAATAAAAACTACGAGGATTTTGAATCGGCCTGTAAGAAAATTTTGGGCAATGAAGTTTACACTGCACCACTGGATGTGACACTTCCGGAAAGTTTAAAATTCCTTGCTCAGGATCTGAAAAATAAAGACATTCAGCTGAATGGGTTTCTACACGCCATCGCAATGGACAAAACCATCCGGAACAAATCTGTAAAACCGATGCTGGAAGTGACGGCTGAGGAATTTAATGACACGATGAATGTTTCGGCGTTTTCATTGATTTCGCTGTGTCACGCTTTGTTGTCCAATGGCGTTTTGCAAAGAGGTTCGTCGATTGTTTCGTTGAGTTATATCGCAGCCGAAAAAGTGTCATTTTTCCCTTACATCAATATGAGTATTGCAAAAGCAGCACTTGAAAGACTGACGATTGAAATGGCTTATGAATTGGGTAAAGAGTACGGAATCCGCGCCAACGCCATCAGATTTTCGCCTTATATGGGAAGCAAAGCCGGAAATGCGACCTTAAAAGTTGAAGATGTTGAAAGAGCCGACAGAATCAGTCCGTTAGGAAATGCTTTGCCTGAAGATTTGGCGCACGAGATTGTTCATCTTTTCCGAAAAGAAACGAGAATTACAGGAGAAATCCGTCACGTGGATGGTGGCTTTCATATTATGGGATAGTAAACTAATTTTAGATTATAAATTTTAGATTATAGATTATAAATTTAGATTTCCAATAAATCTATAACTAAACATTTCAAAATAGTAGATTTAAGCCGCAAGTTTTGTGGCTTAAATTTTTTTATAATTAAATTTATTGCGACTTTGCAAGACAGAAATTATTTCAAATTAATTGTAAAATTTTATGAGAAAAATAAAAACAGCTTTGTTGGCTTACGGCGGTTCCGGGAAACTTTTTCACGCACCGTTTTTTGAAGTTCACGAAGGTTATGAATTATTGGGAGCTTACGAACGAAGCAAAAAATTAATTCAAACAGATTATCCGGAAGTCCAAAGTTTTGATTCTTTGGAAGCAGTTTTGGAAAGCGATGCGGAATTGATTGTTGTGAATACGCCAATCGATACGCATTTTGAATTTACAAAGAAAGTTTTGGAAGCTGGGAAAAATGCTTTGGTGGAGAAAGCTTTCACCACGACTTCTGAGGAAGCTGAGGAATTGCACAAACTTGCAAAAGAGAAAAAGCTGAAACTCTGCGTTTACCAAAACCGACGATATGACAGCGACTTTAAGACTGTGAAAAAGGTTTTGGATGAGGATTATCTTGGCGAAATCGTGGAAGCAGAAATCCGTTTTGAAAGATACAATCCTGAGCTGAGCCCAAAAGCTTGGAAAGAAAATGGAAATCCCGGTGCAAGTATTTTGATGGATCTGGGTTCGCATATTATAGACCAGGCCTTGACTTTGTTTGGTTATCCGGAGAAGGTTTTTGCTGATATTAGAAGAACTAGAGAAAATACTCAGATTGATGATTATTTTGATATTTTACTTTATTATTCTGACAAACGTGTGAGACTGAAATCCAGTTATTTCGTGAAAGAGCCAACCCCAGCTTATGTTTTCCACGGCAAGAAAGGAAGTTTCTTAAAACATCGTGGTGACGTTCAGGAAGATGAATTGAAACTAGGGAAAGTTCCGAATCGTGAGAATTGGGGAACGGAACCTGAAGAAAAAACCGGACTTTTGGTTTACAATGACAGAGTTGTCAATTTTCCAACTTTCCAGGGGAATTATCTTAATTTTTGCGATGACCTTTATGATGCGATTGTAAACGACAAGAAAGTTCCCGTAACTGCGAAACAGGCTTATCATACGATGAAAGTGATTGAAGCGGCGAAGGAAAGTTCTGAGAAGGGGGAAGTTATTATTTTGTAATAATTTGTAATAAAGAGACTTGGACTACGCTTAGTCTGACATCTAAAAGTAGTTTTTACAAGATTGTCATTCTGAAAAAATCTCTACAGGGATAGTCAGATTCTTTCAGAATGACAAACGTTGCCCTTATGACAAATCTTGTTTTTATGTAGAATCTGCAGCACGACTTGAGTGGAAATCCTTTTTGTGGCTGGACAAGCAGAGGCAAAAAGATTGGGAACCCATTCGACTATGCTCAGGATATACTGCGGATAAAGCTGCCCAAATCAGCTATTCGATGTCATCAAATAAAATCTTTAAAACAAAAAGGCTCAGAATCGTAAAAAATCCTGAGCTTTTTTATAATGTTTTTTGAAAATTCCTAATATTTGATCATTAGTACACCACTTTCTTTGATTCTGTACAAACCACCTTCTGGTAGTTTTTTATCATTTTGCGCAATCTCTTCTTTATCATAAACTGGACATCCTTGGATGATAGCAGGCGTAATTTCTGAAGCGTTCTTTATTACGTGGAGTCGGGATTGGGAATTTTCTTCTACAAAAGCAGATTTTGCCAAGACTGAACGATCGATGGTTTTTAAGACACCATTGGCATCCACCACGACTATCCTATCACTTGGATTGGTACTGATATAATTAGGGCGTTGGGCCGCCTGCAAAGTTTGCCATGCTCCTAATGTACCATAGCCTAATGCATCTATACGCACTCCCCCTAATATCAAATCTAATCTTTGTGTAGGATTTCTGTAAAAGGACCAGTTTCCCTTTTCGTCCATAATAGCTCGATAAGCATTCGCTGCAGTAGATGATGCACTACCATCACTGTTCGCACCTGAAGTTCCTAGCCATATTTCCCCTCCTATAGACGTATATTTCCCTGTTCTCAGGACAACTCCAGCACGTTGTTGTGTAACCGCTGATGTCAATCCATAATTATTACTGGAAGTAGTTGTATGTCCTTCGAATGCTGCAATAGAAGTCCCTGTTGGTCTGGCAGTTCTTGCGCCAATAGTTCCTCCCGAAATGATATTGCGATGTACAATGGCCTGCGAATTACTGGTAGTTGCCAAACTATAATTAATATCCAGGTCGGTGTTTGCCTGAAAAGTGACCTTATCATCAAATTGATAAGTTGAGATGGTCGTATCAGAAGGCGAATAACCAAATCCAATCCTACCCTTTGGTGTCACGATAATGTCGTCCAACACCTGTGTGGCTGTAGGTATTCCCGTTATGGAATTATCTTTTGCAGCATCTACATGAAAAGTTCCAATACCTTGATTGGTTCCTACTGCTACATTTCCTTTTTGGTAAATATCCTGCGTGTTAAGAGTCGCTTCTGTATCTGTTGTACGCACTCGCCAAGGCTCTGTTCCGCCAGAAGCAGTTCCCCCTGTAAACTTCTGCCAAAGAATGCCATCAAAATAATAATAGCCAGGAGCATCCACATGGGTTCTGGGGATATTTGTATCTCCACCGGAAACATCTGTCACATACACAAGAGCCGCCGTTTGATCGGTTCCATATGCTGCGGTATTACCAGTAAGCTCTGCTCTGGTAAGACGTGGCGACTGTAATCCGACGTGTTGGGTATTATCCGCAATGATACCTAAAGCATCTCTTTTTACACTAACATCTAATGTGGTTTTGGGACTGTCGGTATTAATACCAACTTGCCCAAACGAGTATCCAAATGCAACCAGTGCAATGGATAGATAAACTTTTTTCATCTTTTGTGTTTTTGTTAATTTAAACTCTGCAACCAGAGCAATCTTAAGATTATTTTTATACTAAATTGTGTTTTTTAATCAATAGTCATTTTCAGACTACGAATCCTCATTACAAATGTAAAAAAAATTAATAAAAACAATAATAAATAATACTATTAATTAATAAAAAATAAATAATATAAAAACAATTTAAATAATAATAGATTAATAACATAAAAACAACAATCATATTAATTTAAAAATAAGCATTTAATAAAATCAATAAATTATGATTGAATTATTTATATCCCAAAAAAGCAATATTGCTCAAAAAAGTTAAAATGAAGATAAAAATCGTTTACAAATAACCACACCTCACAAACCTACTCCAAATGACAAGACTCAGCAACATGAAAAATTCTGAGTCTTTTTTTATGTGGGTTTGGTTTAATTCTTAAATTTACCTCCTGAACAAAAATAAGCTATGATAAAAGCAGGACTTGTAGGAGCGGGACATCTAGGAAAAATCCATCTGAGATTACTGAATCAATCTGAGAAATACGAACTCGTTGGTTTCCACGACAAAGACGCAGAAAACGGCCGAAAACTGGAAGCGGAATTCGGTTATAAATATTTTGAAAGTTTGGAGGAGCTTTTGAATGAAATCGAAATGTTGGATATTGTTACACCAACGCTTTACCACTACGATTACGCGATAAAAGCGATTGAAAAAGGCATTCATTTTTTCATAGAAAAACCTGTAACGCAAACGCTGGAACAAGCGGAAGAAATTCTTCAAAAATGCAACGAATTCGGAATCAAGGCGCAAGTTGGTCACGTGGAAAGATACAATCCTGCATTCATTGGCGCCAAAGATTATATTAAAAATCCAATGTTCATCGAGATTCACAGATTGGCGGAATTCAATCCGAGAGGAACGGACGTTTCTGTGGTTTTGGATTTGATGATTCACGATTTGGATATTTTGTTGAGTTTGGTCAAGTCGAAAGTGAAAGTGATCCACGCAAGTGGTGTTTCTGTCGTGAGCAAAACGCCGGACATTTGCAACGCCAGAATCGAATTTGAAAATGGCTGTGTGGCAAATTTGACGACCTCCAGAATATCAATGAAAGCGATGAGAAAATCGAGGTTTTTTCAGCAAGATGCTTATGTTTCTGTGGATTTCTTAGAAAAAAAATCTGAGGTTATCAGAATGAAGCCAGCGCCTGAAAATCCGTCTGACTTTGATATGATCATAGAAAATGCAGAGGGCGAAAAAAACCAGATTATTTTTGAATATCCGAACATTCAGCCGAATAACGCCATCCTTGATGAATTGGAAAGTTTTGCCAATGCTATCAAATATGATGTTCCTGTTCAGGTTTCTTTGGAAGATGGGACTGAGGCATTGAAGGTTGCGTTAGAGATTGTGAGGTTGATCCAGAAATAGAGGTCTTGAAATATTACAAATTATTACCAATCATTATGGCATTTTCTTTTTTTGGATGTAAGAAAGAAACTTATGTTCCAATTGAATGTATGGACTTTCATCAACTTGTTGCTAAAAATGATATTAATCGAGTTGAATATCATTTGAAAAACGGGATGAATCCAAATTGTATCATCAATGCAGGAGTAACTCCTTTGATGACGGCAGCTGTTTACAACAGAACTGATGTAATTGATTTTCTAACATCATACAATGCCGAAATCAACAAACAAACAGATTCTGGCTGGACAGCTTTATTATATGCTGCAGAAAATGGTAATTATGAATCTGCAGATTTACTTATAAAAAAAGGAGCAAATATCAACTTAAGATTAAAAGGAGGCGAAAATGCATTAACCCAATCTTGCTACAAAGGGCATTTTAAAGTTGCAAAACTACTTTTGGATAAAGGAATTGATGTAAATATTTCAGATAATGAAATTGGATTAAATGCCTTGATAATGACATCTGATGTTGGAAATTTGGAGTTGGTTAAAACAATTCTACCACTCACAGATAATATTGACCATCAAAATAAATATGGAGAAACAGCTCTTATGAGAGCAGCAATGAAAGGACATCATGATGTTGCAAAATATTTACTCGAAATGAATTCGAATAAAGCGATTAAAGATACCTTTGGAAATGACGCTTTGTTTTACGCGCATAAATTTGATCATCCCGAACTCATTAGCTTATTAAATAAATAATATTTTAAATACTTTGTTACTACTCAATTTTGTTTGTAAGATGAAACATCTTTTGTTCATTCTTTTTTTAGCTCCATTATTAATTGTTTCCCAAGAAAAACCAGAGCTAATATTCGATAAATATATGGATGGCAACACAACTGTCATTTATGCAGATAACAATGAGTTTTGCCCTGTGAGCGTGGAGTATAAATATTCCGGAGAGAATGTAAAATCCAGTTTGGCCAACAAAAGTATTATCGTTGTTCCTGCTGAAGCAAAAAAATTTATCATCTCCAGAATCGATTCTGAGAATAAAACAAAAGGATTCAGCTATAGTTATAATGTCGTTTATGCTTTTGGCGATATGAATGCGAAACCTTCTGATTCAGAAGAAG
>Ga0302347_1003507_pt1 | contig 13784 bp, 9 predicted proteins | sample PhyWR1_FD_202178 | JGI IMG/M metagenome (GOLD analysis project Ga0302347, IMG submission 202178) | Leaf surface microbial communities from wheat plants in UC Gill Tract Community Farm, Albany, California, United States - DLSL W.R1 (v2)... | ecosystem: Host-associated > Plants > Phyllosphere >...
CCAGCCTTGCATAGAAAGACTGGTAAGCATATTCCGTAACGGGCTGGCTGACTATATTTTTTGTCAATGCCGATGACAGATCCCCCAGAAGCTCGTTGGTCAAAAAGTTCGATGCAGACAGATAGATGCTGCTTTGAGAACGCTTCTGAAAGGTGGCACCTCCGAGAACATCGATGCTGTGATCGTTCCATTTGTTTGAGTATTCCAATCTCGGTTCAACAATATAGGAGATCAGCTTTTGATCAAATCTTGTTACACTTGAACGTTCACTTCCGAAATTAAAGCTCGGATTAAAGGTGGTCGAAGGCAGAACCCTGTTCTCGTTCGAACTTGACATCGACAATCCTGAATTCATCACCAGCTTAAGTTTATCCACGAGCACATATCCCATTGACAAATTATGGTTCATCAGATCCGTCTTCGACCTGTAGTTACTGTATAATTGCGCCAGAGGATTGGTAAAAGTATTGTTCTGCCAGTTAAGGCTTCCGTCCGCGTTATACAAAGAAGGCGCATTGGGAGCCAATGTCAGAGCAGTTGAGTAAAGGTCAGTTCCCGGCAGCAGGTTATCCAGATAATTGAAGGTTCCGCTGTAGGTCACATTGAACTTCTTATTCTCGCTTTGATGATTGATGTTCACAAGACCAGACATCTTTCTGAACCTAAAGTCGCCTTTATAAAGAGTGGTCTCCTCATAGTAACCCAGACTGATGAGGTACTGTGTCAACTGGCTGCCCCCGCTGATGCTGAACTGATGATTCGTTTTAGTAGCCGTTTTACCCAGAAGCTCTTTCTGCCAATCCGTATTTCGGGACTGATCCCAGACACCATTCAGATCGTAAGCCGAAGCCGGATAAGTCAGAATTTTATCATTAACAAAAGCCTCACGGCGCATTCCAAGATATTCCTCCGTATTCATCAGCTTCATCCGGTTGATCAGCTCCCCTGCGCTAAAACTTGTATTGTACTGCAATGAAAGTTTACCTTTCTTTCCCTTCTTGGTACTAACAAGAACAACCCCATTGGAACCTCGTGACCCGTATATCGCATTAGCATCAGCATCTTTGAGCACCTCGATGCTTTCAATATCCGAAGGATCGATCATATTCAAAGGATTCGTTTCACCATAAGGCAGTATACTCGCAGAGAGTGCCGTATTTGAAACATTCCCCGCCACAGCAGGAACACCATCAATAATATAGAGCGGAGAATTCCCCTCACGCCTTAAGCTATTCTTTCCCCTGATCTGAATATCATAGCCACCTCCCGGTGTTCCGCTATTCTGCACAATATTGACACCAGACATACGTCCCTGCATCGACGAAAGCACATTGGAAGTCGGCTGATCCTCCAATTCCTTGGCGGTCACCTTAGCAATGCTTCCGGTACTCTCCTGCTGCTTGACTTTATAATATCCCCCATTGAGGATCACTTCATCGATCTGCCTTTCTTTAGGATAGAGCGATACATTGACGGTATTCTGATCTTTGACATTAATTATTTGCTCAGGATGCTCAGGATGTTTAAATACTAGGACAGGATTCTCCCCTGTGACCTGAACCCGGTAGATCCCCGATCCATCACTGACAGAAACGACGTCACTACCCTGTTGGAATACAGAAACCCCTGAAACAGGTTTGCTGTTCTCTGTGACAGTGCCTGTGATCACACTCATCTGCCCTATTGCTACGCCAGAGACGAGCAAGGTAAAGCCAAAAGCCAATTGAATATGACTCAGGCTGCAAAAGTTTTTTTTCATACTTTTGAAAAGATTTAATTCGTTAAACTGAGCTCTCTACTGCACTACGTACACTCCAATATACTCACTGTGCTTAGAGGGCTTTTTCTTTTAGTTCTCTGGTTACGTTACACTTTCTCTTTCTCCTTATCTACATCTACTTATTGTATTTACTCTTAATTTTTTTTCGTTACTCTCCTCTATAATTGACATGCCCGGAAAGAAGCTGGACTAAGGACATAGCAAAGCTCCCTGCCCCAGCACATCTTAAAAAAAAATAATATGAATGAAATTTGTGTCCCGTGAAAGCTTTAAAAGCCGCAATAAGTTGTACACCTTATTGTATCCTAACAATAATCTGATACTATATTTTGTGGAAGCAACTTAGAATTTTAATGTAGAGCGAGCGGACAACATTAGAAAAAACAGCGTGGAACTCTACATATCGGACTCGAGGTACTGGCATACCGTGCACACAGATAAGAGAGCCCACGCCTAGGTCGTGAGCTTTCTGCCTATCCTCTCGTGCGCTGAAAAGTGCCAGTTTTCGAATCGAGATTCTAAGCGAATAGCTTCTATATTTCTTTGAAGTATCGCAAAGTTACAGTTCAGTAACCTATTTTACAAATATAATAAAATAATCTATACAAAAACATATATGTGTTGATGAAAAACTTAATAAAGTCCAAAATTTACTGAATGCATATATGGGAAATAGAAGAATTAAAATTTCAAATAGGAAAATTGTTTCAATTTAATAGATTAAACAGTAAACTTTCACAGCTACAAGTTGGAAATGAACTTAATTTATCGAGCAATCATGTGGGAAGAATTGAAAGAGCTGAAACAAATCCAACGATAGAAATTGTTGTTAAATTTTGTAATTTTTTTAAAATTGATATTTTGTTTTTATTTAAAAAGCTCAACGAAAACGAATTAAATAATCTTGAAATAGAAATTGATCGCTTACAAAAAGAATTTAAAAATCATAATAAAAGAAAATCCTGACGAGAGTTGGGATTTTTTCTTACATAGAAAGTCAATAAATGTTTATAAATATGCATTTTATATTTGAAGTTCAGTAAAAATACTGATTTAAAATTTTATCGTGTTTCTTAGTTTTGTTGTTTTACGGAAAACCGTAATAAGATAAAAATTTTATAATGTATATTGCATTTCCATTTAAATATTTGGAATTATCAATAACAATTACCTGAAAAACAAATTAATACAACAAAAATGGCAGATAGAACAGCAGTTGATACCATAAAGGGATACTTCTACCAATTCGATTATGCTATTGCGAAAATACTAGAATTACAAACTGACACTGACACAATTAGTGTTGAAGGAATTGAAGATGTGGATATAAACACAGCGACAGAAGAAACAGCAATTCAATGTAAGTATTACGCTAAGACAGAATACAATCATTCAGTAATTGCAAAGCCTATTCGTCTAATGCTTGACCATTACAAAGAAGTTGTAAATGGAACTAAGCAAAGAATAAATTATAAACTATATGGCCACTTTCAATCAGGACAGACAAAGCTAACCTTACCAATTGACTCAACCTTTCTCAAAGACTATTTTCTGACTTACACAGAGAACAAAGTAAGATACTATCACCACACAAAGCATAGCCTTACAGACATTCAATTGGATGATTTCATATCACTACTTGAAATAGATATTTCTGCTTTAGAATATCAATCACAAGTTTCAAAAATTTCAACCTTACTAATAAAGCAATTCGGCTGCAAGCCTTTTGAAGCGGAACATTTCTTTTATAACAATGCTCTGAAAGTGATAAAAGAAATTGCAGTCGAAAGTAACATAGCAAAAAGGAAAATTAGTAAGTCGGAATTTTTGAAAAAAATCGATTTTAAAAGAGTTCTATTTAATGAATGGTTCGTTACATACAAAGGAGAGGCAAAATTATTTGCAGAATTAAGAGCCCAATATTTCACAAGTTTAAATACCTCACCTTTTGAACGTTTTTTTATTATCGAAATACCTATTACAAACTATGTGAGAGCAGAATTAAAAGATTTAATCTTGACCATTTCGAGAAAATGGTCAAAACTTTCAGCAAGAGAGCCACAACCTTTCTGTCCTTACATTTATTTGCATAATATTCTTCCACAAGAGTTACTTGATTTAAAAAAAGAACTTTATTCAGAAGGCTTCAAGTTCATTGATGGATTTGATTTTGACGGTTCAGAATTTAATCCAAAATCAATTTCTAAGTCAGCTAACAATAGTAACTCAATAAAACTTAAAATACTCAATAAAATTGAACATATTGATTTAACAGTAAATGAAATAAGTAAAACCAAAGAGATATATCAGTTCTACAATACAAATCCCTTTTTTGATATTTCAAACGTAAGTGTCAAACAAGCACAGATTCAATTTACACAATTAACGGACATCAAAAAAATTATATAAAATGGCAGACGAAGTTGAAAAAATAAATGCAGAGGTAATCGCAGTTTATCCCGACAAAATAAAAATTGTAGTTGACAACCTTGAGGACTTTAGATTAGCAGGAGAAGTTTTGCAGGTTGGTTCTTACCTTAAAATTTCTGACAATGAAAATGCTACACTAATGGCAATAATTGAAAACTTCTCAATTATTGTAAATGACGCAGGGAAACGGGATTATGCAATTGAAGCACTTCCATTAGGAATGATAAAAAATGGAAAGTTTATTAGAGGCGGAGATTCTTTAGCAATTCCACCAAAGAAAGTCGAGCCAGCAACAGAAGAAGAAATTAAAAAAATATACGAGCAGTCTATCGACTTAAAAGAGAAATTTACTTTTGCTTCTTTATCTTCTAACCCCAACATACGAATATCAGTAAACGGGAACAAGTTTTTCAACAAACACGTTGCGATAGTTGGTTCAACGGGATCGGGAAAATCTCATACACTTTCTACGATTATACAAAAAGCTGTATCAGAAAAAAGTGGAGATTTTTCAATTAACAATTCTCACGTTATTATATTTGATATTCATTCAGAATACAAGTCTGCATTTCCAACAGCCAATTTTATCAATATTAAAAATTTAGTGTTGCCTTATTGGCTTTTAAATAGCGAGGAACTCGAAGAATTCTTTTTGGATACAGACGCAAACGACCACAATCAAAAATTCATTTTTAAAGAAGCTATTGTTAGTGATAGAAAAAAGCACTTTAAAGGAACAGATGAAAACAAAAATAGAATTCATTACGATTCACCTTTATACTTTGACGTTGACTATGTATTAGAGTATGCAAAAGAAAAAAATACCGAGGTAATTGGAACAGGCGAAGAATATGTTTCCGGTGCAAAAAAGGGTCAAGAAAAAACTACCCAAGGTAGTTTGTATGGAAAATTAACCAACTTTGTAAATAGATTAGAAAACAAGATAAACGACAATAGGCTTGATTTCTTACTTGCACAAAAATCGAAAGACATAACTTTTGAAGAAACATTAAATCAACTGATAGGTTATCAAACAGGCAAACAGTCTAATGTTACAGTTATTGATTTGAGTGGTGTACCGTTTGAAGTTTTAAGTATTACTGTTTCCCTGATCTCAAGAATGGTTTTTGAATATGGTTATTTTTATAAAAGACTAAGAAATGCTAAAGACCCAAATGAAAAAATAAATAACGATATTCCAATTTTACTTGTTTACGAGGAAGCTCATAAATATGTTCCTAATAGCGATTTAGTAAAGTACCGTTCTTCAAAAAAATCAATTGAGCGGATTGCAAAAGAAGGCAGAAAATATGGAATTACTTTACTTCTTGCAAGCCAACGACCATCTGAAATTTCGGAAACAATATTTTCACAATGCAATAACTTCATTGCTATGCGCTTAACAAACCCTGTTGACCAAGGATATGTAAAAAAACTTCTTCCAGACACATTAGGAACTCTAATTGACACAATGCCTTCATTAAAACAAGGCGAAGCTTTGCTTGTTGGAGAATCAATTATTTTACCTTCCATTGTTCAAATTGACAGATGTACAAATGAACCATCATCTAATGACATACCATATTGGGAATTATGGAAAGAGGAATGGAAAAATATGAGTATCGACGAAATTAAATCAGAATGGTACAGTTAATTGGATTAATTTTCACGCTAATAGCTTACAGCATAAGTTAAATAATAGTAAAAAGTTTTAATTGTTTACAAATTATTATCTCTGATATGATTTTTCATTGTTTTTAATTATATAATTCTTATAATTACTAAAAAACTAATATAATATGATTACTGAAAATACTAATCTTTTTGTTGTTTCGAATGTAACGAATTTACGAAGCAGAGTAAACAAGCTATACATACCAAAAACCAAATCGCTACTACCATTATTTGAGGTTGTAAGTAATAGCATTCACGCTATTTTTGAAAAAAGAGAAATCGAAGATAATTATCAAGGAAAAATCATTATTAAACTTATAAGGAATGGTGATGAATCTACTTTAAAGGAATTGGATTTCATCGATAAATTTCCCGTAAAATCATTTGAAATAAGTGATAACGGTATTGGTTTGAATAGAGAAAATTTCATTTCCTTTCAAGAGTTCGATTCTGAGAAAAAAGCTAAAATTGGAGGTAAGGGTATCGGAAGATTAGTTTGTCTAAAGCTTTTTTCTAAAATGATAGTTGAAAGTATTTATACAGAAAATGGAAAGTTTTATAGTAGAAATTTCGAATATAAAAAAAATATAAAAGAAGGATTTGATAAGTATGAGAATCCAGAATCAGAAAAAACTATCACAGGTACGAAAGTAATTTTAGAAAACTTTGAAACAGAATATCAAAAGAAAGCTCCAAAAGATTTTTTAGATATTGCAAGGCAAGTAATCACCCATTTTCAATTATATTTTATCGAAAAAGTCATCCCTGAAATTATAATTAGAAATCAAAATGATGAAGAGGTAAACTTGCTCAATCTATTTAAATCTGAATTTGAATCAGAGATTCTAGATGACACTTTTAATATTGGAAATTATGAGTTTAAAGTCTATATAACAAAGTCTTTTAATTCGCTTAGTCATAAAATACTTTATTGTGCTCACGAAAGAACAGTAAAAGATGAAGGACTATCAAAATATATAGAAGACCTAAGATATATAATTAAAGACAATGACTCATTATTAGGTTATCATTATCAAGTCTTTGTACTAAGTAAACTGCTAGATGAAAAAGTTAATGAAGAAAGGACAAACTTTCATTTTTCGGATGACGAAGAAGGAGATTCAGAAAGTGATGATGACATTACCCTTGCAAGAATAAGAAGAGAAACATTATTTAAAGTTGAAGAGTTATTATCTAGCTTTCTTAGTAAAACCCGAAAGGAAAAAGTCGAACAATACATTCCTATCATACAAAGTGAATTTCCAAATTATGCCAGTGTAATAGAATTTAACAGAGATAAAGTTGAAAAAATCCCTGCGGGGTTAACGCCTAAAGAACTTGATGTAAAATTATATGAAATTGAAAGTGAATGGAAACTGGAAGTTAAAATAGAAGGCATTAAATTACTTGACGAAAAAAAAGATATAACATCTTTAGAAGATTATAAAAAATTATATGACAAATTTTGGTCAGAATTTAATGAAGTTGGTAAAACCGATTTAGCAAGGTACGTTGTTCATAGACGCTCCGTAATTGACATGCTGGATAAGCTTATCAAATGGGATTCAAATCAAAGATTCTATAATGAAGATATAATTCACAGTCTATTCTTTCCAATAAAAGAGGACAAAGACACAGTAATTCATGAGAAACAAAACCTATGGCTTTTAGACGAAAGATTAACTTTTAACAATCTTTTGGCTTCCGATAAAACATTTAATCAAATTCGACAATTAAATTCTAATTCTACAGAGAGAATTGATTTAATTATTAGACAAGAAGAAATTTTTGATAAAGCAACACTTTTCTCGGAAGACAAATTTCCCAATGAGTCCTTTACAATAGTTGAATTTAAAAAACCTTACAGAAATGATTATGTTTTAGGAGATCCTAAAAAAGACCCTGTTAGACAAGTGAGAAAATATATCAATGAAATTATTGATAAAGAAATTAAAAGTGAAGGAAGAAGTATCGAAGCTGATAAAACAACCCCCTTTTATTGCTATATCATAGCAGACATCACCAGTACTTTAGAGTATATACTAAGGGAAGAAATGTTCACTAAAATGCCTGACAACATTGGATATTTTAGATTTTACACATCTGATGAATTAAAGTACAAAGCATATGTAGAAGTTATTCCCTTCAAGAAAGTCATCAAAAATGCTAAAGAAAGGAATAAGGTACTTTTTGATAAACTTAATATTTCTTAAAATATTTGTCATGATAATGGATATAGGAAGTGAAATTTTTGATAAACAAAAAGTAGGTCTTAGTGGAGAATTTTTCGTTGCTGCAGAATTATTAAAAAGAAATTTTCAAGTCTCTTTAACATTTGGCAATGCTAAATCTGTTGATTTAATAGCTTTCAAGGATGAATTAAAACCTCTTAAAATTCAAGTCAAAACTCTACGCTCTCATAATTCATATACAGTAGACAAAAGTAAATTAAAAGGTCACTACTTCATATTTGTCGTGTTGAATAAGATTGGAGATCAGCCAACTTTTTACATTATTGATGGTGAATTCATATTGTTAAACTTAGAAAAATTTTATGGATCAAGTATTGGTTCTAAAAGAGAAACAATTAATTATGGATCACTGAAATTATTTAAGGACAATTGGCATATTTTAGATAGGATATAAATTAGTACGTATTATTTAAAGACTTAAAAATCAGACCATGAATGAAATCAAAACTCTAACCAAATCTAAATTAGATAAAATTAAGAATAATCCTGAATCATCTGGATTAGCTTATAAACTTTACGGAAGATCAAAAAACATTCTTGATTATACAGATAAAGAAATTTCCGAAATGGCATTTGGAATTTACTTACACAAAAAAACTTTATTAGTTGATGGTGATTATTTCATTTGTCTAAATGATGTGATTAAAATAGAATGTGAACTACATGATGTTTCGTATATACAGAAACCTACTTTAGAAACCTGGAAAGATAATAGTTGCAATGCAATCAGTAATATTAGAACATTTTATATAAAAGACTATTTTTTAATTACCAATAATAATAAAGATCCTAATTTTAATAGACATAAAATAACAAGATATCTAACCCGAATTGGTTTTTTAAGACATGGCAGAGGAAAATTTAGAGGATACTTCAGTATTTCCAATGACTACAAGACCATTCAAAATGGATTATTTCCTAAAGATTTATACCATCCAATAAAGAGATACATTAATGGGCTTTTCTTTTATGATGATTATAAGATTTCAGATTTTGAGGTAGTAAGTTCTATAAAATTTATTGCCCAGTAAGTGGTAAATTAGGTAGTCACCGTAGCTTTGCAACATTAGTTGCAAAGCTACGGTGACTACCAATAAACTCCAAACAATTCATCAATTTTGTCCAGTTTTTTTAGTAAATAACTGGACATTTTGCTATATTTGTTTTAATATATACATGTATGAAAACATCTGATATTGTTAAAGATAAGATTGATAGATTAGCTACTGGATATATTTTTACCTATAAGGACTTTACCCTATCGGTGGAAAACAAAGAAGCTATTATAAAAGCTTTGAATAGATTGGTAGAAAAGGGTAAGATCAAAAAGATATCAAAGGGGAAATTTTACAAACCAGAGTCAACTGTATTTGGGGAGCTACTTCCAGACCAATATCAAATTGTAAAAGATCTATTGGAAGAAAATAATAAAATCACTGGATACCTTACTGGTTATAGCATATATAACTCTTTGGGGCTTACGTCGCAAGTAAGTAACACCATACAAATTGGAAAAAATAACACAAGACCATTTTTAAGAAGAGAGAGATATATAATTAATTTTATCAAACAACCTAACGTTATAAACAACGAAAATATCCCCTACTTGCAGTTCTTGGATTGTTTAAAATTTATTAAAAAAATTCCTGATACCTCAATCGAGAAAGCAATTGGACGATTACTATCTATAGCATCTGATTACAAAATAAAAGATATAGAACAATTGGTAAGGCTGGTTCAGAAGTACCCGCCTTCTACCCGATCACTATTAGGAGCTTTATTGGATGAACTCCAGTTGGAAAACTATTCTGACAGTATTCTTAAAACCTTGAATCCAATCACAAAATATAACTTTATGGGAATTGGAAATATTTTAAAACAATCAAAAAAATGGAATCTCATATGAATTTACATAACGATAAAAAATTATTTGAACAAGCCATACGGTTTACTGCAGATAAAATGAAGATACGCTCTATTTATGTGGAAAAGGATTACTGGGTTACATTAGCTCTATATAAAATCCATCAGAATACTATTGGAAAAGATGTGGTATTCAAAGGAGGTACGGCACTATCCAAATGCTATAAATTAATAGAAAGATTCTCGGAAGATATAGATTTGGTTGTTTTGAGAAACGAAAATGAGACAGACAGTAAACTGAAGACTAAACTTAAAGCAGTAAGTCTGGCAATCGAGGATGAGCTTCCAGAAATTGAAGTTGATGGAATAACTAAAAAAATGGGAATGAATAGAAAAACAGCTCATTTCTATAATAAGTTATTCAAAGGAGATTTTGGACAAGTTAGAGATTTTATAGTATTAGAATCAAGCTGGCTGGGGCATCATGAACCCTATAGTAAGAGAAGTATTCAATCATTCATTGGAGAGACCTTAGAAAAAGATAACCAAATTGAGAATGTGAAAAAGTATGGAATACAGAGGTTCGAAATGAATGTACTTGAACCTTCAAGAACGATTTGTGAAAAAATCATGAGTTTGGTCAAATTTTCATATACAGAGAATCCTATTCAGGATTTTAAAAATAAAATCAGGCATCCATATGATCTTCACCAATTATTACAACAACCAGAATTCAAAGAATTTGTCGAATCAGAAGACTTTACAAAAATGCTCTTAAAGGTTGCTGAAGATGACGTTAAAAGTTTTCGTAATAACAATGAATGGCTTAGCAACCATCCAAATGAAAGTCGCTTTTTTAAAGAAATTGATGATATCTGGAAAAAAGAATTAGTACTAACTTACAAAAATGATTTTGCCAACTTATTGTATGGTCAACTGCCTGATGAAAACGAGGTTCTGAGTACTATAAAATTCTTAAAGGAAAGAATGGATAAAATAGAATGGAATATAAAAACTAAAGATTAATTAGTATTTAATTTCAATCATAACTATATTGTACTCTATTTAATTGGTCAGTAGGCTTGTAAGCCTTTCCAGATTGTGTAGTTCTACCGGTTTCTGAGAAGAGATGAAGCTCTCTTTTTGATCTGGAACATATAACATAAAGTAGTTTCTTAGCTGCATTTTCTGTATTCTCATTCCAATTAGGTAGCTTACCATGTAAAAGCCCAAATGCAATTACGGTATCAAACTCTTCACCTTTGATACCATGACAGGTATTTACAACAACCCCCTCTTCATTTTTAAACATCTTTTTAAAACTTTCAATATCTTTTGCTAAAGCAAATTCTTCATTTTCCAATCTTTTATTTGCCCCATCAAAAAATGATTCCCATTGATTATTAAGCTGTTCATTTTGAATTATCTCTACATTCAAGTAATTGAATAATTTAATAAAACAATCGCTTAGATGCTTTAAGCCTTCGTTTTCATCAGAACTAATAGAATTTATAATCTTTAAGAGTTTTTTATTTCGAAATTCTATATTTTCAAGTACAACAATTCCGTAGCTATCTAATTCATGTAGAAGTTCCTTGCTCCATTTTCTTCTGGTCAAGAAAGCTTTAGGTGATGGTTCAACTAGAAATAATCTAGCCACTTTAAACCAAATATTTTCCCTGTTTTTCAACAAAGGAGAAAGTCCAACAGCATCAAACTTCACATCTGGAAGTAGAGATTTCAGTTTTCGTCCCATTGGAATCACTAAAAACCAAGTAGGAGCTAAAACACAAATTTCTTTTTCCGGAATTCCTTCTAAAATTTTGTTTTTAATAATATCGGCTATTTGGTTAGCAATAGCATCTTTATGTGTTACTTTATCATAGGTTATAACAGCGGAGTCACTTGCATTGAATCCCAAAGCTTCAATATTTATATCAGTCGTTTGAAAATTTTTATTGAAATCTATAATTTGTTGATTGGATCTATAATTTCCAGATAGTTCCATTCCTGACAATGTTATATCAAATTCCTTTTCAATAGCCAATTTCTCCTTAGCAACACCTCCCAAAGAATTATAAATTGCTTGATCTGAGTCACCAACCAGAAATATTTTACAATTACCAGACTTTTGTTTTAGTATTTGTGCAATTATAGAATATTGAAGTTGTTGCGTATCTTGATATTCATCAACACATATAAGATGAAATAAATTTTTAAGAGTTTTGGCTATCTTAGGATTTTCTGAAAGAAGTTTGTATGAGTAATATAAAATTTGATCAAAATCAATTAGTTTTTCGCCCGCAAGTATCTCATGATATTCGTCGATTATGTTACGATATCTAACTTCTTCTTTTTCTAGATTGGGTAAATATCTAGTCGATACAGAATCGAAAAATGATAGCCCATATTGGTTTTTAAGGTCTTCTAATATTCTTTCAGAATTGTACTCATCTGATATGGTAAATCCATTCTTCAATTCATTTAAATAACAACAATATGGTCTAACTATCCATTCTAAACAGAAGGAGTGAATAGTTCCAGCCCAAAGGTTAGAGTCGTCCGCATTAAATTCTCTAATTCTTTTTATAATTTCATCTGCAGCTCTATTAGTAAAAGTTACCGCAATAATTACTTTTTTTGAACTTGTATTTTTTTCAAGCTCATAAGCAATTTTGTGTGTTAAAGTCCTAGTTTTGCCACTTCCTGGACAAGCAGTCAAAAGAACATTACCGTCCTTTTTCACTGCTTCGATTTGCTGATCATTTAATCCCTTAAGCATTTTTTAAATCCATTAATTGAGATAGTATATCATCTGGAAAATTTGACGTGTAATAATCTAAGGCTTCATCATAATCATCAAAAGAATTGAAATCTTGAGAAAGTTTTACATAGTCATTTGTATCATTATTAAATGGATTCTCTATTAATTTTAGCAATCGATATTTTGCGATATAGCATAAAACGTTTTTTTTGAGTGTCGGACAAGCATAGACTAGTGCTTGTAATATGTATGTAGGAATTACTGTCAAATGATCAACATTCTCACTTACCATAATTGCAAACCAACCCTTACCAAATTTATTTGCAAGTCTTAGTATTTCTTTCCCGGAAATGGCTACATCACTATTATCTAATTGTACATTAATAGTTTCAATATCTTTTTGCCTTTTATATACTTTTTCAATTGTTCTTTTGATTTCAAAAACATTATTTACCAACAGAAACTCTACTTCGAAAGTGTAGTTGGCATAAAAAGCTTCAACAAAATCATTATTTTCACAAAATTCATTTAATAGTACTCTTCTTGCCTCTCCGGCAATTTGAGAATTACGACAATCCCTTTCGTAAACATCATCATCATGCTGATCCTCTGGTAATGGAACAATGGAAATATCATTATCTGTTAAAATACTACAATTCCTCTGAACTCTATCTTTATCAAATAATTGTGCAATATTAGTAAAACCTGTACTTCCGATATTAATTATGGAAACTCCCAATTCATCAAGACTCACTCCGAAAACTTTTTTGATCATCTCAGGAATTAAAATGTGCTCTGCATCACCTTCAACCAAAATAACACCTTTTGCAAATAATAAATTAGTTCTGTTAGCATCAAGATATCTCTCCAGTTTTACAATTTCACCGCTATCGAGATTATTTGATGGACTATATACCTCAGCTTTCTTATTACCACGTGCCAAAATATTCATCGAGCCAATTGCTGACACCGAAGAAATATGTGTTGAGTGGGTTGTTATAAAAACTTGAGTACTTTCTTT
>Ga0302347_1003509_pt1 | contig 13780 bp, 10 predicted proteins | sample PhyWR1_FD_202178 | JGI IMG/M metagenome (GOLD analysis project Ga0302347, IMG submission 202178) | Leaf surface microbial communities from wheat plants in UC Gill Tract Community Farm, Albany, California, United States - DLSL W.R1 (v2)... | ecosystem: Host-associated > Plants > Phyllosphere >...
CAACGCCTGTTCCCGGTGCAAAAGGTCCGTTACCTGTTTTTCACCGGCGACAAGATCGGTGCGGTGGAGGCCCAGCAGTACGGCTTTATCGAACGTGTCGTACCCCGCGAGCAATTGCGCGAAACCGCTTTGCAGATCGCCCGCAAGATCGCCAGCAAAAGCCCGGACATGATCCGCATCGCCAAAGAGGCGTTGAACGGTATTGAAGACGGCAACCTGGAAGACAAATACCGCTGGGAGCAGGGCTTCACACTCCAGGCATACAACAGCGCGGACTCTGCCGAAACCCGGCGCGCCTTTGTTGAAAAACGCGACGCCACGTTCTGAGGAGCTGACGATGGACCTGACTTACTCCCCCAAGCAAAAGGCCTTTCGCCAGGAGGTGCGCCACTGGCTGGCGGCCAACCTGCCGGCCGAGCCATTGGCCAGTTATGACACCCGTGAAGGGTTCGAGCAGCACCGCCAGTGGGAAGCCAAGTTGTTCGACAGCCGCTTTTCAATGGTGATGTGGCCCACCGCCCTGGGCGGGCGCGGCTGCGACCTGATCGAATGGCTGATTTTCGAAGAAGAATATTACGGCGCCGGTGCACCGATGCGGGTCAACCAGAATGGCCAGCTGTTACTGGGCCCGACCCTGATGGAATTCGGCACCGAGGCGCAAAAGAAGCGCTTTCTGCCGCGCATGGCGGCCAGTGCCGACATGTGGGCCCAGGGCTGGTCGGAGCCCAATGCCGGTTCCGACATGGCGGCGATCACCAGCAAGGCCACCCGCGACGGTGACAGCTATGTGCTCAACGGCCAGAAAACCTGGTCGACCCGGGCTATCTTTGCCGACTGGCTGTTCGGACTGTTTCGCAGCGACCCCGCGTCCAGCCGCCACCACGGCTTGTCATTTGTGATGGTGCCGCTCGATGCACCGGGCGTCACCGTCCGTGCCATCAAGGCCCTGAACGGCAAGGACGCGTTTGCCGAAGTGTTCTTCGATGACGTGCGCATCCCGTTGGAAAACCGCATCGGTGAAGAAGGGCAGGGCTGGCATGTGGCGATGGCCACGGCCGGTTTTGAACGCGGATTGCTGTTGCGTTCGCCGGCCCGCTTTCAGTACACCGCCCGCAAGCTGGTGGAGCTGTACCAGGCCAATCGCGCCAGCGCCGACCGTGATCCGAGCCTTGGCGAAGCCGTCTGCAAGGCCTGGTCGGACGCCCAGGCCTATGCCTTGTCGGCCTATCACACCGTAGGCCGGCTGAGCCGCGGCGCGCAGATTGGCGCCGAATCGAGCACCAACAAAATCATCTGGTCGGAACTGGATTTGCGCATGCACGAAACCGCGATGCGGATTCTGGGTGCCAATGGCGAGCTGACCGGTAAATCGGCAGACGGCCACGACTGGCTGGAGGGCTTCCTGTTTGCCCAGGCCGGGCCGATCTACGCCGGGACCAACGAGATTCAGCGCAACATCATTGCCGAGCGCATGCTCGGCCTGCCGAAGTGAGGCCGGGTATGGACTTTACCTTTACCGATGACCAGCAAGTCTTCCGCGAAGCCATCAGTCGTTTTTTGATGACCGAAGCGGCACCGGAAATGCTTCGCGAAATCTGGGAAACCGACGTCGGTCGCTCACCGGATTTGCGCAACAAAATTGCCGAGCAGGGCCTGACCGCGCTGTCGGTTCCCGAAGCCTTCGGCGGCCTGGGCATGGACGATGTGGCCTGGGCCTTGATGACCCAGGAACTGGGTTACTACGCCATTCCCGACTCTCTGGGCGACACCGCTTATGTCGCCAGCGCACTGATTGCACAGTTGCCAGCCCAGACCCCGCAGCGTGGCGAATGGCTGGAGCGCATTGCTGAAGGCAGCCTGCGGGTCGCCATCGGCCACCCGGTCAACCCGCTGGTGGCCGATGCCGCCCATGCCGACCTGCTGCTGCTGGCCCATGGCGATGAAGTGCATGCCGTGCCCCGCAGCCAGGTTGACGTGCAACCCCACAGCAGCATCGATGCATCCCGGCGTCTGGCGCAGGTCAGCTGGCAACCGGGCCCAGCCACACTGGTGGCCGAGGGCGAGCATGGCCGCCAGCTGTGGGCGCAGACCCTCGACCGTGGCGCCTTGCTGGTGGCCGGGCAACTGGTGGGCCTGGCCCAGCGCATGCTCGATTTGTCAGTGGATTACGCCGCCCAGCGCAAACAGTTCGGCAAGCCGATTGGCAGTTTTCAGGCGGTCAAGCATCACCTGGCGGATGTTGCCACCCAGCTCGAATTTGCCAAGCCGGTGCTGTATCGCGCCGCTTACGCCCTGGCCCACGGCGAGAAAAACGCCTCGGTGTGGGTGTCCCAGGCACGTCTGGCCTGCTGTGAAGCCAGCTGGCTGGCGGCCCGTCACGGCATTCAGGTACACGGTGCCATGGGGTACACCTGGGAAGTCGACCTGCAAATGTTCATGAAGCGGGCCTGGGCGCTGGACAACGCCTGGGGTGATCGCGCCCTGCATAAAACCCGGGTGGCCGAGCATGTACTGAGCGGCGCGGCGCCTTTGGGCCCCGGCCATACCTTCGAGGATTGATTGATGCCCCAAGCCTATATTGTTGACGCCTTGCGCAGCCCGACCGGCAAGCGCAAGGGCGGTCTGGCCCATGTTCACGCGATTGATCTGGGCGCCCATGTACTCAAGGCACTGGTTGAGCGCAACCAGATTCCGGCCGACGAATACGACGACGTGATTTTTGGCTGCGTTGACACCATTGGTTCGCAAGCGGGGGATATCGCCCGCACCAGCTGGCTGGCCGCCGGTCTGCCGCTCAATGTGCCCGGCACCACCATTGACCGCCAGTGCGGCTCGTCGCAGCAGGCGCTGCACTTCGCCGCGCAGGCAGTGATGAGCGGCACCCAGGATGTGATCGCGGTGGGCGGTGTGCAAACCATGACCCAGATCCCGATTTCTTCGGCGATGCTGGCCGGGCAGCCCCTGGGTTTCAGCGACCCGTTTTCCGGCAGCAAAGGCTGGCAGGCACGTTTTGGCAATCAGCCGGTCAACCAGTTTTATGCGGCGCAGCGGATTGCCGACCACTGGGATATCAGCCGCCAGCAGATGGAAGCCTACGCCCTGGAAAGCCACCGTCGGGCACTGGATGCCATCGCCGGGCGCCGTTTTGTCAATGAAATCGTGCCCTGCGAAGGGGTGTGGGACGACGAAACGCCGCGCCACACCAGCCTCGCCAAAATGGCCGAGCTGGAGCCGGTATCTGCCGAGTTCCCTTCGATTACTGCAGCAGTTTCCAGCCAGACCTGCGATGCCTCGGCAGCCTTGCTGGTGGTCTCGGAAGCTGCGCTCAAGCGCTACAACCTGACACCCCGGGCGCGGATTCATCACCTCTCGGTGCTGGGCGACGACCCGATCTGGCACCTCACGGCGCCGATTGCCGCGACCCGTGCCGCGCTGAAAAAAGCCGGCATGAACATCAACGACATCGATCTGGTGGAAATCAACGAAGCCTTTGCCTCAGTGGTCATGGCCTGGGCCAAGGAACTGGATTTCGACCCGGCCAAAACCAACGCCAACGGCGGCGCGATTGCCCTTGGCCATCCGCTGGGGGCCAGCGGCGCGCGGTTGATGACCAGCCTGCTCAACCAGCTTGAGCGCAGTGGCGGGCGCTATGGCCTGCAGACCATGTGCGAAGGCGGCGGGCAAGCCAACGTGACCATTATTGAGCGTCTCTAGGAGCATTGACATGGCAATTTGTGCAAACCGTACCGTGATCATCACCGGCGCTGGCGGCGGCCTGGGCCGCGCCTATGCCCTGGCTTTCGCCGGGGAGGGGGCCAATGTGGTGGTCAACGACATTCGTCGCGAAGCCGCTGAAGAAGTGGTCGCCGAAATTCGCCAGGCAGGCGGCCAGGCCATCGCCAACGCCGATGACATCACCACCACCGCCACCGCGCAAAACATCGTCGATGCCGCACTGTCGGCGTTTGGCGAAGTGCATGTGCTGGTCAATAACGCGGGGATTTTGCGCGACCGGATGTTTATCAGCCTGGGTGAAGACGACTGGGACGCGGTGATGCGGGTCCATCTCAAAGGCCACTTCTGCCTTGCCAACATCCTCGGCAAGCGCTGGCGTGATCTGGCCAAGGCCGGTCAACCGGTGGCCGCACGCATCATCAATACCAGCTCGGGGGCCGGCTTGCAGGGCTCGGTGGGACAGTCCAACTACAGCGCCGCCAAAGGCGGGATTGCCGCCTTGACCTTGGTACAGGCCGCGGAACTGGCGCGCTACGGAGTGACCGCCAATGCCCTGGCCCCGGCGGCCCGTACCTCTATGACCGAAAGCGCGATGCCGGACGTGGTGAAGAAGCCTGACGACGGCGGTTTTGATGCCTGGGCCCCGGAAAACGTTGCGCCGCTGGTGGTGTGGCTGGGCAGCAACCTGTCGGGCCATGTGACCGGGCAAATCATCGAAAGCCAGGGCGGCAGACTGTCCCTGGGGGATGGCTGGCGCACCGGTGTAACCCGGGACAAGGGCGCGCAATGGCAGCCCGAAGAAGTGGGTGTGGCCATGGCCCAGATCCTCGCTGAAGCCCCCGCCCCACAGCGGGTCTGGGGCAGCTGACACGAATGCCCCTGTGGGAGCTGGCAAGCCAGCTCCCACAAGGTTGCGCATGTTGTTTCGTTAGAACAAGAGAATTTCTGCCATGAGACAAGCTCCTCCCTATGTGCCAGGTCACCAGTTGCTGGCCGGCAAGTCGATTTTGATTACCGCTGCCGCCGGTGCCGGTATCGGTTATGCCGCTGCCAAGCGCTGCGCCGAAGAAGGCTGCCGTGCCTTGATGATTTCTGATATCCACCCGCGCCGCCTCGAAGAAGCGGTTGAGCGCCTCAAGGCCGAAACCGGGTTGCAGGCGGTGTACGGGCAACTGTGCAACGTCACTGTCGAAGCCGATGTTCAGGCGCTGGTGGCCGCTGCCGAAGAGGCGCTGGGCGGGGTCGACGTACTGATCAATAACGCCGGCCTTGGCGGTCAGGTACGCCTCACGGAAATGACCGATCAACAATGGTCGTCGGTACTCGATATCACCCTGACCGGCACCATGCGCATGACCCGCGCCATGCTGCCGCATATGGAACGCCGTGGCGCCGGTGCCATCGTCAACAACGCCTCGGTGCTGGGCTGGCGTGCGCAAAAGGAACAGGCCCACTACGCCGCGGCCAAGGCCGGGGTCATGGCCCTGACCCGTTGCAGCGCCCTGGAAGCCGCGGAGAGCGGGGTGCGGATCAACGCCGTGGCGCCGTCGATCGCTTTGCACGACTTCCTGAAAAAAGCCTCCAGCAGCGAATTGCTGGAGCAGCTCACCAGCCGTGAAGCCTTTGGCCGCGCCGCCGAAGTTTGGGAAGTGGCCAACGTCATGGTGTTTTTGGCCAGCGACTACGCCTCGTACATGGTCGGCGAAGTGCTGCCCGTCAGTTCACAACAGGCTTGAGGTGAGGCAATGAGTACGCTTTTTAGCAGCGCCGGGCAGTTACTCGCCGCACAGGGGCTGGATCTGGGGCGCACCGACTGGCTGCTGCTGACCCAGGAGCGGATCGACCTGTTTGCCGAGGCGACGGGGGATCACCAGTGGATTCATGTTGACCCGGTGCGCGCCGCCAGCGGCCCGTTTGGTGCCTGCATTGCCCACGGTTATCTGACCCTGGCGCTGGCCAATCTGTTTATGCCGCAGTTGATGCAGTTCGCCAATCTGGCCATGGGCGTCAATTACGGCAGCGACCGGCTGCGTTTTCCGGCAGCGGTCAAGGTGGGTTCCCGGGTACGCGGGCATGGCCAGATCCTGCGGGTCGAGGCCTTGGACGATGCGTTGCAGGCGGTGGTGCGCATCAGCGTCGAAATCGAGGGCAGCGAGCGCCCCGGCTGCGTGGTGGACACCATCAGCCGCTACACCTTCAACCCTATTGAACAGTGAGCCTTGAACATGAATTTAAATGACGTTGTGATCGTATCCACGGCCCGCACCGCGCTGAGCAAATCCTTCCGCGGTTCGTTCAACGACACTGAAGCACCGGTGCTCGGTGGCCATGTGGTACGGGCGGTGGTAGAGCGTGCCGGTATCGAGCCGGGCTCGGTCGAAGACGTGATCATGGGCGCCGCCGCACAACAGGGCACCCAGGGCTACAACATCGGCCGCCTGTGCGCCAATACCGGGGGCTTGCCCGACACCGTACCGGGCATGGCTATTGATCGCATGTGCGCCTCGGGCCTGATGAGCATCGGCGTGGCCGCCAAAGGGATCATGACCGGCGAAATGTCGATTGCCGTTGCCGGGGGGGTCGAGTCGCTGTCCCTGACCCAGAACAAGTACAAGAACACCTACCGGGCCCAGTCCGAAGCGGTGCTGGAGTGCATGCCGACGGCCTACATTCCGATGCTTGAAACGGCCGAAATCGTGGCCCGACGCTACAGCATCAGCCGCGAAGTGCAGGACCAGTACTCCCTGCAAAGCCAGCAGCGCACCGCAGCCGCACAGGCCGCCGGGCTGTTCGCCGATGAAATCGTGCCTTTGGCTGCGCGCAAGCTGCTGTTCGACAAGGAAGGCAAGCCCAGCGGTTATCAGGACGTGATTGCCGACCGCGACGAGTGCAATCGCCCCTCCACCACACTGCAAGACCTGGCCGCCCTGAAACCGGTCTGGAAAGACGGCAAGTGGGTGCAACAGGGCGAGTTCATCACTGCGGGCAACGCCTCGCAATTTTCTGATGGTGCCGCGGCGGTGCTGCTGATGAGCCGTGCCGAGGCGAAACAGCGCGGGATCGAAGCGCTGGGCACCTACCGCGGGATTGCGGTGAGTGGTTGTGCGCCGGAAGAGATGGGCATTGGTCCGGTGTTTGCGATTCCAAAATTGCTCAAGCGCTTTGGCCTGACCGTGTCCGACATCGACCTGTGGGAGATCAACGAAGCGTTCGCCTGCCAGGTGGTGTACTGCCGTGATTTTCTGGAGATCCCCAATGACCGCCTGAATGTGAATGGCGGGGCGATTTCCATTGGTCATCCGTTTGGCATGTCGGGTGCGCGGATGGTGGGCCACAGCCTGCTGGAAGGCCGTCGCCGTGGCGCCAGGTTTGTGGTGGTCGCCATGTGTATCGGCGGCGGCATGGGCGCGGCGGGGCTGTTTGAATTGAACTGATCTGGAACTAGACCTGGACCTGGACCTGTAGGAGCGAGCTTGCCTCGCGAGCTTTTCCACGGAGCGACACAGAGCTCGCGAGCAAGCTCGCTCCTACAGAGAACGCAGGCTGTGATGGGGGACATGTTTGGTAACGCTTTTTGCGACCTGTGGGGTATAACGCCTTATGGCTTTTCAATAAGGACAATCCGTTATGCAAACCCCTTCACAAAGGCCGCTGTGGCAGATCTATCTGATCTTCCTGGCGCCTATGGTGCTGTCCAACTTCCTGCAGGGGTTTTCCGGCACCCTTAACGGAATCTATATCGGGCAGATGCTGGGCACTCACGCACTGGCAGCGGTGTCGGGAATGTTTCCCGTGCTGTTTTTCTTTATTGCTCTGGTGATTGGTCTGGGCGCCGGGGCTTCGGTGCTCATCGGTCAGGCCTGGGGGGCCGGCGAGACGTCCATGGTGAAGCAGATCACCGGGGCCACATTGACCCTCGGTGCGCTGGTCGGGCTGATCGCTGCAGTGCTCGGCAGCGTGTTTGCACGACCTGCCATGCAGGCGTTGGGCACTCCGGCCGATGTGCTGGATGAAGCCGTCGGTTATGCCCAGGTAATGATGCTGATCCTGCCCTTGCTGATGGTGTTCATTCTGTTCACCCAACTGCTGCGCGGGGTGAGCGATACCCTGTCGCCGTTGCTGGCGCTGATGGTATCCACCGCGGTGGGCCTGCTGCTGACCCCGGCCTTGATCAAGGGCTGGGTCGGGCTGGCGCCCATGGGTATTCAGAGCGCTGCACTGGCCGGTCTGGTGGGCAACCTGTTGGCCATGCTGTTTCTGGGCTATCGCCTGCGTCATAAAAACAGTGTGATGGCACCGGACCGCGAGCTGTGGGCTGCGCTGCGCCTGAACCGGGAAATTCTCGGCAAGGTGCTGCGCATCGGTTTGCCCACCGGGGTACAGATGGTGGTGTTGTCGCTCTCGGAGCTGGTGATTCTGGCGCTGGTCAACAGCCACGGCTCCCAGGCCACAGCCGCCTATGGCGCGGTGACCCAGATCGTCAATTACGTGCAGTTTCCGGCGCTGTCGATTGCCATCACGGCGTCGATTCTCGGGGCCCAGGCAATCGGGGCAGGGCGCAACGAGCGTATCGGGCCGATCCTGCGTACCGGCATGCTGATCAACCTGTGCCTGACCGGCGCTCTGATCGTGCTGGGCTATGTGTTGTCGGACTGGCTGCTGGGGCTGTTCATTACCGATGTCGATGCGCGGATTCGGGCCGAGCACCTGTTGCACATCATGCTCTGGAGCATTCTGGTGTTCGGTTTCCAGGCGGTGATTGGCGGCATCATGCGTGCCAGCGGCGTGGTGCTGGTGCCCATGGGCATCACGATTTTCTGCGTGTTGTGCATCGAACTGCCGGTGGCCTATGCCCTCAATGCCCACTTCGGCCTGGAAGGGGTGTGGATGGCGTTCCCGGTCACCTACCTGGCGATGCTGGGATTGCAGACGGCGTATTACCGTCTGGTATGGCGGCACAAGCAGATACAGCGTTTGGTCTGAACCCGTACCCCTGAAACCCTGTAGGAGCGAGCTTGCCTCGCGAGCTGTTGGCCATTTTAAAGCCCGCTCCTGCAGATATGTACATATGCAGATACATAGAGAGGCAAGTCAGGCCGTCCGGGCTAGGCCATTTGGACGATGTGCCCGTGACCCACCAGTCCGAAGATCGAAGGCAGGTTCTAGGCACCTCGCCGCCGAGGTAGCCAGAGCATCCACGATAATAAAAAGAGGACTGGCTGCATGAACTCTGCCCAGCAACTGAATCGTGCAGCGAGGCTTCGACCATGCGTGCAATGATCGGCTATCTGGTTTGCCTGATTGTCGCGGCAACCGTCGTTTTCACCTTCACTCCCCATCCTGCACCCGTTGTCGCCTCTGCTCAGTTGCGTCCCGATCGTCTGCAGATCAACGGCATGCTGTACCTCGATCAGCGCGTGGTGGCTGTGGGTGAGCGCGGCAATATTCTGCTCAGCGACGACCAGGGTTTGTCCTGGCAGTCTGCCGTGGTCAAGCCGCAACGTGACTTGACCCTCACCGCGCTGGTGCAGCTGTCGGACAAGACGCTGTTGGCTGTCGGCCATGATGGCTGGATTTTGCGTTCCGCAGACGGGGGCGCGAACTGGACTGAAGTGCGTCACGACGATGAAGTCGCCGAGCCTTTGCTGGGAATCTGGAATGCCGGAGGCAAGCACGTGCTGGCGTTCGGCAGTTTTGGCAAGTTTTACCAGTCCGATGATGACGGCCGTACCTGGCAAGCCCAGCCGCTGGAAGTCGACAGTGCCCACCTGAACGGCATGGACGGCGGCGCGGATGGCCGGCGGATGCTGGTGGGCGAGCAGGGTCTGGTGATGCGCAGCGACGATGGCGGGCGCAATTGGCAGAAACTGCCCGCGTTCTATAACGGGTCACTGTTTGGCGTGGTGCGTTTGAGCCCGGACCGCTGGGTAACCTACGGCATGCGCGGGCATGTCTTTGTCAGCCAGAACTTTGGTCAGAGCTGGGATCCGGTGGCGGTGGGCAATCAGTTGCCGCTCTATGGCCATGCCCTGTTGCCCAACGGCGGCGGGCTGTTGATAGTTGGCGCGGGCAGTTCCGTGGTGCGTCTGGATGGCAACGGCCATTTAGTCAGTGCCAGCCGCTTGCCCGGTCTGGGCACCTTGACCTCGGCGGTGCTGGTGGGCTCACAGCGGTTGCTGGTGGGCGGTGAGCGCGGGGTATTCCAGGGCACTGATGGCAGCGTTGCTGCGTTGGGAGATGCCAAATGAGCACGGCTAAATCTGCAGTTGACCGCGTCGTCGAGCGTACCGCCGACCTGTTGATCGCCTGGCGCAAGGGGTTGCTGGCACTGTTTGTGTTGCTGACCCTGGCCCTGGGCTACAGCGCCACCCACACTCAGCTAGATCCGGGCTTTAACAAGCAAATCCCGGTGCGCAACGAGTTCATGGTCAATTTCCTCAATTTCAGTCAGTACTTCACCGGTGCCAACCGTTTTCTGGTCAGCGTGAAGTGGAAAGGTGAGGGCGATATCTATAATCGCGAGTACCTCGACACCCTCAACAAAGTCACCGGCGACGTGTTCTTTATCAACGGCGTCAGCCGCGCCAGTGTTACCTCCTTGTTTACCGCCAATGTGCGCTATATCGAAATCACCGAAGAAGGCTTTTTCGGGGATGTGGTGGTGCCGCCGCGTTTTACCGGGTCTGGCGAAGACCTGGCCCAGGTTCGCAGCAATATTGCCCGCTCGGGGCAGATCGGGCGGCTGGTGGCCAATGACCTGAAGTCATCGATGGTACGTGCCGACTTGCAGGACCTGGACCCGCAAACCGGCAAGCCGGTGTCCTATGCCGAGGTCGCCAAGCGGCTGGAGGACATTCGCGCCAAATACAGCAACGATGATATCGAGATCAATATTGTCGGCTTCGCCAAGCTGGTGGGGGATGTGATTGAAGGTTTGACCACGGTAATCAGCTTCTTCGTGATTGCCTTTGTGATCACCGGCTTGATGCTGTGGCTGTATTCCCGCTCCTGGCGCCTGACGCTGGTGGCGTTGGTGGTGGCTTTGCTGCCGGTGGTGTGGCTGCTGGGCCTGCTGCCTTTGCTGGGGCTGGGGATCGATCCGATGTCGATTCTGGTGCCGTTCCTGATTTTCTCCATTGGCGTGTCCCACGCGGTGCAGATGACCAATGCCTGGAAGCAGGACGTGCTGGCCGGCAGCCCTTCGGTACAGGCGGCCCACAGTGCATTTTGCAAGATTTTCATTCCCGGCTCGCTGGCGTTGCTGATGAACGCACTGGGCTTTGGCGTGATCATGCTGATCGATATTCCCATCGTCCATGAGTTGGGGGTGACTGCCTGTATCGGCGTGATGCTGATGATCATCACCAACAAGTTGATGCTGCCGATCATCCTTTCTTATCTGAAGCTCGAACCCCGCGCTCTGGCCCAGGGGCTCAAGGCTGCCGGGGGCAAGCATGCACTGTGGTGGCGGCTGTCGGCACTGGCCGAGCCCAAACCGGCGCTGGCGGTGTTTGTCATCAGCCTGTTGCTGCTGGGTGTGGGTGCCTACAAGGCGCGGGATCTGGCCGTGGGCGATATCGGCGTCGGGGCTCCGGAGTTGCGCGCCGATTCACGCTACAACCAGGACAACCAGAAAATCATTAACAGTTACTCCATCGGCCTGGATGTGATGTCGGTGTTTGTTCAGGTCAAAGGCATTGAAGAAGGCTGTCTGGCGCCGCAGGTGATGCGGGCGATCGAGTCGTTCGACTTCCAGATGCGCAGCGTGCCCGGCGTGCAGTCGGTGCAGAGCGTGGCCGGCATGGGCAAGAACGTGATTGCCGGCAACAACGAAGGCAACCCGCGCTGGTCAGCCATTCCGGGCTCCGAGCGCGGTTTGAGCCAGGGCGCACGGGCCTATATGCCGGACGACGGACTGGTGACCGAAGGTTGTCAGCGCATGCAGATTCTGGTGTTCCTGACCGATCATGAGGGGGCGACCGTCAGTCATGTGGTCAAGGAAACCCAGCGCATCATTGCCGGCCTGCAAACCCCTGAAGTGCAGTTCCTGATGGCCGGCGGCAATGTGGGGGTGATGGCGGCTTCCAACGAGGCGGTGAAACAGGCCGAAGTGGTGATGCTCGCCGCCCTGTTCGGTTCGGTGGCGCTGTTTTGCTGGCTGACCTTCGGCTCGTTTCGTGCGGTGCTGTGCATTCTGGTGCCGTTGGCGATCGTGGCCATTCTGTGCAACGCCCTGATGGCGACCCTGGGCATAGGCCTGAAAGTCGCGACCCTGCCGGTAATGGCGCTGGGAGTCGGGGTGGGGGTCGATTACGGGATTTATCTGTACGAGCGCATAGCCCATGAAATGGCTGACGGCAAAGATCTGCGCAATGCGTTTTACCAGGCCATGTGCCAGCGTGGTACGGCAGCCGTATTTACCGCACTGACCATGTCCATCGGTGTGTGTACCTGGGCTTTTGCGCCGCTCAAGTTCCAGGCTGACATGGGCGTGCTGCTGTCCTTTATGTTCCTGGTCAACGTGCTGGGGGCGATCTTCCTGCTGCCGGCCCTGGCTGCCTGGTTCAACCTGGGACGGCCGCTGGTCAAGGTCAGGACTGTGGTTGAACCACAGGCCCATGCCGGGCATTACCCGCTCAAGCAGAGCGTGTCTGCCAAGGATCAGTCAAACCGTTGAAATAGAGGGTTGGCCGGGCTTGTATGCCGGTCAACATAAAGAAATACTGAGTCGCTTTTGCGCAGGGTTGACGGAGCATCCCGCTTCTGCGCAAAGGCAAGTCGCTAGTCATAAAAACAATAATGAGGGCAGGTCTTTGAATCTGGCCCAATGCGAGGAAATGTCCGTGGATACAGTGACCCTGAATCACCAAACCCTGACCAGTCTGGGACTGGATTTGTCCGATTACGATCAAATGATCGGCAGGTTTTATGATGGAGCGCTGGACCCTAAGGTCATGGGCCGTACCCTGTGCGCCGTGCGTGAAATGTTTGCTGCCAACTATGCGACGCTGATTCTGCGGGTGCCGGATCAACCGGACCTGGGGTTGATGATTGTGGCGGGTGACATCGAAGGCGAGGGTGAGCTGACCTATCAGACGTACCCCCAGACCAACACGCCTTTTGCCGGCCAGGCCCTGGATCAGGTCTTCACCGTCGAGGACCTGATGAGTGAGTCGGACTGGACCCACTCTGCCTATTTCAAAGCCTATTGCGGGCCGCAAAACGTGTATCACGTGATGGGCGCCGACATCTCCACCCCGGACGGCGGCAAGCTGCGTTTTCGGATCACCCGGCCTAAAACCTCGCCCAGATTTTCCACTGCGGAACGTGCCCTGTGCGGCATGTTTTTGCCCCATTTGCGCCGCGCCCTGCACCTGCACAATCTGCTGGACCGCAGTGAGTCCATGAGCGAGCTTTATGCCCAGGCCATCAGCCGGCTGTCGGTGGCGACCATTGTGCTCGACGAGAGCGGCAAGGTGCTGCGCCTTAACCCGGTGGCCGAAGAAATCCTTAAAAGCGCCGATGGCCTGAAACTGGTGGGCGGCCGACTGGAGGCCACCTATCCCAGCGACAACCGCGAATTGCAGCGTCTGGTCAAACACGCGTTCAGCCCCGAAGTACGCGAGGGCGGGTTGACCGCCGATGCCATGTCCGTGACCCGGCCTTCGGGTCAGGTCAGCCTGGGCCTGGTGGTGGAGGCGATTCCGTCGCTGGAATGGGCTGAGGGCAAGAGCAAGCCGGCGGCGGTGATCTATATCCGCGATTCGGTGGGCAAGTCCCTGGCCAGCGAAGTGGTGACCAAACAATTGTTCAACCTGACCAAGGCCGAAACCGCGCTGGCCATGGAGCTGGCGAACGGCTTGTCCCTGGAAGAAGCGGCCGAGAACCTGAACATCCGGCGCAACACCGCGCGGGCACACTTGCGCTCGATCTTTTCCAAAACCGGTGTGCGCCGTCAGACCGAGCTGGTAAGGATTCTGCTGAACAGCGTGGTCGCGCTGGGAAAGCCCAAGTGCGCCTTGCGGGGGGATGAGTCGGTGATTGT
>Ga0302347_1003510_pt1 | contig 13777 bp, 11 predicted proteins | sample PhyWR1_FD_202178 | JGI IMG/M metagenome (GOLD analysis project Ga0302347, IMG submission 202178) | Leaf surface microbial communities from wheat plants in UC Gill Tract Community Farm, Albany, California, United States - DLSL W.R1 (v2)... | ecosystem: Host-associated > Plants > Phyllosphere >...
TTCAAACCGATGATTTGGGATTTCGAAATTTCATTATTGTCAATTCCATCATAGATTTCTGTGAAAATTTGGCCGTTCATATCTTCCATTCCTTTGCTGAATAATATTTCTGAAGCTATTACAGCTTTTTCATATTCTTCTTTTCCGTGAACCCAGATTGTAACTTCTTCCGCTAATTTTCTTTGAAGTTGGCGTTCGTGAGCAGCAGTTTTATGTTCCTCGACCAAAGCTTCAATTTCTTCTTTAGGAAGGAAAGTGTAAAATCTGATAAATCTTTCTGCATCTGTATCTGTGGCATTCAGCCAGAATTGGTAGAATTTATAAGGAGAAGTTTTCTTTGCATCCAACCAATAATTCTCGCCACTTTCAGACTTCCCAAATTTGGAACCATCTGCTTTTGTGATCAATGGAACTGTTAAAGCGTAAGCTTCACCACGCGCTTTTCTTCTGATCAATTCTGTTCCGGTTGTGATATTTCCCCATTGATCAGAACCTCCCATTTGAAGTTTTACACCTTCGTTTTGATAAAGATGAAGGTAATCGTAGCCTTGTAAAAGCTGGTAAGTAAATTCTGTAAAACTCATTCCGTCCACGCCCTCTTTTCCGGATAATCTGTTTTTCACAGAATCCTTCGCCATCATATAATTCACAGTAATGTGCTTTCCGATATTTTTAGCAAAGTCAAGGAAAGTGAAATCTTTCATCCAGTCATAGTTGTTGACAAGAATAGCTTTGTTATTACCATCACCATCAAATTCCAAAAATCTGGATAATTGATTTTTCAGACAATCCACATAATAGAGTAGTGTTTCTTCGCTCAACAGATTACGTTCCGCAGATTTGCCAGAAGGATCACCAATCATTCCTGTTGCGCCACCAACCAAGGCAATGGGCTGATGACCGTGTTGCTGAAAATGAGCCAGGATTTTGATTTGGATAAGGCTTCCGATATGCAAAGAATCTGCAGTTGGGTCAAACCCAATGTAAGCTTTTGTCATTTCTTTATCCAGTTGATCTTCCGTTCCCGGTGTCATATCAGAAAAAAGTCCGCGCCATTTTAGCTCTTCTATAAATGCATTCATTGTCTTAAAAAATTTCGGGCAAAGATAAGAATTTACAAATTGTCTGTTTATAAATTATTAACTGATATTTATTTAGTAATTATAATTAATTATTTGTAAACATGATTTATAACATAATAATATTATGTTGAATTAATTTTAAGTTAATCCCTGTTTTATTATGTTTTTATATATTTGCAACCACACAATGATGGTGAAATAGATTTATTTAAATATTTCTCGATGAATAAGATTTTTAATGTTTATGCTTGTATAGCTCTTTTTACAAGTTTTTTTTCTTTTGGCCAGATAAGACCTTCCGCTATTTACGGTGATTATAATGGTTACTGGACCTCTCAAGCTAATACAGGTTATGTTACATCCCAGGATAATAATAATTTGATAGGTCTTACTGTAGGTGGTGTTACTTATGCAACAGGTGTGAACAATGCTGCATTGACCTCTCACGGAATCAGCTTTGTGAATGAGAATTACAGGTCGTTTCCTTCCTCTTTTTCCGTTCTTAGCACAGCGGCTAATTTCCTTGTAGGAACTCCGAGGTATATCAATGGCGTGCAGCAGACCCAGGCTGTGGCTCCGTCTCTTAGCTGCGATACTTCCTTGGGTTTTTATTTGAGGGATGGTTTGAATGGACTGAATCTTGGTACTGCGGTTTTTAATATTCCAAAACAAGAATTGGCATTTTATGTTAACGTCTTGGCAGATATCAATCCAAATTGTATCAATGATGATATTCCCGATATTATTGTAACGCAGGTAGGTGCGCCAGCTGGTTCTGATGTCTTCAAATTCACCGATTTGGCAGGAAATACCATAGGAGTAGAGAAGCAGGTCAATTTTGCTTCCGTACCTTCATCTGGATTGGCTCTTTGGAATTTCTATTCTGCTGGTAGTTGTCCACATATGTACTATAATGGACCGGCAAATAATCCTGGAGGATTTTCCAACACAACACGTGATATCAGGGTTTTGACCTTTAAATTAAGTGATTTTGGTATTACCTCAGCTAACTATACCAGTGCGGTAAGATTTATACAAGTTCTATCGGGAGATAGTGATGTGGCTTTTTCTGCTTACAGTACGAACTCCATGTCTCTATATTGTTTAGAAAATGCAGTAACCACTGGAACGCCTTTGCCAACTAAAACTGGTATTACTTCCCAAGGAAGAGCAGGCTCAGAAACTTCTAATAATAACTGGCCAATGGTAAGAAACGGTGGTTATCTTGCTTTAGAATCTAACACCAAGCCCTTTATCCCAACTAGAGTAACTACTGCAGGTCTTGCAGCTATTACCAATCCTGTAGAAGGGATGATGGTATATGATACTACCGTGAATTGTTTAAAAATATATGTAAGTTCCAGCATTGGTTGGAGATGTTATAATAGAAAATCTTGTCCTTAATATGAAAAATATCTTAATTGCCCTGATTTTTATTTTTTGTAAAAATAATATCTCTGCTCAGGTAATATTTGGCGACGCGGTAGGTACTGCCGCCAATAAAACCTCTGTCCTTATGGAGTTTCCCAATACCGGGAATAGAGGGCTTATTTTGCCTTATGTTACAAACAAAACAGCTATTACTACGCCGGGTAGTATCATATTAGATGCATCTACGCCTACAGCAGCTAAAGTTAAATATTATAATGGTACCACTTGGGTGGATCTAAGCGTACAGCCTACCGATGTGTCTTCTTATTTAACGATACAGCCTTTGGCCAGAGAAAACGCCAATGCAAAGGTTGTGATCGGGAGCGAGACTTCTACATCTGATGGGATATTGGTCTTGGAATCTGCAACGAAAGCTATGGTGCTGCCAATGACGACTTCTTACCAAAATATTGTGAACCCAGCTCCTGGAACAATGGTTTTATTAACAGATGCGACGATTAAGATTCTAGCAGTTTTCAATGGAACACAATGGAGCTTTTGGAATTACTAATTATTTAATATATTCGAATTAATATCCTATTTGCGATTCAAAGAATAAAGTTAAAACGATTAACTTTGCAAGTATGAATCATGATACTATTTGTGCTTTGGCAACTGCCAATGGCATTGGAGCAATTGGAATTATTAGAATATCTGGAGCCTCGTCTTTTCAGATTGTCAATAAAATATTTGAAGGTAAAAACCTGGAAAAAACAGATTCTCATACCGTACATTATGGATTCATAAAAGATGCGGATGAAATTATAGATGAAGTGATGGTGTCTGTTTTCCAGGCACCAAAAACTTTTACCACAGAAAATTCTGTTGAGATTTCTTTTCATGGTTCTCCCTATATTGCTAAAAAAATCTTAGAGGTTCTGATCAAGCATGGTGCTAGAATGGCAAAAGCCGGTGAGTTTACCATGCGCGCTTTTATGAATGGTAGAATCGATCTTTCTCAGGCAGAATCTATTGCCGATCTTATAGCTTCTGACAACGAAGCTTCCCGAAAAGTAGCTCTCAATCAACTAAAAGGTGGGATTTCTAATGAAATTTCATTTTTGAGAAATGATCTATTGAATTTCACCTCTTTGATAGAGTTGGAGCTCGATTTCGCTGAAGAAGATGTGGAATTTGCTGATAGAACTGCCCTAAATCAATTACTCAATAAAATCGAAGGTAAATTACGTTCCCTTATCGAAAGTTTCCAATACGGAAATGCAATCAAGAACGGAACGGCTGTAGCTATCATCGGTAAGCCCAACGCTGGAAAATCAACTTTACTGAATTCCTTGCTGAAAGAAGAAAGAGCGATTGTGAGCAATATTGCCGGGACTACAAGAGATACTATAGAGGAAATTCTTCATATCAAAGGTCATGCTTTTCGATTAATCGACACTGCAGGTTTACGCGAAACAGTTGATGAAATCGAAGCTATAGGTGTAAAAAAAGCCAAAGAAAAAGTAGAGACTGCAGAGATTTTGATTTATTTGGCGGATGCGGCAACTAATGACTTTTCGGAAGATATTGAAATGGTAAAATCTTTATTGAGAGAGGATTTGAAGCTGATTATCTGTGCCACAAAAATTGATGAAGTTGTCCCAACTCAATATGAAAATATGGAACAGGTTTTCAGGAGAGAAATCTTCACGGAATTTGATTTCATAACAATTTCAGCTGTAGAAAATCAGAATATTCAAGATTTGAAGAATGAATTATCTTCTTATGTGGAGCATTTAAAATCTGAAGAAGGCAATGTTATCATTACCAATCAGCGTCATTATGAAGCTTTGCAAAAATCTCTTGATTCTGTGAAAAAAGTAAAAGAAGCGGTAAGTTCCCAAATCACTACGGAACTGTTGGCTTACGAACTTCGTAATGCTTTGGAATATCTTGGGGAAATATCTGGGGAATTCAGCAATGATGAGGTTTTGGGGAATATTTTTAGTAAATTCTGTATCGGAAAGTAACCGTTACAAAATAAATAATCAAAAAACCTTTAATAATACACGATAAAGCCTTATTTATAGGGCTTTTTTCTTTTTTGTAAATATACGTTTATTTTGTGTTGTTTTGTGATAATCGGTACAAATTTGTACCTTTGTTGTACCTCGAAAGGATTTTTAAAACAAAATCCATTTTTTTTGGTTTTTTGGTTGTCACTTTTGAACAACTTTTTACACTTTAATACACTATAATACAAATTTCGGAGAAATGAGTAGTAATATTAAGTTAGACCGTGTTTGTCAGCATTGTAGCAAGGATTTTATTGCTAAAACAACCGTCACCCGATACTGTTCGGACGATTGCGCCAAAAAAGCCTACAAAGCACGAAAGAGAGCGGAAAAAATAGGTGTTTCAGTTGCGGAAACTCAACAAATAAAAAATAAGCCAATTGAGGACTTAAAAACGAGAGAATTTTTAACCGTTATGCAAGTTTCAAAATTGATAGGTTGTTCAAAACAGAATGTTTATAAACTCATTAATACAGGAAAGCTAAAAGCAACTAATATTTTGATAAAAAAGACTATTGTCAAACGTTCCGAACTTGATAAATTATTTGATGCGCCAACAGAAAAGCCAAAGAAATTAAAACCGTTGGAAATTACAGAATGTTACACAATTTCGGAAGTGCAGGAAAAATCTAAAGTTTCTCAATCTGCATTGCAAAATATTATGAAAAGAAATGATGTACAAAAAATGCAAAAAGGCAAATTTGTCTATGTTCCGAAAGTGATAATAAACGATATTTTTAAGTAAATTTGAAAAGCATAAAAGACAATGACCGTAAAAGTAACACTAAGAGATAAACCAATTTCTAAAGGGCGTAAAAGTCTGTATCTTGATTTTTACCCAGCTATACCGCACCCGAAAACAGGAAAACCTACTCGCAGGGAGTTTTTAGGGCTTTATACTTTTGAGAAACCTAAAACCTCAACAGACAAACATCATAACACTGAAACGCAGAAAATAGCGGAAAGCATACGCCAAAAAAGGGAAAACCTTTTGAATAAGCCCGAAATTTACAGCCAATACGAAAAGCAACAACTTAAAATTAAAGAACAGGGAGAGATTAACTTTGTTGAATACTTCCGAAATTTGGCTAATAAGCGCAAAGCAAGTAATTACGATAATTGGATTTCTGCACTTCATTATCTTGAAGCGTTTACCAATGGAAATTTAAAATTTGCCGACCTCAGCGAAATGTTTTTGGAAGATTTCAAAGATTATTTGCTAACTACCAAAAGCAATAAAAGCGACAAAACAACGCTTTCCCAAAATTCCGCAGTTTCTTATTTCAATAAAGTAAAAGCAACATTAAAACAAGCTTTTAAAGATGGAATCTTACAAACCGACCTCAACGCTAAAATTAGCCCTATAAAAGCCGAAGAAACACGCAGGGAATATCTAACCATTGAAGAACTGAATACACTCGCAAAAACGCCTTTCAGTAATGAATTATTGAAACGTGCCGTTTTGTTTTCTGCATTAACAGGTTTAAGGTTTTCTGATATTCAAAAAATGCGCTGGAGCGAAATAGAACACATTGCAGGACAAGGCTATTTTATCAATTTCAGCCAAAAGAAAACCAAAGGCGTTGAGGTGTACCCAATTTCTGAACAGGCTTATAGTTTTACCAACGGCAAAGAGAACCCTAAAGAGATGGAGCAAGGAAAACAGGTTTTTGAAAATTTGCCTTATTCAGCCTATCATAATAAGCAATTGGCAAGATGGATTTTGGATGCTGGAATAACAAAGAAAATAACCTTTCATAACTTCCGACATACGTTTGCGACTTTACAGCTTTTTAATGGTACAGATATTTACACCGTTTCAAAAATGTTAGGACATAAAGACCTAAAAACAACGCAGATTTATGCGAAAATAGTAGATGAAGCCAAAAGAGAAGCATCAAATAAAATACAGTTGGATTTGTAATTATGAATATTAATATAGTATTAAAATCTGTTGATGTAACCATTAATAAATTTAAAACGGTATTTCCTGAATTGGTTGATTACGCTAATATTGAGCGCTATAAAGCCGAAACTATTGAAGCAATTTTTGCGTATGAGAAAAAGGCTACTTTGCTGAAAAAAGATTTATTGCTGGATGAATTGAAAAAATATTTTAATACAGGGAGAGAGATTTTTGAGGAGGGTTTTAATAAAGGTAATAATAAAGATAGGGCGGATAATATTTTGGTTGGAATGCTGGAAATGAATTGGATTGAATCGTTCTTAACTGAAATTAATAAACCTAAAGAATTAGCAATTGAACAATGCTCCCATAAACCAAAAGATATGAAACAAATTTTCAATTTAGATAATGCTAATAACGCTTATGCTTATGAACCAAGTGACAAATTAATATGTATGGTTGATAAATTAAAAGAAATTTTGTCCTTAAAGGAAAAGCTTCAATTTTATAATGATAATATTTTTTCTTTTTCATACAGTTTTCCTGATGGAGAAATTTGCGAATACGGTTTTAAAAGGTGGAGAGGTTGTGGTGATGTTCTATTTAAATTAATTCCCGGTACTGAAATTTTTAGTCTATTCCTTGAAATTAGAGCAAATGAAATTCAACGATTGAAAAAGTTGGTAGACAGTAAAGAAAAAACTATTGACAAAATAAGAGTGCTTTTTGAAGACAGAGCAGGAAACCCAGATATTGACAATGAGTTTTTTAAGATTGAAACAAATGAATTTGTCACTTTCATACGAAACGGTGCTGGTGTACTTCCTGATGGTTTAGAACACTATGTTTTAAATCTATCTTATCTGAGTAAAAGTGAAGATAAAAAATATTATAACGAATATTTGTACAATTATTATTCTCATATTTTTAATAATCCAGAAAGCCAACCGCTAATTAATAAACTCGAAAATTTTGGGTTTAAATATGAAATTGCTATTTCACAATTTAAATTACAACTAGAAAATTCTTTAGATTTTGATAAAACTCTAAATGCTGAGATTAAGAGAATTGATAATCATTTTCCTTTAAATGACTTTAATAATATTATTTACAGCTATTATGATTATAACAGGTCTGAAAAGTGGAAATGTGCTTTATTTAATGCTTTTGCAAACGGTGTAAAATTCGATTTTGGCATTATCAAATTAGAAGCTGAACAAGTACGGGATTTTATTCATATTGAACAGGTTTTTTCATATTATAAAGAACTTATAAAAATGAAAAAAGATGGAAAATTTGGAGCTGTATTACCACAAAAACAACAAACGCCAGAACTGAAAAAAACAGATTTAAATTTAAAAATTTCAAATTTAGGAGATGTTAGGGAACACATTACTCAAACTTTTCACGAAGTTGATAAAGGATTCTTAAAAGAGCTTCATTTGCCTGATTTTTATGACAATGTTCAAATTATTTCTAAATTATTTGATGTTGAATATCTGACAAAAAATATTGATACAAATAAATGGAAGATTTATTTACAAAGTTTGAGAAATGATATTGAAAAGTATAAATCCTGTGATAATGAAATGTTGCAAATGTTACATAGTCATATTTATTTGCAATTAGATACAATTGAATCAGGAATATCAAATATCGAAAATTTAGAAAGTAAATCAAAAGCAACCGAAAAGCAACCGAAAAAAAATGTAGATAATTTGATAAAAACAATTACAGAAAATCAGTTTAGTGTACTTGAATGGGCTACTGTCTTTTATTATGCGGACGAAACAAAACTTACTTCAAGTGGAAAAACGTTAAAAAGCAGAATGATAGATTTTATGGAAAAACACAACATAGAAACAACCATTAGTCATTTTAAAAATAATTTTTATGATGCGAAAAAACGAATAAATGACAAAAGCGATTACCCGATAGATAAACTTGAATTGATTATACCGTTTTTGAAAAAAAACTATCAACTGACGGTTACCAAAGTTGAGAATGATATAACATTTTTGGAAGAAAACGAGTCTGATTATTAATGGTTTATAATTTTAATTTTAAAATATAACTATTTGTAACCGTTATGTCACTGGTTACACCTTCTGTACTTGCAACCATTGTTTAATTAAAATATTTTATAAATGGAGCAAGTTTTTTTTAACGTACCGTTATCCAAATTAGAACCAATATTTAAGCGTTGGATAAAAGAAGTACAAACTGAAATTCAATCAGAAAAAGTTTACAAAACCCAACCACAGGAGGAACTTCTAAGCATTCAGCAGGCAAGCGAACTTTTGAATTTATCTGTACCAACATTGTACAGCAAAGTATCAAAAGGGGAACTTCCCGTAATGAAGAGAAGCAAACGCCTGTATTTTTCCAAAACTGAACTTATTGAATACCTTAAAGCAGGTAAAAGAAAAACTTCCGCAGAAATAGAAGCGGAAGCAGATGCGTATTTGTCTAATAAAAAAAGTGCTGGACTATGAAAAACACAGAAACAGCACAGCATAAAAGACAGGTGCAAGATACGCAATTGCAAGCAGTTTACAAAGCACTTTTTGAGCAACCTCGCACAATGAAAGAAGTGTTTGCAACCACAGGAGTATTAAGAGAATTTGTTTGCTGGTATTGCCGAGAATTACGATTGTCGGGAAAGTTGTATTTCGTCAAAAAAAGAAGATGCACTATTACAGGAATGTTGGTAAAAGAATTTACAACCAACGAAAAATTTTTGCCTGAATTTCCAAAACAACTAAACTTGTTTGACTAATGGAAGCTAAGAAATTAAACCCTGTATTTGACGACCTTAATAGTCCTGAAACAATTATTAGCCACGTTGAGCAATTGCAAAAAGACCTCGAAGCAGAAAAGGAAAACAAAGGACTTTTTAAAGTAAAAACCGCTAACCAATGGATAGAACAAGCAAAAACAAGTCCTATTCCTTTGATGCTTTTTGGAGAGCTTTGGCACGATAGCGAACTATGTATTTTGTTTGCTGATACCAATTTAGGAAAGTCAATTTTAGCCGTTCAGATTGCAGATAGTATAAGCAAAGGTAAAACGATTGCAGGCTTCAAATTAGAAGCGGAAAAACAGCCTGTTTTATACTTTGATTTTGAACTTTCAGCTAAGCAGTTTGAAATAAGATATTGTATAAAGAATGAAGCCGAAAAGCGTTTGGAAAATCATTATTCTTTTGATGAAAATTTCAAACGATTAGAAATAAATCCTGATGCAGAAATACCCGAAAATAAAAGTTTTGAAGATTATCTTAATCAATCTTTAGAGCAAAGTATAACGGAAACAGGTGCAAAAATTCTCATCATTGACAATCTCACTTATCTCAAAAATGAAACAGAAAAGGCAAAAGATGCTTTGCCATTGATGAAACATTTGAAAGCTTTAAAAAGCAGATACGGACTTTCAATTTTAGCATTGGCACACACGCCAAAAAGAGATTTATCAAAACCGTTAACAAGGAACGATTTGCAAGGGAGCAAAATGCTTATCAATTTCGTAGATAGTTGCTTTGCTATTGGAGAAAGCCACACAGACAAACATTTGCGCTATCTAAAGCAGATTAAAGCACGAAATACAGAGATTATTTATGATACAGAGAATGTTGCAGTTTGTCAAATACAAAAGCCTTTCAATTTTCTTGAATTTGAGTTTTTAGGTTTTGGAACAGAGCGTGAACATCTGAAAGAGTTTACAGAAAAAGATAGAGAAAGTACGATTGAAAAAGCCAAAGAATTAAGCCAGAAAGGCTATTCACAAAGGCAAATTTCAACAGAACTGAATATTTCGTTAGGTGCAGTTAATAAATATCTAAAATCAAAATAAGTGTTCACAATGTTCACGCCGTTCACAGTATGAACACCGTGAACACCGTGAACGCTGATGCAGTAATATTATGGAAACACAGCACCAATACATTTTAGATAAAAGCAGTAAGAAGTATCATTGTCCGCAATGCAATATGAAAACGTTTGTTTTATACATTGATACGTTTACAAATGAATATTTACCCGAACAGTACGGTCGATGCGACCGAGAAAGCAAATGTAATTATTTTCTAAATCCTTATAACGATGATTATTTTAAAGAACAAAACAAAAACGATAGAAGTTGGGAATCTTTAAAAACTCAAAAGCAACGTGAAAGCAATCGAGAAGCAACTAATAAAACCGTGTTTTTTGAATTTGATACATTCAAAAAAACATTGTCGAATTATTTGCAGAATATTTTTATTCAAAACTTAATTCAGAATGTTGCTTTTCCTTTTGAAGTTGATGAGGTTACAAAAGTTATTGAGTTGTACCGATTGGGAACGGTTGCCAATGGTTATAGAGCAGGAGCAATTACATTTCCGTTTATTGATATTGAGAATAATGTAAGAGCTATTCAAGTAAAGCAATTTGATGAAAAGAACCACACCACAGGCACGGACTTTTTGCATTCAATTATTGAAAAGCATCACAACCGAAATAATACGCCATTGCCTAAATGGTTGGAAGCCTATACAAAGCAGATTAAAAGAGTTTCCTGTTTATTTGGAGAACATTTATTGAGTAGATACCCAAACAATCCTATTGCATTGGTAGAAGCACCCAAAACGGCTATTTATGGAAGTTTATATTTTGGATTGCCTAATACTTCAAAAGATTTTATTTGGTTGGCAGTTTATAATAAAAGCAGTTTTTCAATTGAAAAAATAGAAATTTTGAAAGGTAGAAATGTTTTTGTTTTTCCCGACTTATCAAAAGACGGCAACACGTTCATAGAATGGCAAACTAAAGCCAAAGATTTTGAAAAGCAATTAACAGGAACACGGTTTATTTTTTCGGATTTACTGGAGCGTTTAGCGGACGAACAAGACAGAGATGACGGAAATGACATTGCAGATATTTTGATAAAGCAGGATTGGCGTTTGTTCCGAAAAGTAGAAGAAACTTCTGAACCTCAACCCGAACCAAAAAAGCTGGAGACAGTTACAACAGTTGAAAAGATTGAGATAAAAGAAAACACTATACAAAGACAATCTACAATCAGAACAAAAAAGATTGAACTTAAAAAATACGCTGAAATTTGGAGCAAAGAAATTGAAGAGTTGGAAAGGTTTTATTCTGATTTTCCATTGCCAACGGAATCAATACTATTGAATCAATGCAGTAATATTTTAGATGTTTCAAAATTTATTCAAACGAATTTACAGACCATAAAAGCCAATAACGGTAATAGTACTTTTTTACCTTACCTCAATAGGTTACAACAACTAAAACAGATATTAATTTCAAAATATTAGAAGAAATGAGAGCAAAAAAAAGTTTACAAAAGTTTACAGATTTTGAAGAGAAGTTTAACTACCTTTTTTCTCTTAAAGAAATAAATAAATCAGACCTTGAAATTTTAGAAAATGAAGAAATTACGGAATTTTATAAAAGAGTGACGGACAAATTCAATTCAACAAAAAGTGACGAAAATGCTTTTTTTCTGAAAAAAATATGGAACATAACGGATAGTGAAACCAAAAATAAAATTTGGGAAATAAACCATAATACTATAACAGCAACAATATCTGAACTTATGCAGGATTATGGTAGAATGCCCACAGCTTCAGAAATTGCAATAAAAAGTGAATTGAGTAGGCAAACAGTAACGAAACACTTGAAACAATATGCTAAAGAACCACAGTATAATGAGATTGTAGAACAGTTTAAATTTATGACTTCAAAAGTATTGGCAAAGGTTTTTAAGTTTGCTGTTAATGGAGATATGACAGCCGCAAAACTTTACTTTAATGTTGTTGGTGCTTTGGATAGAGGAAATAATACTTTTATACAAAACAACAATAATTATATTCAGATTAACGGAATGGTTTTTAACAATGAAAAACTTAAAGCTTTGAAGCCTGAACAACTAAAAAGCATTGAAACAATTTTGCTAACTGCAAACCACGAACAGCCGTTATTTGAAGATGCTGAAATAATGCAGAAAAAAGAAGTTTGATTTTGCTAATTTTGATGAGATTGAAATGTTGGGGAATATCTACTTTAAATATTCCTGAAAACCTCAACTCATTTTTGCAATATTTTGTTACCTTTTGAATGGTTTTGTACCTCATTTGTACCTTTGAATTGTAAGTAATTGATTTATAGTATTAATTACTTTTTGTATCGGGAAATAAATTAGCTTTTCTTTGATTTCTTTTTCTTTCTTTTAGTTGATAATTAGATATTTATGTAAATTTTATTTTCTCTTATTAGACTATATTTGTATATTTGTACCACTTCTGTACTACTTCAGACCTTGAAAATAGTCAAAAGTAGTACAAAGTAGTACAAAACAGAATTTATGAAAATATCACTTAGTCAAAGAAAATTAAAGGACGGAAGGATTAGTTTGTCAATCGAGTTTTATCGTGGTTCTGAAATTACTGATGACGGAAAAAGAAAGCATCTGAGGAATTTTGAGAATTTAGATACCTATTTAATTATAGATCCAAAAACTGCCAAAGAAAAAAAAGAAAATAAAGAAGCTTTGGAATTTGCAGAAAATGTAATTGCAATTCGAAAAGCTGAATTTGCGCAAGGAAGATTTGAGTTGAAAAATACTGCGAAAGCTAAACGGGTATTTTTAAATTTCTTCGCTGATCTTGCTGAGGAAAAACGAACGCTCGATTCGTCAAATAATTATGGTAATTGGTTCTCTACTTACCAGCATTTAAAAAAAGTAGTTCCAAAGAATTTAACTTTTGAGGAAATTGATGAATATTTCATTAAAAAAGTCCGGAAATACTTTGAGAAGGATGCAATCAGTAAGAGTGATTTACCTCTTTCTCAAAACTCCAAGTATTCTTATTTCAACAAGTTTAAAGCTGCACTTCGAAATGCTTTCGATAATGGATATTTGACAATAAATTATGCTTCAAAAATAAAATCATTTGAGCAGGCTGAAAGCCAAAGAGAATATCTGATTTTTGATGAATTACAACGATTAGCAAAAGCGGAATGTAAATATCCGGTTTTGAAAAAAGCTTTTCTTTTTTCGTGTTTATCAGGTTTACGTTGGTCGGATATAAATACTTTGATTTGGAAAGAAGTCCGTGATGAAGGTGATATTTCTAGAGTTAATTTCCGACAAGAAAAAACGGAGGGTGTAGAATATCTTTATATTTCAAAACAAGCCAGAGAATTATTGGGTGAAAGACAAGATCCGCAAGAAAGAGTTTTCAAAGGGTTGAAATATGGAATGACCTACAATACTGAAATTATCCGTTGGTGCAATCGTGCTGCGGTTCCCAAACATATTACTTTTCATTCAGCTCGACATAC
>Ga0302347_1003514_pt1 | contig 13772 bp, 19 predicted proteins | sample PhyWR1_FD_202178 | JGI IMG/M metagenome (GOLD analysis project Ga0302347, IMG submission 202178) | Leaf surface microbial communities from wheat plants in UC Gill Tract Community Farm, Albany, California, United States - DLSL W.R1 (v2)... | ecosystem: Host-associated > Plants > Phyllosphere >...
CGTTTTGCTCAGAAAAGCTCAAAAAACAGGCGTGCGATCACTCACCGGGTTCTCGGTGGGAGGCAAAAAGCTGTTGGTTACAGGGTTTTGACGCGATTCCCTTGAGCAAGGGAAAAAGAATGGTGCCCAGGCGTCGTTTGAACTGGAGGCTGTGATGCCCGTTTTATAAGGGCTTGGCAGATCTTTCTTCGGTTAGGCATACATGAGGGCATACACGGCGCTCTCTGCTGGGGTGTTTTTGCCCGTTTTCGCTCTCTGATCGAGACGCCCACAAAATGATGGTGAATCAGATTTTCGCTATCGGATGATCGGCACGATTTGGCCTATGGCGAGTCAGCCGGAATTGGTTCGATTGCCTGGCCCATCACTTTTGGAGATTGATCTGCCTGATGGGTTGGATTTGAGCCAGCAGGTATTTGCAAAATTGCCGGGGCCGTGCGGTCACTCAGCAGCAACACCAGTATCAGAAGTACAAAGACTGCAATCACGGGAAATGATCCTAGCCACAATAAGATGCGGCGTCGGTGCTGGTCTTCATTCATCGGTGCAAGCCCTTGCAGCTCGACAGCTGCTACATGACAAGATTGCCACCAATGTAGTTTCTATCGTTGTTGATTGCCAACCCATAACCCAGCCGGTTTCTGAATCCATCCGTAATCAGCCTGACTGACCGTCCCCCCAGAATTGGCTAGTCGGTGCCAACGCCACACTGTGGCATTCCCACCACCCTGTTTCAGGGTAGCGATCAGGTATTGACGCGCCTCATTCATGGGGTTTGTTTTCGCAGCGGTGGCGTTCCGGTAATTACCGGATTTCCCCGTAATTAGCCTGACCTCCCATTTCGGTATGGCAGGGTCGCGACACGTCCGGTTCAGAGTGAGCTTGCGCGGCCATTGCGGAGTAACGAATCGTTACCCCATACCGGACACCATGCTGGGCTGAAAAGTCAGCCCAGCTTTTCGCAAGCCATGCTCGTCGGCAAATGATGACGCGCTGAGCTGGTCGCTGTTTGCTGTTTGCTGATCCAGGGTGGGCGAAATACCCACCCAACCGAACGATATGACTTTCATCTGCCGAACCTGCCCCGTCATTTCAACGGGGCAGGTTTTGGGCGCTTTGCAATGATCAACAAAGGCCTTGGCCGCAAACGAAGTGCTTCGCCAGGTGTAAATGCGCTTGGAGTGGTCGCTGTCTGCGGATCAAGGGTGTGAATCGGATTCACTCCCGTCGGCCAGCGGGCCTTGCACTGCGTGGCTCAAAACGGGGCCATCAGTCGTCGTCCAGCTCGGCATCCATCACAAGGCCCAAGCGCTCGGCGCGCCCGCTCATGCGCGCCTGAATCGTCGCAGCCTCCTCAAGCACGGCCTGGTACATATCCCGCATGGCCTCCTTGTCCACCAGAGCAATGGTCGGCTTCTCGATGATCTCGACCTTCTCTTTCCACAACTCAGGCTGGCGGTTTTTGAGCCAAAAGGTGGCCAAGTGTGGGTTGGGTGGGTAATGCTTCATTGTGGGCACCCGGACGACCTCCTCACCAATCACTTTGATTTCCTCGTGATTGTGCGAATAGCCGACGGCGCCACGGTAAACGGAGTTGGCCACGTTAGCATCCGCTAGAGCCATACCGGCCTTGAGGGCAGTTTTGAAGCCGGCGTGGCACCCCTGCCATTCATAGAACGTGCTCTCCGATATTTCGAGAATCCCAGCTATCTGCTGATGCGGAATGCCGAGTTGCGCCAGCTTGTAGGCCAGCTCGGCATACTTGGGCCTGTACTTGCCTGGCCCGTCGGAAGGGAACAATCCGTGCAGGGCCGTATCGTCAAAAATATAGCCCCCGGCAGCGTCATAAATCACCCCCTCGATGGTTTCTCCCTCGCGTGCGCGCGCGTTGGCCTCCGATTCTGGCGCTACCGATCCTTTCCCCGCCCGCTCTACATCTCCATCAAACTTGCCGTTACCCCCGCCAGCATTGGCCTTTGCCTTGTTTTTCGAGCCACTAGCCATGGTTTCGCTGATGGTTTCTCCCATGGTTTCTATGGTTTCGCTAACGAGCTTCGGCCCAGTACCTCGCTTTGCCTTCGGTTTCGCCCCTGGGGCCTTAACGAACTCAACGCCGGATGGTTTCTGGCTTGGTGTTTTTCGTTTCTCCCAGCCTTGCTTGAGCGCAGCTTTGCGAACGGCTGGCGCTGAAACGGGAAGTGCTTGCTCATTGACCAACCAGGTGTAGCCGTCGCGCGGGTCTTGCTCCCATGCGTCGCGAACCTCCTCCCACTGGCCTGGGGTTAGCTTAGGTGCCTGGGCCATTACCGAGCCTCCAGCTTGTACTGTGCCCACAGACCAGCCACCCAAGTGACCCCCTTCGGCGTGAATTTGGCTTGGTTGAATGTGTGGCCACTCTCGCTGGTGCCAGTCTTCACGCCGAAGCGCCCAGCATCAGCGTGTGGCTTATACGCCTGCCACTCGCCGCCCATGCGGTACATGATTTTTTTGTCGAGCAGGAACTCGCGAAAGCGGGACTCATTAGCGCCCAGCAGCTTTGCGGTTTGGCGGAAGCCTTTAAGCCCGGTCGATTCAACATACTTCTCGACGAAGGCGATCTTCGGCGCGGCCTCAACGAGGGCCTGATTGGCAGCCTGTTGAAGCTCAAATTGCTCGGCCCAGGCGCGGGCAGCGGCAGCCGGATTGGAGAAGTCAGGAAGCGTGGCAATACCGCGCGGGCCTTCCAGCTCTTTCAGCTTTTTCAGCACGGATCGGCGGACAGCCTTCGACTCACGCATACCGACCAGCATGCATTGATCGAGAGTCAGGTCGTATGTGGCGACTTGGTTGCCGTGGTGGGGGGTGAAATATTTTTGCACCCCCTCCAGTTCATCGCCCAACTCATCCTCGACCCGAGAAAGGAAATGGTCATTACGCACCTTCGGCTCTCCAGCCAGCAGTCGTGCGTCGTTGATCATGTCCCGCAGTTCGATGGATGACATAGTCCGCGCCACGCTTTCAGATTGCGAAAAGCATGGTGCGTGGATTGGGGTATTGCTCTGTGCATGGGCCATTACGCAAATGCTCGCCGTGGCTCTTCGGTACGCCGCTGGCCGTGCTTCGCAGCAGCAACAGCCCGCTCTACGGCACTCAGCAGGCGCGTGCCTCCACGCAACTTGCGCCACCCATAAGGGTTAAGGGTCTCAACCCGAGCCAGAGCCTCTAGCGCTTCTTGGGTCGCCATTTCAACATCTGTTAAAGCACCTTCCAGGAGAACTGTACGACCGAGAATTGTCTGCTGAGCGATAACATCACGATTAGTCATGCGGGCCCACTCAGCTTTCATGGCCTCAATCATTTCCTCCATCACAGCGTTCGGCATCCCGTCGCCCTGCATACGATCGCTAGTGCACAGTAAGTAATCGACGGAGACGCCGTAGACGCCAGCGGCTCTCTTGAGCATCCATACCGGTATCTGGCTGGAGTGCAGGCCGCGTTCGATCTTGGCGAGCTTGCTGGAATTGGCATAACCGAGGTGCTTGGCGGCGTTGAGCTGGTTGAAACCTGCAGCTAGGCGAGCCTCACGCAAACGTAGACCGATGGCCTGGACTAAGGCGATTTGCTCGTCTTTAGAGGGGACAACATTTGCGGCGGTCATGGTTTCACCTGGCTGTAATGCTCTGGCACCAGCAGCCGGCCTTCCGAAAGAGCGATGAGCAGTGCCCTTGCCAAATGGTCGCCATTATCAGCCGCCATGCGCAGCTCGAGCCAATAGCTCCTCACGGTCGCGACGCTTGGCCGAATGCTCTTCTGACCTGGAACTCTCTGCGGAGTCGATTTGATAGCCGTATTCAAGGTTCACTCCCTTCCTATTCAGTAAACAGCAGCCCTCGATGGGGCTGCCTCAGCAACGAGTGCGTTACTCAATGGTGGGGAGTGGATAGAGGTAGTTCACCTTGGCTTCGTATGTTCTTACCGCTGCTCTCAGTGCAGAAATCTTGTCAGGCATATCGTCGGCTTCCTTGAACTTCGCCTCAATTTCAGCCAACGAGGGCTTAGCCACTGACAGGGCCGTCGCCTCTGAAACGCCGTCCTCGATGAGGCTGGCAACTTTTTCATTGCGCGTACCGCGCATATTGTTGGCGATCGCTCGAAGATCGTTAGTCGTTGAATCAGCGTCGCTGAGTTGCTTGAACAGATCGGTCAGTTTGTTGTCTCCAAGATAGGTACGTAAGGCGTCGCGCGCCTGTCTAATCTCGCTAGCGGCCTCGTTCAGCTGTTCGTACTGGCGGCGGGCTTCGTCGCGGGCCCTCTGGGCGGCCTCCACGGCCTGTGCTGGGCTGCCGTGTTTCCGAATTGCTATCAGCCAACGAGAATGTGTGCGGGCATTTTTGAAGCGTTCAGAAAGGTAGTCAGCTTCGGCAGTCAGTGTTGAAAACTCTGAAATTCCGCCGACGTCGATCAAATCCACCAGTTTGGCGCGAGCCAACAATTCTTCACGTTGTTCCGGGGTGATGTTTGTGCTGTTCATGTCTATTCCTTGGTTGGTTTTAGACATGGTGGCAATCGATGTCGAAGGCTCTAAGCTGAATTTTCTTATTTCGGCCAATAACGCGAATTTGGGCAAGTTTGGGCGAATTTGGGTAAATCAGGTCTAACACCTTTGCGGGAAAACCAGCCCCGGCGACTACGGCGGCACCGCCAACAATACGAGGAAATCAAGCCAACAACAGGTATCCAAAATGATCACTGTTCCAGTCCTCGGGCAGCGCAGCAGCAACGCCGCCTCCGAAAACCCTCAGAACGAAATAACATCCATTTGGGATGGGCTCAATCCGCACCTGATCGCCAAGTTTTATGAGGTGGATCATCTCGGACGCATGGTCGATGACGTCGTGGTCAAGGCGGCATTAACTGATGAAGCCGATATTCAGATGACGTTCAACTGGCAGTCACCCTTTGAGGGCGCCGGCCCCGAGAGTCGAGCCCCGGCGTTGATGGGCATGCTCCAGTCCGGCGCTTTGAAGCCACTGATCGAGTCCATCGGTGCGGCAGCAGGTCGCACAGTCGGCAGTGATATTGGTGACAAGATCAAATCCGCCGCCGGCAACCTCGACGAAGCTCGAGGTCGTACAGGAATGACAAAACTGAATTCGACCCAGATTTTTAGCGGGTCAGCGCCACACAAGATCAGCGTCACACTGCTTTTTCGTGCCTGGCGTGATCCTAGTGCCGAGGTTGAAAGACCTTTGGAACAGTTCCTGAACTGGGCACACCCTCAGAAACTGGCACCCGAGGGCACCATGCTGACTGGCGCCCTGAGTTTTCTGTCTGGCGAAAAGGGATTGATTGACGCCATGCTGCCCTCGTTTAGCCCTTGCATGATTGCCATGTCCTACAAAGGCCGGACGTATTTGCCGTTAGTGATCGAATCGGTGAGCATGCCCTTGAGTGCGCCCATCGACGCGCTCGGCCGTTTCGTTCAAATGAGCCTGCAGGTCACCATGAGCACTCACCAGTCTTGGGATAAGAGCGATTGGCAGGCCACCAGACGTATCTAAAAGAATGCGTGATTGGCGGTCAGACAAGGGTTAGGTTTGGCCGCATTGTGAGGCACCGCTGATTCAAGCACATGCAAGCCAGGTGCAAGGGGCCCAGTCCGGCCCGTCCTGGCTCCGTCCTGTAACTATCCGCGCAGTCTTCGGCGCCAGCAAGCACCAGTTCGGCCAAGGTGGTGACGCCTTGGAACTCGGCACGGCGGGTCGGGTTAACGTTGAGCACATCGCATAGCGCATCAAAGCCAAACGCTTCGATCGTGCCCTGCTCGCCGACTATGGCGAGCAGGGCATAGCTGGCCAAGGCTTCTAGCATCGCCTGCTCTTCGACCTTGAGGTTCAGGTCGGCGGCCAGGTCGAGCATCTCCACTTTACGAGCTGTAAACGGGAGGCCTTGCTTGGCGATCGTGCTGGCCCGTCGATAATTTGCCCGGCTTTCTGCGATCCATGCCAAATCGTCAGCGTAGATCCGGCATATGCGCCTTATGCAAATCAGGCGTGCTCTTGGCGTTGCATCTGGCTTGTTGGCTAGGCGGCACAGTTCGCCAACCACCTTCATCCTGCTTAGCATGTTTCTGGGTCCTTTTTACCGGCTGCAAGCTGTTTCACATCCAGTGAACCGATCAATTTCCAAACCCTTTGAGCCGGTAGTGGAGCTGGCGAGCCTTAAGTGAGTTCTCTTCGATGGCGTTTACGAGACGCAGTCCGCCGCGAGTTTTGGCCCAGCCGATCGGATCAAGTGCTATCACTCGCTGCATAGCTTCCTCCAACTCCTGGATGACACTGATCTGCAAATCGGACAGTGATTTTGCGGCGTTCAGTGCGTACTGGATGCGGATATTCTCTACTACGTCTTGCGCTCGGACTTCTTCTGAAGCGATACCCATCTGAATTAACAGCTCTCTGACGGTATCACTCCGCTCGCCAAGCTCTGACTCTTCGGAGTGACCCAATAGAAAATCAGTCGTGACCTTGCAAGCAGTAGCAATGCGGCGGAGGTGCCAAGAATCAAAGGAGCCTTGACCTTTTTCAAGCGCGGCGAGATCACCGGCCGTAAATCCCAGCCTTTCAGCCATTGCAACCTGACTGAGCCCTGCCAGACGTCTGGCCTCCCTCACGCGTTCCCCGACCAATCTGTTGACTTGCGCAAGCTGGCGGATACATGGAGCTGCCGAACCAATAGGGCTGATTGGTTTGGGCTGACACAGATCGGCATGCTGTGTTTCTTGCGTGGTTTGATCCGTGTTCATTGGTGCAATCCTGCTTGAGGGTCAAGGACGTGGTCACTTCTAACCTAGCAAGGCTTCGCTCTGATCAACAAGGTGAATTCAGATGGTTCAAAAATCAGCATCAGCCAATCAGGTTGTCCAGAATGGCTTCAGCCTCTTTGCTATCGATGTCGTCGCCACGCATCAAGTGACGGAATACAGCTTTGGCTTCATCCTTGTTGCGGGGCCGTATCTTCGCGAGCAGGCCGAAGACAAAGTAATCCCGCGCGCTGGCCTCGGGCGGGCCATCGCTGCAATCCCGGTCTACCGCATTGCGTAGCCGGTAAAGCTGACGCCAGTAGTCCAGCTCCCACAGGCAGTCAGCCAGGGTTTGCGGCAGCCGATCGGGCAGGGCCTTGAAACGGGCGGCCGCGTCCTCACTATCGAGGCTCCCCAGCTGCTCCAGCTTCAAGCCCTCCAGGGCCTCAATGCAAAACACCTCGGCAGGCGTGTCGGCAAACAGGTGATCACCAAAGCGGGCGCGCCCCTCAATGCGTAGCCGGTGCTTCTCGATGGATTTGGCAGCAAGCCCCTCCAGGTCAGCGAAGCCAAACGATGACATCGCGGCGAACGGGTTGCCGGGATTGGTAGCAGTCAGGTAATCCCGGTACCGCTTCTCCAGCACATCATGCGACGTCTTGATCCGCTTGGCCGCTTCCATGGCCAGTTCGATCAGCGCGGCCAGGCCGGTGTTGATGATCGAGCGCAGCCACAGCACGGCGTCCACTTCCTTGTCGCCGGTAACGACCTCTTGCGGCGGCAGCTCAGGCACGCTGGGCAGGGTTTCTTGGCTGACCTTGATCGGCGGCAAGGTGAACAGGGCGCGGTGCTGGTCGTTGTCGCGGAACGCCCCGGAGCGTGAAACTAGGGTCTTCACTGTCCCCAAGGGCAGGCCGGTAGCCTCGGCCACTTCGCGCAGAGAGTGACGGCGGCGTAGGTCTAGCACCTGGCGGCGTTGCTCATCTGAAACAGGCTGTTTCACCGCTACCTTGGCGGGGTTCACCATGGTTTTTCTCGGCGCATCGTCTTGCATGACAGCGTTCATTGGTACTCCGAGCAATAATCAAAAATGGGGGAATGTTTCAACCATGCAATCTAACCACGCATGTCTTGCAGACCGACTCAGATACGCCTCATAGGTTTCACAGCCCAAAGCTAGGTGGTGTTCATGACAGAGCGCCCCATTCTCGCTCTCAGGATGTCGCGCGCGGCGTGGCCACTCTCCGGAATACCTTGGCGCTCCATGCGCTGACGCAGCAGCTGCTCAGCTAATTCATCAGCCAATACCGGCGGGGCTTTCTGGCTGTCGTGCCCGATCGCCAAAGCCAGCCCACCATCGAGCGCCTTCCCGTCCATGGCTCGGCGAGTTATCACCGTGTAGGCATGAGTGAACAGCTTTAGGCTTGCCTCTCGGGATAGGCTGGCCAGACAATCCATTCCCACCTCGATCGCTGCCTGGTAAACGGCTCGATGGCTCCACCTGGCTCCACTCCGGGCCGACGGGTGCGACTTCGTGCAGGCCTCGGTGTAGGCGATATCCACCGCCGGCAAACCAAGATCTTCTGGCTTTGGGCGGCACCAGCCGAGAAACGCCCCGGGCGACGGCACAAAGTCCTTGCCATAGGCTCTGAGGCCACGAAGCCCGTACTCGACCTGCTGCCAGTCCCGGATGTCGTTTTCGATGAAGGCTTTCACCCACTGGATTTTTGCAGCCTCCAGCTGATCAGTCTTTCCCCAGGCTTGCTCCCACGCTGAGCAGCAGGCGCGGATTTCCTTGAACAGCGAGTTGACCAGCACGGTTACCGCGCGCTTGGCCTCCGGGGTCATGGTGGCAAGGACTTCGGCGGGCGCCGGACGAGATGGGGCAGCCCTTGGCAGATGGCCGTCGCGAACCTTGTAGGGCGCGATTATCTGCTGGACTGGCTTGGCGACGTTATTGGCTGGCTTCATTGGTTCATCTCGTCTGTCGCCCTTTCGAGCCAGTCGGTCGAATCAAAGTCGATAGGCTCTATTGCCCCCCGGCGCGCGGGTAGGTGATGAACATTATCGACAGGACGAAGTTCGTCCTCCCAGCGCTTACCGTTCAACCAAGTGGCAGGGTGTGGGATGTACTGGCCATCATCCTTGAGCCAGTCCGCGCACAGACAGTGATAGGCAACTGACTGCATGATCTTGTAGATCAACTCGGCATTTGGTTTCAGCTTCGCCCAAGCCTTCAACGCGTTCGTCTTGGCTGTCTTGCGTGGGTATGTTTTCCAGAACGTTTCAAAGCCTTCAGGCAGATCATTTTCGTGGCTCATCTGCCCCGATTGGCCAGATCCATGCCCGTCCTGTTCAACCTCTTTCGGCGCGCCGTTGCCATCCTCCCCCCGCGGGGGAGGGGGGGTATTGCTTCTATTCTTCTCTTCTCTATTCTTCTCTTCTCTGGTCACGTCTTTGTCACGCTCAATGCGTGACAATTGTCCCGCTTGCTCCGTGACAGTAGATCGCTGTTTCTGCTTGCGAGTGGCCGCCAAGCCCCGCGCCTTGGCACTTTGACCGTTGTGACGGTCGAAATCAGGGAAGACGATTCCAGTATCGGTGATCTGCAACCAACCCACCTTCACCATGGAGTCAGCGAAGCCGTCACACTGGATGAAGCGGTTAATCCACTTCCCTGTCACGCCGTCAGCGTGACCATCACGTGAATGAGCGTCTGCCCAGCACCAAAGATGGTGGAGCATGCCAACCACTTCGAACTCCGAGCGATCGAGACTTGTGGCCATGCCAATTACTGCAGGGTCAGTTGCCAGGGAAACGCGCATCTTGATCCAGTCGCCGGCCATTAATCACCCCCTTGGGCGTCGCCAGCCTCAGCAGCGCGTTTATCAGCCTCGCGGATCAGCAGCAACATATCGGTAGCCTTGTGGCAGGCTTGCATGGCCCAATCTCCTGCTTGAGCCAGGTCAATCTCGCCGATGAGCAGGAGTGCGTCGAAGCGATCCATGGCCTTATTCCCAGCCCGATCAACTTCGGCAGGGCTAGTCGACCGGGCGATATTGCGCATCGATTCCTCGAAGAGCTGCTGAGGTGTGAGATAGGTTGTCTTACTCATGGTTCACCCCTTGGCGATCAGCGCCAGCAAAGGCTCGGCAGACCTGGCCGTTGTTCACGCCGTGCCAGTAGGTGAGTTCATCGATTGAGTCGACCAGGCAGGCTGTCACCACGGCATCGGCGCTGCGCATCACGACGCGGCCACACTCGGCATCGGCCTCAGTCAGGAAGGGGCCGAGAAGTGCCTTGGGGGCTTTCGGATGGGTGACGTACCAGAGTTCGGTGGCTTTCTTCGAGCAAGCCGGGAGCGCACCCACTGTGTTGCAGGTTTGGTTATTCATGTTCAGTTAGTTCCCCAACAGTTCGGTGCGACGACGTTCCGTGCGAGAGCAAAGATCGTTGGTTTCTCGGATCCACTGGCCGTTATCGATCAACTCAAGCTGGCGCAACGTGTTCAGGCAGCCATCGCCCGCGTTCATCGCGCTATCGAGTTCGAATACGGTTGAGGCACTGTTAATGCCGTCGTGAGTGCTCTTGATGATTTGCACTGCCGTGAGTGGTGCGCTCATTACACACCCCCAGCGGCGATAATTTCGCCAAGATCTTCACCACGCTCTGCCAGTTGATCTGCAAGGAGCTGTACGGCTTCCAGAAGGCCGCTCAAGGCGGAGGGGGTCAGGAAGTCGCTGTCGTCTTCGATATCAAGACGGCTTACGTTCTCGCCGATCAATCCCGCGATTGCCCCCATGGCGCGGCCAGAGCGGCGCATAAGGATGGCATCGCTTTCGGCATGGGCCAGAAAATCCACCGTTTGGCGGACAGGCAATGCCTTTTTCAGTTGGGCGGCGGCGCTCATTGCACGCTCCCTACAGCTTCCAGGCTGCGGGCTTGTTCCATGTGGGCGTTGTAGCGTTTGAGGCGAACAGACAGGCTTGAGTCGGCATGAAGGGCGGCGATTGCCATAGCGCGGTGCGCGGCGGCTTTGCCGGATGTGGCGGACGAATCTTGAGTGCGGGAGAACTGCATAGGTAACGCTCCTTTTGCTGAGGAGCTACCGTCATCACTTGCCGATGATAGGCGGTAGCGTTGTGCAGGCCGGCAAGGCCGGGGCAAAAGGAACCCGGCAGGGGCGAACCCCTCCCACACAACGCCACCATAAATCACAGGCGAAAAAAAACTCCGCGCTGATAGGTGGGAGCTTGTGCTCCTTTTGCTCTCCGGGCTTGCCGTCCCGTGCGCTGAATTTGCAGCGACGCGCGCACCATACCGCTGATGGGTGCACTTGGCAACACTTGGGAAAGTCTGTGCGGCCTTTTCCACTTAGGCATCCCTCGCGGCGATCTTGGATTGCAGCCAGGCTTCCACCTCGGCCACAACGTAATAGGCGGCAGCCTGACGGGCATTGCTGAATTTGATCGGCTTCGGAAAGGTAGGGTCTTTTTTCTTGAGCTTGTCCAGACCGGAACGGGTCTGACCTATCTGGACGCATAGCGCGGGCTGGGGTATCAAGGCTTGGGTCAGGGCGGTATCGGTGTTCATAGGGGTGCATCCAAGTGCTTATTGAAGCCCCCCATTATTCATGCGCTCTTTGCCCTGTCTCCCGCGCTACTAGTGTCGGGGGATTTTCTCGGCCCCTGGCGGTATTTGGACATTGTCTTAGCGGAACGGCTGTATTTTTCACCCATGCGAACATCGAAATGTTCGCATGACTCCTCCGCTTTACCGCCATTTGAAAGCCACTCGGTGCGGTCTTCGTGGTACTTCTTCAAGTTTTCTGAATCAAGCCCCCCACTACGACCACCTTTGATCTTGTCGCCCTTGAGCGCCATGTCTGCATTGAGAATCAAGCCTTCTGGAATATGAGGACATTGCTCGCCGACTCTTTTCGGATTCGTCGTTTGTGCGAGCGCGCCTAATGACCTGATCCACTCGACAGCCTTCGATTCCAGTACATAAAAAAGGTAAAGCACGCCGACAGCATCGAGCCCCCCGACCTGCGTAAGTAATTCAGAGTGGCGGCCGAAAGCCTCTGCTGATAGCTCTCCCTCGGAAGAAACCGTGCCCCACTTCAACCCACCAAGAAACGCATCGGAAAGCAAATTGATAGTGTCGCCTCGCCCTCTATTTTGTCGTATGCGTTCGTCGATGGCGCTGTCGATCAGTGCCAGCATTCGGTCTCGATGCTGTTCAAGCTCATCCGCATGGCATTGTTGAAGCTCAGCGCGAAGTTGTTTCAGACAGGCAAAGCCACCTTGGGGTATTCGCTCGCTCATGCCCGTTTGAACTCCACCACGTTGCCCTTGACCAAGGTGTCCAGGTGGTCGGCATACCATTGCATCATGGCCGTCCGCTGGGCCAGGTACTGAGCTTTGTTGTAGACACCGGCAATCCCGTCTTTGACGTGCGATAGCTGGGCCTCAATATGGTTTTCATCGAAGCCGTGTTCGTTGAGGATCGTGCTGGCGATATGGCGGAATCCGTGGCCGGTCTGGCGACCTTCGTAGCCAAGTCGGCGCAGGGCCATCAGGAAGACGGTATTGGAACGCGGCTTGGTGGTGTCGCTACGGCCAGGGAACAACAGCAAGTAAGAGCCAGTAAGGTTGTGCAGATCGTGCAGCAGTTCGACGGCTTGGCTCGGTAGGGGAAATACATGCTCACGACGACGCTTCATCCGTTCAGCGGGAATTGTCCAAATACCGGCGTTTAGATCAAATTCAGACCACCGGGCCTCCCGTAGCTCAGACGGTCTGCAGGCGAGCATAGACAGTAAGTGCAGACCAATACGAACGTCGGCAGCGCTCGGGTACGCTCTGATGGCTCGTAACAGTGGAGGCAGCTCGTCGATTGAAACATGGGCATAGTTCTCGGCTGGCTTGGTCAGCAGGAACTTGTGCAGTCCTTCAAGCGGGTTGTGAGTGGCGCGTCCGGTAACACGGGCCAGGTCGTAAATCTCCCGGCATATGGCACGTACTCGGCTGGTCTGTTCGACAATGCCGGTCTGTTCCATGCCGCGCAGGAACTCCATCCATTCCATTGGCAGTACGCCTTGATAGGGGCGCTTACCAAAGACTGGGAACACATGAAGTTCCAGTGCGCCTATGACCCTGGTCGCCGTCCCGGCACTCCAGCCTTTGCGCTTGTTGGCGTACCACTCGCGCGACAGATGCTCGAAAGTATTGTTGGCTGCCTCGCGATCCGCTGCCTTTTTGGCGCGCTGGGTGGCGAGCATGCTGCCATCTTTCGTTGTGCCGTCGCGTAGCTCTGCTGCTTTCTGGCGCGCCTGTTCGCCGGTCAACTGGTGGCTTCCTTTGCCATAGCCCCCCAGGCCCAGCCAGGACCATTTGCCATCAGCTTTTTTGTAACGCAGCTCCCAAGACTTCTGGCCGGTGGGCTTCACTCGCAAATAGAGCCCGGCGCCATCTAGCTCCCGGTAGGTGCTGGCCTCTGGCTCAAGGCTGGCAAGGGTGGTGTCTGCCATCGGACGGCGCTTAATTTCCGAACGCTTCATGCGTGTATGCCCCAGTTTCAAATTATTAGCGAGCATACAAGCAGGCATACACGGGGCGCAATGCTGTGTGGGTTCATATGTGAACGTCCAGACACAAGAAAGCCCGCGCGGGGCGGGCTTCTTGGGGTGTTTCCGATCATGTGGGAACATGTGGAAACTTGTATATGGTGCACCAGGCGGGATTCGAACCCACGACCCCTGCCTTCGGAGGGCAGTACTCTATCCAGCTGAGCTACTGGTGCGACGCGGCCGCCATCATACTCATCTGCGTGTCAGTCGTCCATGCCGCTGATTCGTGAGGTGTTTCCTGACGCGTTATGGGCTATTAATGGGGGCCGGGCGATAAAACGGTGAAGTCTGACCGCTTGTTCTTTTTTTCGAACAGACTATTGTCCTTTACCCCCTTTGACCCTAGGATTCGTTTGAGAT
>Ga0302347_1003517_pt1 | contig 13768 bp, 8 predicted proteins | sample PhyWR1_FD_202178 | JGI IMG/M metagenome (GOLD analysis project Ga0302347, IMG submission 202178) | Leaf surface microbial communities from wheat plants in UC Gill Tract Community Farm, Albany, California, United States - DLSL W.R1 (v2)... | ecosystem: Host-associated > Plants > Phyllosphere >...
ACCCCGTGCACGAGTTCCAGGAGTCGACCCTGCAACACGACGGCAGCACGCTGGGCGCCCCTATCACCACCTACCGCCTGGCCATCGGCGACAAGGTCAACCACCTGGGTGACAACCGCTTTGAATTAGCGCGCAGCGGCGTCGAGATCACGCGCATTCCTTGATGCAATCCACCGTGTAGCAGCCACTGTCGTTCTGCAGGCCATGCACGTCCGCGACAAAACCGGGGAAGCCCTGGTTGAATGCCCGGGCGAAAGCCAGGTAGTCGACTATCGAGCGGGTCGCCTCGGTGAACCGCTCCCCCGGCATGATCAACGGAATACCAGGCGGGTACGGCACCAGCATCACCGCCGCCACACGCCCCAGCAGCGCCTCGATCGGCACCGCCTCGACTTCGCCACGCACCATCAGGTCATAGGCCCGCGCCGGGCTTACTGCTACTTCCGGCAAGCGCGTGAACAGCCGCTTCAGCTGCTTGGCCGTGGCATTGGCGCGGTAACAGCCATGCAGCTGGTCGCACAGGTCGCGCAGCCCCATGCCCTGGTAGCGTGAGGCATCGGCAGCCACCACGCTGGGCAGGCAACTCCCCAAAGCAGCATTGCCGTCATAGTGACGTTTGAATTCCAGCAGTTCGGTGAGCAGCGTGCTCCATTTGCCTTTGGTGATGCCCATGGAGAACAGCACCAGGAAGCTGTACAGGCCGGTTTTCTCCACCACCAGGCCCCGCTCCCACAGAAACTTGCTGACCACCGCTGCCGGGATTCCCTGCTCGCCCAGCGCCCCGCCTGCGCTCAAGCCCGGCATCACCAGGGTCACCTTGAGGGGATCAAGCAGCACATAGTCGTCCGCCACCTCGCCAAAACCATGCCACTCGGCCCCTGGGTGCAGCAACCAGTCCTGCGCGGCCAGGCGGTGGATACCTTCGGCGCTCGGCGGCTGCCAGATGCTGAACCACCAGTCATCTGCGGCAATGTGCTCACGCAGGTTGGCAAGGGCACGGCGGAAACTCAGCGCCTCATCGAACATCTCCTGCAACAGCGAGCGCCCGGCCGGCCCTTCCATCATGGTAGAGGCCACGTCCAGCGAGGCGAGGATGCTGTACTGCGGCGAAGTCGAAATGTGCATCATGAACGCTTCGTTGAAACGGTCACGGTCCAGTTGGCGCCTGGCCCCCTTTTGAACGTGGATCATCGAGGCCTGGCTGAACGCGGCCAGCAGCTTGTGAGTGGAATGGGTGCTGAACACCAGCGGGCTGTCCGCGGCGCAGGCAGTGCCCATGGCATAGCGCCCGGTGAAAAACTCGTGGAACGCCGCGTAGGCAAACCAGGCCTCGTCGAAATGCAGCACCTCGACACTGGCGCCCAGGGCTTGCTTGATCAACCCGGCGTGATAGCACAGGCCGTCGTAGGTGGAGTTGGTCACCACCGCCAGCTTGATGCGCTGCCCGCGATCACGGGCCAGGGGGTTGGCCTGGATTTTCGCCTGGATCGCCTCGGGGCCGAATTCGCTGAGCGGGATCGGGCCGATGATGCCCAGCTCGTTGCGCTCGGGGCACAGGTACAGCGGAATGGCGCCGGTCATGATGATCGCGTGCACCACCGACTTGTGGCAGTTGCGGTCCACCAGTACCAGGTCGTCGCGGCCGACCATCGCGTGCCAGACGATCTTGTTGGCGGTGGAGGTGCCATTGATGACGAAGAAGGTGTGGTCGGCACCGAAGTTGCGCGCCGCCCTGGCCTCGGCTTCGGCCAGCGGCCCGGTGTGGTCGAGCAGCGAGCCTAGCTCCGGCACCGAAACCGACAGGTCCGAGCGCAAGGTGTTTTCCCCGAAGAACTGATGAAAGGCCTGGCCCACCGGGCTTTTTCGATAGGCGACGCCGCCGCCATGGCCGGGCGTATGCCAGGAATAGTTGGACTGCGCGGTGTGCTGCACCAGTGCCTTGAAGAAGGGTGGCAGCAGGCCATCGAGGTAGATATGTGCGGCGCGTGCCACCTGGCGGGCAAGGAACGGCACGGTGTCTTCGAACAGGTAGAGGATGCCGCGCAGCTGGTTGAGCTCGCTCATGGCTTCGGCGGGGGCGTTTTCCAGGGTCACCTGCTCACCCAGCGCGAAAATCGGCAGGTTGGGCGCGCGCAGGCGAGCCAGGCGGATCAGCTCGGCCATGTTCTGCAGCAGGTGGGTGTTCTCGCCGGCACCTTCTGCAGCGATCAGCATGCACGCCAGGCCGTGGTGGGTGGCAGCGACCAGACGCGCTTCGGCAAGGTCGGCGGCCTTGATGACCGCGAAGCCGTCCTGGCTCAATTCCTCGGCGATGCCCCGCACGCGCTCGCCGGCAACGCTGTCGGCCTTGATGGCGCGGTGGACGATGAGGATGGGGAACTTGAGGTCCTTGTACATCAGGTGGCTACCTCCGAAGGACATGTAGTCCTGATGAGGGTAGTTGTAGGAGCGGCCTTGCGTCGCGAAAGGGCCGCGCAGCGGCCCCAAAAATTTCACAGGCGACGCAAAAATTGCCGGGGCTGCTGCACAGCCCTTTCGCGACGCAAGGCCGCTCCTACAGGGATCGCATCGCCTGCGGCAAAATTGTTAACCCGCAGGCATCTCGGTAAGGGCCTGCCACATGGATGGCCCGCCCGCCGACTTGGCTATGGCCGCCAGCCGCTCGGCATGAGCCTCCAGCTCTTCGGCACTGGCCATGATCACCCGTCCCGGCGCACGCCCGGTAATCCGGCGAATCTCGCTGCCGCCCTGGCCGTCGTCGCCCTCGGCGTCAGCCCCATGCCCGGCCAGCGAAAGGCTGGTCTGGCCACCGGTCATTGCCAGGTAGACGTCAGCCAGCAGTTCCGAGTCGAGCAGTGCGCCGTGCAGCTCACGGCCCGAGTTGTCGATGTCGTAGCGCTTGCACAGCGCATCGAGGCTGTTGCGTTGCCCGGGGTGGCGCGAGCGCGCCAGCAGCAAGGTGTCGAGGATGGTGCAATGCTGGGCGATGTCGGCACGGCCCTGCTGGCCCAGCAGGGCAAATTCGTTGTTGATGAAGCCAACGTCGAACGCCGCGTTGTGGATGACCAGCGTGGCGCCTTCGATGAATTCGAAGAACTCCTCGGCCACATCGCCAAAGCGCGGCTTGCCGACCAGGAAGGTATCGGTAATGCCGTGGACGTTGATGGCGCCCTCGTCGCTCTCGCGGTCCGGCTGCAGGTAGACGTGGAAGTGCCGCCCGGTCAGCCGCCGGCCGATCACCTCGACACAACCGATCTCGATGATCCGGTGGCCTTCGCTGACCGGCATGCCCGTGGTTTCGGTATCGAGGATGACGAACCGTTTATCTTGCTGCTGCTCCACGCGGGGCGCTCCAACTTGCATCAGTTTCAAAGGCGGCGAGTATACCCCAAGCGCCTCAGCGCTGGGCGCGCACCTCATCGACACCACGGTTGGCCAGCTGGTCGGCACGCTCGTTGCCGGGGTGGCCGATGTGGCCGCGCACCCACTTCCAGGTCACCTTGTGGCGATTGACCTGCTCATCAAGCTGCTGCCACAGGTCGGCGTTCTTCACCGGCTCTTTGGCTGCGGTCTTCCAGCCGCGCTTCTTCCAGTTGACCATCCATTCGTTGATGCCCTTCATCACGTACTGCGAGTCGGTGGTCAGCACCACCTCGCATTCGCGCTTCAATGCCATCAGCCCCTGGATCGCAGCCATCAGCTCCATGCGGTTGTTGGTGGTATCGCGCTCGCCGCCCCACAGTTCCTTCTCGACGCCCTTGTAGATCATCAGGACCCCCCAGCCACCCGGGCCAGGGTTGCCCTTGCAGGCGCCGTCGGTAAACATTTCGATGCTATCGCTCATGTACCACTCATGTTCAGTGCTTTTCAGTGTCCGGGTTGGCCGCCGTACGATTGACCTTGGCCAGTGGCAGCGGCAGCAGCTTGCCCATGGGTTCGCGGCGCTCCGGGCGTAACGGCCGCAGGCCGACCACCATCTTGCGCGCCACCAGCAGGTACACCCCGCCGCCAGCGCCCTGCCAGCCGCCGGCTAGCCGTTCCCAGCCCTCCAGGCGTTGCTGCCAGGCCGGTGAGGCAAGCGGCGGACGATAGCACCCGAAGCGGCGTTTCTCCAGCGCGAAGCCCAGCAGGTTCAGCCAGTCGCCCACCCGTGACGCCGAGATGCAGCGCGCCTTGCGCAATGCGCCGTGGCTGAAGAAGTGACGCATGCCCCAGCTGCTCCACGGGTTGATGCCAACGATCAGCAGGTGCCCGCCCGGGCGCACCGCACTGGCGGCCTCGCGCAGCAGGCCATGGGGTGACAGGCAGAAGTCCAGGCCGTGCTGCAGCACCACCACGTCGGCGGCATGCTCGCTGAGCGGCCAGGCCTGCTCCTCGCACACTATCTCCACCCCCGGCAGGGGTGCGCCGAGGCGCACGTTGCGCTGGACCTGGGGGGCGCTGGGCGGCGGCTCGGCGCCTGGCCCGTAGTGCACAAGATAACCACCAAAGAAGCGCCCGAGCTCTTCTTCCAGCAGTTTTTCCTCCTCCTTGAGCATCAGCTGGCCGAGTGGGCCGTTGAACCACTCACGGGCCAGGCTGATCAGCTTGACCCAGTCCGGGTCGGCCTGGGCAAAGGCTTGGTCGGTCATTGCGCTCTCCCTCGAAGGTTCTCGCACCGCGCCATCGCGGCTAAGATGGCCACATGTGCCACGCTAGGCGAACCGGATCCGCACCATGATACAGATCAAAGCTCTCCCCGCTTTCTCCGACAACTACATCTGGTTGTTACAGGATACTGCCAAACGCCGCTGTGCGGTGGTCGATCCGGGTGATGCCGGCCCAGTGGAACGCTGGCTGTCGGCCCACCCCGAGTGGGTGTTGAGCGACATTCTCATCACACACCACCACAACGACCATGTGGGTGGTGTGGAACGGCTCAAGCAATTGACCGGCGCACGGGTCTGCGGCCCGGCCAAAGAGCGCATCCCGTGCCGCGAACTGGCACTTGACGAAGGTGATCAGGTAACCGTCCTGGGTGTGACGTTCGAGGTGCTGGCAGTACCTGGCCATACCCTGGGGCATATCGCATTCTTCAGTGACCAGCCGCCCACGCCCGTGCTATTCAGCGGCGACACCCTGTTTGCCGCCGGTTGCGGGCGCATGTTCGAAGGTAGGCCCGAGCAGATGCAACCTGCCCTGGCCCGCCTGGCAGCGCTGCCGGAGTCGACCGAAGTGTATTGCGCCCACGAATATACCCTGAGCAACTTGCGGTTCGCCAAGGCCGTGGAACCTACCAACCCACACGTTCAGCAACGCTTCGAAGACGTTACCCGCTTGCGTGCCGAAAATCGCATCACCTTGCCATCAACGATCGGTATGGAGCGCCTGACCAACCCCTTCCTGCGCACCTCTGAAACATTAGTTAAACAAAAAGCAGACGAATGGAAGGGACATTCAAACACCTCGCATGTCGCTGTTTTTGCTGCCTTGAGGTCTTGGAAGGACACCTTCTGATAACCGCAAGATATATCGCAGTTGATGCTCAAAGGTTGACCCGGCCGGGAGCGGTTTCTAGAATCGCCAAAATTTTTCGCCCGGATACCTGTCTCAGCCGATGTCTTCCAGTAGCCGCAGAACCTCTCATTCCGTCGCCCTGACGCGCCTGGCCCAGGTCAGTGCGCTGGCCCTGGCCGCCACCCTGGTGGGCTGCCAGAGCACCCGTCAGCTCGACGAATCCGATAGCGTTCGCGCGCACAACTACCAGGCGCGGATCAAGCACAAACCTGCCCCGCTGCTGGTCAAGCCGGTCGAGCAGGCGCCGCAGGACGTGTGGGAGCGCATGCGCCAGGGCTTCGCCCTGCAGGACAGCATCGACGTCAACCCGCGCATCGAGCAGCAGCGCCTGTGGTTCGCCAGCAATCCGACCTTCATCGAAAGCGCTGGCGAGCGCGGCAGCCTCTACCTGCACTACATTGTCGAGCGGCTTGAAGAGCGCGACATGCCGCTGGAGCTGGCCCTGCTGCCGGCCATCGAGAGCGCCTACAACCCGATGGCCTACTCCCGCGCCAGCGCTGCCGGCATGTGGCAATTCATGCCGGCGACTGGCCGCCACTTCAACCTGCGCCAGACCAACTTCTACGATGGCCGCCGCGACATCACCGCCTCGACCAACGCTGCGCTGGACTACCTCACTCGCCTGCACGACATGTTCAACGGCGACTGGCTGCTGGCCCTGGCCGCCTACAACTCCGGCGAAGGCACGGTCAGCCGCGCCATCGAGCGCAACGAGCGCCTTGGCCTGCCGACCGACTACTGGAACCTGCCGCTGCCGCAGGAAACCCGCGACTACGTGCCCAAGCTGCTGGCGCTGTCGCAGGTGGTGCTTACCCCCGAGGCGTACGGGGTCAACCTGAACCCGATCGCCAACGAGCCGTACTTCGAAGCGGTGGCCATCAATGACCGCCTCGACCTGTCGCGCGTTGCCGCCTTTGCCAACATCGACGAAGACGAGCTGATCCAGCTGAACCCGGCCTTCAAGAAGCGCATGACCGTGGACGGCCCCAAGCAACTGCTGGTGCCCACCGCCAAGGCGCAACTGTTGAGCGACAGCCTGTCCAACCTCAACCCCGAGCAGCTGGTCGCCCTGCAGCCGAACAAGGCCGTGTTCGCCCGTGCCGTGGCTGAAACCAGGGCACCCGTGGCGGCACGCAGCTACCGGGTCAAGCGCGGCGACAACCTGGGTGCCATCGCCAAGGCCAATCGTGTCTCGGTCAAGGACATCAAACGCTGGAACCGCATGTCCGGCAACAGCCTGCGTGCCGGCCAGGTACTGGCACTGCGCGGTGGCAATGCCCCCAGCGCTGCTGGCAACCGGGTAGCTTCATCGGGCAAGCGCACCACGCAGTACAAGGTACGCAAGGGCGACTCGCTGTACCTGGTGGCCAAGCGCTTCAACGTCGAAATGAAACACCTCAAGCGCTGGAACCCGCGCAGCGGCCATGCCCTGAAGCCAGGCCAGACCCTGACCGTCTACCTCTCGCATTGATAAAAAAACTGGGGCCGCTCCGCGCCCCATCGCCGGCAAACCAGCTCCCACCCTGATCGCAACGACTTCAAGCCATATGCAGTACCTGTGGGAGCTGGCTTGCCGGCGATGGGCTGCAAAGCGGCCCCTTGCAATCCTCTGGGCGGCACTCTTTTTCCAACCCTACCAAGCTGTTACTGTACCCGATCAAAGCCCAACGCCTCTGGATCGGATGCCGACTTGATACGTCCCCTCCTGCTGTCAATCAGCCTGGCCTTGAGCTTCCCCGCAGCCGCGATGGTGAGCGAAAGCCACGGATACGCGCAGTTCGGCACGCTCAAGTACCCAGCCACCTTCACCCACTTCGACTGGGTCAACCCGCAAGCGCCCAAGGGCGGCACCTTGCGGGCCATGGCTTTTGGCACCTTCGATACCCTCAACCCCTACACCTTCAAGGGGTCGAGCCCGATCACCACGCCCAATTTCCAGCAATACGGTATCAGCGAGCTGAACGAGCCGCTGATGGTCGGCACCGGCCAGTACGACCCGTCCGGCGACGAACCCACCTCCAGCTACGGCCTTATCGCCCGCTCGGTGGAGTACAGCGAAGACCGCAGCTGGGTCGTGTTCAACCTGCGCCCGGAAGCTCGCTGGCATGACGGCCAGCCGATTACCTCGGCAGACGTGGCCTTCTCCTACCGCACACTGCTAAAGGACGGCCACCCGATGTACCGCACCAACCTGCAGGAAGTGCAGCGGGTGGACATCCTCGGCCCGCAGCGCATCCGCTTCGTGTTCAAACGCGCCGGCAACCCGCTGCTGATCCTGCGCCTTGGCGAAATGCCGGTGCTGCCCAAGCATTACTGGCAAAAGCGCGACTTCAAGGCCACCACCTTCGAGCCGCCGCTGGGCAGCGGCCCCTATCGCATCAGCGAAGTCCAGCCCGGGCGCCGACTGGTGTTCGAACGGGTGAAAAACTACTGGGGCAAGGACCTGGCGGTCAACCGTGGCAAGTACAACTTCAAGCGCGTGGAATACGAGTTCTACCGCGACGCCACGGTGGCCTTCGAAGCGTTCAAGGCCGGCGAGTTCGACATCTACATCGAGCACCAGGCGAAGAACTGGGCCAACGGCTACACCTTCCCGGCCGTGCGCCGTGGCGAGGTGATCAAGGCACAGATCCCGCACCGCATCCCCACGCAAACCCAGGGCCTGTTCATGAACAGCCGCCGGGCCACCTTCAGCGACCCGCGGGTACGCCAGGCGCTGGGGCTGATGCTCGATTTCGAATGGACCAACCGCGCGCTGTTCAGTAGCGCCTACCGCCGCTCGACCAGCTATTACCCCAACAGCGAGTTTGCCGCCAGCGGCCTGCCGACCGGCAAGGAGTGGCTGCTGCTGGCGCCGTTCCGCGACCAGTTGCCTGCCAAGCTGTTCAGCGAACCCTACAAGGTCAGCCAGACCGACGGCCGTGGCATCAACCGCCAGACCCTGCGCCAGGCCCTCGGGCTGCTGGCCGAGGCCGGCTGGAAGCTGAACGGCCAGCGCCTGGTCGACAGCAAGGGCCAGCAGCTGCGCATGGAGCTGCTGCTGGTAAACCCCAATCTTGAACGCATCCTGCAACCTTATGTCGAAAATCTGTCCAGCATCGGCATCGATGCGCGCTTGCGCACGGTCGACCGCGCCCAGTACAAACAACGCCTGGACCAGTTCGATTTCGACATGATTCTGATGACCCTTAACCAGACCCTGAGCCCCGGCCTCGAACAGTGGCTGTACTTCCATTCCAGCCAGGCCGCGACCAAGGGCAGCAAGAACTATGCTGGGGTCAAGGACCCGGTGGTCGACCACCTGCTCGACACCCTTCTGGCTGCGCGCACCCGCGACGACCAGGTCGCCGCCGCCCGCGCCCTGGACCGAGTGCTCTCATGGCAGTACTACATGATCCCCAACTGGTACCTCGACAACCATCGCCTGGCCTACCGCAACCGGTTCGCCTTCGTCACCACGCCGCCCTACACCCTTGGGCTGAACAGCTGGTGGATCAAGACTTCGGAGAAAGCCCAATGACGCCAACGCACCGCCTGCGCCGGCTGGCAGGCAGCCTGTTGCTCGCCTGCCTGAGCCTTCCTGCCCTGGCCGCACCGCAGCACGCGCTGACCCTGTACGACGAGCCACCCAAGTACCCCGCCGACTTCAAGCACTTCGACTACGTCAACCCCGACGCGCCCAAGGGCGGCACCTTCCGCCAGTCCAGCTTCGGCGGCTTCGACAGCCTCAACCCGTTCATCAACAAAGGCGTGTCGGCCGAGAACATCAGCAGCATCTACGACACCCTGATGCGCCAGAGCCAGGACGAGCCGTTCACCGAGTACGGCCTGGTGGCCGGCAAGATCGAAAAAGCCCCGGACAACAGCTGGGTGCGCTTCTATCTGCGCCCTGAGGCGCGCTTCCATGACGGCCACCCGATACGCGCCGACGACGTGGTGTTCACCTTCAACGCATTGATCAAGGACGGTGCGCCGCTGTACCGCCAGTACTACGCCGACGTCGCCGAAGTGGTCGCCGAAGACCCGCTGAAGGTGCTGTTCAAGTTCAAGCACCACAACAACCGCGAGCTGCCGCTGATTCTCGGCCAGCTGCCGGTATTGCCCAAGCACTGGTACCAGAACCGCGACTTCAACCGCGGCAACCTGGAAATCCCGCTGGGCAGCGGCCCGTACAAGGTCGCCGAGGTCAAGGCCGGGCGTTCGGTGCGCTACGAGCGGGTCAAGGACTACTGGGCCAAGGACCTGCCGATCAACCGCGGTTTCTACAACTTCGACGTCATGACCTTCGACTCGTACCGCGACACCACCGTCGCCCTTGAAGCACTCAAGGCCGGGGCGTTCGACTATGCCCTGGAAGTCAGCGCGAAGAACTGGGCCACCGCCTACAACGTGCCGGCCGTGCGCGACGGCCGCCTGATCAAGGAGGAGCTGCCCAACGGCAACCCCACCGGTATGCAGGGCTTCATCTTCAACATCCGCCGCCCGGTGTTCCAGGACGTGCGCGTGCGCCAGGCGCTGAGCCTGCTGCTGGACTACGAGTGGACTAACAAGCAGCTGTTCAACGGCGCCTACACCCGCACCGGCAGCTACTTCGACAACTCGGAAATGGCCGCCCACGGCCTGCCCGACGCCAGCGAGCTGAAGATCCTCGAGCCGTTGCGCGGCAAGGTTCCCGAGCAAGTGTTCAGCGAAGCGTTCCACAACCCGGTCAGCGACGGCAGCGGCATGATCCGCGAGCAGCAGCGTCAGGCCTACAAACTGCTGCAGGAGGCCGGCTGGAAAATCGTCGACGACAAGATGGTCGACGCCCAAGGCAAGCCGGTCAGCATAGAGTTCCTGCTGGCACAGACCGAGTTCGAGCGCATCCTGCTGCCGTTCAAGCGCAACCTGGCCGACCTCGGCATCGAGCTGAACATCCGCAGGGTCGACGTGTCGCAATACATCACCCGTCTGCGTTCACGTGACTACGACATGATCGTCGGCGGCTATCCGCAGTCCAACTCGCCGGGCAACGAACAGCGCGAGTTCTGGTCCAGTGCCGCCGCCGACAACCCCGGCAGCCGCAATTTCATCGGCCTGCGCGACCCGGCCATCGACCAGCTGGTGGAACAGCTGATCAACGCCGACTCGCGGCAAAGCCTGATCGACCACTGCCGCGCCCTGGACCGTGTGCTGCTGTGGGGCTACTACGTGATCCCCAACTGGCACATCAAGACCTGGCGCGTGGCCTACTGGAACCACATCGGCCACCCGAAGGTGTCGCCCAAGTACGACATCGGCATCGACACCTGGTGGATCAAGCCCGAGGTGACCCCGGCGGTCAGCACGGCCCCTGCAGACGAGGCCGAATAATATGCTGGCCTACATCCTGCGCCGCCTGCTGCTGATCATCCCGACCCTGTTAGGCATCCTGGTCATCAACTTCATCATCGTCCAGGCCGCCCCCGGCGGCCCGGTCGAGCAGATGATCGCCAAGCTCGAAGGCTTCGAAGGCGCCACCAGCCGCATCGCCGGTGGCGGCGCCGAGGTTTCCGTGGCCGGCTCCAACTACCGTGGCGCCCAGGGGCTGGACCCGGCGCTGATCGCCGAAATCGAGCGGATGTACGGCTTCGACAAGTCGCCGCCCGAACGCCTGTGGATCATGATCAAGAACTACGCCCAGCTGGACTTCGGCGACAGCTTCTTCCGCGATGCCAAGGTCATCGACCTGATCATCGAGAAGATGCCGGTGTCGATTTCGCTGGGGCTGTGGAGCACGCTGATCATGTACCTGGTGTCGATCCCGCTGGGCATCGCCAAGGCCGTGCGCCACGGCAGCCATTTCGACGTGTGGACCAGTTCGGCGATCATCGTCGGCTACGCCATTCCGGCGTTCCTGTTCGCCATCCTGCTGATCGTGCTGTTCGCCGGCGGCAGCTACTTCGACTGGTTCCCGCTGCGCGGCCTCACCTCCAACAACTTCGACGAGCTGAGTACCACCGGCAAGGTGCTGGACTACTTCTGGCATCTGGTGCTGCCGATTACCGCGCTGGTCATCGGCAACTTTGCCACCATGACCCTGCTGACCAAGAACAGCTTCCTGGACGAAATCAACAAGCAGTACGTGGTCACCGCCAAGGCCAAGGGCCTGAGCCGGCCACGGGTGCTGTATGGCCACGTGTTCCGCAACGCCATGCTGTTGGTGATCGCCGGCTTCCCCTCGGCGTTCATCGGCATCTTCTTCACCGGCTCTTTGCTGATCGAGGTGATCTTCAGCCTCGACGGCCTGGGCCTGATGAGCTTCGAGGCGGCCATCAACCGCGACTATCCGGTGGTCTTCGGCACCCTGTTCATCTTCACCCTGCTGGGGCTGGTGGTGAAACTGATCGGCGACCTGACCTATACCCTGGTCGATCCGCGCATCGACTTCGCCAGCCGGGAGCACTGACATGGCCTTGTCCCCTCTCAACCGCCGGCGCTTCGAGCGTTTCAAGGCCAACCGCCGTGGCTGGTGGTCGCTGTGGCTGTTCCTGATCCTGTTCGGCCTCAGCCTGGGCGCCGAGCTGATCGCCAACGACAAGCCGATTGCCGTGCGTTACGACGGCGAGTGGTACTTCCCGGCGTTCAAGCGCTACCCGGAAACCACCTTCGGCGGCGAGTTCCCGCTGGAAGCCAACTACAAGAGCCCGTACATCCGCGAGCTGCTGGCGAAGAAAGACAGCTTCGTGCTGTGGGCGCCGATCCCGTTCAGCTATCAGAGCATCAACTACGACCTGCGCGTACCGGCCCCGGCCCCGCCCTCGGCGGACAACCTGCTGGGCACCGACGACCAGGGGCGCGACGTGCTGGCGCGGGTGATCTACGGCTTCCGCGTTTCGGTACTGTTCGCCCTCACCTTGACCATCCTCAGCTCCATCATCGGGGTCATCGCCGGGGCGCTGCAGGGGTTCTATGGCGGCTGGGTCGACCTGGTCGGACAACGCTTCCTGGAAATCTGGTCCGGCTTGCCGGTACTTTACCTGCTGATCATCCTCGCCAGCTTCGTGCAGCCGAATTTCTGGTGGCTGCTGGGAATCATGCTGCTGTTCTCGTGGATGAGCCTGGTGGACGTGGTACGCGCCGAGTTCCTGCGCGGGCGCAACCTGGAATACGTGCGCGCCGCCCGCGCCCTGGGCATGCGCAACGGCGCAATCATGTACCGGCACATCCTGCCCAACGCGATGATTTCGACCATGACCTTCATGCCGTTCATTCTCACTGGCGCCATCGGTACCCTGACCGCGCTGGACTTCCTTGGCTTTGGCCTGCCCGCAGGTTCGCCGTCGCTGGGCGAGCTGGTGGCCCAGGGCAAGTCCAACCTGCAAGCCCCGTGGCTGGGCATCAGCGCCTTCGCGGTGCTGGCGCTGATGCTGAGCCTGCTGGTGTTCATCGGCGAATCCGCCCGCGACGCCTTCGACCCGAGGAAGTGACATGAGTGAACAGAACCTGATCGAAGTGCGGGACCTGGCCGTGGAGTTCGTCACCGGCGACCAGGTCAACCGGGTGGTCGATGGCATCAGCTTTGACATCCGCAAGGGCGAGACGCTGGCATTGGTAGGCGAAAGTGGCTCGGGCAAATCGGTTACTGCGCACTCGATCCTGCGCCTGCTGCCGTACCCTCTGGCGCGCCACCCCAGCGGCAGCATCCAGTACGAGGGCAAAGACCTGCTGCAGCAGAACGAGAAGACCCTGCAACGCATTCGCGGCAACCGCATTGCGATGATCTTCCAGGAGCCGATGACCTCGCTGAACCCGCTGCACTGCATCGAAAAGCAGATCAACGAAATCCTCCTGCTGCACAAAGGCCTCACCGGCAAGGCAGCCACCGCCCGCACGCTGGAGCTGCTGGAGCTGGTCGGTATTCCCGAACCGCGCAAGCGCCTGAAAGCCCTCCCCCACGAACTGTCTGGCGGGCAGCGCCAGCGGGTGATGATCGCCATGGCGCTGGCCAACGAGCCAGAGCTGCTGATTGCCGACGAACCCACCACGGCGCTGGATGTGACCGTGCAGCTCAAGATTCTCGACCTGCTCAAAGACCTGCAGGCGCGCTTGGGCATGGCCTTGCTTCTGATCAGCCATGACCTCAATCTGGTGCGGCGCATCGCTCACCGCGTGTGCGTGATGCAGCGCGGGCAGATTGTCGAGCAGGCCGACTGCGCCACGCTGTTCAGCGCGCCGCAGCACCACTACACGC
>Ga0302347_1003520_pt1 | contig 13757 bp, 8 predicted proteins | sample PhyWR1_FD_202178 | JGI IMG/M metagenome (GOLD analysis project Ga0302347, IMG submission 202178) | Leaf surface microbial communities from wheat plants in UC Gill Tract Community Farm, Albany, California, United States - DLSL W.R1 (v2)... | ecosystem: Host-associated > Plants > Phyllosphere >...
AACCAGCGCTCGAAAGGGCTGGTTTGGTCTTGGCCGCAATATTCTTCTACGTTTATCGTCATGCGAACGAAGGTAACTAATAGGTTACCATATCGTAAAGCTGCTAAAAGTTACAGCGCATGAATTGCCTGCGAGGGCCTCACCGGGTTTTATCAGTAAGACCGCGCTGTTCCCATCGCAGGCAAGCCAGCTCCCACAGGTTGGGCACTGTTCACAACAAATAACGTTCCTGCGCCAAAGATTCCAGCAGGTCCTCGACTGTCGAGAATTCCCGATCCACCTGCGCCAGTGTCGGCCGCTTGAGGATCAACACTGGCACTCCGCGCTCGCGGGCGACTTGCAGCTTGGGTTCGGTGGCGCTGCTGCCGCTGTTTTTGCTGATCAATACGTCGATGCGCCGTTGTGCAAACAACTTGCGTTCGTCATCGATGAGGAACGGCCCGCGTGCGCCGATCACCTCACAGCGTGCAGTGCCGGGGTAAACGTCCAGGGCGCGCAGGGTCCAGAACTGCTCAGGCGGGATTTCGTGCAGGTGCTCAAGCGGCTCACGGCCCAGGGTGAACAAGGGGCGCTGGAAGGAGGCGAGCGCTTCGACCAGTTCGCTCCAGTGCGCCACTTCACGCCAGTCATCGCCCGTCTGCGCCACCCAGGCCGGGCGGCGTAAGGCCCAGCACGGGATGCCACTTGCCGCCGCAGCGAGGGCCGCGTTATGGCTGATTTGCGCAGCGTAGGGGTGAGTGGCGTCCAGCAGCAGGTCGATGCGCTGTTTGCGGATGTACTGCGCCAAACCTTCTGCGCCGCCATAACCACCCACCCGCACTTCGCAGCCCAGATCGCCCGGCACCCGGCCCACCCCGGCCAGGCTGTAGACATGCTGCGGGCCCAGGGTGCGGGCGATGGCCAGCGCTTCGGTGACGCCGCCCAATAACAAGATACGCTTCATGCAAAGGCTCCCGCGTGGCCGACGATCCCGCCCTGGCGGTCGATGGCAAACACTTCAACCTGCACCTGGGCTGGCACCACGCTGCGGGCAAAGTCCAGCGCGTGCTGGCACACCGCATCGCCCAGCGCGACACCCGCCGCACTGGCCATCGCCAGCGCCTGCTGGCTGGTGTTGGCCTGGCGGATGGCTTCCTGCAACTGGCTGTCGGCACCGATGGCGGCGGCCCACTCAGCCAGTTGCGGCAGGTCGATGCTGGAGTGGCGACTGTGCAAGTCCATATGGCCTGCGGCCAGTTTGCTGATCTTGCCGAAGCCGCCGCAAATGCTCAATTTATCCACAGGCACTTTGCGCAGGTGCTTGAGCACTGCGCCGACAAAGTCGCCCATTTCGATCAGGGCGATTTCCGGCAGGTTGTAGACCCGGCGCATGGTGTCTTCGCTGGCGTTGCCGGTGCAGGCGGCGATGTGCAGGTAGCCGTTGGTCTTGGCCACGTCGATGCCCTGGTGAATCGAGGCGATATAGGCCGCGCAGGAGAACGGCCGCACGATGCCGCTGGTGCCCAGGATAGACAGCCCGCCGAGAATCCCCAGGCGCGGGTTCATGGTTTTCAGGGCCAGGGCTTCGCCGTCCTGCACATTGACGGTCACTTCAAAGCCGCCGCCGTAACCCAGTTCGGTTGCCAGTTGCTGCAAGTGGTCAGTGATCATCTTGCGCGGCACCGGGTTGATTGCCGGTTCGCCCACGTTCAGCACCAGCCCCGGGCGGGTCACGGTGCCGACGCCTTGCCCGGCGACAAAGCAAATGCCCGGCTCGGCCCGCAGGCGTACCCGTGAGTAGAGGAGCGCACCGTGGGTCACGTCGGGGTCGTCGCCGGCGTCCTTGATCGTGCCCGCTTCGGCACCGTCTTGCCACAGGCGGCAGAACTCCAGGCGCATCTGCACCTGCTTGCCCTTGGGCAAGGTGATTTGCACTGCGTCGTTAAACACGCCGCCCAGCAGCAGGCGCGCAGCCGCCAGGCTGGTGGCGGTGGCGCAGCTGCCGGTGGTCAGGCCGCTGCGCAGGGGGGCGGGTTGTTCGGCGGTTTCGTCACGCATCGAGGGGCTTGGTCACGTCCAGAAGGGTAATGGGCAACGCCTGGCGCCAGGTGTCGAATTCACCCAGGGGCTGGGCCTGGGCGATATGGATGCGGGTCAGCTCGCCGCCGTGGCGTTCGCGCCAGCTCATCAGCAGCATTTCGCTTTGCAGGGTGACGGCATTGGCCACCAGCCGCCCGCCGGGCTTGAGCTGTTGCCAGCAGGTGTCGAGCACGCCTTCGCGGGTGACGCCGCCGCCGATAAAAATCGCATCCGGGCGCTCCAGCCCGGCAAGGGCTTGTGGCGCCTTGCCGCGAATCAGTTGCAGGCCGGGCACGCCCAGGGCATCGCGGTTGCGTTCGATCAGTTGCTGGCGCCCTTCATCGGCTTCAATCGCCAATGTGCGGCAACTGGGCCAGGTGCGCATCCACTCGATGCCGATCGAGCCGCTGCCCGCGCCCACGTCCCAAAGCAACTGGCCGGGCAAGGGGGCGAGGCGGGCGAGGGTGACGGCGCGCACATCGCGTTTGGTCAACTGGCCGTCATGCTCGAACGCGCTGTCGGGCAGGCCGCCAATGCGTGACAGCGGCCGTGCACTGGCGTCGGCCAGGCAGTCGATGGCGATCAGGTTGAGGGCGGCGACGGGCGGGTCCTTCCAGTCGCTGGCGCTGGCCTCCACCCGCCGCTCCGCCGGGCCGCCGAGATGCTCCAGCACCGTCAGGCGGCTGGGGCCAAAGCCCTGTTCGCGCAACAGTCGGGCGATGATGGCCGGGCTGCTGGCATCGTTGCTCAGCACCAGTAGGCGTACGCCGCTGTGCAGGTGGGCATTGAGCGCGGCGACGGGGCGTGCCACCACCGACAGCGTGACCACGTCCTGCAGGGGCCAGCCCATCCGCGCAGCCGCCAGGGAAAACGACGAAGGCGCCGGCAGTACCTGCATGTCTTCTCGCGCCACTACCCGCGCCAGGCTGGCGCCGACGCCAAACAGCATGGGGTCGCCGCTGGCCAGTACGCAGGTCGGCGTGTTGCCCTCGGCCAGCACCGGCGCCAGGGCAAACGGCCTGGGCCAGGTCTGGCGCTCGGCGCGGATGCAGGCGGGCAGCAGGTCGAGCTGGCGCTGGCTGCCAATCACCCGGCTCGCGCCCAACAAGGCGCGGCGCGCATTCTTGCCCAGCCCGGCAAAGCCGTCCTCACCTATTCCCACAACTGTTAGCCAGGGCGACATGCCGATCCTCTTGATAAACGCCAGGTTGTTCCCCCGCTGCCGGGCGAACGCCCTGCGGAGACAGGTGAGCATGATAACGCGCCTTGCCCTGCACCAGAGTCGATCTTTACGGGTGGTAGCCGGGTAGTGCCTGTGGACGCAAGATCCGCGAGTACCTCAGCCCGCAGGTGATGTTCAATCAGGCACAGGCGCTCACCCGCTTCGGCTATTTCAAGCCCCGGGCCGGCACATCGGTTTGATCCACCGTTTGTACCTGCATATCTATGTAGTGCCTTGGCGGCGCGGGCTTGCGATAGCGTGTCGGGCATTGTTCGGGGTCCCGGAGGGATGACTCATGAAAACCAGTGATAGTGCATTTTATTCAGAGCCCGCCCTGCGCGAGATGTTTACCGCCTGCCTGGCGCGCGCCGGGCAAGCGGGTGAAGTCGGCGAGCTTGAAACCAAGGGTCTGCGGGCGATTCTTCTGGGTCTGCCGTCGCCGGTGCAGGCCTGCCAGCTGTTTCTGGCGCGCAATGGCAGCCGTCTTGTGCTGTGGGCGGGTGCCTTGCTGTGCAGGGCCGACGGCCCCGACCTGTTCCTGTTCAGGCTGCCGGGCAGCCTTGAGCGCTTTGCCAGCCTGGACGCATTGCGCCAGGGCCTCGAACAGTTGCTGGATTCCCCGGCCGAGCGCCACCGGCTGCTGCGATTTACCCCGCTGGATGTGCGCCAACGCCTGAGCATGGCCGGTTCGCTACTGGTTCAGGTACAGGCAGTGGCTTCTGCGGCCCTGGCCGGGGTCAGCCGGCAAGTCGGCGATTTTGTGCAGCGCTGTCAGGAAACGACCTTGGCCAGCCTGGTGTCGGTACCCTCGTTGCACGCGGTGGTCGAGGCTCGGGAGCTTGCCGCCCTGGCGCGTAAAACGGTCGGGCAAGCGCCTGCTCCTGACGACCTGCAGTTGATGGAACAGATACCGCAGCGTATGCAGGTCGCATTGCAGCAATGGTGGCACACGCCCTTGGGGCCTGGCCCCAGCCCCTATGCCTGCTGCGTGGCGCTGCAAGGCGACCGTTATTACCAGCAGTGCCTGCAGGCCCTTTACGACAGGCAGGTCACCCCGGTGCAGTTCGATCTGCTGGAAAGCGTGGTTTCCGCTGCCGGGGGGGGTGGGCAGATGCATGTCTTACGCCTGTCGGTATTTGATCCAAACAACGGCGCGGTAAACCTGGCAGGGTTGCTGGGGGTGTTTTTTGTGCAACAGGACGGGCCGGTATTTCTGTTTGGCGGGCCGCACGGGCTGCAGCAGTATTCATCGAGGTCACGGCTCAAGGCGCGGCTGCTTTCGGCCTTGCGGGCACCGGCGACGTTTGAACACCTGGCCCGGCATGTGGCGCTGGCGCAACAGGCATTTCTGCTCGACAGGGTCGAGCTGGACCTGAGCGTCGAGCACCTGTCCTCTGATCCTTTTGCAGCCAGTATCGACTCGATCCTGAGCAAGCAAGCTGATGATTTCGCCTATCTGTTGCGCACGTTGCCGGCCCGGGGGGTAGCCCTGGCGGCGGCGGATCACGGGCTGGATGTGCGCCTGCTGGTGGACGGGCGTTTGCTGGCGCTCGACAGTGGCGGACGCTGGAGCAGCCGCTACGAACCCCACGCCCGTCCTCCTGTGGCCCCGGTCAATGGCTGGCCGATCGACAGGCTGGCGGCGAGGTTGGCGAGTGTCGCAGCCCAGCGTGACGAGCTGTTGCGGGCGTGGCCTGCGCCGTTGTCGTATGCGCGCTTGCGCCTGCTGGAAGCGCTGGCCCGGGCCGGCCATGAGGCGCTGGATATCGAGCGCATCCTGCTGCGCCACCCCGGTGCCCGGGAGCCGGTCACGCTGGTCGCGGGGCTGCTGCAGCATGCTACCGGGTACCTGCCGCTGCCGCGTGATCCGCAGCAGATCGAAGCGGGCCTGTACGGCTATGGGAGCGGTGACTGGAAACCACAGAGATCGCTGCCGGGGACCAAGCTGCTCAACCTGCTGGAGCAAGCGGCGTCGGATTTCTTTCCGGGGTTTGTTGCCCATCTCAGCGAGTTTTTCCATGCTTCGCTGGCCCTGTCGCGGCCCGATACCCGGATCGACAGGCTGGGCACCCTGAGGCTTGCGCTGCTGCGTGCCCAGTTGCACTTGAGGCAACAGGATCATCCGCTTGAGGCGACGGACATGGCGGTGCTCACCACCGTGCTCGGGCAGCCGATCAGCGCCCGGCGACCTGCCTGGCAACATTTTGTACCCGACGTGTTCGGTGTTGCGCTGTCGATCCCCGGGGTCCAGGGGGCGGTGGATATGGTCAATTGCCTGCTGTTTACCCAGCGCGGCGGGCTGGAGTCGGTAAACGCCGGCCGCGCCATCTTCTGGAGCCCGGGCTCAGGTTTTGAAGGTTTCGCCTCGCTGGACGCATGCCGGGCCTGGTTGCAAGCGCACCTGATGGACAAGGCACTGCGCTGGGAGCTGCTGGCCCACGTCAGCCTGGCTGCGCAGCCGCAGACGAGCGCCTGGCTGGACAGAATGCCCGGAGAGCAGAACCGATGGCTGTTTTTTGAGCGCTACGAGCACGACTTCACCCGCGAGGCCCAGCAGCGGGTGATTGCCAAAGTGCTGGCCGACGCTGGTGAGGCTTGTCGTCAGGCCCGGGCCATACCCTTGTCAGCGCAGGCGTTTGAGAACCTGGTGCAGAGTGCGCTGGTTCATGGCCACGCCGGAGTGACGCCGGAGCTTGCGCTTGAAGCGGTTCACCTGCAACGGTTCAAAGCCTCGTTGGCGCCCTGGCTGAAAAGCGCCCCGGCCGCCGATCAACTGGCCTACGCCGGCCTGCTGCAACGCTATCAACATGCCGGGCAGGCAGCGCAGAACTACCTGCATGACATCCCGCCCATCATCAACTATGCCCGCAGCATGCTGACGTTGCGTCTGGAACTCGACTTCCCGGGCCTGGTACCTGGCCCGGACGCCATTGAGGTGGTGATCGATACCTACCTGGCCTCGACGGTACCGGTGGGCAACACGCCCTCATATTTGCCGGCGGCAACCACCCGCACAGTCCAGACCCTGACGCAGTTTTCGCTCAATGGCTTCTATCGGCTCAATGACGGGGTTCTCTCGCTACGGGCCAGCAACGCTACTCCGTTGCCCGAGGCCCTCAACGCCACCTATGTGCGGCGAGTCACGCGTCAGCTGGATATCGGCGCGCATTACCGGGCCTTGTTGCAGGACAAGCTGACCCCTGGTAACACGGGGGTTGCCGAGCGCCAACAGCAGTTTGCCGAACTGTTATCGGTTCAGGTCATGGAGCAGGTGCTGCGGGAAAAACTGATGGAGCCGGGCAAGGAGCTGGCCTGTGGTTATGTGAAACATGTGATCAGCATGCCCGATGGTGCGGCTCGGCTGCCATTGAACGGGCAGGCCATCATTGTCCGCCCGTTTGAGCTGCTGGCCGAACCGGATGCCGCTCCCGATCGTGCCCGGGGCCTGTATCTCATTGGCCCGGCGCACTCCGGCGGCGGGCCGCAGGTGCTGTGGGTCAGCTACAGCGAGCACTATACGTTCAGGGCCTATAGCGATGAGCCTGCCTTGCTCGAAGACTTGCGCGTCTCGACCCCGTTTCAGGCTCTGGTGCTGCAGCGCCTTGAGCCCGAGGCACGCAAAACCTACAACTACGGCGGTTTTACCGAACCCCATGTGCCCCGTTATGTCGATGCTTCGCCAGGTGGCTATGTGCCCAGGCCTGCACCCCCAACCCTGGGCCTGTCGCCGATCGCGGGTAATCTGTTCGAGCAGTTGTACACCGACAACTACCACCTGTTGCTCGATATGGCCGCTGCACAGTCCAGGACCACGGCCGAGGCCGACTGGGAGTCGTTCAAGTACCTGTTCTCGCTGATTGCGTCGACGGCGCTGATGATCTTGCCTGCCAGGTTAAGCATCCCGATGGTGGTCTGGCAGTCGCTGGGCAGCCTGCAACAGGGGGTTGAATCTGCGCTAAAGGGCGATTGGGGGGAGGCCGTGGCCGGCTTTGCGTCGTCACTGGCGCAGATCGGAACAGGTTATCGCACGCCGCGCATCGAGCCTGCAGCCCTGCACCAGCCTGAAGTCCGGTCCCGGGTACGGCTTACACCTGAGCAGGAGGCCGGACTGCAGCCCTTTCAAACCCATGATGTGGCCTTGCAGGATCTGGAACTGGCCCCTTCGACCCGGCTGTACCTCCACCCCGGTACGGGCCGCCAGTATGTGCTGCTGGCGGGGCATGTATTTCGGGTGCAGGCATGGCGTGAGCGCTGGCGGATTTATCTCGGCGAGCAGCGTGAAGGGCCGTTGGTCAGGCTCAATGAGGACGGGCAGTGGGCCCTCGACCTCAAGGAGCCGCTGCTGGGAGGCGGCCCGGTGCTGTCGGTCACGGCGCGGGTGGCCGACCACTTGACCCATGAAATCCAGGCTGTGGGCATGGTCAACATCGAGCGACGCTTTCCCGACAAGGCGCTGGCCATTCGCGAGGCCCATGCACAGGCCGTGACCTACCTGCAGCGCTGCCAGAGTGCCCTGCATGGGCTGCTTGGACCCGGCCCTGAAAATGCCCGCAACCGGGCGCTCGTCGCCGGGTTTTTTGATGTGGAGGAGGTCAGCCAGCCCTTGCTGGAGCGTTTGGGCGAAACGGTCGAGCCACTGCTGACCCGGCTCCTGCATCCCGACCTGTCACCTCAGACCTCGGGCAAGTATGTGGTGTGTCGTGCCCGCTACAGGGACGACGCCGTTGCCTGGATACACCGCTGGGACACGGGCAGGCGTGTGTACCTGAGCGACCGTTTTTTCAGCACGATCTTTGACACGCCCTATGCCTTGAGCCAGTCGTTTGTGAAAACCGTGCTGCCACCCTTCAGGACCAACGTGCATTATCGGGCAACGTTCCTGTTGCACGAGCTGACCCATCAGGTACTGAGCACCGAAGACATCAACTACCTGAACCCCGGCTTTCCCTATGAGGACCTGCTCGATGACAGCACCCCGCTGGGCAGCCATATCAAGTCATTCAACCGGATTGTCCAGAGGTGCCACTCACCGCAAATACCGACAGAGCACCTGTTCCAGGAATTCGACCCTGAAGCTCAAACCTGGGCGGATATGCCCGCCAGCCCCGGCAAGGCAAAAGTCAAAGCCATTGCCGGTGTAAAGACCCTGGACCAGGCGCGGCGGATCTTCAGGAATGATCCGCGTAAACGCATTGATATGATGCTGGCCAATGCTGATACCGTGGTGTTGTTGCTCACCCGACTGGGCCGGGTTGAGCCTGCGCTGCCGCAGGAGAGGGTGAGCGAGTAGTCATTCCGTCCGGCAGGCTTTTCATGCGCTCGCCCAAAGCAGGCATAATGCGCCACCTGCAATAGCGAATTGCCTGCCCTGGATAGCCCCTTGACCTTGCCACCTGAACTTTCTGTCACGACGCCTGTGCGCCCTTCGGCTTGCCCGGGGTTACTGCGTATCGTCCAGGCGATGGATGGCGGGATCTGCCGGGTCAAGCTGGACGGTGGCTCGATGACGGCCCTGCAGGCCCATGCGGTGGCCGATGTGGCTCAGCGCTATGCCAGTGGCGTGATCGAGGCGACCAACCGTGGCAACCTGCAGATCCGTGGTGTCGGGCCACAGCATCGGGCGCTGATTGAGCCGTTGCTGGCGGCCGGGCTCGGGCCTGCCACGGCGGCCAGTGACGATGTGCGCAACTTGATGCTCAGCCCAAGTGCCGGCATTGACCCGCAGATGCATATCGATACCTGGCCGCTTGCCCGTCAGATACTGGCCAGCCTGCAAAGCACGCCGCGGTTCGCCGAGCTGTCGGCCAAGTTCGCCGTGCAACTGGACGGCGGCGAAGCCCTGGCCATGCTGGAGCATCCGCACGACCTGTGGTTGTCGGCGTTCCGGCGCGATGGCCAGACGCTGCTGGCTTTTGGCCTGGCCGGGTGCCCCGCGCACGATCCGGCACTGGCTGCCGTGCCTGCCGAATACGGGCATGAACTGGTGATGGCGGTGCTGATGCAGTTTCTGGATCTGGCCCGGCCCGAGCACATCCGTATGCGCCATCTGCTGCAAGAAGTCAGCGCAGCGTCGTTTGTCGGGCAGTTGGGGCAGCGGCTCAGCGTGCCACTGCTGCCTGTTCGCGACTGGCAACGGGGTGCCGCTTCGGCGTCCATGCACCTCGGCATTTGGCCGCAGCATGCCTCTGGCCGGGTTTATGTCGGCGCCGCCCCGCCGCTGGGGCGGCTGGATGCAACGATGCTCGCGGGGTTGGCCGGGCTGGCCGAGCGCTTCGGCGACGGCACTCTGCGTTTTACTGCGTGGCAGAGCGTATTGCTGCCCAACGTCGCGACGGCTCAGGCCAGCGCGTTGATGGGCGACTTGATGGCGCTCGGCTTGAGCTGCGACGCAGACAGCCCGCTGGCGCACCTGGTCGCCTGTACCGGCTCCAGTGCCTGTGCCAAAGGGCTGGCGGACACCAAGCAGGATGCTCGTCAGTTGGCCTCGTTGCTGCCAGAACCCATGACTATTCACCTGACCGGCTGCCAGCGCTCCTGCGCGGCAGCCCATGTTGCGCCGGTCACCTTGCTGGCCGTGGCGCCCGGTCACTACGACCTCTATTTACGCAGCCCTGAACATGCCGGTTTCGGTGTTCTGCGCGAGCGCAATCTTACAATTGAAGCGGCGAGTGCCTGGTTTGAGGCCCGCCAATGGAGCAACACCGATGATTGATTACATCCGCGATGGTCAAGAGATCTATCGCAATTCCTTCGCCATTATTCGTGCCGAGGCCAACCTCGACAGCATCCCGGCGGACCTGGAAAAACTCGCGGTGCGGGTGATCCACGCCTGCGGCATGGTCGATGCCATCGAAGACCTGCGCTTTTCGCCGGGTGCCGGCAAGGCCGGGCGCGACGCTCTGGCGGCAGGTGCGGCGATTTTGTGTGATGCGCGCATGGTGTCAGAAGGCGTGACTCGTACCCGTTTGCCGGCCAACAACCCGGTGATCTGTACCCTGCGTGAAGAAGGCGTACCCGAACTGGCGCTGGAGAAAGGCAACACCCGTTCGGCGGTGGCCCTTGAGCATTGGCGCCCGTACCTGGAAGGCAGTGTGGTGGTGATCGGCAACGCGCCTACCGCGTTGTTCTATCTGCTGGAAATGATCGATGCTGGCGCGCCAAAACCGGCGTTGATCCTGGGCTTCCCGGTAGGCTTTGTCGGCGCTGCCGAATCCAAGGCCATGCTCGCGGCAGACAGCCGTGGTGTACCGTTTGTGATCATGCAAGGCCGCCGTGGCGGTAGCGCGATGGCGGCAGCCGCCGTCAACGCCCTGGCCACGGAGATCGAATAATGGCGCAACCAGGACGTTTGATCGGTCTGGGCGTAGGCCCCGGCGACCCCGAGCTGATCACGGTTAAAGCCCTGCGCCTGCTGCGTGAATCGCCGGTGGTGGCGTATTTCGTGGCCAAGGGCAAGAAGGGCAATGCGTTCGGCATCATCGAGGCCCATCTGCAAGAGGCGCAAACCCAGATGCCGCTGGTGTACCCGGTGACCACCGAGGTGTTGCCAGAACCCTTGTCGTACGAACAGGTGATCAGCGACTTCTACGATCAGGCTGCCGTTGAAGTGGCCGTGCATCTGGACGCCGGTCGCGATGTGGCGGTGATCTGCGAAGGTGATCCGTTCTTCTACGGCTCCTATATGTACCTGCACGACCGTCTGGCCCAGCGTTTTGAAGCGCAAGTGGTACCAGGTGTGTGCTCGATGCTGGGCGGCGCTTCGGTGCTGGGCGTGCCGTTGGTGTATCGCAACCAGAGCCTGTCGGTGCTCTCGGGTGTGCTGCCCCACGAGGAACTCAAGTCGCGCCTGGCAGTTGCCGATGCGGCGGTGATCATGAAGCTGGGGCGCAACTTTCATAAAGTGCGCGAGGTGCTGGGCGAGCTGGGGCTGGCCGAGCGGGCGTTGTATGTCGAGCGCGCCACCATGAGCAATCAGAAGATCGTGCCGCTCAATGAAGTGGAACCGATGTCTTCACCCTATTTCTCGCTGATTATCGTCCCTGGCGAACGGTGGCAGGGTTGAGTCGCCCGGCACCGGCCATTGTCATTCTGGGCAATGGCAGCCTGGACACCGCACGCCGTATCCAGCAGTTGCTGCCCGGCGCTTCGGTCCTTGGGCTGGCAGGGCGGGTAGACGGCGCGGATCGTAGTTACAGCGATTTCGGCGACACTGTGCGTCAGCTATATCAGCAGGACACGCCGATTATTGCGCTGTGCGCTGCGGGTATTGTGATCCGCACGTTGGCGCCGTTGTTGCTGGAAAAAGGCGCCGAGCCGCCGGTACTGGCGGTTGCCGAAGACGCCAGCGCGGTGGTGCCGTTGCTGGGCGGGCTGGGCGGGGTGAATGATCTGGCGCGGGTCATTGCGGCGGGTCTGGGGATTGCTCCGGCGATCACCACCAGCGGCGAACTGCGCTTTGGTACGTGCCTGCTGAACCCGCCTGCGGGCTATGCCCTGGGCGATCTGGAACTGGGCAAGCGCTTTGTTTCGGACCTGCTGGCCGGCGAATCAGTGCGTATCGAAGGCGATGCACCGTGGCTGGCGCGGGCGCAGTTGCCCGAACATGCACAGGCGCGTCTGGCAATTCATGTGGGCAACGCCGAGCGTGCGCCTGCCGCTGACGAGTTATTGATTTATCCGCGCAATGTACTGGCACAGGTGTGTGCCGAGGTTTCGCCGCAGACGATCCTCGAAGCATTGCAGCAGGCTGGGCTGGCTCGCCAGTCCCTGGCTTGCGTGGTTGCGCCCGATACCTTGATGGCCAGTGCGCCGTTGCGTGAAACGGCCCTTGAACTGGCGGTGCCGCTGCGGTTTGTCGGCGGCGATGATGCGCTGCTGCCCGTAGCCTGGCGTGAGCCGGGCAATGGCGTGGCGCTGGGCGTGGCCTCCACGCCATTGGCGCCTGAACAGATTGGCCGGGCCCGTGGTCGTCTGGCCGTGATCGGCCTGGGCCCCGGTGCTGCCGAGCTGATGGTGCCTGCGGTCAAGGCCGAACTGGCACGGGCCAATGATGTACTGGGTTACGAAACCTATGTGCGCATGGCCGGCCCGTTCCGCGACGATCAGGTGATGCATTGCACCGATAACCGCGAAGAGATGCAGCGCGCCCGTCACGCCTTCGAGCTGGCGGCGCTAGGTCGCTCGGTGGTGGTGGTGTCTTCGGGGGACCCTGGCGTCTTTGCCATGGCTGCCGCCGTGCTGGAAGCGTTGCATGAGTCTGAGGACCCGCAGTGGCACAGTGTCGATCTGGAAATCCTGCCGGGTGTGTCGGCCTCGCTGGCAACCGCCGCGCAGGCTGGGGCGCCGCTGGGACATGACTTCTGCGTGATGTCGCTGTCGGACAACCTCAAGCCGTGGAGCATCATTGAAAAGCGTCTGGACCTGGCTTGCGAAGCGGATCTGGCGTTGGCGTTCTATAACCCGATTTCCCGCTCAAGGCCGTGGCAACTGGGCGTTGCGCTGGATATCGTCAGGCGTCATCGCACGCCGCAAACGCCGGTGGTGCTGGGGCGTGACATTGGCCGTCCGGGCCAGACCCTGCGCACCCTGACCCTGGGTGATTTGACCCCGGAGCAGGTGGATATGCGCACCATGGTGCTGGTGGGGTCGTCGACCACATGCACTTTCCCGCGTGTCGACGGGACTCAATGGGTGTACACGCCGCGCTGGTATGGCGAAAAGCCTTGAGCCCTGACTGTTGGGGGAGCTGGCTTGCCAGCTGCTGATTTCAGGGAGTGCACATGGCCTGTGGGAGCAGGCTTGCCTGCGAAGGCATCGCCGCAGTCAGGCAGGCAAACCGCATCGCCTGTATCGCGAGCAAGCCCGCTCCCACACAGGCCTGCCAGCCGCAGTTGTTGATCAGGGGATCAGATAGCCCCTGATCCCGGTAAAGATAATCTGCGCTGCAAGGGCGCAGACAAACAGACCCATCAGGCGGCTGACGATCTGCAAACCCTGCTCGCCGAGAATCCGCTCAATGCGGTTGGACAGGTAAAGCACCACGCCCACCGTCAGGCTGGCCAGGGCAATACTCACAATCGCCATCAGCTTGTCATCCCAGTGCGGCTGGCTGACGCCCATGACCAGCAACGCACCGATGGTGCCGGGGCCTACAGTCAGGGGAATGGTCAGTGGCACGATGGTCACGTCCTGCTGCACATTGTCGGTTTGCACCGCAGATTTGCCCTGGGCCATGCCCAGCGCCGAGATAAACAGCACGCTGCCGGCACCGATGCGGAACGCATCGACGGTGATGCCGAAGACGCTGAAAATCATGCGCCCGAACAGGTACAGCAACACGCTGGAGATCAGCGTGGCCAGGGCCACTTTCCAGGCCAGGCGGCGGCGTTCCTTGTTCGAGTAACCCCGGGTCAGGCTGATAAAACACGACAGCACGAAAAACGGGCTGTAGAGCACCAGCATCTTCAAGTACACACTG
>Ga0302347_1003523_pt1 | contig 13746 bp, 13 predicted proteins | sample PhyWR1_FD_202178 | JGI IMG/M metagenome (GOLD analysis project Ga0302347, IMG submission 202178) | Leaf surface microbial communities from wheat plants in UC Gill Tract Community Farm, Albany, California, United States - DLSL W.R1 (v2)... | ecosystem: Host-associated > Plants > Phyllosphere >...
CCTTATATCCAGGCCATTCAGGCCAATTAGCACTTGTTAGTTTTAGATGCTGAGTACTTTGTCGCCACGGGCAATCCCGGTGACGCCACTGCGAACTGTTTCCAGGATCGAGGCGGTTCCAATCGATTGAATGAAACTGTCGAGCTTCTCGCTGGTTCCTGTCAACTGCACGGTATACACACTGGCGCTGACATCAACGATTTGCCCACGGAAAATATCCGTGGTGCGTTTGATCTCGGCGCGCTGCGCACCCGTTGCCTTGACCTTGACCAGCATCAGCTCGCGCTCGATGTGAGCACTTTCCGACAGATCCACAAGCTTGACCACTTCGATCAGCTTGTTCAGGTTTTTGGTGATTTGCTCAATGATCTCGTCATGCCCCACGGTGGTCAGCGTCAGACGCGACAAGGTCGGGTCTTCGGTCGGTGCCACCGTCAGGCTTTCGATGTTGTAGTTACGTTGCGAGAACAGGCCAACAACACGAGACAAGGCGCCCGGTTCGTTTTCAAGAAGCAAGGAAATAATGTGCCGCATGATTAAGTACGCTCCGTCTTGCTCAGCCACATGTCGCGCATGGAGCCATCTTTGATCTGCATCGGATAAACGTGCTCACTGGTATCTACCTGAATATCCAGGAACACCAGGCGATCCTTCATGGCAAAGGCTTCTTCCATTTTCGGCTTCAGATCTTTCAGATCGGTGATCCGGATACCCACATGGCCATAAGCTTCAGCCAGCTTGACGAAGTCAGGCAGCGATTCCATATACGAGTGCGAATGGCGACTGCCGTAGTTCATGTCTTGCCACTGACGCACCATCCCCAGCACTCCGTTGTTGAGGCTGATGATTTTTACGGGCAAGCCATACTGCAGACAAGTCGACAATTCCTGAATGTTCATCTGAATACTGCCCTCGCCTGTCACGCAGGCAACGTCAGCATCAGGGAAGCTCAGTTTTACACCCATCGCCGCCGGGAAACCGAAGCCCATCGTGCCCAGGCCACCGGAGTTGATCCAGCGATTGGGTTTGTTGAAGCGGTAGTACTGAGCCGCGAACATCTGGTGCTGACCCACATCGGACGTTACATAGGCATCGCCCTTGGTCACTTCGCAGAGCATCTCGATAACGGCCTGAGGCTTGATCTGGCTACCGTCGCCCTTGTTGTAAGGGAACAGATCGCCGTCACCGCGCCACTCGTCGACTTGCTTCCACCAGTTGGCAACCGCCTCAGGATTTGGCTTCTCGCCGATGTCCTTGAGGATGGCGACCATTTCGGTCAGCACGCTCTCAACCGGGCCTACGATCGGCACGTCAGCCTTGATGGTTTTGGAGATGGACGCCGGGTCGATATCGATATGGATGATCTTGGCGTTCGGGCAGAACTTGGATGGACCGTTGATAACGCGGTCATCAAAGCGTGCACCTACCGCCAGGATGACGTCAGCGTTGTGCATGGCCATGTTGGCCGTAAAGCTGCCGTGCATGCCGAGCATGCCGATAAACTGACGGTCGGTGCCAGGGTATGCACCCAGGCCCATCAGTGTATTGGTCACTGGCACGTTAAGCATTTTGGCCAGCTCGGTCAGTGGCGCCGAACCACCGCCCAAGATAACCCCGCCGCCTGCGTAAAGCACAGGGCGCTTGGCTGCCAGCAGCATCTCGGCCGCCTTGCGAATCTGGCCGGAGTGGCCACGCAAGGCCGGGCTGTAAGAACGCAGCTTGGCTTTTTTCGGGAAAACGTATTCGAACTTTTCGGCCGGGTTGGTCATGTCTTTCGGGATATCGACCACGACCGGACCAGGGCGACCGGATTGCGCCAGGTAGAACGCCTTTTTCATGACTTCCGGGATTTCCGAAGCATGCTTGATCATAAAGCTGTGCTTCACGATGGGCCGTGAGATACCGATCATGTCGGTTTCCTGGAAGGCATCAGTTCCGACCATGGTGCTAGGCACCTGACCCGAAATGATCACCATCGGAATGGAGTCCATGTAGGCAGTGGCAATACCGGTGATGGCGTTGGTAGCACCCGGCCCGGAAGTCACCAGTACTACACCGGCTTTACCGGTAGCACGGGCGTAGCCGTCAGCCATATGGGTAGCAGCTTGTTCATGACGAACCAGGATGTGGGTAACTTCCGGCTCTTTGAACAGTGCGTCGTAAACATGCAGGAGAGCACCACCAGGGTACCCGTAGATATATTTGACACCTTCGTCGCGCAAAAAGCGCACGAGCATCTCACCACCAGACAAAAGCTCCACGTTGTTCACCTCTAAAACGCCAGAATACCGTCCACAAAAATACGAACGGGTCTTAATAGGTTTACTTTTCAGCAGAGCATGAGCGACGGTGGTCGCCGACTACGTCAGCACTGACTGAGCAAGTATTGGGAACTCCCCAAATATTGCGGGGGTTTCCCACCCAGCGCGAGGTAACGCGTTGCGGGTGTAACAGGTCGGCGCGGGTGTGCGCCTCATGATCTGCTGAGAGAGCCTGCTTCTGGCAGTCCCTCTACAGCGGGAGTTCGATTCTTGTCATTAGGCCAGCCCAAGTCAAGCCATCTATTCAATTTATTTGCATAAATCGACAGGAACGCACAAAAAAACGCGCAAAATGACGGAAGCCAACAAGAAAATGGATGACTGCCAGTAAAAACTGGCAGCCATGACCTCAGGAGGAAGGGCTGATCAGGCGATCAAAATCCTGAAAATGCTTGAGCAGGGGTTTCCAGTTGCCACGACGCTGGGCAAAAACATGCTCAGCCATATGCCAGATACCCGAGACACTGGGCAGTGGCTGGCCCTGTTCGACAATGTCTTTCATCTTAGGCAGGAAGATCCACTGCACCCACTGCTCAAAATCCAGGCGGTCGACACTGAAGGGTTCCAGGCTGGACAAGTCGTGTTCGGTAGGGACCTTGTCACTCCACAAGCCTTGGGTGCGCATTTCCTGTTCGATCAGCAACAAGAACCCGGCAACCTCAGATGTGCGTACATCCATGACCATCAGAGGCTCACCTTGGCTTTTTGACGGGCCAGTGCAGCGCCAGCGGCATCACCCTGCTTCTCACGTGCCTGGGCAATCAAGCCCCACAGGCTCGCCTGCAAATCCGGACGACCACTGGCGAACGTCAAACCACGGCGGGCAAACTGCTCGGCCTGGGCGGCATCGCCCTGAGCCATACGCACTTGCGCCAGACGATAAAGCACTTGCGGCTCGCGAGGTGCCACGCGCTGGGCACGCTCAAGACTCGACGACGCACCGTTCAGGTCGCCGCTAGACTGTTGTTGCTGAGCGGTGGTCAGCAGCGCCAGCACCGGGCCATCTAGTTGCTCGTCGGCAGCCAGGCCACCGCCACTGCTGTTCGATGGAATCCCGCTTGGGGTAATCGGCGACGGGGCGCTGTAGGTATTGCCCGGCGTGTAGCTGCCCGTGCTGATCGGCGCGGCAGCCGGGCCTAGGGTAATTGGCCCCGGCGTGAAAGGCTGCGTGCTGATCGGCGTCGAAACAGTGGCACCGCCACCCGGTATCATCACTACAACCCCCGAGTCCTCGGTAATCGTGCGCGCCTGGGTTGCCCGTGGCGCAGCAGCAGCCTGTGGATAATTCCCCGCCGTACGCTGGGCCGAAATACGTTCGTTATTCGACACCGGAACACCCGAGTCGACCACAGGAATAGAACCCTGCGGCACGCTGGCACAACCATTGAGCAAAGCCAGGGCTGAAACAGCCGCAATCCACAACTTATTCACGTCAAACCCTCTTTGCTTAATTCAACCAGCCCTTGACCCAATCCATCACGGCATCACCTGTGGCGGGCTCTTGCCCACCACAACTGGCCCCCGCTGGCGGCTCACTGCCGCGAATATACGGCATCTGCACCGCACCAGGGCAGCCAGCATCAGAACCCTGACCGGTATGCGGATCAATCCAGGCCTGAACGATGTTATCGGGCTGTGGCATGTCGAGCGGCAGCGGGTCAGCTTTCTTCATAAAACTGGTCCATACCTGCAAGGCACCGGTTGCTCCGGTAAACGGTGTTTTGCCGTTGTCGTCGCGACCCAGCCAGACCACTGCCAGCAAGTCCTGGCTAAAGCCTGCAAACCAGCTGTCGCGAGAATCGTTACTGGTGCCGGTCTTGCCCGCTAGCGCGAGACTCTTGGGCAACACGTTATAGACCGAGCGCCCGGTACCTTCGCGCATCACATGCTGCATCGCATTCTGGATCAGGAAGATCGAACCCGGGTCGAAGCGTTGCTGGATCTGGAACGGGTAGCGTTTGAGCGGCTCGCCTTCGGCGGTCAGTACGCTGCGAATGCCGCGCATCGGCGTATTGAAGCCGCCGTTGGCCAGTGTCTGGTACATCGTTGCCACTTCCATCGGGCTCAATGCGCCAGCCCCCAGCAACATGGACGGGAATGCCGGGAATTCACGCTCCACACCCAGTCGCGCCAGGGTCTTGAGCACATTGGGCACACCGACTTCCTGCCCCAGCCTCACAGTCCCTAGGTTGTAGGAGTTCATCATCGACTGATAGAGGAAAACCGTACCGTGCGAGCGTCGATCATAGTTCTGGGGCTTCCAGACCTGACCATCAGCGCCTTTGATCGATAATGGCTCATCCGACAGCCAACTGGTCAGTGTGTACTGGCTCGGCCGTTCAAGTGCCGTGAGATAGACTGCAGGCTTGATCAGCGAGCCAATCGGCCGCACCGCATCCAGCGCCCGATTGAAGCCTGCGTAGCCAGGCGCACGACTGCCGATCAGCGCCTGAACCTCGCCGGTTTCAGGGTTGGTCACCACCATGGCGGCTTCCACTTCATCCGAACCCTTGCGCCCGGCCAGACGCTTGAAGGTTTCACCCAGTGCCGCTTCGGACTTCATCTGCAGGATCGGGTCGAAGCTGGTGAAAATTCTCAGCCCCTCTTCAGTCAAGTCTTCGTCGCGATAGTCTTCACGCAGCTGTCGCTTGACCAGGTCCAGGAAGCCCGGGAACGAGCTGTCAGCCAGACTGCCGCGCTTGGTCACGCCCAGCGGCATTTTCTTCGCTGCAGCCACTTGCTCGGGAGTTGCAACACCTTGCTGCTCGAGCAGGTCCAGCACCAGGTTACGACGAACCAGCGCACGCTCGGGGTAACGCCGCGGGTTATAGGCAGATGGCCCTTTGACCATACCTACCAGCAGTGCCACCTGGTGCAACTTGAGCTCGGCCAACGGCTGGCTAAAGAAGAACTGACTGGCCAGGCCAAAGCCGTGTACGGCGCGCTGACCGTCCTGGCCGACAAACACCTCGTTGAGGTACGCCTCGAGAATTTCGCGCTTGTCGTAGTGCAACTCAAGCAGCAGCGCCATCATCGCTTCGGTCAGCTTGCGGCTCAGGCTGCGCTCGTTGGTCAGGTAGAAGTTCTTGACCAGTTGCTGGGTCAAGGTACTGCCGCCCTGGCGCATTTGCCCGGCCGAGGTATTGACCCACATGGCCCGTGCAATCGACTTCGGCGAGACACCAAAGTGATGATAGAAGTCCCGGTCCTCGACGGTGACCAGGGTTTCCAGCAAAAACGGGGGTGCCTGATCGATATTGATGAGGATCCGGTCTTCAAGGTTTTTCGGGTACATGCCGCCGATCAGCAGCGGCTCAAGGCGCACCACTGGCAGTTTGGAGCCATTGGTCGAGGACAGTTCAGCCACATAATCGCCAGAAAACCTTACCCGCACCGGCTGCGCCTGCTCGGCGCCTTCATAAAACTGGAAGCCACGGGTATTGAGGTCGACCGTGTTGCCATTAACAGATGCCGCACCCGGGCCATTGGCCACGCTTTCACGGCGATAGCCCAACGCATCGAGCTCGGTGAGGAAGTCGTTCTTGCTCAGCTTCTGGCCGACGAACAGCTCCAGCGGCCGGGCATACACTTTGGCCGGGATGGTCCAGCGCTTGCCGGAGAACTTCTCCTGAACGATGGCATCCAGATAGACGGCAAAACCTGCCAGCACCACAAGGCCAACCAGGCTGAGCTTGATGGCCCAGCCCAGCCAGGGCCGAAGGCCGCCGGAGGGACGTTTGGAACGGGAACGAGGAGATCGGGTACGAGTCATGGCGCGAGATTATACGCACTTTATTCATGTTCATCATGCGCAGCCCGGCGGTTTGCACTCCAGCTGTCAGCCGCCATAATGGCGCATCGAATTTTCCAGAACTTGAAGGATCAACCGTGAGCCAGAACCTGATTGCCGCCCTGCAGAACCCGGACCTCTACCCCCATGAAGTCGAAGGATTTCAGGTTATCGAGACGCATATCTCCTGGGTCATTCTTACCGGGCCGTATGCGTACAAACTGAAGAAGCCTGTCAACTTTGGTTTTCTGGACTTCACCGAACTCAGTGGCCGTGAGCACTTCTGTAATGAAGAATTGCGCCTGAACCAGCGTCTGACCGAAGGGCTTTACCTCGACGTGTTGCCGATTACGGGTACAAGCGAGGCGCCAGCATTCGGCGGTGAAGGCCCGGCGATTGAGTTCGTACTGAAAATGCGCCAGTTCCCGCAAAGCCAGTTGCTGAGCACGCTGCAAGCCAATGGTGAGCTCAATGCCGCCCATATTGACGAAATGGCTCAGCAAATCGCCCACTTTCACACTCAGGCGCCCCAGGTTCCTGCTGAACACTATCAGGGTACCCCTGAGGCCGTGATGGAACCGGTCCGTCAGAACTTCGAGCAAATTCGCCCGTTCCTTTCGGACAAAGCCGACCTGCTGCAACTGGAAGCACTTCAGGCCTGGGCCGAGGCCAGCTTTACCCGCCTCAAGCCGCTGTTCGAGCAGCGCAAGGCACAAGGGTTTATCCGCGAATGCCACGGCGATATTCACCTGGGCAATGCCACGATGATTGATGGCAAGGTGGTGATCTTCGACTGCATCGAGTTTAACGAGCCTTTCCGCTTCACCGATGTGTATGCGGACACTGCCTTTCTGGCCATGGACCTTGAAGACCGCGGCCTGAAAAGCCTGGCGCGACGCTTTGTCAGCCAGTACCTGGAACTGACCGGCGACTACCAGGGGCTTGAGTTGCTGAATTTCTACAAGGCCTACCGCGCACTGGTGCGTGCCAAGGTCAGCCTGTTCAGCATGCCGGCCGAGGCGAGCCCGGTGCAGCGCGCTGCCACGCTGCGCCAGTACCGCAACTATGCCAATCTGGCAGAGAGCTACAGCACCATTCCGTCACGCTTCCTGACCATTACCCACGGTGTTTCAGCTGTAGGTAAAAGCTCGGTAGCCATGCGACTGGTTGAGGCACTGGGGGCTATTCGTCTGCGTTCAGACGTCATCCGCAAGCAACTGTTTGGTGAGCAGACGGCGGAAAATGCAGTAGGCGGTGGCATCTACAATGCCGACGCAAGCGCTGCCACCTACAACAAGGTGCATGAACTGGCCGGGATCGTGCTGCGCGCGGGCTTCCCTGTGGTGATTGACGCCACCTACCTCAAGCGTGAGCAACGCGACGCCGCTGCCAAAGTCGCAGAAGCCACCGGCGTGCCTTGCCTGATCCTCGACTGTACGGCGCCAGATGCCGTGATCGAAGGCTGGCTGGCGCATCGCAAGTCCGTTGGCACCGACCCGTCTGACGCCACCCTGGAGGTGGTCAAGGCGCAGCAGGCCAGCCGCGAAGCATTGAGCGCCGATGAAATTCTGCGCAGCAAGCGGGTTGAAACCCACAACAGCAAAAGCCTCGACACCCTGATCGCTGACATTCGCCAGCGTTTGCCAGGCCTGTAAGGTTCATGTGCGCCGTGAGACCGTAATGGTTTCACGGCACCTGCCTGGGCAAAACCGCCCAAAATCAAAAATACGACATCCGAGCCAACGCAACCGTTTCGCAGTGAATCACTCCTGCTAAACGGACAGAGACGCTCTACTCCCTTGCGTCCAAGGTACTGATCAGTACTTTCGGACAGCGCATTTGCCCATTTCCAACTCCTCCTTGTTCCAAAACCGACTAACGGACTGCGACTTTCCTGCTGAGCGCTACACTCCATAGAGTCACCACGCCCCGTAAACGCTGAGCTCACGCCGTCGCAAGGAGAGCTGATGAACGATGAACTCCAGCATCTGAAGAATCTTGGGAAAACCTCTGCGCAATGGCTGCATGCTGTTGGCATCCACAGTGCCTCGGACTTGAAACGCCTGGGCGCAGTGGATGCCTATCGGGCTGTAAAAGCGCGAGGGTTCAGAGCCTCTAAAGTGCTGTTATATGCCATTGAAGGGGCTTGCAGGATGTTCACTGGAACGATATCTCTGCCGAGCGCAAAGAAGCGCTGAACCAGCAAGTCGAGCAACTGACCGCGCAGAAAAAAGCCTGACACGATTGATTTTCGATTTACACGATGAACGGTAAAAAACAGTTGTTGACATGGAAATGAGAATTGTTATGATTACGCCATCTGGTCGCGAGACCAGTCGATCTTCTGAAAGGCCCTTGGTTCGGACTCTCAGAAAATCTCCTCATCAGGCTAATCACGGTTATTTGACCCGGCTCTTGCCGGGTCTTTTTTTGCCTGTAGAAAAGTGCGCACCTGGTGATCGGCACGCTGCTCAGCGGGCAATCACCATCGGGCAACCCAACTCAGGGTGCGGCTGTACTAACACATCAAGACCAAACACGGCCTTGAGCTCATCCGGCTGCAACACCACTTGTGGGCAATCCAGAGCCCGTGGGCGCCCCTGTTCAAGCAGTAACAAGCGATCGCAATAACGCGCCGCCAGATTCAGGTCATGCAGGATGATCAGCACCGCCGCGCCGCGATCAGCGAAGGCGCGAATAGCCTTGAGCGTGGTGTGCTGATGCAAGGGGTCGAGCATTGAGGTCGGCTCATCGAGTAGCAGGGTCTGCCCGCTTTGCCCCGGCCATAATTGCGCCAGCACGCGGGCCAGATGCACCCGCTGCCGCTCACCACCGGATAACGCCAGATAGCTGCGTCCTGCAAGATGCTCAACATCGGCTGCCTGCAGCGCCGCGTGAATTATTTCTGCGTCACGGGTACGACCGGTCTGATGCGGGAGTCGGCCCATACCCACTACTTCTTCAACACGGAAAGCGAAATCCAGGGTCGAGGTTTGCGGCAGGACGGCAAGCCGCTGAGCCCGCTGCGCGCCCTTCCAATGCCCCAAAGGCTGCTGATCCAGCCAGACCTGACCACCGGTCGGCGCCAGCTCCCCGCACAAGGCCGCCAACAGGGTGCTTTTGCCTGCACCATTGGGGCCGAGCACACCCAGCACTTCGCCGGGGCGCACATCAAGGGTGACATCCGCCAGCACGATGTTCTGATCGCGACGGATCTGCAGGTTTTCCGTGCGCAGCATCAGTGGCGTCCTCGCATCAGCAGGTAAAGAAAGAAAGGTGCACCGAGAAACGCGGTAACAATCCCGATCGGCAATTCGGCCGGCGCCAGAGCCAGACGTGCGATCAAGTCGGCAAACAGCAGCAGTGTCGCCCCCGCCAGTACCGAGGCGGGTAACAGCACCCGATGATCTGGCCCCGCCAGCAACCGCACCAGATGCGGTACCACCAGCCCGATAAAGCCAATCATACCGGCCGCTGCCACAGCAGCACCTACACCCAGCGCCGTGCAAAACACCAGTTCGCGCTTCAGGCCTTCCACATCAATGCCCAAATGGCTGGCTTCGGACTCCCCCAGCAACAGCGCATTGAGCGCACTCGCCCGCCGCGGCAGCCACAGGGCAACGCCCACGGTAACTATTAACAGAGGCCACAGCCGGGCGTAACTGGCGCCATTAAGGCTGCCCAGATTCCAGAACGTCAGCGTACGCAATGTCGCGTCATCCGCCAGATAGGTAAACAACCCCACCGCCGAACCGGCCAGGGCTGTCAACGCAATACCTGCGAGCAGCATGACAGCGACATTGGTCTGACCGTTGCGTCGCCCCAACCGATACACCAGCGCCGTAACCCCCAACCCACCGAGGAACGCACACAGCGATAGCAGATAAGGCCCCATCACTTGCGGCAACCCGCCAAATGCAGCCCCGCCAACAATTGCAATTGCCGCCCCCAGGGCAGCGCCACTGGACACACCGACCAACCCGGGATCGGCCAGCGGGTTGCGAAACAACCCCTGCATGGCTACACCCGACAGCGCCAGCACCCCGCCAACGGCCAGCCCCAGCAGGGTTCGCGGCAAACGGATCTGGCCCAGGATCAACTCGGCCTGCTCCAGGCCTTCGCCCGGAACAGGTACACCGAGCAACCGCAGGGCGGCGCGCAAGGTATCAAACAGCGGCAGGCTCACCGGCCCCAGCGCCAGCGACAGCCAGATCGACAACAGGCACAGCACACCAAGACCTATAAATAAAGACCTGGGCTTGACCAGCTTTCTCATTGTTTTGCCGCAGCCGCTGGATAAAACTCAGCCGTCAATTGCTTCAGGCTGGCAGGCAAGCGCGGGCCTAAACCGCCCACCAGCAGCGTCGGGTCCAGTTCGTACACCCGGCCATTTTTGGCCGCGCGGATAGAGGCCAATACCGGATTTTCCTTCATCAGTGCATTGCGTGCCGCCTCACCCGTCAGGCTGCGATCGGCGAATACCAGCACTTCAGGGTTAAGCCCTGCCAGCGCCTCAATGGAAAACGGCTTGTAGCCGGTATGAGTGGCCAGGTTATGCCCACCGGCCCGGGTCAGCAGCCAGTCTGCTGCCGTGTCCTTACCGGCAATCAAGGGTTTGCCGCCGGCATGCCCCAGCAACAGCAACACCCCGGGTGCCTTGTGATCAGCTTGCGCGGACTTGACCTGCTGTTGGTGTTGCTCGAGTTGCTGCTGATAATCTTTGAACACCTGCGCCGCCTGCTTCTCGTCACCCAGCAGACGCCCCAAATGTGTCAGTGTGCCTTCAAGGCTTGCGAGGTCAGCCTGTGCCGAAAACATCTCCACGGGCACCCCGGCACCACGAATCTGCTGTAAAACCTGCGCCGGGCCCATTTCTTCAGTGCCGATCAGAACATCCGGTTTCAAACTCAGGACACCTTCTGCCGAAAGCTGGCGCTGATAGCCGATACTGGGCAACGACTTAAGTGATTCAGGATGTTGACTGGTGGTATCAACCCCAACCAATTTAGACTCCGCGCCCAATACGCTGACCCATTCCGAGAGCGCGCCTCCGGCACTGACCCAACGTTGTGGCAACTCGCCAGCCAGGCTGGCATGACTGATCATAAGGCCTGCACAGAGCGTAATCAGGCGGGTACTCAAGCGCATACAGAGGCATTCCTTGAAAAAGAGGGCTCAACGGGACAAAGGCGTTGTCTCGCCGTGAAGACAGCACATCGCAGAGCAAGCCGCCATTTGATAATTGTTTGCATTTGCACGTCAACCTCTTAACCCACCCTGCAGCGCGCCAACGACACAGCCGTTTGGCTGTTATTAAGGATTCACATGAAGTTTTTATGCCCCTCAGAGGCTCTGAGCGAAGGCACCAGCCGTGGCTTTGAGCTGGATGAGCTGCGCTTGCTGGTGGTTCGTCGCGAAGGCCAGGTCTATGCCTATAAAAATCGCTGCCCCCATCGCGGGGTGGCGCTGGAATGGCAGCCGGATCAATTTCTCGACTCAAGCGCCAGCCTGATCCAGTGTGCGACCCACTCTGCGCTGTTTCTGATCGAAAGCGGGGAATGCGTTGCCGGGCCTTGCACCGGGCAGTTTCTGACAGCCCTTGACTGTCGTGAAGACAGCCAAGGGATATGGATTACGCCAGAAGCGTCAGAGGATGACTTCTAGACGACGATCAACCACCACAGCATCCGAGGTCAGGCTTACGCCATAAGCCAGTACCTGCACCCCGGCAGCCACTGCCTCGCGCAGTGCTGCGGCGTAACCCGGGTCGATTTCCTCTGCAGGGCGTACGGCGTCAATGCCCGTAAGGTTGACGCAATACAACTGAACGGCACGCACACCCTCACGAGCCAGGGTCGCCAGCTCACGTAAATGCTTGGCGCCACGCTGTGTCACGGCATCCGGAAATGCCGCGACACGCGAGCCGTCAAATCCCAGGGTGACACTTTTGACCTCGATAAAGGCAAAACCCTGGGGGTACTCCAGGCGAAAATCGATCCGGCTTTTTTCTTGCCCGTAAGCCACCTCGCGCTTGAGGGCAGTGAAGCCATCAAGCTCGGTGATCACCCCTGCCAGCAGCGCCTCCTCGATCAAGTGATTGGCGCGCCCGGTATTGACGCACGCCAGCCGGCCCTGCGGGGTTTGGCTGATTTCCCAAGTGCCCGGCAACTTGCGCTTGGGGTCATTGGAACGGCTGAACCAGACCTGACCACCCTCGACCATGCAATTGAGCATGGAGCCCGTGTTCGGGCAGTGAATAGTCATCAACTCACCACTGGCGGTTTCGATATCCGCCAGAAAACGTTTGTAGCGTTTGATCAGCCGCCCTTCTTCCAACTCAGGTGAGAATCGCATCAGCCCTTCCAGCTCTTGAGGCCGCGGGCGATCCGCTCAACGGCTTCCTGCAAGCGCGGCAAACTTTGGGTGTAGGCAAACCGTACATGGTGCCCGGACTTGTGCCGGCCGAAATCCAGCCCCGGGGTAAAGGCAATGTGCTGGGTTTCCAGAAAATGCTGACAAAACGCATATGCATCGCCACCAAACGCACTGATATCGGCGTACAGGTAAAACGCGCCTTCAGGTTCTACCGCTATACCGAAACCCAGTTCACGCAAGGCCGGCAACAGGAAATCCCGGCGCCGTCCGAACTCGGCCCGACGCTCTTCCAGAATGGCCAGTGTCTGCGGTTCAAAGCAGGCCAGGGCTGCGTACTGGGCCATGCTTGGCGCACTGATATAAAGGTTCTGTGCCAGTTTCTCCAGATCGGCCACGGCTTCTGGCGGAGCCACCAACCAGCCCAGGCGCCAGCCGGTCATGCCGAAATACTTGGAAAAACTATTGAGCACAAATGCGCTGTCATCGACTTCCAGCACGCTGGTCGCATCACAGCCGTAGGTCAGGCCGTGATAGATCTCGTCTACCACCAGATGACCGTTGCGGGCCTTGACGGCTGCAGACAGGGCCGCCAGCTCATCACGGCTCAACATCGTACCGGTCGGGTTGGCCGGGGATGCAACCAATGCTCCGACACTGTCCTGATTCCAGTGCTCGCCTACCAGATCCGCCGTCAGTTGGTAACGCACATCAGGGCCGACTGGTACCAGCTGTGCGGCCCCCTCAACCAGCCGTAAGAAATGTCGATTACATGGGTAGCCTGGATCTGCAAGCAGCCAGTGTTTACCCGGATCGACCAGTAGGCTTGTGGCCAATAACAGGGCACCGGAACCGCCGGGCGTGATCAGAATTCGCGCAGGATCGATATTCAAGCCGTAGCGCTGTTGATAAAACCCGGAAATCGCTTCACGCAGCTGCGGCAGGCCCCGAGCTGCGGTGTAACGGGTTTTCCCGGCGGCCAGGGCGGCCTGACCGGCAGCGATGATCGGCTCGGCCGTGGTGAAGTCCGGCTCGCCGATTTCCAGGTGAATCACATCGTGCCCCGCAGCCTGCAGCTCGTTGGCACGTGCCAGCAACGCCATGACGTGGAACGGTTCGATTGCGCGGCTGCGCGCACTGTAAGACTGAGCCATGAGCCTGCCTTCCTGGGTAAGCAAAAGGCTGATTCTACCCAAGCAGTGCTATAAGAGAGAGTTAATTAGGTCTTAGCACACTCTCCAATAGAACCAAACGACCCGGCCT
>Ga0302347_1003524_pt1 | contig 13745 bp, 11 predicted proteins | sample PhyWR1_FD_202178 | JGI IMG/M metagenome (GOLD analysis project Ga0302347, IMG submission 202178) | Leaf surface microbial communities from wheat plants in UC Gill Tract Community Farm, Albany, California, United States - DLSL W.R1 (v2)... | ecosystem: Host-associated > Plants > Phyllosphere >...
TCTACGGCGAACGCGGCAACTGGAGCGCCTACGCCATGGGCCAGGCCGTCGCAGCCACCGACACCATCGAAACCGACACCCTGCGCCAGAATGACGACGGCACCAGCACCGACACTGGCGACGACAGCCGCCAGCCTGACAAAAGCTACCTGGCCATGCGCGAGTTCTGGGTCGGCTACAGCGGCCTCACCGCCTACCCGGGCGAGCAGTTGCGCCTGGGCCGCCAACGCCTGCGCAGCGACGACGGCATGTGGCGAGACACCAACATCGAGGCGCTGAACTGGACCTTCGACACCACCCTGCTCAAGGCCGACCTGGGCGTGGCCCAGCGCTTCAGCGAATACCGCACCGACCTCACCGAGCTGGCCCCGGAAGACAAGGACCGCACGCACATCTACGGCAACGTCGCCACGCAGTGGACCCCAGGTCACTGGGTCGGCGTGCGCGCCCACCACAGCCATGACAGCGGCAGCCTTAAAAGCCCCGGCGAAACCGTCGACGCACTGGACAAGACCCGCACCGGCGACCTCACCTGGCTGGGCCTGGAGGCCAACAGCGACGCCTACAACTGGCGCAATGACCACACCGTCAACTACTGGGGCAGCGTCACCTGGCTGACCGGTGACCGCGACACCCTCAGCAGCCAGGCTGTCGGCAACGACCAAGTGGCTACCGGCAAGCAGAGCGGCGACGTCAACGCCTGGGCCACCGACCTGGGCATCCGCCTGCGCCTGGACCCGCAGTGGCAGGTCGGTGCGGCGTACGCTCGCGGCAGCGGCGGCGGTGGCGACGACGGCTCGAACAATTTCGAGCAGACCGGCCTTGAGAGCAACCGCTCCAACTTCACCGGCACCCGTTCGCGCGTGCACCGCTTCGGTGAAGCCTTCCGCGGCGAGCTGGGCAACTTGCAGGCCGCCACCCTGTTCGCCTCCTGGCAGTTGCGCGACGACTACGACGCCAGCCTCATCTATCACAAGTTCTGGCGTGTCGATGGCAACCAGAACATCGGCTCCAGCGGCATCAACGCGGTGGTCAACGACAACGGCGTCAACCGCCCCCTGGTCGACGGCGAAAAAGACCTTGGCCAGGAAATGGACGTGGTCGTGACCAAGTACTTCAAGCAAGGCCTGCTGCCCGCTTCGATGAGCCAGGCCATCGACGAACCGTCCGCCCTGGTACGCCTGCGTGCCGGCGTGTTCAAGCCGGGCGACGCCTATGGCAAGGAAGCGGACTCGTACATGCACCGCGCCTTCGTCGACGTCATCTGGCGCTTCTGAGGCCGAGGACCAGCCATGAACCTTCACCCGCACTTACGCCACAGCCTGTTGGCCAGCGCCTTGCTGCTGGCCAGCGGCCTGGTCGCTGCCGCAGAGCCCCAGGTGATCGCCAAGGAACTGCAGCAGGCCAAGACCTACACGATCTCCAGCGCGCCGATCGAGCCGCTGCAGATGGACCCGCCAAAGCTGCCCGACCTCACCGGTTTCACGGCCGAGGCGGTACAGAAGAAAATCGACCGCAGCCACAAAGGCAAGGTCAGCCTGCGCCGCATGTTCCAGGAGGACAGCCTCAAGGAGTTTATCGGCGGCGACAACAAGGCGGCCGAATGGGTACAGCGCCAGCACGGCATCCCGCAGGCGATCTTCGTCGATGACGGCCATGTCGACCTGGTCGAACTGAGCAAGAAGGTGCCCAGGCAGTACTTCAGCGAAGTCGAGCCTGGCGTGTACCTGGCGCGCCTGCCGATCGTGGTCGGGCAGAAGGGCATTCTCGAGATCGACGGCAAGGTCAAGCAACTGCGCCTGTCGCAGGAAGGCGGTTCGTTCCTGGTCAACGACGGCAAGCTGTTTGTCAGCGACACCCAGGTGACCGGCTGGCGTGAAAAGGACAACGGCCCGGCCACCTTCCGCTCGCCCAAGGAATTCCGCCCGTTCCTGCTGTCGTGGGGCGGCACCGAGACCTACATCGTCAACAGCAAAATGGCCAGCTTCGGCTACGCCAAGTCCAAGTCGTATGGCGTGAGCATTTCGCAGTACACGCCGAACATGGCCAAGCGCATGGGCCGCCCGGAGCCCACCGGCTGGATCATCGGCTCGGAGTTCAGCGACATGTGGTACGGCTTCTACTGCTACGAGACCCAGGATTTCGTGGTCAAGGACAGCACCTACCGCGACAACATCGTCTATGGCATCGACCCGCACGACCGCTCGCACCGCCTGATCATCGCCGGCAACACGGTGTACGGCACCAAGAAGAAGCACGGCATCATCGTTTCGCGTGAGGTGAACGACAGCTGGATCATCAACAACAAGAGCTACGACAACAAGCTCTCGGGCGTGGTGATCGACCGTAACAGCGTCAACAATCTGATCGCCTACAACGAGATCTACCGCAACCACACCGACGGCATCACCTTGTACGAAAGCGGCGACAACCTGATCTGGGGCAACAAGCTGATCAACAACCGTCGCCACGGCATCCGCGTGCGTAACAGCGTGAACATCCGCCTGTACGAGAACGTGGCCATGGCCAACGGCCTGGTGGGCGTGTATGGCCACATCAAGGACCTGTCCGACACCGACCGCGATATCGCCCTCGACCCGTTCGACACCAAGGTCTCGCTGATCGTGGTGGGTGGCGAGCTGGTGGCCAACGGCTCCGGCCCGCTGTCGATCGACTCGCCGCTGTCGGTCGAGCTGTACAAGGTCGCCATGCTCGCCCCGCGCAAGGCCAGCGGCATCAGCCTCAACGGCGTGCTGGGCGAGCGCCAGGACGAAATCCTCGACCTGCTGGTTCGCCAGCAGAAGGCAGTGCTGATCGACCCGGTCGAACGCCAGACCGAAATGATCGATTAAGGAAGCCCAGACCATGACTCCACACCTGATGAAACTGCTGGGCCTGTCCGCCGCCCTCCTGGCGATCAGCCAGGGCGTGCGCGCCGAAGAGGTCAAGGCCCCTTCCTTCAGCGCCGAGCCTTGCTGCCAGCTGTGCCCTGAAGCGCATGATGCCAGCCGCTATACCACCCGCTACCAACAGAACTTCACCACGCTGGTGCAGGCCAAGGGCGACTGGCTGTTCCGTACCCGCGAAGACCTGCGCACCGAGTTCAACACCACCCCGGCCGGCTACAAGCGGCTGCAGCAAGTGCACGACGCCTTCAAGAAGCGCGGCGTGGAACTGGTGGTGGTGTACCAGCCAACCCGTGGCCTGGTGAACCGCAACATGCTCAACCCGGCCGAAAAAGCCGCGTTCGACTACCAGAAGGCCCTGGGCAACTACCAAGCCATGCTCAAACGCTTCGCCAGCATGGGCTACAACGTCCCCGACCTGTCGCCGCTGACCAACGAGCAGCTGGCTGCCGCCGACCAGGGCAAGGACTTCTACTTCCGTGGCGACCAGCACTGGACCCCTTACGGTGCCCAGCGTGCGGCCAGGATCGTGGCCGATACCGTGCACCACATGCCGGCCTTCGAAGGCGTGCCGCGCAAGGAATTCGAGACTACCAAGTCCGGGCGCATGGGCAAGACCGGCACCCTGCACAACGTTGCCGGCCAGCTGTGCAACACCAGCTACGCCGTCCAGTACATGGACCAGTTTGCCACCGAGCCGAAAGGCTCCACCGGCGGCGGCGACGACCTGTTCGGTGACAGCGGCAACGCGCAGATCACCCTGGTCGGCACCAGCCACAGCGGCAAGAACTACAACTTCTCGGGTTTCCTCGAACAATACATCGGCGCCGACGTGCTCAATGTCGCATTCCCTGGCGGTGGCCTGGAAGGCTCGATGATCCAGTACCTGGGCAGCGAGGAGTTCCAGAAAAACCCGCCGAAGATCCTGATCTGGGAATTCTCCCCGTTGTACCGCCTGGACCAGGAAACCATCTGGCGGCAAATCCTTGGCCTGCTCGACGACGGCTGCGACGACCGCCCGGCGCTGATGAGCGCCAGCGCCACCCTCAAGCCGGGCAAGAACGAGCTGATGGTCAACGGCAAGGGCGGCGTGATCAAGGACCTGATCAACCGCAACCTGCAGATGGACGTCAAGTTCGACGATCCGTCGGTGAAGGTGCTGCAGGCCACCCTGTGGTACCTCAACGGCCGCCACGAAGACATCAAGCTGGAAAAACCCGAGACCTCCGATACCGACGGCCGTTTCGTCTTCCAGATGCGCGAAGACGAGGACTGGGCCAGCCAGAGCCTGCTGGCGTTCGAAGTACAAGGGCCGGAAAACGGTACCCAGAAGGTCGAGGCCAAGCTCTGCAAACGCAACAACTTCGCCGTGCCTGCGCAAACCGCGCAGGCCGGCCAGTGAGGCGAACATGACTGTATCCAAGCGAATCTTCCGCCCTGCCCTGCTGGCCCTGGCGCTGTGCGCAGGCGCCGCGCAGGCTGCGCTGGTGCCCCCGCAGGGGTATTACGAGGGCATTGAAAAGCTCAAGACCGGCGACGGCAACTTCCGCTGCGAAGCCGCACCAAAGCCGTACACCGGCGCGCTGCAGTTCCGGAGCAAGTACGAGGGTTCGGACAAGGCCCGGGCGACGCTGAATGTCGCCTCGGAGAAGGCCTTTCGCGATTCCACTGCCGACATCACCACGCTGGAGAAAGGCGTCAGCAAGATGGTCGGCCAGTACATGCGTGACGGCCGTCCGGCGCAGCTCGATTGCACCCTGGCCTGGCTGGGCGACTGGGCACGCGCCGGTGCGCTGCTGTCCACCGACTACAACCACACCGGCAAGTCCATGCGCAAATGGGCGCTGGGCAGCATGAGCGGGTCGTGGTTGCGCCTGAAGTTCTCCAACTCGCAGCCACTGGCCGCGCACCAGGCCGAGGCCGAGCTGATCGAGAAGTGGCTCGCCCGCCTGGCCGAACAGACCGTGCGCGACTGGAGCGACCTGCCGCTGCAGAAGATCAACAACCACAGCTACTGGGCCGCCTGGTCGGTGATGGCCACCGCCGTGGCCACCGACCGTCGCGACCTGTTCGACTGGGCCGTGAAGGAATTCAAGGTGGGCGCCAACCAGGTCGACGAGCAAGGTTTCCTGCCCAACGAAGTCAAGCGCAAGCAGCGTGCCCTGGCCTACCACAACTATGCCCTGCCGCCGCTGGCGATGATCGCCAGCTTCGCCCAGGCCAATGGCGTGGACCTGCGCAGCGAAAACAACTTCGCCCTGCAGCGCCTGGGCGAAGGCGTGCTGGCGGGCGCCCGCGACCCAAGCCATTTCAAGGCACGGGCCGGTGAGAAACAGGACATGAAAGACCTCAAGGTCGACAGCAAGTACGCCTGGCTCGAGCCGTGGTGCGCGCTGTACCACTGCGTGGGCGACACGCTGGAGCGCAAGCATGAGATGCAGCCGTTCAACAGTTTCAGGCTCGGCGGCGATTTGACCCGGGTCTACGACCCGAGCGCAGAAAGCAAGAAGTAGCACACCCCAATGCGGGGGTGAAATCTGTGGGTGCTGGCTTGCCGGCGAGGGGTCGCGAAACGGCCCCTGACTACCGATGGGCAAGGCTTCGCCTTGCATCGCCGGCAAGCCAGCTCCCACAGAGGTACTAAGTTGCCTTCCGGTCTTGCGCTGGGGGGTTTGGGGGGCGCTTTGCCCTGGATGCTGTGAACAAATTAGGAGAACCGGGATGGTCTTCTCGTCCAACGTGTTCCTGTTCCTGTTCTTGCCGATATTCCTCGGCCTGTACTACTTGAGCGGGCAACGCTATCGCAACCTGCTGCTGCTGATCGCCAGCTACGTCTTCTATGCCTGGTGGCGGGTGGACTTCCTGGCCCTGTTCGCCGGGGTCACCCTGTGGAACTACTGGATCGGCCTGAAAGTCGGTGCCGCTGGCGTGCGCACCAAGCCGGCGCAGCGCTGGCTACTGCTGGGCGTGGGTGTCGACCTGGCGATCCTCGGCTACTTCAAGTACGCCAACTTCGGCGTCGACAGCCTCAACGCGATCATCAGCTCGTTTGGCCTGGAGCCGTTCATCCTCACCCATGTGCTGCTGCCGATCGGTATCTCGTTCTACATCTTCGAGTCGATCAGCTACATCATCGATGTGTACCGCGGCGACACCCCGGCCACCCGCAACCTGATCGACTTCGCGGCGTTCGTGGCGATCTTCCCGCACCTGATCGCAGGCCCGGTGCTGCGCTTCAAGGACCTGGTGGACCAGTTCAACAACCGCACCCACACCCTGGACAAGTTCTCCGAAGGCTGCACCCGCTTCATGCAGGGCTTCATCAAGAAAGTGTTCATCGCCGACACCCTGGCGGTGGTCGCCGACCATTGCTTCGCCCTGCAAAACCCCACCACCGGCGATGCCTGGCTGGGCGCCCTGGCCTACACCGCGCAGCTGTACTTCGACTTCAGCGGCTACAGCGACATGGCCATCGGCCTTGGGCTGATGATGGGCTTCCGCTTCATGGAAAACTTCAAGCAGCCGTACATCAGCCAGTCGATCACCGAGTTCTGGCGGCGCTGGCACATCAGCCTGTCGACCTGGCTGCGCGACTACCTGTACATCACCCTGGGCGGTAACCGCAAAGGCACCTTCAACACCTACCGCAACCTGTTCCTGACCATGCTGCTGGGCGGCCTGTGGCACGGTGCCAACTTCACCTACATCATCTGGGGCGCCTGGCATGGCATGTGGCTGGCGATCGAGCGGGCGCTGGGCCTGGACACCAACCCGCAGCGCTTCAACCCGGTCAAGTGGGCCTTCACCTTCCTGCTGGTGGTGGTCGGCTGGGTGATCTTCCGCGCCGAGAACCTGCACGTGGCCGCCCGCATGTACGGCGCCATGTTCAGCTTCGGCGACTGGCAGCTGTCGGAACTCAACCGCGCGCAGCTCACCGGCCTGCAGGTGGCCACCCTGGTGATCGCCTACCTCACCCTGGCGTTCTTCGGCCTGCGCGACTTCTACCGCAACGCCCGGCCGACGCCAACGGCCACCCCGGTGCAAATCAACAGCGACGGCTCGCTTGGCCTGGACTGGACCCGGGTAATGACCCGCGCCCTCGTCTTGCTGCTGTTCGTGGCCTCGATCCTCAAGCTCTCGGCGCAGAGCTACTCGCCGTTCCTGTACTTCCAGTTCTGAGGTGGATGACATGACCCGGACATTACGCATCACCTATTCGCTGTCGTTCCTCGGCCTGCTGGTGGGCATGGGCGCCTGGTCCACCGGTGGCCTGCAGAGCTTCCAGCGCACCGAGCAGATGACCCTGCTCAACGGCAAGCTGGCCAAGGCAGCCGAGACCCACTACGACGAAGAATTCCCGATCAAGCGCCTGGGCACCAACCTGTGGGCGGCGATGGACTTCAAGCTGTTCAACGAAGGCCGCCCCGGTGTGGTGCTGGGCCGCGACCAGTGGCTGTTCAGCGACGAAGAGTTCAAGCCCACCGCCGGTGCCGAGCAACTGATGCAGGAAAACCTGGCACTGATCCGCGGCGTGCGCGACACCCTGCAGCAGCACGGCAGCCAGCTGGTGCTGGCGATCGTGCCGGCCAAGGCGCGGGTCTATTCCGAGTATGTCGGTAAAGAAGCACCTGCCAGCCTGCATGACGACCTGTACAACCAGTTCCACGCCCAGGCACGCCAGGCCAACGTGTTCGCCCCGGACCTGATGGCACCGCTGGAGCAGGCCAAGGCCCGCGGCCAGGTATTCCTGCGCACCGACACTCACTGGACGCCAATGGGCGCCGAAGTCGTGGCCCAGGCCCTGGCCGAAGCGGTGGCGCGGCAAAGCCTGCTCGACGGCGAACCGCAGACCTTCATCACCGAAGCCGGCAATACCGCACCGTACAAGGGCGACCTGACCAACTTCCTGCCGCTTGACCCGCTGTTCAGCAACCTGCTGCCGGCGCCGGACACCCTGCAGCAACGCACCACCCGGCCTGCCGAGGCCGAGGGCGAAGGCGGCGATGCGCTGTTTGCCGACACGCAGATTCCGGTGGCGCTGGTAGGCACCAGCTACAGCGCCAACCCGCACTGGAACTTCCTCGGTGCGCTGCAACAGGCCTTGCGCAGCGACGTGGCCAACTACGCCGAAGACGGCCACGGCCCGCTGCTGCCAATGCTCAAGTACCTGCAAAGCGACGCCTTCAAGAACGCCGCGCCACAAGTGGTGGTGTGGGAATTCCCCGAACGTTACCTGCCTATGAAGAACGACCTGAGCAGCTTCGATCCGCAGTGGATCGCGCAGCTGAAGAACGCCCGTAAATCTGAAGAAAACCTGGCCTTGTCGTCCGCCCGGACGAACCATTGATAGAGAGGAAATGCACATGACTACCAAGACTTCCATTGCCAAAGCCCTCACCCTTGCGGCCGGCCTTTCCCTTGCGTCCATGCACGCCTTCGCCGGCGCCGACGCTGCGCTGTATGGCCCGACTGCACCCAAAGGCTCCACCTTCGTGCGCCTGTTCAACGCCGCCAGCGCACCGGCTGCTGCCAGCGTCGGCAACACCCAGATCAAGCAGGTTGGCGCCCAGGCCAGCAGCGACTTCAGCTTCCTGCCGGGCGGTGACTACACCGCCCAGGTCGGCGGCAAGAGCGTGCCGGTGAAGCTGGCCGCGGACAAGTACTACACCCTGGTCAACAGCAGCGGCGGCAACCCGAAGTTGATCGAAGAGCCACCGTTCAAGAACAAGCAGAAAGCCCTGGTTCGCGTGCAGAACCTGAGCGACCAGCAACTGACCCTGAAAACTGCCGACGGCAAGACCGAAGTGGTCAAGCCGGTGGCCGCCAACGGCCGTGGCGAGCGCGAGATCAACCCGGTCAAGGTCAGCCTGGCGCTGTACCAGGGCGACAAGAAAGTCGGTGACGTGAAACCCGTCGCTCTGGAGCGCGGCGAAGCTGCCGTGCTGTACGTAACAGGTTCCGGCAACAGCTTGTCGCCGGTGTGGGTAACTCGCCCCGTGGCTAGCAACTGATCCCCCTGCCTCTAAACGACTATTGGAGAAACATGATGATCCCGGTAATTCTTTCTGGTGGTAGCGGTTCGCGTCTGTGGCCTCTGTCGCGCAAGCAGTTCCCCAAGCAGTTCCTGGCCCTGACCGGTGAACACACCCTGTTCCAGCAAACCATCGAGCGCCTGGTGTTCGAAGGCATGGACACGCCGATCGTGGTCTGCAACAAGGACCACAAGTTCATCGTCCAGGAGCAGCTGAGCGCACTGAAGCTGGAAACCCAAGGCATCCTGATGGAACCGTTCGGCCGCAACACCGCGCCGGCCGTGGCCATGACTGCCATGAAACTGGTCAATGAAGGCCGCGACGAGCTAATGCTGGTGCTGCCCGCCGACCATGTGATCGATGATCAGAAAGCCCTGCAACGTGCACTGGCCCTGGCCACCGTGGCCGCCGAGCGTGGTGAGATGGTGCTGTTCGGCGTGCCGGCAACCCGGCCGGAAACCGGCTACGGCTACATCCGCTCCAGCCAGGACGCGTTGCTGCCCGAAGGCGTGGCACGCGTTGCGCAGTTCGTCGAGAAGCCCGACGAAAAACGCGCCGCCGAATTTGTCCAGGCCGGTGGCTACTTCTGGAACAGCGGCATGTTCCTGTTCCGTGCCAGCCGCTTCCTCGAAGAGCTGAAAAAGCACGACGGCGACATTTACGACACCTGCGTGCTGGCCCTGGAGCGCAGCGAAGAAGACGGCGATGTGCTGAGCATCGACGAGGCAACGTTTGCCTGCTGCCCGGACAATTCCATCGACTACGCGGTGATGGAAAAAACCCAGCGTGCCTGTGTAGTACCGATGTCGGCTGGCTGGAGCGACGTGGGCTGCTGGTCGTCGCTGTGGGAAGTGCACGAGAAAGACCACAATGGCAACGTTACCAAGGGCGATGTGGTGGTGCAGGACAGCCACAACTGCATGATCCACGGCAACGGCAAGCTGGTGTCGGTGATCGGCCTGGAGAACATCGTGGTGGTGGAGACCAAGGACGCCATGATGATTGCCCACAAGGACAAGGTCCAGGGCGTCAAGCAAATGGTCAAGACCCTGGACGAGCAGGGCCGCAGCGAAACCCAGAACCACCTGGAAGTGTATCGCCCGTGGGGCTCGTACGATTCGGTGGACATGGGCGGCCGCTTCCAGGTCAAGCACATCACCGTCAAACCGGGCGCCAGCCTGTCGCTGCAGATGCACCACCACCGTGCCGAGCACTGGATCGTGGTGTCCGGCACGGCCGAGGTCACCTGCGACGAGAACGTGTTCCTGCTGACCGAGAACCAGTCGACCTACATTCCGATCGCCTCGGTGCACCGCCTGCGCAACCCGGGCAAGATCCCGCTGGAGATCATCGAGGTGCAGTCCGGCAGCTACCTGGGCGAGGATGATATCGAGCGCTTCGAGGATGTGTATGGGCGAACCTCCACGCCGGTCGAGCGTGGGGTTTCGGTGAAGACCATCGCGCAGTAAAGCGCAGTCGATAAATGCACAAACCCGCTGCGGGCTTTACCGTAGCGGGTCTGTCCAAGGGCATCACGCCCGAAAGAAAAAATTAAAAGTTTACGCAGTAATGCCCTTGTGACATTTCATACGTTACCTCCCCGACTGCAAAGCTCAGACGATAGTTGAAGCTGAGTTGTTGGCCCGGTTGCCATTTCATGTTTTCCACAACCAGGTTTCTCGCGTTATACAAACCCGCACCCAAATTACCAAATGCCCGATAGATAATAAATTCTCCATCGCGATCTATGCCGGCGCGGAAGAAGACGCCCAGTTTCCCGTTGTTCAGATTTTCATACGCCCGCAAGATCATACCGCCCTCAGAAGCCTCCGAAATCTCAGGCGACTCGGTATAGTAACTGTTGTGACCGAGGTAAGCCGGAGAGAGCGCCGCAGTGCTCTTGCCTTTGAGCGCTTTCCACTGTGCGGTCATCATTTCCGGTTCAAATTCCACGCCCTGTTTTTCCTGAATGTTCATCATGTTCTGTTCACTCGCACGTTGTTGATAAATTCAAATGACATTAACTGGGCCTTAGTGCCCTGAAGACCCACGCCCGAAAATGTTTTATTTTCAGTGGCGAGAAAAAATTTATGAGAATTTGCGCTCTGCTGCTACTCACAGTGTTGGGAGTTACAGATAGCATCGCAATGTGATTGCGCTGACTTTCGAGCGCATGCGCTGCACGTGGCGTAGCGCATGCCAACTGCAAGGCAGCCTCCCGCTTTTGAGCACATGCCATTTCAGGCTACGATAGTCGAACCCCTCGCAACCAAGGTCTGCAAGCCCCATGATCATCGGTGCCTTGCTCATACTCACCTGGCTGGTGCTACTGTTGCGCTACCCGGCCAAGGCCCTGCCGATTTCCCTGGCTGCCGTGTGCGGCCTGGGCCTGGTGGCCCTGTTCGTCATCTGGCAGGACAACCGCGAAGCCTCGCAACTGGCCCGCCTGGACCTGCGCCTGAGTTATGCCCCCGAGCAATGCCCGGCGGACCGTGCCCTGCAGGTACACATGAAGAACGGCAACAAGGCGCCGCTCACAGAGCTGCGCTGGCGCGTGGCGGCGTATGCCCCGGGCGACACCGTGAACCTGGCCGAGAACACCTACAATGCCCCGCGTTACCGTGGGCCAGGTGACCTGCAGCCGGGGGCCGAGTGGAAGGACTGCCTGCCATTGCCGCCATTGCGCTCCGGGTATCGTCCGCAAACCCTGGAGTTTCGTGCCGAGCACCTGCAGGGTACATTTGCCAATTGACTTATCACATGTGCAGACCTCTTCGCGGGTGAACCCGCTCCCACAGGGACAACGCAGGTCTTGAATACTGTGGGGTACCTGTGGGAGCGGGTTCACCCGCGAAAGGGCCCATGCAGGAAAATCATCTCCCTGACAACAGGCCTCCACCTATGCCCACCGTCCTCATCACCGGTTGTTCCAGCGGCATCGGCCGCGCCCTGGCCGACGCCTTTCGCGATGCCGGCCACCATGTCTGGGCCACCGCGCGCAAGCCAGAAGATGTCGAGCAACTGAGCGCCGCCGGCTTCAGCGCCCGGCAGCTGGACGTGAATGACAGCGACGCCCTGGACCGCCTGGCCGACGAACTCGAAACCCTCGACATCCTGATCAACAACGCAGGCTACGGCGCCATGGGCCCGTTGCTCGACGGCGGCGTGGACGCCCTGCGCCAGCAATTCGAGACCAACGTGTTTGCCGTGGTCGGTGTCACCCGGGCACTGTTCCCGCTACTGCGCCGCTCACGCGGGGTGGTGGTGAACATCGGCAGCGTCTCAGGGGTGCTGGTCACTCCCTTCGCTGGCGCCTACTGCGCTTCCAAGGCAGCCGTGCATGCGCTCAGCGATGCCTTGCGCCTCGAGCTGGCGCCTTTCGGCGTGCAAGTGATGGAAGTGCAGCCGGGGGCGATCGCCTCGCAGTTCGCCAGCAACGCCCAACGCCAGGCGGAGCAGGTACTTGTGGCAGGGTCGCCGTGGTGGCCGTTGCGCGAGCATGTGCAGGCACGGGCGCGGGCTTCGCAGGACAAGCCGACTTCGGCGGCGGTGTTTGCCAGAGGGGTGTTGACGGCGGTAAGCAAGTCGCCGGTGCCGGCGCTGGTGCGGTTGGGTAACGGCAGTACAGCGTTGCCGGTGATGGCCCGATTGCTGCCACGGCGGTTGCTGGACTGGGCTTTGCGCAAGCGTTTTGGGCTGCTGCGACCGCTCTGAGGGCGTGGTTGCCTATGCCGCCCTCTTCGCGGGTAAACCCGCTCCCACAGAGCTGTGTCATCCCTGTGGGAGCGGGTTTACCCGCGAAGAGGGCGGCACAGACAACAAAGAATCAGGCGATGGAGCGTAACACTCCACCATCCACCCGCAAGGCAGCCCCGGTGGTAGCACTGGCCTGCATCGAAGCCAGGTACACCACCATATTGGCCACCTCTTCCACCGTCGCCAGGCGCTTGAGCAGCGAGGTCGGCCGGTGCTCGGCGAGGAAGTTCGCTTCCAGTTGCTCAGTCGACACACCCTGCTCCCCGGCCAGCTTGGCAAAGAAGTCGCCGACACCTTCCGAGCGGGTAGGCCCAGGCAATACCGCGTTCACCGTCACCCCGCTACCGGCCAAGGTCTCGGCCAGGCCACGCGACACCGCCAGCAGCGCGGTCTTGCTCATGCCGTAATGAATCATCTCGGTCGGGATCTGCAGCGCCGACTCACTGGACAGGAACACCACCCGACCCCACTTGCGCTCGGCCATGCCCTGGGCGTAGTGGCGAGACAGGCGCACCGCGCTGAGCACGTTGACATCGAAGAACCGCTGCCACTCCTCGTCCTCGATCTCGAAGAACGGCTTGGGCTCGAAGATGCCGAGGTTGTTGATCAGGATGTCGCTGTGCGGCACCTGGCCGAACAGTTTTCGCGCACCGTCGCGGGTACTCAGGTCGGCGGCGATACCGATGATGCGCGCCTGTGGCAGGCGTTCGCGGATGGCGTTGAGGGCTTCATCGACCCGGGCTTGAGTGCGGCCGTTGACCACCACTTCGGCCCCCGCCTCGGCCAGGCCGATGGCGATGGCCAGGCCAATGCCGGCGGTGGAGCCGCTGACAATGGCGCGCTTGCCGTTCAAGGAAATCTGCATCTGTGCCTCCTCAATTGTCTGGGGAATCGCCAGGGCTGCTTTGCGGCCCCGGCTTTTACGCTTTCTTCACCGGCTGCTCGTCGAATGCCTGCCAGCCACCACCCAACGCTTTGTACAGCCCCACCAACGCCTGCGACACCTCCGCCGAGCTGTCGATCCACTGCTCTTCGCTGGCCAGCAACGCCC
>Ga0302347_1003525_pt1 | contig 13744 bp, 10 predicted proteins | sample PhyWR1_FD_202178 | JGI IMG/M metagenome (GOLD analysis project Ga0302347, IMG submission 202178) | Leaf surface microbial communities from wheat plants in UC Gill Tract Community Farm, Albany, California, United States - DLSL W.R1 (v2)... | ecosystem: Host-associated > Plants > Phyllosphere >...
CATAGCCATTCTTGGCGGCCAGCACTTCGGCGCCGACAAAAAAATGCGTGCCGTATGCCACGCCATAGCCGACGACAAAATAAACCACGGTCGAGATGGAAAAATCCACCAGGATCTTCACCAGCGCATTGACCTGGTTCTTCTTGCGGACCGTTCCCAACTCCAGAAAGGCAAATCCCGCATGCATGGCCAACACCATAATGCCGCCCAACAAGATGAACAAGGCATCGGCGCCCTGTTTTAGTGCTTCCATAACGCTGCTTCTTCCATTGAATGTATTTAATTGGTGCCATTTCAGGCAAACACCGAAAATTGCACCAAAATAAAGCAAGAAACGCGCCGACGAAAATGGGGCTATTTGGTGCAACTTCTGGCGCAGCCCGGGCCGCCCAGGTTTCTTTTCTATAATGCGCGCTGTCATCGGGGAGTAGCCGCCCTTCTTCAGTGAGAGGGGTTTGCGTCAACAGACTTGCCCGGCCCTGCAACGGGGCCGGCATGGCGCAAACAGTTTTTTCAGAGCCTGGCGAGACCTTTGACTGCACCGCCTCCAGAAACTTTTCAAAGCTTCAGGCCGGGGATGTCGTGCAGTCATGGGTTTTTTTAAGCCGGCCTGGGCTGTTTTTTACATGGAAGCTTTCCTCATCTCCACCGGCATCGTCGCGCTCGCTGAAATGGGCGACAAAACCCAGCTGCTCGCCCTGGTGCTGGCTGCTAGGTTCCGCCGCCCCTGGCCCATCGTGCTCGGCATCTTCGTGGCCACCATCGCCAACCATGCCATGGCCGGCGCCCTGGGCGCCTGGCTCACCACGCTGCTCAGCCCGCAAACCCTGCGCTGGATCCTGGGCGCGTCCTTCCTCGCCATGGCCGCGTGGATGCTGATTCCCGACAAGCTCGACGACGACGACAGCGACAGTAAGCCGCCGCGCTTTGGCGTGTTCGGCACCACGGTGTTCGTGTTTTTCCTGGCCGAGATGGGCGACAAGACGCAAATTGCCACCGTGATGCTGGCCGCGCGCTACAGCGCCTACTTTTCGGTGGTGGCCGGCACCACGCTGGGCATGATGCTGGCCAATGCGCCCGTGGTCTGGCTCGGCAGCCGCGTCACGCAGCTGGTTCCGCTGCGCGTGGTGCACATCATCTCGGCACTCATCTTTGCGGGTCTGGGGTTGCTGGCGCTGCTGTTTCCGGCCTGATTGCTATACTGGCAGCGCGCCGATTTGCTCAGCTTGCGGGCGCGTAAAAAGTACCGCTAAAGACGAATTCCCCCTGAACCCGGACTCGCCTTGGCGATGTGCCGGGTTTTCTTTTTGCCGCCCCGCCTGCTGTTTTTTTCTGTCCTGATCTGGTGAATTTTTATCGTGGATCCATCAACAGTGCCCCTTGCCCCCGTTTTTGTCGCCACGCCGGCGACCATGCATTTTCCAGACGCGCTGCGCCTGCGCAGCGGCGCCTCAATCCGCGCCTATGACCTGAGCTACGAGACCTACGGCCGGCTCAACGCCGACAGGTCCAATGCCGTGCTGATCTGCCACGCGCTCAACGCCTCGCACCACGTGGCGGGCGTCTACCTGGACGACAGCGGCAGGGTCAAGGAAAAATCCGAAGGCTGGTGGGACAACATGATCGGCCCGGGCAAGCCGGTGGACACCGAGCGCTTCTTCGTCATCGGCGTGAACAACCTGGGTTCCTGCTTCGGCTCGACCGGGCCGATGCAGGCCAACCCCGACACGGGCGAGGTGTACGGCGCCGATTTTCCGGTCGTCACCGTGCAGGACTGGGTCAACGCGCAGGCGCGGCTGCTCGACGCGCTGGGCATCCGCACGCTGGCCGCCGTCATGGGCGGCAGCCTGGGCGGCATGCAGGCGCTGTCCTGGACGCTGCAGCACCCCGAGCGCGTGCGCCATGCGGTGGTGGTGGCCAGCGCGCCCAACCTCACGGCCGAGAACATCGCCTTCAACGAGGTGGCGCGTCGCGCCATCGTCACCGACCCGGACTTTCACGGCGGGCATTTTTACAAGCACGGCGTGCTGCCCAAGCGCGGCCTGCGCATCGCCCGCATGATCGGGCACATCACCTACCTGAGTGACGACGTGATGAACGAGAAGTTCGGCCGCCAGCTGCGCAACGACAGCGGCGCCATCAAGTTCTCCACGCAGGACGTGGAATTCCAGATCGAGAGCTACCTGCGCTACCAAGGCGACAAGTTCGCCGAGTACTTCGACGCCAACACGTATTTGCTCATCACGCGGGCGCTGGACTACTTCGACCCGGCCCGCGAGTTCGGCGGCGACCTGAGCGGCGCGCTGGCACAGGCCCGGGCCAAGTTCCTGCTGGTGAGCTTCACCACCGACTGGCGGTTTTCGCCGGCGCGCAGCCGCGAGATCGTCAAGGCGCTGCTGGCCAACCAGCGCGACGTGAGCTACGCCGAGATCGACGCGCCGCACGGCCACGATGCATTCTTGCTCGACGACCCGCGCTACCTGGGCGTGGTGCGCTCTTATTTCAATAGCAAGGTGGCCGCATGAACGCCCCACGTCAACACCCCGGCGCGCTGACCGCCGACCAGCTTTCCATCGCCCGGCTGGTGCCCAGCGGCTCGCATGTGCTCGACCTGGGCTGCGGCACCGGCGCGCTGCTGGACCATTTGATCCGCGAGCGCGGCTGCTCGGGCTACGGCGTGGAGATCGACGACGCCAACGTGCAGGCCTGCGTGGCGCGCGGCGTCAACGTGATCCAGTTCAACCTTGAGGACGGCCTGGCGCTGTTTGGCGACGACTCGTTCGACGTGGTACTGCAGATCGACACGCTGCAGCACCTGCGCAACGCCGAGGTCATGCTGCGCGAGACCGCCCGCGTCGGACGCACCGCCATCGTCGCCTTTCCCAACTTCGGCCACTGGCCCAACCGGCTGGCCGTGCTGCGCGGACGCATGCCGGTGACCCGGGTGCTGCCCTACCAGTGGTACGACACGCCCAACATCCGCGTCGGCACGCTCAAGGACTTCGACGCGCTGGCGCGCAAGAACCGTCTGCAGGTGCTCGACGCCTTCGGCCTGCAGGACGGCCAGGAAATCCGCCTCTGGCCCAATGCCCGCGCCAGCCGCGCGGTGTTCAAGCTGCAGCGCGCCTGAAGCGGGCACGGCATTCCAAATGATCCGAGGCAGCCGCAGATGAATCCGCTGGCGACTGAAAAGCCCATCGGTGTTTCCTTCGCCGAGGCCTTGCGCTTCTGGCTGCAGCTGGGCTTCATCAGCTTTGGCGGGCCGGCCGGGCAGATTGCCATCATGCACCGCGAGCTGGTCGAGAAACGCCGCTGGGTGTCGGAGCAGCGGTTTTTGCATGCGCTCAATTTCTGCATGCTGCTGCCCGGCCCCGAGGCGCAGCAGCTGGCCATCTACCTGGGCTGGCTGATGCACAGGACGCGCGGCGCGGTGGTGGCCGGCACGCTGTTCGTGCTGCCCTCGCTGGCGCTGCTGATTGCCCTGAGCTGGATTTACATGGCGCTGGGCCAGCTGCCGCTGGTGGCGGGCGTCTTCTACGGCATCAAGCCGGCGGTGGCGGCCATCGTGCTGCATGCGCTGCACCGGATTGCCAAGAAATCATTGGGAAATCCGCTGCAGGCGCCCATTCCGTATGCGCTGGCAGCTATCAGTTTCATAGCAATATGGGCTTTTGGCCTGCCGTTTCCGCTGGTCGTGCTGGGCGCGATGCTGGCCGGCGCGGTGCTCGGCCGCGTGGCGCCTGGCAGCCTGGGGCGCGGCGGCGGCCATGCGTCGGCGGCGCGGGCGCCGCGCGCGCCGGCGCTGATCGACGACGACACGCCCACGCCGGCGCATGCGCTGTTCAGCCGGATGCGTCTGGCCAAGGTGCTGCTGGCCGGCGCGCTGCTCTGGTTGGCGCCGATGGCCGTGCTCCTTGCCATGCACGGCTGGAGCGGGACGCTCACGCAGATGGGCTGGTTCTTCACCAAGGCGGCGCTGCTGACCTTTGGCGGCGCCTACGCGGTGCTGCCGTACGTGAACCAGATGGCCGTCGGGCATTACGCGTGGCTGAGCACGGCGCAGATGATGGACGGGCTGGCGCTGGGCGAGAGCACGCCCGGCCCGCTCATCATCGTCGTGGCCTTTGTCGGCTTCGTAGGCGGCTGGGTCAAGCAGGTGCTTGGCGCCCAGGCGCTGGGGCTGGGCGGCGCGCTGGCCGCCTGCACGGCGGCCTGGTTCACCTTTTTGCCGTCGTTCATCTTCATCCTGGCCGGCGGGCCGTGGGTGGAGTCCACGCGCGGCAACCTGCGGCTGACCGCGCCGCTGGCCGCCGTGACCGCCGCCGTGGTCGGCGTGATCGCCAACCTTGCTCTGTTTTTCATAGCTGCCGTCGCATATCCCGCCAGCGCTGCGGGCGTTTTTGGCTCGAAACCGGACGGGGTGGCGCTGGCGCTGCTGGCGCTGGCGGCGCTGGCGCTGTGGCGTTTCAAATGGGGCGTGATCCCGGTCATCGCCGCCTCGGCGGCAGCCGGACTGTTGCTGCGCTGGTCCGGCCTGGCCTGAGCGCTTAGGGCCAGCACCAGGACGAGCCAGCAGGGCGCCGTGAAAAGCATGGCCAAGCGGTCAAGGCGCCTGAGCGGCAGGTCGATCGCTGCCTGCCTGCGGGCTACATGCAGGCGTGGGACCGTCCTACAGCGGAAAAATGATTCATAACGTAAATTCAAGTGACAGTTCGTTAAATGCTTTGCATGGCTTAGACAACAAAAACGATTTGCACGCAGGCGCTCATGCCTGTGCTCTTCCCCTCACTTCAAAGGTTTCCCCATGAAATATTCATTGCTGCTCGCATCACTCGTGGCGCTGCTCGGTTTGGCCGCTTGCGAGAAAACGACGGTCACTCCACCGGCCCCCGCGCAGGTCGTGGTCGTTCCCGGCCCGGCCGGCCCCACCGGTGCCACCGGCGCGACAGGCTCGACCGTCGCGGTTCCCGGCCCGGCGGGCGCCACCGGCGCGACGGGCGCGGCCGGCTCGGCTGGCTATGACGGTGCCAAGGGCGACACGGGCTCCACCGGATCGCCCGGCTACACGGGTGCCACCGGCGCCACCGGTGCCACTGGCGCTGAAGGCACCAAGGGCGACACCGGCAAGACCGGCGGCGACACCGTCGTGATCGTTCCGGCGAAATAACCGGCTGGCCACAGGGCGGGCGGCGCTGGCCCGCCGCCCCGGCGGGGCAGTGGGGGCCAGCAGGCGCATCTGGCGCTGTCCGGCAGCCGGGCAGCGCCGCCCCGCAAGGCGCGCGCCCCGCAAGAAGCGATCCGCGCCGCCCAGCGCGACACAGCGCTGGTGGGAACCGGCCATCCTTTCACGTAGAGGCCGTCCGGTGCCTGAGCGCGCATGAGAATTCTTTGGCTGAAGGCTTCCCAACAGGCCGTGCGCGCAAGAGCCAAGGCCGAGAACCGCGCCGGGGCCAGTGGTCAGCTTGTATGCTGACGACTTCACCATGAAACCTTCGCCCGCGCCCGCTGCGCTTTCCTTCAAGACCTTGCCGGGCCGATTGGCCGAGCGCCTGTTCGGCCCCTGGGTGCGCCAGGTCACGCCGGCCACGCTGCGCCTGGACGCGCTGGCCGGGCTGCTGGGCGCGGTGCTGGTGCTGCCGCAGGGCATCGCCTTTGCCACGCTGGCCGGGCTGCCGCCCGAATACGGCCTCTACACCGCCATCGTCCCGTGCATCGTCGCCGCACTCTTCGGGTCGAGCTGGCATGTGATGTCGGGGCCGACGAACGCCAATTCGCTGGCGCTATACGCCATGCTTTCACCGCTGGCGGCGGCCTTCAGCCCGGCCTACATCCAGCTGGCGCTGGCCGTGACCGTCATGGTCGGCGTGCTCCAGTGGCTGATCGGCGCGCTGCGGCTGGGCCTGGTGGCCAACTTCATCTCGCCGGCGGTGCTGCTGGGCTTCACCTCCGGCGCGGCGCTTTTGATTGCCGTGCATGCGCTGCCCGACCTGCTGGGCCTGCCGGCTTCGCCCGGGCACGGCGCCGGCGCGGTGCTGCGGCATGTGGCCGCGCAGCCGGGCGCCGTGCAGCCGGCTGCGCTGGCGGTGGGCGCGGCCACGCTGGCGGTGGCGCTGGGTCTGCGGCGCTTTCGGCGAGGCTGGCCTTACATGCTGATCGGCTTGGGGGCGGGCACGGCGCTCGCCTGGGGCTGGCGCGAGGCGCTGCCGGCCGCCTGGGCCGCGCCGGCCTCGGCGCTGCGCACCGTGGGCACCATCGCCACGCCCTGGCCGCGCTTTGCGCTGCCAGCGATCGACTGGGCGCAGGCCCCCGAGCTGGTCGGCCTGGCCTTTGCGCTGACCATCGTGGCGCTGGGCCAGGACATCTCGATTGCCCGGGCGGTGGCGCAGCGCTCGGGCCAGCGCATCGACGCCAACCGCGAATTCCGGGGCCAGGGCCTGTCCAACATCGTCGGCGGGTTTTTCTCGTGCTACGTGTCCTGCGGCTCGATGAACCGCTCGATGCCCAACCTGCAGGCCGGCGCGCGCACGCCGCTGGCCTCGGTGTTCTCGGCGCTCTTGCTGCTGGCGCTGGTGGCGCTGAGCGCGCCCTTGCTGGCGCAGATTCCGATGGCCGCGCTGTCGGCGCTGCTGATGCTGGTGGCCTTGACGCTGCTCGACCTGGCCCGCTGGCGCCAGCTGCAGGCGCTCAGCCGCAGCGACTTCGGCGTGGCGTTGACGACCCTGGCCGCCACCCTCACCCTGCGGCTGGAGATCGCCATCCTGCTGGGCATGCTGCTGTCGCTGATGTCGTTTCTCTACCGCACCTCGCGCCCGGCCATGCGCACCATGGGCTTTGACAGCCGGGGGCTGGACCGGCAGTTCGTGGTGATCGACGAGGCGGCGCCTCTTGAGACTGCCGGTGCGGGGGGCGGGGCCGCCAGCGCAGGCGCCCACCTTCCCGAATGCCCGCAGCTCAAGCTGCTGCGCATGGAGGGCGAGGTGTACTTCGGCGCCACGCAGCACGTGGCCGACATCCTGCATGCGCTGCGCAGCCAGCCGCAGCCGCAAAAGCACTTGCTGGTCATGGCCAAGAGCATGAACTTCATCGACCTGGCCGGCGCCGAGCTGTGGGCGGCCGAGCTCGCCGCGCGCCGCGCCATGGGCGGGGGCCTGTACTTTCACCGCCCGCGCCCCGAGGTGATCCGCATGTGGCGCAAGACGGGCTTTACCGACGTGCTGGGCCCCGAGCACCAGTTTCCCGACAAGTTCAGCGCCATTGCCACCATCTTCGGCCAGCTCGACCCCGAGATCTGCCGCCGCTGCAGCGCGCGCATCTTCTGGGAATGCAAAACCGCGCCCGGCGCCGACGACCCCGCCCTTCAACCCAACGCCTGAAAAAAGACATGCCCCGCTTTGCCGCCAACCTCAGCTGGCTCTACACCGAGCTGCCCTTTGCCCAGCGCTTCGAAGCCGCCGCCCGCGACGGCTTCGAGGCGGTGGAAATCCTCTCGCCCTACGCCTGGCCGGCGGCCGAGCTCAAAAGCCTGCTGGCGGGCAACGGCTTGCAGCTGGTGCTGCTGAACACGCCGCCCGGCGGCACCGATGCAGCCAGCATCGAGCGCGCCTGGGCATCGCCGCGAAAAGGCACGGCCTGCCTGCCGGGCCACGAGGCCGAATTCGATGCCGGCATGGCGCTGGCGCTGGATTACGCGCAGGCGCTGGACTGCCCGCGCATCCATGTCATGGCCGGCGTGCTGCCGGCCGGCGCCGAGCGCGAGGCGCTGCAGCCGCTGTATGTGGACAACCTGCGCCGCGCCGCCGCGCAGGCGGCCCGCGCCGGCATCGAGCTGCTGATCGAACCGATCAACACCCGCGACATCCCGGGCTACTTTCTGAACCGGCAGGACCATGCGCACGAGGTCATCGACGCGGTGGGCGCGGATAACCTGAAGGTGCAGATGGACCTCTACCATTGCCAGATCGTCGAGGGCGACCTGGCGATGAAGCTGCGCCGCTACCTGCCCACCGGCCGCGTCGGCCACCTTCAGATCGCCGGCGCGCCGGGGCGCCATGAGCCCGACCTGGGCGAAATCCACTATCCGTACCTGTTTGCGCTGCTCGACGAGCTGGGCTACGGCGGCTGGGTGGGCTGTGAATACCGGCCGGCGCGTGGCCCGGCGCCTGGTGCGACAACGGCCGGACTGGGCTGGATGCGCGCCAGGGGCTGAAGCGCAGGGCGCCTGAGGCTGCTGTTGGCAGCCCTTGCACCTCTGCTGGCCTGTAAGTTGCTTTTAAGTTTCGAAGGAACATGCCGCGTGCATACACAGCCGGCTCCTTGCGTTGCCTGAAGCCCCAAGCCAGAAAGACTTGCCTTGCAGACCGATACCGACACCGAGGTTGAACTCGACACTTTTATTCCCTTCATGCGCAATGTCATGCGCTGCGAAGGCACGCTGCGCGAGCTCAGCCTCACGTGGCGCATGATCGAAGCCTCGGCCAAGATGAACTGCCCCGAGGAAGCCTCCAACCTGCTGCCGATGATGGCCGCCACGCGAAACGGCTTTGAGCGCCTTGAAAGCGATCTGGTGACCTCGATGGTCCGGGAGTCGCTGGCCAGCGTGATGGCCGAGATCGGCACCAGCGCGCGCAACCTCATCGACACCGTGGTGCGCAACCTCTACGAGCGAACGGCCGATGTCGGCTTTCTGGCCACCGACCTGGCGCTGGGCCGCTTTGTCGCCGGGCTGAGCGACAACCCCGGGGAGATCATTGCGCGGCTGCGCGAGTACCGCAACAAGTACACCGTCTATGACGACATCATGCTGCTCGACGCCAGGGGCAATGTGCTGGCGCAGATCGACGAGGACTCGCCCGTCGAAGGCAGCTGCGACCCGCTGGTGGCCAAAACGCTGGCCAGCAGCAGCCATGTGGAGACCTTTCGCGCCACCGACCTGCGCCCCGGCCATGCGCATGCCCTGGTGTATTCGCACCGCATCGTGCACCCGCACACGGGCGTGGCCGTGGGGGTGCTGTGCCTGGTGTTCGGGTTCAACAGCGAGATGGACAGCCTGTTCGCCTCGCACCGGCGCGACGGCGGGCACAGCCTGCAGCTGCTGGTCGATGCGCAGCAGCGCGTGCTGGCCAGCAGCGACCCGCTGTGGATTCCCGTGGGCGCCCGCGTGCCGGCCAATTCCGGGGGCGCGGGCCGCCTGCTCGTGCATGCGGGCCGCTCGTACCTGGTGCAGACGGTTGCCGCGCAAGGCTACCAAGGCTATCCCGGCCCGGCCGGCTGGCGCGGGCAGGTGATGATTGCGGCCGAGCTGGCCTTCACGGCGCAGGTCAATGCCGGCATTGCCCGCCAGGATCCGGCGGTTTCCCAGGGCCTGCTGATGCATGCCGCAACGTTTTGCCCACCGCTGCACGCCATCATCACCGCGGCGCAGACCATCCGGCGCGTGGTGTGGAACGGCCAGGCGGTGTCGTCGGGGCAGTCGGGCGACCAGCTGCGCCTGAAGGCCGTGCTCGACCAGATTGGCGAGACCGGCGCGCGCACCAACCAGCTGTTCACCCAGTCCGTGCAGGATCTGTACGCCACCGTGCTCAGCGCCAGCCTGCATGCCAACGAGTCCATGGCGTGCCTGCTGGTCGATCTGCTGGACCGCAACCTGTACGAGCGGGCCAACGACTGCCGCTGGTGGGCGCTGAGCCCGACCCTGCGCGAGCTGCTCGGCGACCCCGCGCCCGGCCGCCAGGCGCTGGCCGAGGCCGGCCGCGTGCTGGCGCACATCAACAGCCTCTACACCGTCTATGACAAGCTGGTGGTCTATGACCGCCAGGGCCGCATCGTGGCCAGCAGCCAGCCCGAAGCGGCGCAAGAGCAGCGCGGCGCAGGCCTGCTGGGCCAGGCGCTCGATGCCCGGACCTGGGCGGCGGTGCAAAGGCTGCCGTGCAGCCAGTCCTACCACGTCAGCCCCTGGGAGGACAGCGCCTGGCATGGCGGGCGGCCCACCTACATCTACCATGCCGCCATCCGCGCGCCGGACACGGGGGCGGTGCTGGGCGGCATCGGCATCGTCTTCAATGCCGCGCAGGAGTTCGAGGCCATGCTGCGCGGCACCCTGGCCGGCAAGCCCAACACGCAGGCCCTGTTTGTCAACCGCCAGGGCCGGGTGCTGGCCAGCACCGGCCCGGCCCGGTCGGCGGGCCAGGGCATGGCCGTGCCGGCCGAGGTGCTGGCGCTGGCCAACGGGCAGAGCCTTTCGCGGGTTCTGGTGCATGACGGGCGCTATTGCGTCATGGGCGCATCGGCGTGCAGCGGCTACCGCGAATTCAAGGTCAGCGACGGCTACCGCGACGATGTGCTGGCGCTGTCCTACGAGTCCTTCGGCGACGTGCAGGAAGACGCGCCGCACGCCGTGCAGCGCCGCGGCATGCAACTGCTGCCCGAGGCGCCCGGCAGCCAGAACCGTGAAATGGCGACCTTTTTTGTCGGCGCCGCGCTGTACGCGCTGCAAGCCGATTGCGTGCTGGAGGCCTTGCCCGCGCAGGCCATCGCGCCCGTGTCCGCCGAACGCCAGCCTGGCTGCCTGGGAACCCTGGCGCGCAAGGAAAAGGGCGCCGTCAGCAGCTACGTCTGGGTGTTCGACCTGGGGCTGCTGCTGCATGGCGCGCCCTCGGCCATCACCGGCCACAGCCAGGTCATCGTGCTGCGCCAGGGCGGCATCTGCATCGGCCTGCTGGTCAGCGAACTGCATGAAGTGCGGGTATTTCCCCAGGCGCGCATCACCGCTTTGCCAGCGCTGTCGGGCCGCGGCCAGGGCATGGTTTCAGAGCTCATCCACGCCAACGAAGGGCGCTTGCTGGTGCAATGCATCAACCCGCAGGCCTTGATGGCCGCACTGCGCCAGCCCGAAAGGGGCCTTGGCAGCTTGTTGCCGCCTGCGCTGCCAAGCGCGCTGCAGGCCAAAGCCTGACGCAGGCATCCACTGCGTTCTGAAAAAGCGGGCAGGGCGCCCAATGGCGCTATATTTTCAATAGCAGCTTGCGCAGATGGCCATTGCGCCAGCGACCTTTTTGGCTTGTCAAAACCAGACAAGAACCGAAGCCGGACTTGCCGCGCCATTGGCCGTCCAGGCCGCCCGGCGCCGCCGCGCCTGGCGCGAAGCTGCGACAGATGATCTAAAGTGGGCACCATGCAAGGCCTACACCTCACCGCCGATCTCTACAACTGCCGCTGCGCGCCGGCCTGGCTGCTGGACGCCGCCCAGATCGGCCCCTGGTGCGTGGCCGCCGCGCAGGCCGCCGGGCTGCAGCCGGTGGGCCAGCTGTTTCACACCTTTCCGGCCACCGCGCAGGGGCCGGGCGGCGTCACGGCCACGGTGCTGCTGGCCGAGTCGCATGTCTGCCTCCACACCTGGCCGGAGAAGAAAGCCGTGACGCTCGATGTCTATGTCTGCAACTTCGGCGCCGACCATTCGGCGCGGGCGCGCCAGCTGATGCAGGCGCTGCTGGCGCGGTTTGCGCCCGAATGGACCGAGCAGCGCGCGCTGGACCGGGGCGGCGAAGCATGAACCCGGCCGCCATCAAGGCCATGGTCCTGGCCGCCGGGCGCGGCGAGCGCATGCGCCCGCTGACCGACCAGCTTCCCAAGCCGCTGCTGCCGGTGCGCGGCCAGGCGCTGATCGACTGGCATGCCCGGGCGCTGGCGCGCGGCGGCTTCAAGGCGCTGGTCATCAACACCGCCTGGCTGGGCGCGAAGATTCAAAGCCATTTCAGCCCCGAGCGCAGGCGGGACATAGACAGCCTGCTATCAATTTCATACTCGCACGAAGGCGCGGACTTCGGCGGCGCGCTGGAGACGGCCGGCGGCATCGCGCGCGCGCTGCCGCTGCTGGGCGAGGCGTTCTGGGTGCTGGCCGGCGACGTGTTCGTGCCGGGCTTCGAGTTCACGCCCGGCGCCGTGCGGCGCTTTCTGGCGACCGACAAGCTCGCGCACCTGTGGCTGGTGCCCAACCCGGTGCACAACCCGCGCGGCGACTTCGGCCTCGCGCCGGACGGGCTGGCGCTGGACCTGCCGGCCGATGACCCCGCGCCGCGCTACACCTACAGCACCATCGGTCTGTACCGGCGCGCCTTTTTCGACGCGCTGCCCGCCGGCAACCCGCAGGGCATGCGGGCCGCCCTCGCGCCCCTGCTGCGCGCGGCGATGGCGCGCGGCCAGGTCAGCGCCGAGCTTTACACGGGCGACTGGACCGATGTCGGCACACCCGAGCGGCTGGCCGAGCTGAACCGGCCGCTGTCGCCCTGAGGTTTTCTTCACGACGCTTCTTCACCACGCACCCCATGACCACTTCCCCGCATCCCTCGACTGTTTACGCCAAGCGCCGCGCCGCCATCGGCCGCGCCCTGCAAAAAGCCGGCGGCGGCATTGCCCTGCTGCCCACCGCGCCCGAGCTGGCGCGCAACCGCGACAGCGACTTTCCCTACCGCCACGACAGCTATTTCTACTACCTCACCGGCTTTGACGAACCCGGCGCCTGGCTGGCGATCGAGGCCGGCGGCAAGCCCGGCAAGGGGGATTCAAGCATCAAGAGCACGCTGTTTTGCCGGCCCAAGGATCTGGAGCGCGAAATCTGGGACGGCATCCGCCTGGGCCCCGAGGCGGCGCCGGCGCAGCTGGGCGTGGACGCGGCCTTCAGCGCCGAGCAGCTGGGCGAGAAGATGCCCGAGCTGCTGGCCAACCGCAACGCCGTGTGGTTTCCCTTTGCCACGCACAAGGGCCTGGAGACGCAGGTCGATGGTTGGCTGAACCAGGTGCGCGCCCGGGTGCGCCAGGGCGTCGAATGCCCGCAAAGCCAGCACGACCTGTGCCGTCTGCTCGACGAGATGCGCCTGTTCAAGGATGCGCACGAAATCGCCATCCTGCGCCGCGCCGGGCAGATTTCGGCCGGCGCCCACGTGCGCGCCATGCAGGCGTCGGCGGCGCTGCTGCGCGCCGGCGTGGCCGGCGGCCTGCGCGAGTACCACCTCGAAGCCGAGCTGCTGCACGAGTTCCGGCGCCACGGCGCGCAGTTTCCGGCCTACACCAGCATCGTCGCGGCCGGGGCGAACGCCTGCGTGCTGCACTACCGCGCCGGCAACGCCGAACTCAAGGCCGACCAGCTCTGCCTGATCGACGCCGGCTGCGAGCTGGACGGCTACGCCAGCGACATCACCCGCACCTTTCCGGCCGGCGGCAGGTTCACGCCGGCGCAGCGCGTGCTCTACGACATCGTGCAGGCTGCGCAGGAGGCGGCGATTGCCGCCACGGGCGCCGGCCAGCGCTTTTCCGACCCGCACGACGCGGCCACGCGGGTGCTGATCGAGGGCATGCTGGACACCGGCCTGCTGGCCAAGGCCAGGCACGGCAGCGTGGACGACGTGCTCGAATCGGGCGCCTACCGCCAGTTTTACATGCACCGCACCGGCCACTGGATGGGCATGGACGTGCACGACTGCGGCGACTACACCGAGCCGGGCAGCCAGCCGCAGCCCGACAAGGACGCGGCGGGCCAGCCGGTGATGAAAAAGCCCGCGCGCATCCTGCGGCCCGGCATGGTGCTGACCGTGGAGCCGGGCCTGTATGTGCGCCCGGCCAAAGGGGTGCCCAAGAAGTTCTGGGACATCGGCATCCGCATCGAAGACGACGCGCTGGTGACGGCGGGCGGCTGCGAGCTGCTCACGCGCGGCGTGCCGGTCAAGGCCGCCGAGATCGAGGCGCTGATGCG
>Ga0302347_1003526_pt1 | contig 13740 bp, 10 predicted proteins | sample PhyWR1_FD_202178 | JGI IMG/M metagenome (GOLD analysis project Ga0302347, IMG submission 202178) | Leaf surface microbial communities from wheat plants in UC Gill Tract Community Farm, Albany, California, United States - DLSL W.R1 (v2)... | ecosystem: Host-associated > Plants > Phyllosphere >...
CCAACTGCGCCTACAAGTGGATGGACTGGTCGCTGCAGCCGAAGGTGCAGGGTGACGTGGCGGCCTGGTTCGGCTCGTTGCCGGCGGTGCCAGCGGCCTGCACCGGCAGCGAACTGCTGGGCGCCGATGGTTGCAAGACCAACGGTTTCGACAACTTCGACAAGATCGCGTTCTGGAAAACCCCGCAGGCCCAGGGCGGCAAGTTCGTGCCGTATAGCCGCTGGACCCAGGACTATATTGCGATCATGGGTGGGCGCTGAGGGTTGCTTCGCCCGCACCGGCCCTATCGCCGGCAAGCCAGCTCCCACTAGTACTGCACAAGTCTCCAGTACTGTGCGGTCCCTGTGGGAGCTGGCTTGCCGGCGATAGGGCCAGTACAGGCAATACAAGAACAACTGAGAGCTGCTTATGCCCCTAGCCGTCCAGTTCACCCAGGTTTCCCGTACCTTCGGCGAGGTCAAGGCCGTCGACCAGGTCAGCATCGACATCATCGATGGCGAGTTCTTCTCCATGCTCGGCCCCTCGGGCTCGGGCAAGACCACCTGCCTGCGCCTGATCGCCGGCTTCGAGCAGCCCACCCACGGCTCGATCCGCATCCACGGTGTGGAGGCCGCCGGCGTGCCGCCCTATCAACGTGACGTCAACACCGTGTTCCAGGACTACGCGCTGTTCCCGCACATGAATGTGCTGGACAACATCGCCTATGGCCTGAAGGTAAAAGGCGTCGCCAGGGCCGAACGCCAGGCCCGCGCCGAAGAAGCCCTGGCCATGGTGGCACTGGCCGACTACGGCGCCCGCAAACCGGCGCACCTGTCCGGGGGCCAGCGCCAGCGCGTGGCCCTGGCCCGGGCACTGGTCAACCGGCCGCGGGTGCTACTGCTGGACGAACCCCTGGGCGCGCTGGACCTGAAACTGCGTGAGCAGATGCAGGGCGAACTGAAAAAGCTGCAGCGCCAACTGGGCATCACCTTCATATTCGTCACCCACGACCAGACCGAAGCCCTGTCGATGTCCGACCGGGTCGCTGTGTTCAACCGCGGCCGTATCGAGCAGGTCGACACGCCGCGCAACCTGTACATGAAACCCGCCACCACCTTCGTCGCCGAATTCGTCGGCACCTCCAACGTGGTGCGTGGCGAGCTGGCGATGGCCCTGAACGGCAGCCCGGCGCCCTTCTCGATCCGCCCCGAGCACATCCGCCTGGGCGACCCGGTGGTCACCAGCCATGAGGTGCAGGTCAGCGGCCTGTTGCGCGATGTGCAGTACCAGGGCAGCGCCACCCGCTACGAGCTGCAGCTGGACAGCGGCCAACTGCTGGCGGTGACCCAGGCCAACGACCGCTGGCAGGCACAGGCACAGGCCTGGCAGCCGGGGCAACGGATTCAGGCGCACTGGCCGCGTGAGGCGATGACGGTGTTGCAGGAAACCGAGGCCCACTGACATGAGCACATTGCGCAGCCTGTCCAACCTGCTGTACCGGCGCCCCAACCTGTACCTGGCGCTGCTGTTGATCCCGCCGCTGACCTGGTTCGGCGCCATCTACCTGGGCTCGCTGCTGAACCTGTTGTGGCAGGGTTTCTATACCTTCGACGACTTCACCATGGCGGTGACCCCGGACCTGACCCTGGGCAACTTCGCCGCGCTGCTCAACCCGTCGAACTTCGACATCATCCTGCGCACCCTGGGCATGGCGGTGGCCGTGTCGCTGGCCAGCGCGGTGCTGGCCTTTCCCATCGCCTACTACATGGCGCGCTACACCAGCGGCAAGACAAAGGCGTTTTTCTACATCGCGGTGATGATGCCGATGTGGGCCAGCTACATCGTCAAGACCTACGCCTGGACCCTGCTGCTGGCCAAGGGCGGCGTCGCCCAGTGGTTCGTCCAGCAGCTGCATCTGGATGCGCTGCTGCAAGCCGTGCTGACCGTGCCGGGGGTGGGCGGCAGTACATTATCCACCTCGCACCTGGGGCGCTTCATGGTGTTCGTGTACATCTGGCTGCCGTTCATGATCCTGCCCATCCAGGCCGCTCTGGAGCGCTTGCCGCCTTCGCTGCTGCAAGCGTCGGCGGACTTGGGTGCGCGGCCCGGGCAAACCTTTGTGCAGGTGATCCTGCCGCTGTCGATTCCGGGCATCGCCGCCGGCTCGATCTTCACCTTCTCGCTCACCCTGGGCGATTTCATCGTGCCGCAACTGGTCGGCCCGCCCGGGTACTTCATCGGCAGCATGGTCTACGCCCAGCAAGGGGCGATCGGCAACATGCCGATGGCCGCCGCGTTCACCCTGGTGCCGATCGTGCTGATCGCGGTGTACCTGTCCATCGTCAAGCGCCTGGGGGCCTTCGATGCACTCTGAAAAAGCGTCAACCGGGCTGCGCCTGGCAGCCTGGGGCGGCTTGTTGTTCCTGCACTTCCCGATCCTGATCATCTTCCTGTACGCGTTCAACACCGAAGAAGCCGCGTTCAGCTTCCCACCCAAGGGTTTTACCCTGAAGTGGTTAACCGTGGCCTTTGCCCGGCCCGATGTGCTGGAGGCCATCAAGCTATCGCTGCAGGTGGCCTGCCTGGCCACGCTGATCGCCCTGGTGCTCGGCACGCTGGCCTCGGCGGCGTTGTACCGGCGCAGCTTTTTTGGCAAGGAGAGCATTTCGCTGATGCTGATCCTGCCCATCGCCCTGCCCGGCATCATCACCGGCATCGCCCTGCTCTCGGCATTCAAGACCCTGGGCATCGAGCCGGGGGTGTTCACCATCGTGGTCGGCCACGCCACGTTCTGCGTGGTGATCGTCTACAACAACGTGATCGCCCGCCTGCGGCGGACCTCGCAAAGCCTGATCGAGGCCTCGATGGACCTTGGCGCCGATGGCTGGCAAACCTTCCGCTACATCATTCTGCCCAACCTTGGCTCGGCGCTGCTGGCGGGCGGCATGCTGGCCTTTGCCCTGTCGTTCGATGAAATCATCGTCACCACCTTTACCGCCGGCCACGAACGCACCCTGCCGATCTGGCTGCTCAACCAGCTCAGCCGCCCGCGCGACGTGCCGGTGACCAATGTGGTCGCCATGCTGGTGATGCTGGTGACCATGCTGCCGATCCTTGGCGCCTATTACCTGACCCGCGGCGGCGAAAGCGTCGCGGGCAGTGGCAAATGACCCTGGAGGAGTCTCCGATGCAAACGCAGATGCTGATCAACGGCCAACTGGTCGCGGGCGAAGGCCCGGCCTGGACCGTGCTCAACCCGGCCCTGGGCAGTGCCCTGGCGCAAATCAACGAAGCCACCGAAGCCCAGGTGGACAGCGCCGTGCGGGCCGCCGACCAGGCCTTCGACAGCTGGTCGCAAACCAGCCCCAAGGAGCGCTCGCAGGCGTTGCTGGCGCTGGCCGACACGATCGAAGCCCATGGCGATGAACTGGCGCGGCTGGAATCGCAGAACTGCGGCAAGCCATTGAGCGCCGCACTGAATGACGAAATCCCCGCGATTGCCGATGTGTTCCGCTACTTCGCCGGTGCCGCGCGTTGCCTGGGCGGCTCGGCGGCGGGCGAATACCTGCCGGGCCACACCTCGATGATTCGCCGTGACCCGGTGGGCGTGGTGGCCTCGATAGCCCCCTGGAACTACCCGTTGATGATGCTGGCATGGAAGATCGCCCCGGCCCTTGCGGCCGGCAATACCGTGGTGATCAAACCTTCGGAGATGACCCCGTTGACCGCCCTGCGCCTGGGCGAAATGGCCCGGGAGCTGCTACCGCCTGGCGTCTTGAACATCCTCTTCGGCCGAGGCCAGACAGTCGGCAACCCGCTGGTCAACCACCCCAAGGTGCGCATGGTGTCGCTGACCGGTTCGATCCCCACAGGCGCACATATCATCAGTGCCACCGCCGACAGCGTGAAACGCATGCACATGGAACTGGGTGGCAAGGCCCCGGTGCTGGTGTTCGATGATGCCGACATCGATGCCGCCATCGACGGCATCCGAACGTTCGGCTTCTACAACGCCGGCCAGGACTGCACTGCAGCCTGCAGGCTGTATGTGCAGGACGGTATCTACGAACGCTTTGTCGAGCGCCTGGGTGAAGCAGTCTCCAGCCTGAAGGCCGGCCTGCAGGAAGCAGAAGACACCGAACTGGGCCCATTGATCAGTGCCCAGCACCGCGACAAGGTCTCCGGCCTGGTGCAGCGGGCCATCGCCCAGCCGCACATTCGCCTGGTAACGGGTGGCAAAGCCATTGATGGCGATGGTTTCTTCTACGCCCCGACCGTGCTGGCCGACGCCCTGCAGGACGACGAGATCGTGCGCAACGAAGTGTTCGGCCCGGTGGTATCGGTGACGCGATTTACCGACGAGGCGCAGGCGCTGGAGTGGGCCAACGATTCCAACTACGGCCTGGCCTCATCGGTATGGACCCGCGACACCGGCCGCGCCCATCGCCTGGCTGCGCGCCTGCAATATGGCTGTACCTGGGTGAATACCCACTTCATGCTGGTCAGCGAAATGCCGCACGGTGGGCAGAAGCATTCCGGGTATGGGAAGGATATGTCGATGTACGGGCTGGAGGATTACACCTGCGTGCGGCATGTGATGATCAAACATTGAGCGTAAAGCCTGGATTGGGACCGGCAGCTCAATCCAGGCGCTTCTACAAGCGGTTCAGCGCATTCCCAATGCCACATCCTTTATCTTGCAGCCATCAAAATGGGATGGGCATCATCCAGCCCTTCAGGCTGCGCAGACTCTGTGGGAGCGGGTTTACCCGCGAATGCGGAGGTAAAACCACCATCGCATTCGCGGGCGTGCCCGCTCCCACAGGTACATCACAGCCCTTGAGGTTAGTGCTGTACCTGTGGGAGCGGGCACGCCCGCGAAGAGGCCAGTACAGGTAGCCTCTAGTCGCGTAGGTCTGACTCATGAATCGGGTTGGCCCGGCTGGTCGCGCGCTGGTATTGCGCCGGCCAGGTGGCCTTGTTGCCGCCCAGGTCGTCGTCGGCATGCAGCGGCCAGTAAGGGTCGCGCAACAGTTCGCGGGCGAGGAAGATCACATCGGCCTGGCCGGTGCGCAGGATGTGCTCGGCCTGGGCGGGCTCGGTGATCATGCCCACGGTGCCGGTGGCGATTTCCGCCTCTTTGCGCACGCGTTCGGCGAAACGGGTCTGATAACCGGGGCCCGTAGGGATTTCGGCGTTGACCGACGTGCCGCCCGACGATACATCGATCAGGTCGACACCCAGCGCACGCAGGCGCCGCGCCAGCTCGACGGTTTCATCCGGGTTCCAGCCGTCCTCCACCCAGTCGGTCGCCGATACCCGCACCAACAGCGGTAATTCGGCGGGCCAGGCATTGCGCACAGCCTCGACCACCTGCAGGGTCAGGCGGATGCGGTTTTCGAAGCAGCTGCCGTACTCGTCGCGGCGCTGGTTGCTGAGCGGCGACAGGAACTGGTGCAGCAGGTAGCCATGGGCGGCATGGATTTCCACCACCTTGAAACCCGCCGTCAAGGCACGCTTGGTCGAGGCCACGAAGGCGTCGACCACGTCCTGGATTTCTTCCTTGCTCAATTCACGCGGCGCAGTGTGTTGTGGGTCGAAAGCGATCCTCGACGGCCCCACCGGCTGCCAGCCCCCCTCCTCCAGCTTGACGCTGCCCTGCTTGCCCAGCCAAGGGCGATAGGTACTGGCCTTGCGTCCGGCGTGGGCCAGCTGGATACCGGGCACGGCGCCCTGGGCGGTGATGAAGCGGGTGATGCGTTGCAGCGGGGCGATCTGGGCGTCTTCCCACAGGCCGAGATCTTCGGCGGTGATACGGCCATCGGCAGTGACCGCCACGGCTTCGGTGATCACCAGCCCCGCACCGCCTACGGCGCGGCTACCCAGATGAACAAGGTGCCAATCGTTGGCCAGGCCATCGATGGCGGAATACTGGCACATCGGCGACACAGCGATGCGGTTGGGCAGGGTCAGCTGACGCAGGGTGTAAGGCTCGAGCAGCAAGCTCATGAGGGCACCTCCCAAGGACTCCAATGGTGATCCGGCCCGAGCACTCAATTACACGTCCCTGGCCCGGGTCCGGTCAGTATTCAGACTAGACCAGAATGGTTGGGGGGAAGGTTCCATGGGATTTTGGGGTGTCTGACGTGGGGATGATGGCGCTCGATCTTATAGGCGACATCACACTGAAGGCAGGCAACTGGTAGCCCAAACCGCCGCGACAGCCAAACACCCTGACAAGCATTTCAGATATCCCCTACAACCGATGTATGGCGATTCCCAACCTGAGGAAATACCCTACAAGTCCTGTCGACACCCGCCTGATTGTTACTGGAATCCTGAGTCATTAGCCTTTGCTGGTCGCTGCCATTCAGCGTCCGGGCGTGGAATCCCGATCAATTACCGAGTAGCTGTCCTCATGGCAGTTGTGCGCGGGATCTGGGCTGCCCACTACCTCAGTGCGATGGCCAAGGCGTTGATGGATGATGCCGAGTTAGGTATGTCGCGTTGAGGTTGGTGTGGTCGTTGTTCGCGTGAAGGCCACCGGGTGTACGCCGACAAGTTTGCAGCGCCTGTGAGATCACACTAAAGGCAGGCACCTGGCAGCCCCAACCGCCGCGACAGCCAAGCACCCTTACAGGCATTTCAGCCCGCCGCACAACCCTGTGGGAGCGGGCATGCCCGCGAAGCAGGCGACTCGGTGGATGGCACCGGCTTCGCCGGTGTTCACGGGTATGCCCGCTCCCACAGGGAAGGCGCATGACTTGAGGGCAAAGCGGTCGCAGTGGGAGCTTGCCGGCGATGGGCTGCAGAGCAGCCCCCGGAACTGCAGTCAGCGCGGCTCCATATGGGCAATCATCAACTGCACACTTTCATTGCCGCGAAACTCGTTCACATCCAGCTTGTAGGCCAGCTCGACCCAGCGCACTGTCGGGTTCGGCCAGACTTCGCGGTCGATACCAAAGGCAATGCCGTCCAGCCGCACCGAACCACATTCGCTCTTGAGCACCACCTTCAAATGCCGCTCGCCAACCACACGCTGCTCCACCAGCTGGAACACGCCATGGAACAGTGGCTCGGGGAAATGCTGCCCCCACGGCCCGGCATTGCGCAGGGCCTTGGCCAGGTCGAGGTGGAACTCTTCCACTGCCAGGCTGCCATCGGACAGCAGACGGCCGGTCAGGTCGTCCTCGCACAACTGGCGCCGCACTTCCTCGTCGAACGCCTCGGCAAACGCCGGGAAATTGCCCTCGGGCAAAGACAGCCCTGCTGCCATGGCGTGGCCACCAAACTTGCTGATCAGCTGCGGCTGGCGCGCCGCCACGGCATCCAGCGCATCACGAATGTGAAACCCCGGCACCGAGCGCGCCGAGCCTTTGAGCATGCCGTCACCGGCATCGGCAAAGGCGATGGTCGGCCGGTGATAACGCTCCTTCAGGCGCGATGCCAGAATACCGATCACCCCCTGGTGCCAGTCGGCATCGAACAGGCAAAGCCCGTACGGCATGGACTCGACCGGCAGGTCCTTGAGCTGCGCCAGCGCTTCGCGCTGCATACCCTGCTCGATGGACTTGCGGTCCTGGTTAAGGCCATCCAGCTGTTGGGCCATGTCCTGGGCCAGGGCCTGGTCCTCGCACAGCAGGCACTCGATACCCAGGCTCATGTCATCCAGGCGCCCGGCGGCGTTCAGCCGTGGGCCAAGGATGAAGCCGAGGTCGGTCGAGGTGATGCGTCGGTGATCACGGCGCGCCACTTCGAGAATGGCTTTCAGGCCCGGCCTGGCGCGGCCGGCGCGGATACGCTCCAGGCCCTGATGGACCAGAATGCGGTTGTTGGCGTCCAGCGGCACCACGTCGGCAACACTGCCCAGCGCCACCAGGTCGAGCAGTTCGCCGATATTGGGCTGCGGCTGCGTTTCGTAGCGGCCGAGGCTGCGCAGGCGCGCGCGCAAGGCCATAAGCACGTAGAAGATGACGCCAACCCCGGCCAACGCCTTGCTGGGAAACTCGCAGCCCGGCTGGTTGGGGTTGATGATGGCGTCGGCATCGGGAAGCTGCTGGCCGGGCAGGTGGTGGTCGGTGACCAGCACCTTGAGCCCGGCCGCCTTGGCGGCGGCAACGCCGTCGACGCTGGAAATGCCGTTGTCCACGGTGATCAGCAGCTGTGGCTGGCGCTGCAGCGCTACCTCGACGATTTCCGGGGTCAGGCCGTAGCCGTATTCGAAGCGGTTGGGCACCAGGTAGTCGACATGGGCCGCGCCCAGCAGGCGCAGGCCCAGCACCCCGACGGTGCTGGCGGTGGCGCCGTCGGCATCGAAGTCACCGACGATGAGGATACGCTGGCGCTGGTCAAGGGCCTGGACCAGCAGGTCCACGCCGGCCTCGATGCCCTTGAGCTGCTGATACGGCAGCAGACGCGCCAGGCTCTTGTCCAGCTCGGCCTCGTTCTGCACGCCACGCGCAGCGTACAGGCGGGTCAGCAAGGGTGGGAGGTTACCCAGCAATGGCAGGGTCGGCGGCAGGGGACGCGGTTCGATACGCATGGGTCGCTTCAGCCACGCTCACCGAGCAGCCACTGCAACTGCACTTCGTGCTGGCCACGGTCGTCAGTCACGAATACCGTGCCTTCGCTGATCATCACGTCCCATTTGATGCTGCGTGGCATATCGGTAGCCAAGGTCTCCAGCACTTCCTGGGGCACGGCGGCGATGTTCAGGTTCTTCAGGTTCTTGACTGCGCTCAACACCTTGGTTTCCCACACACGCAGGCTGCCATACGCCAGCAGGCTGGTGCGTTCGGTGCGACGCGAGCACCAGGTCAGGCGGTCGGCATCGGGTTGGCCCACTTCGATCCAGTGCAGCACGCGGTCATCCAGGCTTTTTTCCCACAGCGCCGGCTCATCGACATCCGACAGGCCACGACCAAACGACAGGTTCTCGTTGTACCACAGCGCGTACGCCAACAGCCGGACCGCCATGCGCTCTTCGGTTTCCGATGGGTGGCGGGCGATGGTCTGCTTGACGCTTTCGTAGACGTTGCGATCAAGGTCAGTCAGATTCAGTTCGAACTTGTAGGTGGTGGACGGCTGGGCCATGGTCGACGGGCTTCGTGCAAAAGAAAAGTGCAACAGTCTAACCTATCCACACCCTGCATGCGCCGCAGCAGTACCCGGCGCTACCGACCTATGATAAAACCACGGCTCTGCCCAGTTGCCACGGATGCCCCATGCCTACGCCCAGCAAACCCCTCGCCGGCCTCAAAGTCATCGAACTCGGCACCCTGATTGCTGGGCCGTTTGCGTCGCGCATCTGTGCCGAGTTCGGTGCCGAGGTGATCAAGGTCGAGTCGCCCGATGGCGGCGACCCGTTGCGCAAGTGGCGCAAGCTGTACGAGGGCACGTCGCTGTGGTGGTTCGTGCAGGCCCGCAACAAGCAGTCGCTGACCCTGAACCTCAAGCACCCCGAAGGCCGAGACATTCTGAAGCAGTTGCTGGCCGAGGCCGACATCCTGATCGAGAACTTTCGCCCGGGCGTACTGGAAAAGCTCGGCCTGGGCTGGGATGTGCTGCATGCGCTGAACCCGCGCCTGGTGATGGTGCGCCTGTCAGGCTTTGGCCAGACCGGGCCGATGAAAGACCAGCCAGGCTTTGGCGCCGTGGGCGAGTCGATGGGCGGCCTGCGCTACATCACCGGCTTCGAAGACCGCCCACCGGTGCGCACGGGCATTTCCATCGGTGACTCGATTGCCGCCCTGTGGGGGGTGATCGGCGCGCTCATGGCTTTGCGCCACCGCGAAGTCAACAACGGCCAGGGTCAGGTGGTGGACGTTGCGCTGTACGAGGCGATCTTCGCCATGATGGAAAGCATGGTCCCGGAGTTCGACGTGTTCGGTTTTATCCGCGAGCGCACCGGCAATATCATGCCGGGCATCACCCCCTCCTCCATCCATACCAGCGCGGATGGCAAACATGTGCAGATCGGCGCCAACGGCGATGCGATCTTCAAGCGCTTCATGCAGGCCATCGGCCGCCCCGACCTGGCCGACGACCCTGCGCTGGCCAGCAACGACGGCCGGGACCTGCGCCGCGACGAGCTGTACGGAGTGATCGACCGCTGGGCCAACAGCCTGCCGCTGGAACAGCTCATGCAGGTGCTGACCACGGCCGAAGTGCCGGCCAGCCGCATCTACTCGGCCGAAGACATGTTCAGCGACCCGCAGTACCTGGCACGCGAGATGTTTCTGCAGGCGAAGCTGCCCGATGGCAAACCGTTCCGCATGCCCGGCATCGTGCCCAAGCTGTCGGACACCCCAGGCTCCGCCGAGTGGGTCGGCCCGGCACTGGGCGAGCACACCGAAGCGCTGCTTGGCGGCCTGGGCTACGACCCAGCGGCCATCGCCAGCCTGCGCAAAGCCGGCACGGTCTGACCCTGGCGCTGCCCGGCCCCATGCGCGCTGCCCGCTGCTTACGCCGACTGGTCCTGCTGTGCGGGCTTCTGCCCGCATTGCTGCTGCAGCCTGCAAGCGCCAGAGAGCGCCTGTTCTGGCTGGTGCGTGACCTGCCGCCGTTCACCATCTTCGAAGGCTCGGAGAAAGGCCAAGGGGTGATCGACCAGTTGCTGCCCATTCTGATCGGGCAGATGCCCGAGTACGACCACAGCATCGTGCGGGTCAACCGCGCCCGTGGCATTCAGATGCTGCAAGACCCCAACAGTTTCACCTGCGACCCGACCCTGCTGTGGACCCCGGAGCGCGCCAGGTACGTGCACTTCTCCATGCCGTCGCTTGGTGTGTTGAGCGGGGGGCTGGTGCTGCGCCGGGAAAACCAGGCACTGGTTGAGCCGTTTCTGAGTGGGCAGGACGTGGACCTGCTCGCGCTGTTCAAACAGCCGGCACTGAAGCTGGGCATCGTTGCCGAACGCAGCTACGGCACCCAGATCGATACCATTCTGGGTCAGTTGCCCGGTACCTCGCTCAGCCGTCATTACGGCAACGACGCTACCGCCAACCTGCTGCAGATGCAGCAACTGGGTCGCCTGCGCATGGTGCTCGGCTACTGGCCCGAAGTGCGCTACCTGATCCAGCAACAAGGCGGGTCACTGACCGAGTACCAGTTCCATCCGGTGCAGGGCGTGGAGCGCTACCAGTTTTTGCATGTGGGGTGTTCCGACAGCCCGCTGGGGCGTGCTGCAGTGGCGCATATCGACCAGCTGTTGCCTGCGCTGCGCCACGATGTGCTGCCTGGGTTGTATGCGCGCTGGCTGGACCCTGCGTTGCGGGGAGACTACCTGGACGACAGCAAGCGCTTCTTCGAAACCCAATAACTGCCTGGCTGCGGATAAAAGAAACCCCGGACGCTGGGGAGGACGCCCGGGGCCAAGCGAAAGCCCTTCAGGACTTCCCGTGACAGCCATGCCAGCACCGGAGCAAAGCACTGGCTGGCTGCCCTACTGTGTCTGATACGCCACTCAGGCAAAGGTTCCCTGGGGTTGTTGGCGTTGCTGCAGGGCGGCGATCACACAGGGCTGCAATCGCCCTTCGGCTATCTGCAAATCACGGTGCAGACCATCCACCAGATCGATCAACAGGCGTTGCTCCTGCAACTGCCGCTCGCTGACCGTACGCCGCAGGGTGATGCCGGCGAGGCGGTCGTGAACGGTCAGTTGGCGATTACCGCTGGCATCGGCGAGGCCGAGGTGGGTCTGATAGGGGGTCAGTGCGTCGTTGAGCAGTCTGCAGATTCTTTCCATCCGTATCACTCGCTGCGTGGTGGGATATAAAGCAACTGACCAGCAAGCGCAGCGGAAAGTTCGCCACGCTGTGGCGGGTTCACTGAGCATGCGGGGCGGACATGACAGTTTGAATACGCCGCCCCTGGCCCAGTTGCAGAGCACTCAGCGCCTGTTGCAAGCGGGGCATCGACAACGGCCAGGGCAGCTCGGCCAGCACCCATAGACCGCGTTTTCTGGCCTCATCGGCGAGGTTGCGCTGCCTGGGGGTCGGCTGGCCGACAAATAGCAGAGCGCGGGGCTGTTGCTGCCGGGCGAGCAAGGCAAGGCCGGAGCGGGTTGGCATGGCATGGTCGATGACCAGCAGATCAGGGCGGCGTGCCGCATCAAGGCAGGCGTCGGTGCCCTCGCTCAGGCGCACATTGAAGATGCCCTGGGCATTGAGGGCCTGATGCAGGAGGATCTGGTGGGATGGGCGAGCCTGGTGGATCACCACGTAGGGCTGGTGCATGAGCCGCTCCTGGTGTGAGGACCGACTACGGTAGGCGTTGCGCTACGCGCACCTGAATAGGACGTTTCTGAGGGAATTGAAGGAAAAGACTGATAGTTCCGGGACTGCTACGCAGCCCATCGCCGGCAAGCCAGCTCCCACACGTATTGCACATGATCTCGGGTCTATGCGATCAAGGTGGGAGCTGGCTTGCCGGCGATGGGCCGCAGCGCGGCCCAGGCTATTACAGCGGCTTGCCGCGGTTGCCGTGCTGGCTGACAAAGCTTTGCACAGCCTTCAGGTCATTGGCCAGCACGGTGCAACGTTCCTCACGGCTGAACAGGTCGCTGAGGTGCGCCGGCAGCTCCAGCGCCCTACCTACACCGGCCTTCTCCACCGCTTCAGGGAACTTGACCGGGTGCGCAGTGCCCAGCACCACCATCGGCGTGTCCAGGCTGCGGCGGCATTCGCGGGCGGCCTTGACGCCGATCGCGGTGTGCGGGTCGAGTACTTCACCGGTGGCAGCGAACACTTCGGCGATGGTCTCGCAGGTCTGCTCGTCGCTGACGGCCAGGGAGTCGAACAGCTTGCGGGCTTCGGTCCAGCGATCTTGCTCGACGCTGAAGCCACCGCCTTGCTTGAAGTTGGCCATCAGCTCGGCGATAGCCGCACCATTGCGACCGTGCATGTCGAACAGCAGGCGCTCGAAGTTGGACGAGACCATGATGTCCATCGACGGCGACAGGGTGGCGTGCAGGGTTTCCTTCACGTACTGGTTGCCGCTCATGAAGCGGTGCAGGATGTCGTTGCGGTTGGTGGCGACCACCAGCTGGCTGACCGGCAGGCCCATGTTGCGGGCCAGGTAACCGGCGAAGATGTCGCCGAAGTTGCCGGTGGGTACCGAGAACGCCACCGAGCGCGCGGGGCCGCCCAGCTGCAGGGCCGCGTGGAAGTAGTAGACGATCTGGGCCATGATCCGCGCCCAGTTGATCGAGTTCACGGCCACCAGGCGGGTGCCTTTGAGGAACGACTGGTCAGCGAAGCTGGCCTTGACCATTTCCTGGCAGTCATCGAAGTTGCCTTCGATGGCGATGTTGTGAATGTTGTCGCCGAACAGCGTGGTCATCTGCCGACGCTGCACTTCCGACACGCGCTGGTGCGGGTGCAGGATGAAGATGTCGACGTTGTCGCAACGGCGGCAACCTTCGATGGCGGCCGAACCGGTGTCACCGCTGGTGGCGCCGATGATCACCACGCGCTCGTTGCGCTTGGCCAACACATGGTCGAGCAGGCGGCCGAGCAGTTGCAGGGCGAAGTCCTTGAACGCCAGGGTCGGGCCGTGGAACAGCTCCAGCACCCATTCGTTGCTGTTCAGCTGACGCAGCGGGGCAACCGCAGCATGGGCGAACTCGCCGTAGGTTTCTTCAAGGATTTTCTTGAAGTCGGCATCGGCGATGCTGCCTTCGACGAACGGGCGCATCACACGGAAAGCCAGTTCGTGATACGGCAGGCCGGCCCACGAAGCGATTTCTTCCTGGGTGAAGCG
>Ga0302347_1003527_pt1 | contig 13737 bp, 10 predicted proteins | sample PhyWR1_FD_202178 | JGI IMG/M metagenome (GOLD analysis project Ga0302347, IMG submission 202178) | Leaf surface microbial communities from wheat plants in UC Gill Tract Community Farm, Albany, California, United States - DLSL W.R1 (v2)... | ecosystem: Host-associated > Plants > Phyllosphere >...
CCGGCTCCAACCCCAGGTGCTGCACAAACCACTGCGCCACACCGCCCTTGGCCAGCAGCAGGGTCCAGGCATAGGCCTTGACGATGTAGCTGGCCCACATCGGCATCATCACCGCGATGTAGAAAAACGCCTTGGTCTTGCCCGTGGTGTAGCGCGCCATGTAGTAGGCAATCGGGAAAGCAACGATGGCGCTGGCGATCGACACCGCGATCGCCATGCTCAGGGTGCGCACGATGATGTCGAAGTTCGACGGCTGGAACAGCGCGGCGAAGTTGGCCAGGGTCAGGTCCGGCGTGACCGCCATGGTGAAGTCGTCAAACGTATAGAAGCCTTGCCACAGCAGGGTCAGCAGCGAACCCAGGTAGATCGCGCCGAACCAGATCAACGGCGGCACCAGCAGCATCGCCAGGTAGAGGTTGGGCTTGCGGTACAGCAGGTTGGAAAACCTGCGCATCGGCGGTTGGGAAAGGGCCAGGCTCATGTCACACCTCGCCTGCGATATCGGTCAGCGGCACCATGGCTTCACGGGCCCAGCGCGCGGTGAGGGTCTGGCCGACCTGGTGGCCGGCAGTGGTGTCCAGCCACTGGTTGTTGGCGCGGCTGATATTCAGGGCCTGGCCGTTTTCCAGCTTCAATTCATAGCGGGTGGCGCTGCCCTGGTACTGGATATCGTGGAGCAAACCGCTGATTTCCACTTCGCCGGTGCCCAGCGGGCCTTCGGCAAACCGCACATGTTCCGGGCGGATCGAGAAGGGTTGCGCGGTGCCGCCGAGGCGCTGGGCCAGCTCGCCACGAATCACGTTGGAGGTGCCGACGAACTCGGCGACGAACGACGTGGCCGGTTTCATATAGAGGTTGCGCGGCGTGTCGACCTGTTCGATGCGGCCTTTGTTGAACACCGCTACGCGGTCGGACATCGACAACGCTTCGGTCTGGTCGTGGGTCACGAAGATAAAGGTGATGCCCAGTTGGCGTTGCAGCTTCTTCAACTCACTTTGCATCTGCTCGCGCAGCTTGAGGTCGAGGGCTCCCAGGGGTTCATCGAGCAGCAACACCCGTGGGCGGTTGACCAGAGCGCGAGCCAGGGCGACACGTTGGCGTTGGCCGCCGGAGAGCTGTACCGGCTTGCGGTCGCCATAGCCGCCGAGGGCGACCATTCCCAGGGCTTCTTCGGCACGGTTCATACGCTCGGTCTTGCCCACGCCCTTGACCTTGAGGCCGTAGGCCACGTTGTCGCGCACATTCATATGGGGGAACAGTGCGTAATCCTGGAATACAGTGTTGACGTCACGCTGATACGGCGGCAACCCCGCGGCTTCCTCGCCATGGATGCGGATCGAGCCCGCGCTCGGCTGCTCGAACCCGGCTATCAGGCGCAGGCAGGTGGTCTTGCCCGAGCCGGAAGGGCCGAGCATGGAAAAGAACTCGCCGTCCTGGATATCGATGGAAACCCGGTCAACGGCTTTCACTTCGCCGAACTGACGGGAAACGTGAGTGAATTGGACTGCAAGCGTCATGGTGCGGTGCTCCAAAAAGGCGCGGGTCGTCGCAGCGGCCCGGCCTGGACTTCTGAAAAAACGGGGTAGCGGTGTACGCGGTCAAAATGTGGGAGCGGGCTTGCTCGCGAATGTGGTGTTTCAGCCAACACATCTGTAACTGACCCACCGCTTTCGCGAGCAAGCCCGCTCCCACCTTTTGTCCTGCGTTGTCAGGAAGGCTTAGCGGCCACCCATGATCGCGATGTAATCCTGGGTCCAGCGGCTGTACGGCACGAACTTGCCGCCTTCAGCCTGCGGGGTTTTCCAGAAGGCGATCTTTTCGAACTGGTCGAAACCGTTGGTCTTGCAACCCTCGGCGCCGAGCAACTCGCTTTCCTTGCACGCCGCGGGCACCGCCGGCAGCGAACCGAACCAGGCGGCAACGTCGCCCTGGACTTTTGGCTGCAGCGACCAGTCCATCCACTTGTAGGCGCAGTTCGGGTGCTTGGCCTCGGTGTGCAACATGGTGGTGTCGGCCCAGCCAGTGGCGCCTTCCTTAGGAATGGTCGAGGCAATCGGCTGCTTCTCGTTCTGCAGGCCGTTGACCTGATACGGCCAGGCGCTGGAGGCCACCACACCTTCGTTCTTGAAGTCACTCATTTGCACGGTGGTGTCGTGCCAGTAGCGGTGGATCAGCGGTTGCTGGGCGCGCAGCAGTTCGAGCACGGCCTTGTACTGGGTTTCGGTCAGTTCGTAGGGGTTCTGGATGCCCAGTTCCGGCTTGGTCGATTTGAGGTACAGCGCCGCATCGGCGATGTAGATCGGGCCGTCATACGCTTGCACGCGGCCTTTGTTCGGCTTGCCGTCCGGCAGGTTCTGCGGGTCGAAAATGACATTCCAACTGGTGGGCGCGGTCTTGAACACGTTGGTGTTGTACATCAACACGTTCGGGCCCCACTGGTACGGGGTGCCATAGGTTTGTTGGCCGACCACGTACCACGGCGCATCTTTCAGGCGTGGGTCGATGTTCTTCCAATTGGGAATCAGCGCGGTGTTGATCGGCTGCACGCGCTTGCCGACGATCAACCGCAGTGACGCATCGCCCGACGCGGTCACCAGGTCATACCCGCCCTTGGCCATCAGGCTGACCATTTCGTCAGAGGTGGCGGCGGTTTTCACATTGACCTTGCAGCCGGTTTCCTTCTCGAAACCGGTGACCCAGTCGTAGGCCTTGTCACTTTCGCCACGTTCGATATAGCCGGGCCAGGCGACGATATCCAGCTGGCCTTCACCGGCGCCCACCGCTTTGAGCGGTTCGGCGGCCTGGAGGCTGGCGCTGGCCAGCAGCGCGGTGGTCAGGGCACTGAGCAGTGCAGTCTTGTGCGCAGACATGGGGGTTCCCTCTTCTTTAATTATGGTCGGGGCAGTGTTTGAAGCCGGTAACGCAAACGCTTAATTGTTGTTTTAAAGATGCTGGCCGTGGCGCGCCATGATGTGGCGCACCACGCTGTAGTCCTGCAGCGAATCGCTGGACAGATCTTTCCCATACCCCGAGCGCTTCAAGCCGCCGTGGGGCATTTCGCTGACCAGCATGAAATGGCTGTTGATCCAGGTGCAGCCGTATTGCAGGCGCGCCGCCACCTGCATGGCCTTATCAAGGTTCTGGGTCCATACCGAGGACGCCAGGCCGTATTCGGAATCGTTGGCCCAGTCCACCGCCTGTTCCAGCTCATCGAAGCGCGTCACCGTGACCACCGGGCCGAACACTTCGCGCTGCACGATTTCGTCGTTTTGTTTACAGCCGGCGAGCAGGGTGGGCTGGTAATAGAAGCCCGCGCCGGAATGCACGGCGGCACCGGTGATGCGTTCGATATGCGGTTGGCCGAGGGCACGCTCGACAAAACTGGCGACCCGGTCGCGCTGGCGCGTGCTGATCAGCGGGCCGAGTTCATTGTCGGCATCACGTTTACCGGCAAAACGCAGGCTGCTGACCGCTGCGCCCAGCTCGGCGACCAGTTTGTCGTGGATACCGGCCTGGGCGTAGATGCGGCACGCGGCAGTGCAGTCCTGACCGGCGTTGTAATAGCCGTAGGCGCGTACCCCGTCGACCACGGCGTGCAGGTCGGCGTCGTTGCATACGATCACCGGGGCCTTGCCGCCCAGTTCCAGGTGCGTGCGTTTTAGGGTTTTTGAGGCGGCTTGCAGAATCTTCTGCCCGGTGACGATATCGCCGGTCAACGAAACCATGCGCACTTTGGGATGGCTGACCAAGTGACTGCCAACGCCTTCGCCGCCGCCGCACAGAATGTTGATCACGCCGCGTGGCAACAGTTCTTTCAGGACCGGAGCCAGGGCCAGGATCGACAGCGGCGTGTGTTCCGATGGTTTGAACACCAACGTATTACCGGCGGCCAGGGCTGGGGCGATTTTCCACGCAGCCATCATCAGCGGGTAGTTCCACGGCGCAATGGATGCCACCACGCCAATCGGGTCGCGACGCACCATGCTGGTGTAGCCCGGCAGGTATTCACCGCTCAGTTGTCCGGTCTGGCAGCGCACGGCGCCGGCGAAGAAACGGAACACGTCGACGGTGGCGCTCAAGTCATCCTGGCGGGCCAGGTGCAACGGCTTGCCGCAGTTCAGGGACTCCAGGCGGGCCAGGTAGTCGGCTTGTTTTTCGATGGCGTCGGCAATGCCGAGCAGGATGTTCGAGCGTTGCTGCGGCGTGGTACGCGACCAACCGGCAAAGGCGCGGTGGGCGGCGAGGATCGCGGTTTCCACCTGCTCGGCGCTGGCTTCGGCGATTTGGGTAAGCACTTCACCGGTGGCCGGGTTGAGAATCGGCTCGGCAAAACCCTGGCCATGAACCAGTTCGCCGTCGATCAGCAACGCAGTGAGTAGCGGGGTGGGCGCGCCGGGCATTTTTCGCGATCTCTTTTCTTGTGTGGCCATGGGCGTTCTCTTACAAGGCGCCTGACCTTCTCTTATGGGATGAACAGAGACTAGAGGTCAGGCGCGAGGTCAACAAATACTAAATACTGAATGCAGCATTCGATTAAATAGATGGCTTGCGTGGGTGCGGCTGTTCGCGGGCGACGGTCAGGAACGGGTCCACCAGCGTCGGACGCGCGGTGCCACGGCGCCACGCCAGGCCGACATCAAGGGTCTGGCTGAGGTCGGCAATCGGCCGCGCTTCAATGATGTCGCCCTCAAGCGACCAGGGCCGGTAGGTCATGTCCGGCTGGATCGACACGCCCAGGCCGGCGGCCACCAGGCTGCGAACGGCCTCGGTAGAGGCGGTGCGCAAGGTCACGCGGGGTTGCAGGCCCGCACTCGTCCACATGCGCTGGGCGTTGTGGCCCATTTCGTCGACGTTCAGCTGAATCAGCGGCTCACGCGCCACATCGGCCAGGTTGATACTGTCGTGTTCCAGCAATGGATGTTGCGCCGGTAGCCACAAACGGTGGGGCGAATGGGTAAGGACTTCGGTCTGCAGGGCGTGGCGGTCTTCCAGGTTGGAGAGAATCAGCACGCCCACGTCGATTTCGCCGCTGACCAGCAAATGCTCGATATACGGGCGTTCATCCTCCATCACGCGGATTTCCACATTAGGATAGGCGCGCTGGAAGCGGGTCAGCAGGTCCGCGAGGTAATAGCCCGCCACCAGGCTGGTCACGCCGATGGTCAACTGTCCGGCGACTTGATCGGTGCTCTGTTGCAGGCTGCGCTTGGCGTTGTCGACGGTGGCCAGAATGAGGTGTGCCTGGCGCAGGAATTGATGGCCCTGGTGGGTCAGGGTCATGCCCTTGGCGTGACGGTTGAACAGGTTGACGCCGATTTCCTGCTCCAATTGCTGGATCGCCAGGGTCAGGGTGGACTGGGAAATAAACGCGGTCTGCGCGGCGGCAGAGATCGAGCCGGTCTCGGCCACTGCAATAAAGTGCCGGATTTGACGCAAGGTCATCATGCTGGAATTACCAGTGAGCTATTTTTATAGATGTGTTCGAGTGTATATCGATTTAAGCGAAGGGCGGCTGCGTTACATCTGGAAGCACTCTAGATCGGGGCTTTTTGGCACTTAGTTTTACGCTGGGAGCCTATTGGTCTTATGAACCCTAGTGTCTGGAGGCTACGAATGAATACCCGTGGATTGCTCGATCAGTTGCTCAAGTCCGGCCAGGACATGTTGCAAAACAAGGCTGGCGGCCAGCGTAAACAGGACGACAAAGGTGCGTTGGGCGGTTTGCTTGGCGGTGGTGGCCTGGGCAGCCTGCTCGGTGGTGCGGGCGGCGGCGCCCTGGCGGCCGGCGCGATGGGTCTGCTGCTGGGCAACAAGAAAGCCCGCAAGTTCGGCGGCAAGGCCCTGACCTACGGCGGCTTGGCGGCATTGGGCGTTATCGCCTACAAAGCCTACGGCAACTGGCAGGCCAGCCAGGCCAATGCGCCCCAAGGCGAACCGCAGACCATCGACCGCTTGCCACCGGCGCAGGTCGAGCAACACAGCCAGGGCATCCTCAAGGCGCTGGTCGCCGCCGCCAAGGCCGACGGCCATGTGGATGAGCGCGAGCGCGAACTGATCGAGGGCGAATTCACCAAGCTGGATAACGACCGCGAGTTGCACAGCTGGCTGCATGCCGAACTGAACAAGCCCCTGGACCCCGCCGACGTGGCGCGGGCCGCCGGCACGCCGGAAATGGCGGCCGAGATGTACATCGCCAGCGTGATGCTAGTGGACGAGGAAAACTTCATGGAGAAGGCCTACCTCGACGAGCTGGCACGCCAACTGAAACTGGAGCCAGGCTTGAAGCTGGAGCTGGAAAAACAGGTACGCCAAGCCACCCTCTGAGGCTGCCGCCTGACCACCAACACCCCGGTTGCCAGCATGGCCCGGGGTGTTTTTGCATTCTGTGAGCGCTACATCAAAACCCGTTGATAAATGAGGGCTTGCGCTCAGCTATACTCCCCCCATTTGAATGGCCCTTCGAGGAATTACTGTGAAGAACTGGACCTTGCGCCAACGGATCTTGGCGAGCTTTGCGGTCATTATCGCGATCATGCTGCTGATGGTCGTGGTGTCCTACTCGCGGTTGCTGAAGATCGAAGCAAGCCAGGAAGCAGTCCGGGACGATGCGGTGCCGGGGGTCTACCTCAGTTCGATGATCCGCAGCGCCTGGGTCGATAGCTATTTGGAGACCATCGATATCATCGGCCTGCGCGACGAAAAAGACCTTACCAATTCGGATAAGTCGGACTACAAGTCCTTCGAGGCGCGTATTGCGCAGCAGATGGCCACCTATGAAAAAACCATTCATGGTCAGGCCGACCGAATGGAGTTCGATAACTTCAAGGCAGCGCATATCACCTACAACAAAGTGCTCGCGCAACTGCTGGAGCGTGTCGATGCCGGTGACCTGCCGGGTGCGCGTACGTTGCTGGAAGAGCAATTGACGCCGATCTGGGTCGAAGGGCGCATGAAGCTCAACGACATCATTACCGAAAACAAGAACGTCTCCGACCGCGCCACCGCGGCAATCGACGAGTCGGTGCTGTCGGCCAAGGTCAGCATGGCCGTGTCGTTGGTCATCGCCGTCCTCGCCGCCGGCCTGTGCGGCCTGCTGCTGATGCGCGCGATCATGGCGCCGATGCAGCGCATCGTCGACATCCTCGAAACCATGCGCGACGGCGACCTGAGCAAACGCTTGAGCCTGGAGCGCAAAGACGAGTTTGGCGCAGTGGAAACCGGCTTCAATGACATGATGACCGAGCTGACCGCCCTGGTCTCCCAGGCTCAGCGTTCGTCGGTGCAGGTCACCACCTCGGTGACCGAGATTGCCGCCACCTCCAAGCAGCAACAGGCCACCGCCACTGAAACCGCGGCCACCACCACCGAAATCGGCGCCACCTCCCGCGAGATCGCGGCCACGTCCAAGGACCTGGTACGCACCATGACCGAAGTGTCCACTGCCGCCGACCAGGCGTCGGTTGCCGCCGGTTCCGGCCAGCAAGGCCTGGCGCGCATGGAAGAAACCATGCACTCGGTCATGGGCGCCGCCGACCTGGTCAACGCCAAGCTGGCGATCCTCAATGAGAAGGCCGGCAACATCAACCAGGTGGTGGTGACTATCGTCAAGGTCGCGGACCAGACCAACCTGCTGTCGCTCAATGCCGCGATCGAGGCCGAAAAAGCCGGTGAATATGGGCGTGGCTTCGCCGTGGTGGCCACCGAAGTGCGTCGCTTGGCCGACCAGACGGCTGTCGCCACCTACGACATCGAACAAATGGTGCGCGAGATCCAGTCGGCGGTGTCCGCTGGCGTGATGGGCATGGACAAGTTCTCCGAGGAAGTGCGTCGCGGCATGTTCGAAGTGCAGCAAGTGGGCGAGCAGTTGTCGCAGATCATCCATCAGGTGCAGGCCCTGGCGCCGCGGGTGTTGATGGTCAACGAAGGCATGCAGGCCCAGGCTACGGGCGCCGAGCAGATCAACCACGCCCTGGTGCAACTGGGCGATGCCAGCAGCCAGACTGTCGAGTCCCTGCGTCAAGCCAGCTTTGCCATTGATGAGCTGAGCCAGGTCGCGGTCGGTCTGCGCAGCGGCGTGTCGCGTTTCAAAGTCTGATGAGCGACCTCGCGGCTAAAAGCGGCGCCGTCCCGGCAGCGAAGAAAGCGTTGTTTCTGGTGTTCCACATCGGCGACGAACGTTACGCCCTCAAGGCCACGGAAGTGGCCGAGGTGCTGCCGCGCCTGCCGCTCAAACCCATTGCCCATGCGCCAGTATGGGTGGCGGGCATTTTTGCCCACCGCGGCACGCTGGTACCGGTCATTGACCTTAGCGCCCTGACGTTCGGCAAGCCGGCCCAGGCCCGTACCAGTACGCGCCTGGTGCTGGTCAATTACCAGCCGCAGCCTTGGGTTGAACCCCGCAGGTTGGGACTGATCCTGGAGCAAGCCACCGACACCCTGCGTTGCGACCTGGGGGAGTTCAAGCCCTACGGCCTGGACAACCGCGAGGCGCCGTATCTGGGGCTGGTGCGTGAAGATGCCTTGGGATTGATGCAATGGATTGGCGTCAACGAACTGCTCACCGATGACGTGCGCGCCTTGCTGTTTTCTGCCGAGCTGAGCCTATGAGCAGCGATCCGCGTTTCTTTGCCTTCCTCAAAGAGCGCATCGGCCTGGATGTCGCGTCGGTCGGCGAAGCCATCATCCAGCGTGCGGTGCGCCAACGCAGCCAGGCCGTTAATGCGCAAACGGCCGGTGAGTACTGGCAGCACCTGCAAAGCTCCGAGGATGAGCAACAGGCGCTGATCGAAGCGGTGATCGTTCCGGAAACCTGGTTTTTCCGTTATCCCGAATCGTTCGCGACCCTGGCCCGTCTGGCCAAGGCGCGACTTGCCGAGATCAAGCAGATGCGCGCCCTGCGCATCCTCAGCCTGCCATGCTCTACCGGTGAAGAACCGTATTCGATTGCCATGGCCTTGCTGGATGCTGGCCTGGCGCCGCACCAGTTCAAGGTGCTGGGCCTGGATGTCAGCCCGCTGTCGGTAGAGCGCGCGCGGCGCGGGGTGTATGGCAGAAATTCTTTCCGTGGTGGCGATATTGCCTTTCGCGACCGCCATTTCACCGAGTATGACGACGGTTACCACATTGCCGAGCGCGTGCGCGAGCAGGTGCGCCTGCAAGTGGGCAACCTGCTCGATCCTGGCCTGCTGGCGAATGAGGCGAGCTATGACTTCGTGTTCTGTCGCAACCTGCTGATCTACTTCGACCAACCGACCCAGAAGCAAGTGTTCGATGTGCTCAAGGGCCTGACGCACGTGGACGGCGTGCTGTTCATCGGCCCGGCCGAGGGCAGCCTGCTGGGGCGTCATGGCATGCGTTCGATTGGGGTGCCGCAGTCCTTTGCGTTCAGTCGGCATGCCGAGCCGGTCAAGCCGGAACCCGTGTTTGTGCCGATCGCCGCGCCCATCCCGCCACGCAGTGCGGCTCCGATTCCGACCAAGCCTCGGCCGTTCAGCACGGCCAGGGCCCAGGTGGTGCCGATCAAGGCGCCGCACACCGACGCGGGCGACCTGCTCGGTCGCATCGCCACCCTGGCCAATGAAGGCAAGAGTGCCGAAGCCCGTGCCGCGTGCGAACAGTATTTGAGCAATCACCCGCCGGCCGCCCAGGTGTTCTACTGGCTCGGGTTGCTCAGCGACGTGGCCGGCAGCGCCCTGGAAGCCCAGGGCTATTATCGAAAAGCCTTGTACCTGGAACCCCAGCACCCGCAGGCCTTGATGCACTTGGCGGCATTGCTCGAATCCCAGGGCGACAGTGCGGGAGCGCGCCGCTTGCAGGCGCGGGCCGCCCGTAGCGAGCGAGCTGACAGTGAGTCCAAACGATGAGTAACACCGACGCGCTCGACACCGGGGGCCTGGACCTGACCTTGGCCGACACCCAAGCCATCGATGACTGCTGGAACCGCATCGGCATCCATGGCGACAAATCCTGCCCGCTGCTGGCGGACCATATCCATTGCCGCAACTGCTCGGTGTACTCGGCGGCGGCCACGCGTTTGCTGGATCGCTACGCCTTGCAGCAGGACGCGCATCGCCCGCATGCCGCTGTCGAGTTGGGTGAAGACGTGGTCACCCGTTCGTTGCTGATATTCCGTCTCGGCGAAGAATGGCTGGGCATCGCCACGCGTTGCCTGGTGGAAGTGGCGCCGCTGCAACCGATCCATTCCCTGCCGCACCAACGCTCGCGCGCCTTGCTTGGCGTGGCCAACGTGCGCGGCGCGCTGGTGGCGTGCCTGTCGTTGGTGGAACTGTTGGGCCTGGACGTGACCAGCAACGGCGCCAGCGGTGGGCGCATCATGCCGCGCATGTTGATCATTGCGGCAGAGGATGGCCCGGTGGTGGTGCCAGTGGATGAAGTCGACGGTATCCACGCCATCGATGAGCGCACCTTGAAGGCGGCTTCGGCCTCCGGCCCTCAGGCCAGCGCACGCTACACCCAAGGCGTGTTGCAGTGGAAAGGCCGCAGCCTGCGTTGGCTGGACGAGGCGCAATTGTTGTCCGCCGTGACCCGGAGCCTCACATGACCCCCGACCAGATGCGCGATGCCTCGCTGCTGGAACTGTTCAGCCTGGAAGCCGACGCGCAGACCCAGGTACTGAGCGCGGGCCTGCTGGCCCTGGAGCGCAACCCCACCCAGGCCGACCAGCTCGAAGCCTGCATGCGCGCCGCCCACTCGCTCAAGGGCGCGGCGCGTATCGTCGGGGTAGACGCCGGGGTCAGCGTCTCCCATGTCATGGAAGATTGCCTGGTCAGTGCCCAGGAAAGCCGCCTGTACCTGCAACCTGAACATATTGACGCGTTGTTGCAAGGCACCGACCTGCTGATGCGCATCGCCACGCCCGGCAATAACGTGGGGCCGGCCGATATCGAAGCCTATGTGGCGTTGATGGAGCGCCTGTTGGACCCGTCCCAGGCGCCGGTCAAGGCGCCGCCGCCGGAGCCTGTGCCTGTCGTTGAAGCACTGCCGCCGGAGCCTGAGCCCGCGCCGCCGGTGGTCGCCGAGCCGCCGCGTCACAACAAACGCATGACCGAAGGCGGCGAGCGCGTGCTGCGTGTGACGGCCGAGCGCTTGAACAGTCTGCTGGATCTGTCGAGCAAATCCCTGGTGGAAACCCAGCGGCTCAAACCGTACCTGGCTAGCCTGCAGCGCCTCAAACGCATTCAAAGCCAGAGCGTAAGGGCCCTGGACACGCTGGACGGGCAACTCAAGACTGAGAATTTGAACCTCGAAGCTCAAGAGGCCCTGGCCGATACGCGTCGCCTGCTCAGCGAAGCCCAGGCCTTGTTGGCGGAAAAGACCGCCGAACTGGATGAATTCGGCTGGCAGGCCGGGCAGCGCGCCCAGGTGTTGTATGACACCGCGCTGGCCTGCCGCATGCGTCCGTTTGCCGATGTGCTGGCCGGTCAGGTGCGCATGGTGCGTGACCTGGGCCGCAGCCTCGGCAAGCAGGTACGCCTGGAGATCGAGGGTGACAAGACCCAGGTCGACCGTGACGTGCTGGAAAAACTTGAAGCGCCGCTCACGCATTTATTGCGCAATGCCGTCGACCACGGCATCGAAATGCCCGAACAACGCCTGCTCGCAGGCAAGCCGGCTGAAGGCCTGATCCGCCTGCGCGCGTCCCATCAGGCCGGTCTGCTGGTGCTGGAATTGAGCGATGACGGTAATGGCGTCGACCTGGAACGCCTGCGCGGCACCATCGTCGACCGGCATCTGTCGCCGCTGGAAACGGCCCAGCGCCTGAGCGAAGAAGAGTTGCTGACGTTCCTGTTCTTGCCGGGGTTCAGCCTGCGCGACAAGGTCACCGAGGTGTCCGGGCGCGGCGTCGGCCTGGATGCGGTGCAGCATATGGTCCGCCAGCTGCGCGGTGCGGTGGTGTTGGAGCAGACGGCAGGGCAGGGCAGTCGTTTCCACCTGGAAGTACCCTTGACCCTGTCGGTGGTGCGCAGTCTGGTGGTGGAAGTCGGCGAAGAAGCCTACGCGTTCCCACTGGCTCACATCGAGCGCATGTGCGACCTGGCGCCGGACGACATCGTGCAACTGGAAGGTCGCCAGCATTTCTGGCACGAGGGCCGGCATGTTGGCCTGGTTGCCGCCAGCCAGTTGTTGCAGCGCCCGACGGGGCAGAACCCGTCGGACACTTTGAAAGTCGTGGTGATCCGCGAGCGCGATGCTGTGTATGGGATTGCCGTGGAGCGCTTTATCGGCGAGCGTACCCTGGTGGTCTTGCCGCTGGATGATCGCCTGGGCAAGGTCCAGGATATTTCCGCCGGCGCGTTGCTGGATGACGGCTCGGTGGTGTTGATCGTCGACGTTGAAGACATGCTGCGTTCGGTGGATAAGCTGCTGAACACCGGCCGATTGGAACGGATTGCCCGGCGCAGCCAACAAAGCACCGAGGCTCCGCGTAAACGGGTGTTGGTGGTGGATGACTCACTGACCGTGCGCGAGCTGCAACGCAAATTGTTACTTAATCGTGGTTATGAAGTGGCCGTGGCGGTCGATGGCATGGACGGCTGGAACGCCTTGCGCTCCGAAGACTTTGACCTGTTGATCACTGATATTGATATGCCTCGTATGGACGGTATTGAATTGGTCACACTCTTGCGCCGTGACAGTCGCCTGCAATCGTTGCCGGTGATGGTGGTGTCCTACAAGGATCGCGAAGAAGACCGACGCCGTGGACTGGACGCCGGCGCCGACTATTATTTAGCCAAAGCCAGTTTTCATGATGACGCCCTGTTGGACGCCGTGATGGAACTGATCGGAGGCGCGCGGGCATGAGGATTGCGATCGTCAATGACATGCCCCTGGCGGTGGAGGCCTTGCGCCGCGCCTTGAGCTTCGAGCCCGCGCATCAAGTTGTCTGGGTGGCCGCCAATGGCCTGGAAGCGGTGCAGCGCTGCGCTGAACTGACGCCGGACCTGATCCTGATGGACCTGATCATGCCGGTGATGGACGGCGTGGAAGCCACCCGCCAGATCATGGCCCAGACCCCGTGCGCCATCCTTATCGTCACCGTCGACCGCCAGGCCAACGTGAGCCGAGTGTTCGAAGCCATGGGCCACGGCGCCCTCGACGTAGTGGACACCCCGACCCTGGGCGTGGGCAACCCCAAGGATGCGGCGGCGCCGCTGTTGCGCAAGATCCTCAACATCGGCTGGCTGATCGGTCAGCGCGGCAGCCGCGTGCGTGCGGAAGCTTTGGCCCCGCGCATCACCGGCAAACGCCAGAGCCTGGTGGCCATCGGGTCCTCTGCGGGCGGCCCGGCCGCCCTGGAAATCCTGCTCAAGGGCTTGCCCCGTGACTTTCCCGCGGCCATCGTGCTGGTGCAGCATGTCGACCAGGTGTTCGCTGCCGGCATGGCCGAGTGGCTGAGCAGCGCCTCCGGCTTGCCGGTGCGCCTGGCCCGCGAAGGTGAGCCACCGCAAAGCGGCGTGGTGCTGCTGGCCGGCACCAACCACCACATTCGTTTATTGAAGAACGGCACGCTAGCCTATACCGCAGAGCCGGTGAACGAGATTTACCGGCCTTCGATCGACGTGTTTTTCGAAAGCGTGGCCAGCCACTGGAATGGCGATGCCGTCGGCGTACTGTTGACCGGCATGGGGCGCGACGGGGCCCAGGGCCTCAAGTTACTGCGTGAACAAGGTTATTTGACCATCGCCCAGGATCAGCAAAGCTCGGCGGTGTATGGCA
>Ga0302347_1003530_pt1 | contig 13724 bp, 12 predicted proteins | sample PhyWR1_FD_202178 | JGI IMG/M metagenome (GOLD analysis project Ga0302347, IMG submission 202178) | Leaf surface microbial communities from wheat plants in UC Gill Tract Community Farm, Albany, California, United States - DLSL W.R1 (v2)... | ecosystem: Host-associated > Plants > Phyllosphere >...
GGGGCGACCGTCGTGCAGATGTATTTGCAGGATGTCACCGCGTCAATGAGTCGCCCGGTTAAAGAGCTGAAAGGCTTTACCAAAGTGACCTTGAAACCGGGTGAAAGCCAGACAGTTAACTTCCCGATAGATATCAATGCGCTGAAATTCTGGAATGCAAAAATGAAGTTTGCCGCAGAGCCAGGCAAATTTAACGTCTTTGTTGGCCTGGATTCTGAGCAGGTGAAACAGGGTGAGTTTACTTTAGAGTAAGTCTCTGACAGGCCATACCCGTTGGGTATGGCCTACAGACAGAATTCAGAGGGGAAGCTTGCGGCAATGAATATTTACCGCTGCATGGAGGAGTTTAAACCGCACGTACAATGATGATATAACCCGCCAGCATCACACCACTGATCCCACCCAGAGCCATAGCCACCATTCCACTTACTAGCACAATTTTCGACAATTTCATTTTTTGCTCCATTGCTTGATATCGCGATTATAAAGGGAAATGGGAGAGTAAATGAACCTTTTAATGCTTAAATGCGAGCTATTCTTGTTTATCTGCCTGTCTGGAAGGGACTTTTATGAAGCGGGCTGAATCACCCGCTTCAATCAGGCTGGAATTAATCGTCAAAATACCAGTAGCCCTGATTAATCAGGACAGTGAGTTCACGGATAAATTGCAGGTCTTCCAGTGCATCTCCCAGCTCTGTCTGGCTGAGGCGGGTAAACTGACATAATGCGCTGGCGGCTTTCTGATGGCTGATTTCCAGCGGCTCGCTGTTAACAAAAAAGGCGTCACCTATTTCCAGCACGCGTAATCCACTCAGACGGATTAACTCTTCGCCCTGGCGTAAAGCGGTGGCGACTTCGCTTGCGGTATAAGCTGGCTCAGCGGCAGCAATATCCAGTTCATGGCGAGGCGTGGTAATAAAGCTTCCAAACCATTGATTAAAGGCTTCTGGCTGCTGGATTAAATCGATCATCATATTCCGGATTCTATCCACTTCACGGGTTTCCACACGGCCAGGATTATCGCGAAGCGTAAGTTCAGGATCAGAGTAGTGCTCACCGCCAAAATCGTTTTCCAGGACATAGTCGGCAAAACTACTGATCAAGTCCCGGCCATTTGGACCACGGAAACCGACAGAATAGTTAAGCGAAGTCTGGTGGCTATAACCGTCATGTGGAAAACCTGGCGGAATATAGAGGATATCGCCAGGGGCTAAATCGTCATCAATAATCGGTGTGAACGGATCGACATGTAACAAAGCCGGATGCGGGCAAAACTGTCTCATTGGCAGCTTGTCACCCACTCGCCAGCGGCGACTTCCCATTCCCTGAATGATAAAAACATCATAATTATCGATGTGCGGGCCGACACCGCCTCCAGGAACAGAGAAGGAAATCATTAAGTCATCAAGACGCCAGTCAGGTAACGCACGAAACGGTTTTACGAGTTCTGCCGCAGGCATATGCCAGTGGTTCACCGCTTGTACTAGCAACGACCAGTGACTTTCACCCAGATTATCAAAATCTTCAAAAGGCCCATGACTGGCGTGCCATTTACCTTCGGTAAAGCTGACCAGACGGCTGTCGATTTCATTTTCCATCGCCAGGCCTGCGAGCTCATCAGGACTAATAGGGTCGATAAAACCAGGTAAGGCATTTTTAAGGATAACGGGTTTTTTTTGCCAGTAAGTGGCCAAAAATTCAGCCCAGTCGATATTTAATTGATAGTCCACCGCGAGTCACCTGTAGAACCGTCATACTTCAAGTTGCTCGGACGGCTGATGAAGACGGCGCGGCAAGCGACTCGAATTATTTGGGAAAAATAAAAGAAAAAGGATTATAGCGGCAGGGAAATGGGCTCCGCTTTGTCATGGGTCAAGCGGATTGATAATCAGCAGGCTGTTTGCTGTTAGCGAGTAGAGATATAAAAAAAGCTACAGTCAGACACCGAAAAATGAAACAATAGTGGTTGTTTATACAGTAGACGTGGTATTCATGGCTTTGTCGTCCGCGCAAAAAGCGCAAATCGGTGCCTGGTATAAGGCCCTGCAACAGCAGATAGCGGATTTTATTCCGCGTGCTCCTCAACGTCAGATGATAGCCGAAGTGGCTAAAACACTGGCAGGGGAAGAGGGGCGTCATCTGGCTATTGAGGCGCCGACCGGAGTAGGCAAAACCTTCTCTTACCTGATCCCGGGTATTGCTGTGGCGCGATCGGAGCAAAAAAAACTGGTTGTGAGTACGGCGAACGTTGCCCTGCAAGATCAAATATTCAGTAAAGATCTCCCGCTGCTCAGAAAAATTATTCCCGATTTAAAATTTACGGCTGCGTTTGGACGCGGACGCTATGTCTGCCCGAGAAATCTTTCGGCACTGGCGACCGATAATCAAACTCAGAGCGACTTGCTGGCATTTCTTGAAGATGAACTGGCTCCGAGCAGTAAAGAAGAACAACAACGCTGCGCGAAACTACAAACCAGTCTTGATAATTTTAAATGGGACGGGCTACGGGATCATACTGATGAGGTCATCAGCGATGAGCTATGGCGTAAACTCAGTACTGACAAAGCCAGCTGCCTGGGGCGTAACTGTCACTGGTATAAATTTTGTCCTTTTTTCCTGGCCCGCAGAGAAATTGATGACGCTGAAGTCATCGTCGCTAACCATGCATTAGTGATGGCTGCGCTGGAGAGTGATGCGGTATTACCCGAAGCTAAAAATATGCTGCTGGTGCTTGATGAAGGCCATCATCTGGCAGATGTCGCGCGGGATGCGTTAGAGATGAGCGCCGAAATCACCGCGGGTCACAGCCTCCTGCAACTTGACTTGTTCAGTAAACTGGTTGAAACCTGTATGACTCAGTTTCGCCCGAAAAGTCCGCCACCCCTGGCAAGAGCGGAAAGGCTGACACTCCATTGTGAAGAGGTTAACGAACTCCTGAAAGCGTTTAATAGCTGCGCAGCGACCTGGTTACCTGAAGGACAGGCTGGAGACTATCGTTTTGAAATGGGGCAGTTGCCTGAGCAAGTGATGGATATTTGCCTGCGACTGGCAAAACTGATGGAAGGGCTACGGAGTCTGTCTGAAGCACTGTTGAATGATTTAAGTGAGAAAACGGCCCAGCACGACATTGTGCGTTTATATCGTGCCTTGTTACAGATGAATCGGGCGCTGGGGTATTTTGAAGCGCAAAGTAAACTCTGGAAACTGGCCTCAATGGAGCAGGCTTCCGGTGCGCCCGTGACTAAATGGCTGACCCGAGAACAGTGGGAAGGTCAGTTCCATCTTATTTTTCATTGCGTTGGGATCCGGGTGAGTAACCAGCTGGAAAAATTACTCTGGCGTAAAGTACCTCATGTCGTTGTCACTTCGGCCACTCTGCGTTCGCTCAACCGTTTTGATCGTTTGCAGGAAATGACGGGTCTGAGTGAAAAAGCCGGCGATCGTTTTATTGCGCTCGACTCGCCGTTTAACCATGTTGAGCAGGGTAAAATCGTTATTCCTAAAATGCGCTTTGAACCTGTGATGGCCAATGAGTCAGAGCATATCGCTGAAATGGCCGCATTTTTCCGCGCCGAACTGGAAAAGGGCGAACATAAAGCGATGCTGGTATTGTTTGCCAGTGGGCGCGCGATGCAGCAGTTTTTAACCCATGTTACCGATTTGCGTTTAATGCTACTGGTTCAGGGCGATCAGCCGCGTTATCGGCTGGTGGAGCTACATCGTAAGCGTGTCGCTCAAGGAGAGACCAGCGTTCTGGTTGGGCTACAGTCTTTCGCTGAAGGTCTGGATTTAAAAGGTGAGTTGCTGACTCAGGTGCATATCCATAAAATTGCGTTTCCTCCGGTCGACAGCCCGGTTGTTCTGACCGAAGGTGAATGGCTAAAAAGTCTTAATCGTTATCCTTTTGAAGTGCAGAGTTTACCCAGCGCCTCTTTTAACTTAATACAGCAAGTAGGACGTTTAATTCGTAGCCACGCCTGCTATGGTGAGATAGTTATTTATGATTGTCGTTTGCTCAGTAAACGCTATGGTGAGAGATTACTGGCAGCGCTGCCTGTCTTCCCTGTGATACGGCCAGCAGTTCCTGAATATAAACAGATAACGACGACGCCTGACCCAAAACCACGAGGTCGTCGTAAAAATGTGGGCAAAAAATAATAAGGAGAGTCTGCATGGACTATCGCAAAATCATTAAAGAAGTCGGTCGCGGGAAAAATCATGCCAGAGATCTCGATTATGCTACCGCACATGAACTGTATAGCAAGATGCTGAACGATGAAGTTCCCGATCTTGAACTCGGCGGTATCTTGATTGCTCTGCGCATCAAAGGAGAAGGAGAGGAAGAGCTACGGGGCTTTTATGCTGCTATGCAACAGCAGGTTATTAGCTTGACGCCACCTGTGGGTAAACTGATGCCTGTCGTTATTCCCTCTTATAATGGTGCCCGCAAGCAAGCGAACTTGACGCCGTTATTAGCGATGCTGTTGAGTAAGTTGGGTTACCCCGTCGTGGTACATGGCATAAGCGTCGATCCAACCCGTGTTTTAACCGAAACAGTATTTACTCTGTTGGGTATTCACCCTGTTCTGCATGCCGGACAGGCACAGGCTCAGCTCGAATCAAAACATCCCGTTTATATTCCTGTCAGTGCATTTTGTCCGCCGCTGGAAAAGCAGCTGGCACTACGCTGGCGAATGGGGGTACGCAATAGCGCCCATACGCTGGCCAAATTAGCGACGCCCTTTGCGGAGGATGCCGCATTACGTCTGTCCAGCGTCTCTCACCCTGAATATTTGACAAAAGTAGGAACCTTCTTCTCAGACATTGGCGGACGTGCGTTAGTCATGCATGGTACCGAAGGGGAAGTGTATGCTAATCCATTGCGTTGCCCGCAAATTGCTTTGGTTGATAAGCAAGGGACCTCTATTCTGAGTGAAAGACAGCAAGGTATTGTTGGGGATGAAGTTGTTTTACCTGAAAGCAAAGATCCTGAAGTCACCGCTCGCTGGATTGAACGTTGTCTGGCTGGGGTGGAAGCGGTTCCGGAATCATTGAGAATACAACTGGCTTGTTGTTTGCTAGCGACAGGGGAAGTTGAAACGCTTGAGCAAGGTCTGGTCAGACTGAGCGATGTCCTCTGAGTAGAAAAAATCTTTATCGTTCAAACTCTCGGAGAGCTAAAAAGAAAAAACCACCATGAGTTTAAATGGTGGTTTTTTCTCTAACATCGTTCCTTTAAGGCTGAGAGGATAGGGGCAGCCTGAAGGAAGACGTCTTATTACTTATAGATAACCGCAGTACCGCTCATTTTACCGTCGGTATCAGCAGAGGTGATAGCGTAAGAGCTTGCACCAGCAGCTTCGGCTTTAGCAGCCAGTTTGGCTTCCAGTGAGTCCAGGGTTGATGCGCCTGTTACCGCAACACTGCCCATACGTTGCAAGTTATGAGCTTCAGTGGATGTTACTGGCTGAGCAGCGGCCATTGCACCAAAAGAAAAAGCAGAAAGAACTAAGGCAGCAGCTGTATATTTAATCGTTTTCATGATGTATTCCTTTTATTGTATTTTAAATTCTGTGACGTTATTTCCGTCGATGTAATAATGATGCCATTAAATATCATCTGATAAAATTAAATTTATTTGACTGCGTAATTCAATTTTTTTGATGTTAATATAACTAATTGATTTCAAATAAGTAAAAGAATAAATATATATATCATAGATATATTAATGACGTGATATTACATTTCTATACTTGTTGCTGTTATTTATTTACGACAGGTTTTACATCTTGTGGATATGTTTATTTTTGGAATTTGCGACTATTTATTTCACAAGCGGAATTGTCTGATTAATATTAAATATCACAGTCGGATTTACTAGAGTAAGAGAACAAGTGGGCTGTACTAGAGAGCAGGCCTGCCGATTATTGTAGCAACCCTATTCTGACGATTTTAACAAGATTGGAGGCTCGGCAGCTTTTGTGAATAAAAAAAAAGCCCATACTCATCATAAATATGGGCAATAAAGGTAACAAGGGTATTTTCAGGGTGGAGCAGCCTTAGAGTTGCAGTAAACTGCGACCTTAAGGGTAGAGCATAAATTATTGGTAAATCACTGCGGTACCGCTCATTTTGCCATCCGTGTTAGCGGAGGTAATGGAGTAAGCGCTCGCGCCAGCAGCTTCAGCCTTAGCGGCTAGTTTGGCCTCCAGTGAGTCGAGGGTTGAGGCCCCTGTCACTGCGACCATACCGGTTCGTTGCAAGCTTTGAGCTTGCGCGGAGGTGACGGAATGCACAGTTGCCATGGCACCAAAAGACAGTGTAGAAAAAACCAGAGCTGTCGCTGCATATTTGAACATTTTCATTATTGACTCCTTCTGGTTTAACTTTATTTAAGTGACGTTGTTTTTCGTCGATGAGTTCATAATGCCATTCAATAATGAAATAAAAAAACGAATATATTTGATGACCTGGTTCAGTTTTTTTGACCATCTTTTGTTTTATTTAAACTGAGCTCAGAAAAATAATAAAGAAGTATGAAGACAATTTTAGCCAATAAAAAAGCCCACCATGATGAAGGTGGGCAAAAAAGAGACAACGAGTTATTATAGAACACTTCAAGGGTAAATAACCTTTAAGACTACAGAGGGACGCAGTCACAAAGGTGAGGGCTCATTACAGATAAGTACTTTCAGAGTGTATTATTTCTGAGAACGCTTTGCATTTAAGTCACGCAACCTTTCGTCTGTGAAGTCATATTACGCTTGCAATGTAGCAATTAAAATATCATATATTTGATGGCGTGGTTCAGTTTTTTTGATTGTCTTATCTGATTGTTGCGTAGAGTGTTTATCAGTGAAATAAACATTGATAGAATGTTTACCTACAGAGTCATGGTACTGGATAAATTTTTATTAAGATCACTCATAATAGAATGATGTATATTTTTTATTATATATTTTATTGTTTATCATGGCGTTATGGTTTGTTGCTCGTAGTAGTTTTTTATGGCTATAAAAACTGTCATTAGTCCGAAATTTCTTGTTTAAATAAGGAAAATAAATATGGCATCCGTAATATGACATAAATTTTTATGTGCTACGCGTATTGTCGACGAAAACATAAAGAAGAAATGAAATTTCAATCGGCAGTTAGGTAATATATTAAAGTGAGCTGGCAATGATATTCAAGTTACGGCAATGTTGATTTTTTCAGAACAGTATCATGCTTTCGTCAGGTATGATTTTATACCCAGGTGTTACAATGTTTTTGAGTGTAAGCTATTAAAATAAAAAGTAACGTAATTCATTAAGTAATTGTATTAAAAATAAGGAGATCGTTAATATGACTAATAGAGAGAAACAGATATTAAAATTATTAAAAAAAAATACATTAATTCAACAGCAGGAGATAGCCGAAACCTTAGGTATCAGCCGTTCATCCGTTGCCGGGCATATTACGAGACTGATAAATAAAGGATATATTAAGGGTCGGGGATACATTCTCACTGAAAACCACTTTCAAAAGGCAGCAATAAATAAAACTGATACATCCCTCAACCATTGCCTCTACACCCAAAATAACTCGGGTTGCGTATAAGCGTGGTATGAAGCCTGTGAACAGGGATCGTTTTTTTATCTTCGGAGGAAGAACCACAAAATATACGGTAATATGCCTCTATACTCCTTATCTCGTCCCGGTTGTTGAGGACGGAGACGTCGTTGATGCTGTTTAAGGGGCACCTGAACGAGTGCTGCTTGCCACTCGAATTATTTAGGGTATTTACCCGGACTAAAGAGCAGAGTATCTTACGCGCCCACACTAGGAGAAGCCTTAATGAAAACCCCTGCTGCGACTAAACCCGGTCTGCACCCCCGAAACCGTCATCGTAATCGCTATGATTTTGCTGAACTGACGCAAACCACCCCGGCACTGAGCGCTTTTTTACGTCAGGGGCCTCATGGTGAGACCACCATTGACTTCGCGTGCCCACAGTCAGTTAAGGCGCTTAATCAGGCGCTGTTAGCCAGCTTCTATCGGGTTAAGACATGGGATATTCCAGAGGGCTTTCTGTGTCCGCCTGTCCCCGGACGTGCTGACTATATCCATCATCTTGCAGACCTGTTAGCGGAAGATAGTGCGGGCGTCATTCCTTCAGAGGCTTCGATACTGGATATTGGTGTTGGAGCTAACTGTATCTACCCACTTATTGGTCAGCATGAGTATGGCTGGCGCTTTACCGGGTCAGAGACAGATGGTGAAGCATTACGCAATGCCGCACGTATCCTTGAAGCTAATCCAGAATTACAGCGTATGATCCGTTTACGTCGTCAGAAAGATAGCCAGCAGATTTTTGCCGGTATTATCCATAAGAATGAATCCTTTGATGCGACTTTATGTAATCCGCCTTTCCATGACTCCGCGCAAACTGCACGTCAGGAAAGTGAACGCAAAAAGCGTAATCTGGGGCAGAATGCTGAGGCCAGTCTTAATTTTGGCGGTCGTCAGCAGGAATTATGGTGTGAGGGCGGTGAAGTTGCTTTTGTCACTCAGATGATTAACGAAAGCCGGGCTTTTGGGTCTCAGGTTCGCTGGTTTACCTCACTGGTCTCAAAAGGGGAACATTTACCCGGGCTCTATCGAGTGATGCAGGAAGCCGGTGTTGTTAAAGTGGTCAAAAAAGAGATGGCACAGGGGCAGAAGCAGAGCCGTTTTATTGCCTGGAGCTTTTTGAATGATGAGCAGCGTGCTCGCTGGGTCAAACGCCGAATCACTTCTTGATAAAATCAGATTAGAAAAAAGAGCGAGTCGTCACCCAGACTCGCTCTTTTTTCGCAATTTATCCTACGTGCAGCAAGAATTCGCGCAGACGCGCACTTGGAGGATTGTCGATCAACTGTTGCGGATCGCCGTCTTCAGCAATTCGACCTTTATCAATAAAGATCAATCGTGACGCAACCTTAGCAGCAAAACCGACTTCATGAGTGACAATAACCATTGTCATCCCTTCTTCCGCCAAATCCTGCATAACTTTCAAGACTTCATGACGCAGTTCTGGATCAAGCGCTGAAGTTGGCTCATCAAACAGCATCATTTTCGGTTTAACCGCCAGGGCGCGAGCAATAGCGACACGTTGCTGCTGTCCACCTGACAGTTCAGAAGGATAGTGATGCGCGCGTTCAGCCAGGCCGACTTTCGCCAGCAGTTCTTTCGCCAGTTCATCCGCTTGTGCTTTGCTCATACCGCGAACGCGGAGGGGGCCAAAAGCCACGTTTTCCAGCGCTGTCAGGTGAGGGAACAGATAAAATTGCTGGAAAACCATCCCTGCTTCTTGACGGATTAAACGATCGTCAACTTTAGGATCGTTAACTTTCCGGCCATCGACGATCAAATCGCCGCTGGTTATCTCTTCCAGTTTGTTGATGCAACGCAGCAGGGTCGATTTACCTGAGCCACTTGGACCGATAATAACCACGACCTCACCTTTATCAATGCTGAGGTCGATGTTATGGAGCACCTGTGTCTGGCCAAAGTGCTTAGAAACATTTTTAAATTCAATCACAGGATTTTCATCCTTCCTTCAAGGCGACGAAGCACGAAGCTCAACATCAAAGTAATAATCAGATAGAAGACCGCAACGGCACTCCAAATCTCCAGTGCACGGAAGTTACCGGCAATAATTTCCTGCCCCTGACGGGTCAGTTCTGCCACGCCAATAACGATAAACAGTGAGGTATCTTTGATACTGATAATCCATTGGTTCCCCAACGGTGGCAGCATACGACGCAGTGCCAGTGGCATAATCACATGGCGGATGGTCTCACGTTTCGATAAGCCCAAGGCCAGCCCGGCCTCCTGGAAACCTTTATGAATCGACAGGACCGCACCACGGGTAATTTCCGCAATGTAGGCACCGGAGTTGATCATAATGGTGACGACTGCCGCACTGATAGGATCGATACGCAAGTCAGTAAATGCCATAGGGAGCGCAAAGTAGATAAACATGACTTGCACAACAATAGGTGTGCCACGTATGACTTCAATAAATACGAGGGCGATATGGTTGGTAATCCAGCCACCATAAATACGAGCGAAGCCCGCTACCAGACCGATTACTAAGCCACCACACAACCCAAGGATCGAGATCCAAAGGGTCATCTTGGCGCCTTCAAATAAAAGGGGAATGGCCGGCCAAATGGCACTCCAATCAAACTGCATGATGTATTCCTGTTCTTTACCGTGATTCAAATGATAAGGGGCGAAAAACGCCCCTCAGGTGCTGCTTAATAAATTATTGTTATTTTGGTTCGGTACCAAACCATTTTTTATAAATTTCGTTATAGGTGCCGTTTTCTTTCAGCGTTTTCAGAGCAGCGTTGATTTTTACACGCAGCTCATCGCTACCCTTCGGCAGAGCAATACCATACTGCTGAGCTTCCAGAGACTCGCCTACGGTTTTAAATTTACCCTGGCCTGCGGTCTGGATGAAATAGAGGATGTTTGGGGTATCATGCAGGACAGCATCAGCACGGTTGGTGCCAAGTTCCATATAGGCATTATCGATGTTCGGGAACTGACGAAGATCTTTAGTTTTGATATTCGCTTTAGCATAATCTACTGACCCAGTCCCGCTTTTAACGGCGACGACTTTGCCATCAAGATCCGCGACGCTTTTCACGTCGTTGTTGTCTGCTTTAACCATGACCAGCAAACCACTTTTGTAGTAACCATCAGAGAAATCGATAGCTTTCTGACGCTCGGGGGTAATAGTGATCCCTGCCAGAGCAACATCAACGTTTTTGGTTTGCAGAGCAGGAATAATGCCGCTGAAATCCATAGGTTTCAGGTCATAATCTACTTTTAATTCTTTAGCGATAGCGTCCCATAAGTCGATATCAAAACCGACATATTTGTCACCCTGTTTAAACTCGAAAGGAACAAACGCGGTATCAGTCGCAACGACCAATTTCTTGTCAGCAGCATGGGAAGAGACTGCAAAGGCAAGGGTGAGTGCAGCCAGAGACACTTTAAAAATCGACTTCATAGCATATCCTTTGTTGATCACGGGGCTATCTCCCCTACGTAAGCCTGCACACCATGAAAGATTCGTGCCAGATTTACAACTTGCTGTTTTGCAAGGATGTGAATTTGTAACATTGTACTATACAGGTTGCAAGCTCATGATGATGCACTGGAATGGTGCTTTAAATTGGTGCAATAAACTAGAGATTACGACGGAAACTAGTTTTACCGCGAAATGAGGGAGGAAAACAATCCATATTTGACGTTTTTATGAGGTCTCAATTACAAATACGCAACATTTGTTAGGCTGATTGTGCTGTTGGTGCACTATTTCCGTGCATCCCTCTTCCATAAGGAAGAGGGAACGAATGAGTAACGATTGACTACTCTTCAATATTTGATTCAATGAACCACAGGAATTTATCGAGGTCGCGAGAAGCCGCGGTGAAAATATCCGCAGTATCTTCATCTGTCGCTTCAGAAATCGCGGCACGTATACCATTGGCGACGATAGCATAACGTTCTGCCAGCTCTTTCAGATGATCCTGGACGGTATGGATTTCTAAAGGATAACTTTTCAGTGACGTTTTTGAGTTAATCACCTGAGAAGTCCCTAAGGCGACCCCACCGAGTTGAACGGCACGCTCTGCCATGGTATCCAAGTGTTCAACCAGTGCGCTACGGAATCCGTCAAGCATTTCATGGACAGCAATAAAATTGGCGCCACGCATATTCCAGTGTGCTTGTTTGGTGATTAGCGACAAGTCGATGAAAAGCGCAACCTGGTGATTCAATTGTTCGATAGCGACTTTTTTATCACTATCTTTAACATCATTGCGGGTATATAGCAGGGGAGTCGATTTATTTTTTACCAGTTTAGCGGTGCTCATAATTTCTTGTCCTCTAGATTGTGATGTTTGAATGAATTTAACAGGAATAAGTATAGCAGCTGAATTCAACTTGCTAAGATGATTTCACCTATCAAATAAATAGTTTTTCCTGATGGTGATTAAGCGAATAAATATAACCGTTTAATTATCCTTGCTGATTGTTTTTATAGAAGCAAGTGTTTTTTAAATAAAAATAATAGCTCACATAAATAATTAATCTTAACCTTATGATATTTATCTGTTTTTATGTTGAGTTGGATTGCTGTTATAAATAGAAGTGACTATTAATAATGATAATCAATTCTATTTATTATGCGTTTTTATTAGATGTTTTATTACAAGATGCCAGCCGTACATCAATGTATTTCCGGCTGGCAGGTTCTTAAATAATCTTAATTATTGTAAGTGAATGTTATTCTCAGAGATATTTTGTTTGTTTTTCTCTGTTTGTTAACTTTATTCATTTACATCGACCCGAGTAATTTTTGATTCGGGTTTTATGGTGAGCGTTGAGCCTGCTGATGCCACTATAATAAAGAACAGGGCAGTCCACTGAACAAAGGTCAGGTGCTCACCCAAAAAAATGATCCCCGAAAGTGCAGCCAGTGCAGGTTCTATACTCATCAGTGTGCCAAAAGTACGCGTCGGAAGACGCGTGAGGGCAATCATTTCCAGCGAGTAAGGCAAGGCAGTAGAGAGTACTGCAATAGTGAGACCGATAGGGAGTACTGCCCAGCTCAATATACTGCTGCTGGCTTCTAGCGCACCGAGAGGGACAAAAATGATGGCAGCAATCAAGGATCCCGCGGCCACAGTTGCAGGGCCATGCTCAGCTCCCGCTTTTTGCCCGGCAATAATATAAATTGCCCAGCATGCACCGGCTCCTAAAGCACAGGCTGCCCCGGCTAAATCGACATGGGCAATATCCTTGCCAAGCGGCAGAAGAAACCACAGACCCACCACGGCTAGAATAACCCAGATAAAATCCACGGCTCGACGGGAGGCGAATAAGGCTACGGCTAACGGACCGGTAAACTCCAGTGCTACAGCTACGCCTAAAGGGATCGTTTTTAGCGACAAGTAGAACAGATAGTTCATCGAACCGAGTGCCAGACCGTAAAAGAACAACGGTAAACGCTGTTCAGGACTAAAACGCAGACGCCAGGGCTTGAAGATAATAACCAGAATAAGCGTCCCCAACCCCAATCGCACGGCTGTGACACCTTGTGGGCCAACCAGCGGAAAGAGCGTTTTCGCCAGTGCAGCACCACCTTGTATCGAGACCATAGCAATAAGCAGTACCAGAATGGGTAACCAGCGCGGCATTTTGTCAGCAGTAAGTCGCATTTTTATCCTGTTCAGATTGATACCCGTATTCGTTCTGTGCCTGCTGATAACCCGAATGATTAAGGATATATCGGTGATAAATTAAGCCGCACAAATTATTTAAGGTATATCGGTTGCAAAAAATAAAGTGGAACTACTTTAAATGATTAATGGATCAAAAAATGAAATTAATTAATGAGAATTGATTTCATTTAGCTGAATTAATGAGTCATGTGACGATAATTTCAGCAAATTGAATTCAGATTCGTCTGAATGATCGGTACTTATAATTACCTGATAATAAGCTGAAAAAAATTAAAAAGACTCGATAATTTAGTAACATAATTGTTACTGGAAACGTTATGTTACATCATGGATGCCCTTAGACAACACAAATTACGAAGAGTTTCTCAAAAAAGTTTGTTATATTTAATTTTAAGTTTTTATTGAAACTATTTAAGCTTTTTTGAGGTTGTTATGAAAAAA
>Ga0302347_1003532_pt1 | contig 13710 bp, 12 predicted proteins | sample PhyWR1_FD_202178 | JGI IMG/M metagenome (GOLD analysis project Ga0302347, IMG submission 202178) | Leaf surface microbial communities from wheat plants in UC Gill Tract Community Farm, Albany, California, United States - DLSL W.R1 (v2)... | ecosystem: Host-associated > Plants > Phyllosphere >...
AAGCTCCTGATGCTGCTGGACGATATGCACCCATTCCTTCTCGCGTTTTTGCTGGCCTCTGACGCAGTCGAAGCCAAGCTGAACGTCTTCACGCAACAGACACCAATTGGCGTTCTTGTCAGGCGTGGCGGCCTCGTACCCGAAGTAACTGAAACACAGCGCCAACCAATCCCGACGACTCAGCCTTTGTTTTTCAATACGTTGATGGATTTCTTCGTGCACTCGGGCATAAAGCTGGTCATCGTCCAGTATCGGCCCGACTCGCTCACTCTTGTCCGAGAGGCCGGCGAAGACCAAGCGCCATTCAGAGGCGTTGAGCGGGAGTACATTACGGAATTTGCTTATCGCAGCACGGCGCTTTTCCTGAGGTGGCGGTAAGGCCTTTTCAGCGCGCTCGAATCGCTCATAAAGATCAATTCCCGCAGCACCCAGACGGGGGAATCGCGCCAACGGTTCTGGCGCCGGCCCCGTTCGATGCGTGGAAAGACTCAGGTTAATAGCGGCGGAAAGCCTCGCGATTGGGCTAGTCATCGGTTCATCGTCAACTGACACTTTTCCATATCGGTGTTATTGAACACCGGCACATCTGGCTTGAGGTTTTCTTCCTTTTCCTTCAAGCCAAAGAACTGCATGCGCAACTCCACTCGCCGGCTTTCTTCCTTGGTGTCCTTTGCATTGTTGAAGGACACGCCACCCGCCAGGAACATCGATCTGATCTGTTGCTGGTGCTCCGGCGACAGCCCAACCTGAAGCGGGCTGCGACTATCGAGCAGACTGCACATCACCCATTCTGAACGCTGCAATGAAAGGTGCAGGTTATAAAGATAGGAACCGTCGGTGTCTGTCGATCCCTCAATCACAACCTGTTTAAACCATTTACGGCCCTCTTCACTGTTAGCCGCATCCAGAATCATCGGCACAACCTCTTGAAGTGCCGACTGGCCATCGTTGCTCAGTGCGTACTGGTTATGCCCAAAGCGGCCTGCATCGCCGAAGCTAATCCGGTTGTCTTTGCAATCCACGACGATGGTCTTGCTGGCAGACTTCGCCTTAAGGCTCAGGTGCTCGCAGATCTGACTGATATCCTTATTACGCTGTTTCTCCCCCTGCTCCGCCTGGTTAATACGCTGCGTCACAGAACTCAAAGCCGCCACCATGACCACGAGAAACAGAATCATCATCGCGGTCATCAAATCAGCGAAGGAGATCCAGAAAGGCTTCTCTCCCTCGTCCTTTGAACGGGCAGCCGAAGGCATTTGCTTACCAAACATCGACTAGCCTCCGTTACTGTCTGATTCGTTCCATGATGTCGCCGAATTCTTCGAGACTTTCCTTGACCCCTTCCACTCCTCCGGCGAGGCTCTTGACCGCTTTATCGAGCTCGACGTCCAGGCTGCCCAGAGTCTGTTTCAAGGTCCGATCCATGCCATCGCCGAACTCTTTGAAGCCGTTACCCAGCACACCACTGATGTTTTCCAGGTACTCATACACTTCACGGTTAAGCGCCTGCATCCGCTCGCTTTGAACCTTCAGGTCCTGGAGATACTGGCTGCGGCCGCTGGCCTCCCCTTGTGCACTTGCGACAACCCCTTCGATGACCGCAAGAGTTTTCGCCAGCGCTTCACGATTGTTTCGATAGTCCGCGACCACGGTGTTCAACTCGCGTGATGCCTGTGCAAGCTCAGTACCTGCGCCCTGGACTGTTCCCATCAGACCCGCAGTCGACTCACTGGCTCGCGCAACGCTTTGTCCGGCCGTTTCAAACCGCTCAGCAGCAGCCCGCATCTTGTCTGCGCCTAGCTGCATACTCTGCAAATGCTGCTCTGTTTGAGCACTCAATGCCTTGACGGTGTCCTGGGCAGACTTCTGTTGCTCTGACACTGTTTGCAGCAACGCCTTGACCTGCTCGTCAAGGCCGCCCACCAGGTCGCGGGTGCCTTGATGCAGGTCAGCCTGTGCAGCGCGGGTGGTTTGATCCATCTGCTGCTGGCCGTGCTCCAATTGCTTGAAGACTGCCGAGAGTTGCTCACCCAGCACCTCAACGGAGCCCGCAATTTTCGCCATGGTTTCCTGTTGACCTTGGCCGATGTTCTGCTTGATCGACTCAACAAAAGCCTGGAGATTCTCAGCCATTGCCTGTTGGCGAGCCTCGCTTTGAGCAAACAACTTCTCCAACTGCTCGGCCATTCGAGCACCTGCCCCCTCCCCTTCGTTGCCGATACGGGCAACCGAAGCCTGGAGATTGGCGAGCATCTCGTTCATCCCCGCTTGCATGGCGTTCTGTCCGGCCTGCATATCGGAGAGTAACTGAGCGATCATAGTCGAGCTGTTTTGGGTCGAGGACTCGCTAGCCGAACGCATATCTTGGATCAGCGTCGAAAAGCCTTGCTGCATCGACTGCATGGCGGCAACGGACTGACCCATCAGTTCGTGTAGACCGTTGAACTGTTGGCCGAACGTACCTTCCAGCTTGTTCATGAAGGCAACTAGAACATCCTGAAGAAGGTTCTGTACTTGCCCTGACTGGTCGCCACTGGCGGCCTGAACCGCACCCGCGATAGCTTCAAGGGGGGATTTGAGACTGTTCTCAATCGCACTGCTTACCTGATCGGCCAACAATTGCCCAGAGTCACGGTAAGTCGTTGACAAGGTATCCGCTAATTTGAGGCTTTCGCGGACTTGGGTATCAACGAGGTTCTGCAGCATTTCCCGCAGATCGGTTACCAGGCTGTCCTTGAGCTGACGGGTTTGCACGGAGCTTTCAGCACTCGAGCGCACAAGCTCCGCTAGATATTCCTCACCGACACCGCTGTCGAAAAGCCCGTCGATGGTTTCGTTGAACGCTTCAAGGAGCCTGTAGCATTGGCCCAGACGCCACTTTTCAGTAATCGTGACGGCTATAGAGGCCATGATTGAAATAAAGGAGCCGATGAACGCAAACAACACGTCCTTGAGCAGCTTATCGACGCTGGCATTTACCTGCTCAGGGGTGCTTGGATCAAAATGCTGTAGGCCTAGCATCAAGCCGAAGAAGGTTCCGACAATACCGATGCCGGTCAAAATACCAGGCAGGTGTTTATAAAACTCGGTTCCCAGCGGGGTATCAACCACGCTTTGAGGTGAGAAAAAATGCGCGGCTCCGGCGGTGGCGCGCGACCGGACAAGAACCTGTTCGCCTTCTTGAAACTCAAACTGGTCGTGCAGCGTTTCAGCGTATTCGTGCCAGGAGTGCTCCAGCTTGCTTCCATTGAACAGTTGCTCCAATTCAGAGCGCCGTTGAGACGGGGCGAGCGCTTTCACACCGTGCACACGTTTAGTCAGTTTTTTCAGCTGACTGCTAAGTTTGAAGGATGGACAAAAATAACGGACAAAGTACCAAGCGCACAAAATGAAAACGAAGCCAACTACCGTTATTGGCGCGATCAGCTGCTCGGAGCTTGCTGCACCCCATAGATGCAACAGCGTCGAAAAATCCATACTTTCCGCCTTCAATTTAGCAATTTTTTTGATGTTCGGGACGCTTGCAACAACCACATTGATGCGTCAATCGCCAATCCCGTTGGTGATCGATGACAGCACCTTGCTCGGCACGCGTTTTTCAGGGCACAACAAAGTCGGAAAGGAAGGGCGGTAGTTTCACTACGACTGATCAGGAACCTTCCGTGGACAAATGTTAGAAAATCATGTCCTTATGCCAGCACCTTAGCCTGAGCCTTGACCGTCGTAAAGCCGGACGCGATCAATGGATCCCTGATCTGAGAGATCCGATAGGCTTATCGGGTGTGTGCTCCGCGACCACTGTACAGAGACACCAAATCCCCTCCAGCCCCTCTGCAATTTAATCCGTGTCGAAACTTCGATTCTGCACAGCCAATTCGCGAACCATCAGCTCAATCCGAGCGACATCTTCTGCATCGTCTGTTTGTGAGTACTGCTCGCGCTGCCTATTCACATCCGCCTGCACCGCGCGCAATCCCCCCCGCTCCTCGACAAAACTGATGCGATCAATCAAGAAGCCTGTCCAGCTCCGGTGCTGGTAAAGTTTGTTGTCCACAAAATAGCTAAACCATTTCTCTTCCATCGCAGACGGAATGTAACCTTTGCGGATCGCCTCGGCGTCCTTAGGCCCAAGATAGAAATCCAAGGGCAAGGTCACAAAACGGTCCGGCATTTCCTCGGTCATCCAGTCTCCTTTGATGGCCCACCCGCTTGAGCCTCTTTGCTCAAACGCAATCACACCTTTGTAATTGACCTCCAACCACCGCTGAGTGGCCTCGAGTATCTGCAGGTCACGCTGCCGGCCTACGTGGTTGGTGGTCATTTTTATCAACACCCGTGCTTCTTCGTAGCTTGCCCAGCGAATGCTTTGGGTCTCTTGACTGGCCGAACCATGCCCATGGTCGGAAATCATCAAGAAATATGCGTTGGTCGTGGTCCCACCCCTATAGACACCTGGTAGTACGCCTATAACCTTCGCATCGTGCCCAACCTCTCCGCGCACTCCACGACGAGCCGTTTGCTCCGGTTTCTCATCACCCTGGGGCCGCGTTTTGGCGAATGTCCAGACATACCCATCGTAATGATTGGCTGGCTCGCGCAGGAGAACCTGACCACCGGAGTTCAAGAGGATGCCGCCGTAAGCGGTGGCCTCAGGGATGACCCATGTCATGATTGCTCCTCGAGTTCTTTGAAGGTTTCATACAATTTGCCGGATCCTTCTATGTCGCATTGGCATCAATCGGCCAGAGCACTTTTTACATCCAAGTTCCAGCCCTTCATTGAGCTACGGTCAGCCCCGTGTTTGCGAATTTCCGCGCACATTAAGCCCCTGAGCCGCCGTCGCCAAGGCTGGACGTGCGCACAGGTAAACAATTCAAGCAGGCTTCCCTGACGACTCTGCGTCAGAATCGTAGGCCCGCTTACGCCGAGGCGTCTCCCGATGGCGAGGATTGGGTTGAGGAGTTGGAGCACGAGCGCAGTTTGCCGTAAGCGACAGCAATAAGGCACGCGCCGACTCGCCAGAGCGAGTGAAGGAATGAACCAAGCGCCAGCAATCGCTATCAGTAGCCGTTGGTTCCGCTCAAAGGCGAAATCCGAAGTACAGCTGTGGAATTGAGCTTTGGTCGACGTAAAGGCAGGAATTTAAGAAGATTCGCGAATGGTATTCCATAAGGTATTCCAATAGAAAATCTAACCGAAAATAATCAATAAAAATCAATACGATACAGAATCAATTCAGATTACCCCGGCTCCACCAAATACCAGTTTCCACATGTTCCCACATGATCGGAAACACCCCAAGAAGCCCGCCCCGTGCGGGCTTTCTTGTGTCTTGACATCCACAAATGAACCCACACAGCATTGCGCCCCGTGTATGCCTGCTTGTATGCTCGCCTTAAATTTGAAACTGAGGCATACACGCATGAAGCGTTCGGAGATTAAGCGCCGTCCGATGGCAGACACCACCCTAGCCAGCCTTGAGCCAGAGGCCAGCACCTACCGAGAGCTAGATGGCGCCGGGCTCTACCTGCGAGTGAAGCCCACCGGCCAGAAATCCTGGGAGCTGCGTTACAAAAAAGCCGATGGCAAATGGTCATGGCTAGGCTTGGGAGGCTACGGTAAGGGTAGCCACCAGTTGACCGGCGAGCAGGCGCGCCAGAAGGCAGCAGAGTTACGCGACGGCACAATGAAAGATGGCAGCATGCTCGCCACCCAGCGCGCCCAAAAGGCAGCAGAACGCGAGGCAGCCAACAATACTTTCGAGCATCTGGCGCGCGAGTGGTACGCCAACAAGCGCAAAGGCTGGAGTGCAGGCACTGCAACCCGAACCATCGGCGCCCTGGAACTGCATGTGTTTCCGGTCTTCGGCAAGCGGCCCTATCAGGGTGTTCTGCCAATGGAGTGGATGGAGTTCCTGCGCGGTATGGAGCAAACCGGGATTGTCGAGCAGACCAGCCGAGTACGTGGCATGTGCCGGGAAATTTACGACCTGGCACGCGTCACTGGTCGTGCCACTCACAATCCGCTGGAAGGATTGCACAAGTTCCTGCTGACCAAGCCAGCCGAAAACTATGCCCATGTTTCCATCGACGAGCTGCCGCCTCTTTTGCGAGCTATCAGAGCGTACCCGAGCGCGGCAGACGTCCGTATCGGTCTACACCTGCTGTCGATGCTCGCCTGTCGTCCGTCTGAGCTGCGAGAAGCCCGGTGGGCTGAGTTCGATCTAGAGGGCGGCCTGTGGACAGTTCCCGCCGAACGAATGAAGCGTCGTCGTGAACATGTGGTTCCCCTGCCGCGCCAAGCCATCGAACTACTGCACGCTCTGCACAACCTCACCGGCGCTTACCTGCTGCTATTTCCTGGCCGTAGCGACACCACAAAGCCGCGCTCCAATACCGTTTTCCTAATGGCTTTACGTCGCCTTGGCTACGAAGGTCGGCAGACCGGCCACGGATTCCGCCATATCGCCAGCACGATCCTCAACGAACACGGCTTTGACGAGAACCATATCGAGGCCCAGCTATCGCACGTCAAAGACGGGATTGCCGGGGTGTACAACAAAGCTCAATACCTGGCTCAACGCACGACCATGATGCAGTGGTATGCCGATCACTTAGACAGACTATCTACAGGCAATGTGGTGGAGTTCAAGCGCGCATGATGCAGGCATTTGTATGGCTGGTGTGAACTGGCCGAAGAGGGGGGTGCATTGGTCGCGGCTCGGGTCTGAAACAACCGTATCTGCTGAGGATAACGCGAAGCTCATTAGGGCAGCCCACAAGTTCACCGAGCACGCGATCAGTGAGGACGACCTTTGGAACCTTCTCCGCTCAGTAGCAACAGCAAAAAATGAAGAAAAAATAGCCCACCAGCGAGCCGCTACACACAAGGACACTCTTCGCTCGCTAAGGGCCATGCTTACTCTGGATCCCCCTTCCCTCGTCGATGCACTGAGCAAATGCGCTAGAGAGACTTTCATCGACGTCCAAATCGCTCAAAATCGCATTCCTTGGGAGGAAATTGACTGGGTAGCGAGCGAAGAAGGCAGTTGGGAGGTACACGGTCCGAGAACGATGAGGCGATCAGTCCAGGAAGCCTTGGACGCAGCGACCGCGAAAAAGTGTCCAAGAGGCCCGAAGAAAAAGCCTTATCAGATTGCGCTAGCGCTAACCTGTTTGACGATCTGGGAGGGATGCCGACAAAAAAATTCGCCCGGACGACTGGAATTTACCCGTGCGGCATTCAATGCTGCTGGCATGTGCCTGCATGACAAACGAATAGGTGCTCTGCTGACGAAGGTTGGCAAATCAGAATGTCGAAGGTCCAATTAAAAAGGGTGCGTCTTTCGTAAGTATGCGGAGAATAACGGGTGTCTTCCTCGTATACATATGGACACACCCATGCGCAAAGAAACGCAAAACAAAGCCATGATTCGCCAGACGGCACTGTGCGACTGGCTCGATTTGTCCCGCTCGGGCTTGGATAAGCTGCGCAAAAAAGATCCAAGCTTTCCGCGCCCACTCAAAGATGGCGACGCTCGCCAAGCCGCCGCTTTCTATGTTGTTGCCGAAGTTCAGTCATGGCTGCAATCCAAGATCGAAGCACGCGACGCCGCGAACGCTCCCGTCATTCCCTTCGATGATGAGCAACAGAGCAAGCACCAGCGGAGGATTGCCACATGAACGCAGTCATGTTGACTCTCATCGAGGATGAACCCCGCGTAGACAGCCGCTTGCTGGTCGAGAAGTTGGGCAACAAACACAAGAACTCCATCGCGCTGATCGAGCGCCATCTTGGAAAATTCAAAGAGTTCGGACTTCTTCCGTTTCAAACGGAGGCAGTGAAAACGCCAGAGTCTCGCGGCATTAAGCATCTGAAGTTCGCCCTGCTGAACGAGGATCAGGCATTTTTTCTGCTCGCTCTGTCTCGCAACACTGATCGCGTCGTAGAGCTGAAGTCGAGTCTGATAATGGCATTCCGCGAAGCCCGATACGGGCATGCTTATCAGACTCTTGAGGCTGCAAGGAAAGAGGCGAGTCGGAGCGGTAGGCGGCTGGCTCATTGGCGCTATCAAAAGCCACGCATGCACCAGCACGTTGCCCACTTGAGGGAGCAATTGAAGCTGCCCCTCGAACTGGTGGGTGTCTCTCCATGAACACCGCCCAGACCTTGCCATGACTGCACCCGATTGCAACTCATCAAACACAATCAGGAGTTGCCGTTATGGGTAGCGTGAAGCCTTTAAATGGCAAGCCAAATGCGTGTGCCAGCACCACCACTACCGAAAGTCTCGTAACGGAATAATCACCATGATCGAAACATCCTGCGAAAAAGCGGTAACGCCGAAGGCTTGCCCGAAGAAAGCCACCGACCTGTTTTATGTGACCCATCTGAAAGCGCCCAAAGCATTGCTAGGGCCATTCTTGACCGAAGCCGATGCTGAGTGCGGGCGCGTAGTTATGCGTAGCGCTGATGCTTTGGTGACGGCCTGCCTCGTTGATTCGCCGGACGATCTGACCTACTGGCACGCCGTGAATAATGGCCGGATGTGTCGGGCCTTTGCTGGCGCTGCCAAGGGGACGATATGACAGACTCGACTATCCTTTTCAGTGACGCGCTCCAGTCAGTGTTTGGGCAACTCGACTTCCTACCCGTGCCAGATGGAACTATTCATAGGTTTCACGTCCCTTACGACAAACCCGGAACATTCAACGGCTGGTATGTGCTGTATCTGGACGGTATCGCTTCGGGAGCATTCGGCAGTTGGAAAACGAATGGTTCCAGCGCCTGGAGCAGTCGAACACCCGTCAATTATCGTGAAGCCGAACATGTGCGCCAGCGCATCGAGCAGGCCCGCCATCAACGCGAGGCCGAGCAACGCCAACGCCAACTGAGCGCGGCAACCCTTGCTCAACGCTGGTGGCGTGACGGACGACGCGCCGACCCTGACCACGCCTATTTAATCGCTAAGGGTGTTCGCTCCCACAGCCTGCGCCAGCGAAATGACGAATTGCTGGTGCCGCTGTACTCCGGTGGCGAGCTAGTCAACCTGCAACGGATCGCCTCGGACGGCAGCAAGCGCTTCTTGGCTGGTGGCCGGGTAAAGGGCGCCTATTCACCGATGGGCCATATCACGCTAGGCAGCCCACTTTGTATCTGCGAGGGCTGGGCCACGGGTGCAACGCTTCACGAAAGCGGCCACATCGTCGCCTGTGCAATGAATGCCGGCAACTTAAAACCGGTGGCGCTGGCGCTTCGGGCCGAATATCACACCACCGAAATCATCATCACGGGCGACGACGACCGTCAGACCGAGGGCAATCCCGGACGCACCGCCGCCAATGCCGCCGCCATTGCCGTGGGCGGACTAGTAGCGTTTCCCGACTGGCCGAACAGTGCACCCGACACCCTGACCGACTTCAACGACCTGTATCGCTGGGAAGCCGACCGTGCCAACGAGTAACGTAATTAGTCTGACAAGTGATCTAGGCGGCACGGCTGGGGCAACTGACGGGGCCAATACGACGACAACTACCGCATGCCAAGCGGCAAAGGTTTCGGCCAAGTTTCTGGCGTGTGAAACTCCGAAAATCGCACCTGAGCGCCCTTGCTGGTGCGTGTAGCAACCTCATTTCATCTGGAACGATGATCTGACGATCAGTCATGGTCTTGGCAATCCAGGAATTTAAAGGCCACAAAACCTACTCCACTACCAGAGCGCCGTCCAGCCGAGGCACATCGCAGCAGAGCTGAGGGTTGGTTTAACCGGCGATCAATAGCCTTGAGTAATCGCAAAGCCTTTGTGCCATCGCCCCGATATCTTGACTGACACCCACCCAGCGGCCAGGACGATAAAGGGCGACATAATCAATATCAGGTAGCGGCGGGTCGCATTTTATTTCGCATAAGTCACCCCGTTCCAGAAGATGCTGCAGGCAGTGTTTGGGTAAATAAGAAATACCCAGCCCTGACATGGTCAAGCCGACTTGTGCGAGCAAGTTGCTCACGGTGACGGTTCTTGAGAAATTGATATTTTCATGCGCGAACCATCTTTCATAGAACAGGCCGGAACCAGATGAAGTCCCCTGGGCCAATAGTTTCTGCTCAGAAAGATCATTCAATGTCCATATTCGTTCACTGTCCAGCAACCTGGGCGAGCACATCCAGACCAAGCGTACCGTTTGCAATGCAACCGTTACGGATCTTGAGTCAGAGAATATATCTGGCAGAACAACAAGGTCTAACTGGTCTTGTTCAAACTTGCGAAACAGCTCGGCCCCTACCTCGACGACGGGTTCCAATTGCAGGCGCGGATAAATTTCACTCACGGCCTCAACCAGTGAGGGCAGCCAGGTCATGGCTGTCAATTCCGTAACGCCAATACGATATCTGCCGACCAGAGCGGACTTGTCACTGACTTCACCGAGCATTTGATCGCGCCTGTATAGCAGGTCGGTCGCATGCTCCAACAGCAAAGAACCTTTTGTGGTCAGTCGGGCGGTGCGCCGGGTGCGATCAAACATGGCGACACTGAAGGTTTCTTCAAGCTCAACGATTCGTTTGGAAATCGCAGACTGGGACATATTCAACTTGGTAGCCGCCGCTTCGAAGCTTCCGAGCTGAGCAATCCAGTACAGAGCCTCCAATTGTTTAAAAGTCACCATTTAGAGAAGCCTTGTGTATATCCGGTAGTGTGAAAAGAGCGGCGGGCAGCAACCTCGCGCCATGCTTGCAAAAACGTTTCCCCCTGGGTTCAGGCCGCACTCGGGCAGCACTTTGGAGCCGCTGTGCTGGAGGATCCTTGCATCACGGGCGCGAAGATTCAAGCTGGATTGCTGCTAAAAAACATTACCAAAAGAGATACTAAATCATACTTAAATGTCGCTAAAAGTATTCTTCTGATGCGCCTAAGATCGGCCCCACGGTGATCTTGCTCCATCGCTGAGGGCTCAGTAGCGCACCCCTCGCACTATCCCCCCACGCGGCAAACTGAATCTCAGTGTTGGCGGCTTGACCGTAAACCCAGGGTGCATTTCATGGATCTGCTGATCTCTTGTGGAACAACAACGCCTTGGCTCAAACCAGTTTGCTGCGAGAAGAAAATAAAATGAACAAGGCTTTTTTGTCCAAGCGAGTGCTGAGTATTGCCCCGTCCCCGAGCATCGCCGCCAACGCCCTGGTTGCGCAGCTTCGCGCAGAAGGCAAGGACATCGTGAACTTTACGGTGGGTGAGCCTGACCTCAACACACCCGCCCATATCGTTGAGGCCGCACGCAAAGCCATGGAGGCTGGCGATACTCACTACACCAATACCCTGGGGACCCCAGCCCTGCGCCAGGCCATTGTCACCAAACTCGCGCGTGACAATGGCCTGGAGTACAGCATCGAAGAGGTGGTTGCCGGGTCGGGCGGCAAGCAAGTCATCTTTGAAGCGCTTGCGGCTACCCTGAACCCTGAAGACGAGGTCATCGTCCATACGCCTTACTGGGTTTCCTATCCGGATATCACCCGTCTTAATGGCGGCACGCCTGTTGTTATCCAGGGTCATGAAGGCAACGGCTTCAAGCTGACTCCCGCCCAGCTTGAACACGCGATAACGCCACGTACCAAGTGGATCATCCTCAACAGCCCCAACAACCCCAGTGGTGCTGTTTACAGCCTTGGCGAACTGCAAGCGCTGGCCCAGGTGCTTCGTGATCACCCCCAGGTGTTGATCATGGCTGACGAGATCTATGAGCACTTCGTCTATGGCGATGAACCATATACCTCATTCCCCGCAGCAGCCCCGGACCTGAAAGAACGCATCCTGATTATTAATGGTGCTTCTAAAGGGTACGCCATGACTGGCTGGCGCCTGGGCTTCGGCGCAGGCCCTAAATGGCTGATCGCTGCGATTGGCAAGCTGCTGTCGCAGAGCACCACTTGCCCAAGTTCGATAAGCCAGGCAGCCGCTGTCGCGGCATTTTCCGGTGATCAGACCCCGGTCAAAGCCATGTCCACACTCTATAAGGGCCGCAGGGACATCATGCTGGTTGCTCTTGAGGGGGTATCTGGCCTGAGCTGCACAGTTCCGGACGGAGCTTTCTACCTGTTCGTCAACGTCAAAGGGCTTCTGGGCAAGACCACCCCAGGCGGACAAGTGCTCAAGACCGATGCAGATGTCGTCAAGTACTGGCTTGAGGAGGCCGGAGTCGCCACGGTCGTAGGTGAGGCTTATGGCATCAGCCCTTATGTGCGCTTGTCCTTTGCCAGCAGTGAAGCGGTTATCCAGGACGGCTGCGCGCGAATCCGTCGTGCTTGTAAATCCTTGCGCTGATCAGAACTTGATCGCTGAAGGGCATGGGGGCATTTGCCCCTTTTTTCTAGAACAAGATCCTGCCACTGACAAACGTGTGAGACGGACATGCATAAACCACGCATCCCACTGGTCGCTCAGATTCTGATCGGCCTGATAACCGGCATCGCATTGGGTGCCCTTCTTAATTACTACCCTGACGCGCGGCCCTGGCTAATCGCTAACATCCTGCAACCCGCGGGTGATCTGTTCATCAAAATGATGAAGATGATTGTTATACCTATCGTGTTCTGTTGCATGGTCGTTGGCGTTGCAGGCCAGGGCGATACCAAAGCGTTAGGGCGCCTGGGGGCAAAAACGCTTATCTACTTCTTTTGCATCACCACGTTTGCAATTGTCTTTGGCCTGCTGATGGGTAACCTGCTTAAACCCGGCACTGGAACCAATCTTCATACCCTGCACGCAGTAGATGTTGCACTTCCCACCGGTGGCCACCAAGGCGTGGCCGGGATGATTCTGAATATTGTTCCGGAGAATGTCGTAGACGCAATGGCAAAAGGCAGTTTGCTTCCGGTCCTGTTCTTCGCCGTCATGTTCGGGTTGGGCCTTTCAAGCTTGCCCCAGGAACGCAAAGAACCTGTGCTGATGGTATTCCGAGGGATCAGCGATGCCATGTTCCGGGTAACGTCCATGGTGATGGCTTACTCGCCCATAGGCGTGTTCGGGATGATCTCGGTCACCGTTGCCAACTTCGGTTTCTCCTCATTGCTGCCTTTGGCCAAGCTCGTCATCGTTGCCTATGTAACGATGTTCCTGTTTGGTGCGGTGGTACTGGGTTCCGTTGCAAAGTTTGCCGGCATATCGCTGACTGCGCTGATCCGCCATATCAAGGACGAAATAGTGCTCGCCTTCTCCACGGCCAGTTCAGCTGCTGTCATGCCCCAGTTGATGGTCAAGCTGGAAAAATTCGGGGCGCCGCGGGAAATAGTCAGTTTTGTTGTACCGATCGGTTACTCCTTCAACCTTGACGGTGCCGCGATATTCCTGGGCATTGGCACTCTTTTCGTGGCTCAACTGTACGGCATTGAACTGACCATGGCGCAACAGGCCATGCTGGTCGTCACGATGGTGCTGACCTCGAAAGGCGCAGCAGGTGTACCGGGTTTTATGATCGTCATCCTGTCCGCTACCCTTGCCAGCGCAGGGCTGCCGCTGGAAGGCATTGCATTTATAGCCGGCATTTACCGAATTATCGATATGGCCACGACCACACTCAATGTGCTCGGTAACGCGTTGGCGCCGCTGGTCATTGCTAAATGGCAAGGGAACAGGATGCCGTCACCGTCACCCCTGATTCATTCCAGGACGTAGTGGAGCACGCCACCCGGTGGCGGAGTTGATAGATAGCTGCGGTG
>Ga0302347_1003538_pt1 | contig 13685 bp, 15 predicted proteins | sample PhyWR1_FD_202178 | JGI IMG/M metagenome (GOLD analysis project Ga0302347, IMG submission 202178) | Leaf surface microbial communities from wheat plants in UC Gill Tract Community Farm, Albany, California, United States - DLSL W.R1 (v2)... | ecosystem: Host-associated > Plants > Phyllosphere >...
CGAGCTTGGCAATCGCTGCGCATTTGTCGGCGCTGCCGGCCGTGGCGAACGCCTGGATGCCCAACTCCTGGCAGAGCATCAACGCGGTGGTGCCGATGCCGCTGGTGCCGCCGTGGATCAAGACGCGCTGGCCTTTATGGGCGCCGCCGAGGCCGAACAGGTTGGCCCACACCGTAAAAAACGTTTCCGGTACGGCAGCGGCCTGAATCCAGTCCATGCCCGCCGGAATCGGCAGCGCCTGGCTGGCCGGCACCGCGCAATACTGCGCATAGCCGCCACCATTGGTCAGGGCGCAGACCTTGTCGCCCAGGCTGTACTCGGTGACGCCATCACCCAGCGCCACCACTTCACCGGCCACTTCCAGGCCTGGGATCGGGCTCATGCCGGGCTTCATCGGGTATTTGCCCGCGCGTTGCAAGGCGTCTGGGCGGTTGACCCCGGCGGCGTGCACGCGAATCAGAATCTCGCCCGGCCCGGCCACCGGTACCTCGGCGCTGCGCGGCTGCAAGACCTCGGGCCCGCCAGGGGTGGTGATTTCGATCAGGGTCATTTCTTGGGGAAGCGTCATGGAAAAATTCCTGTAGCGATGAGCGTATGAGTTGGGACCGTGTGGCGGCGCAAGCAGTTCAGCACGATGAGGCGGGGTTCGCGTAGCAATGCAGTCATTGCTCTCTCCATCAACATCCCTCCCGTACGCTAGGCCGTACCCTTGGCCGCAAACAATTTCTGGGCTTGTGCAAAACACTTTTCGGCAATGGCCGAGCGGGGTTCGGTTTTGCGCATCACCATGCCCAGCGGCGCGAGTACGCTGGCGTCCGGGAGGTTGATAAAGGCCAGGTTTTCGATCGGGCTTTCCAGGCCGCTGTCCAGGGGCATAATCGCGCAGCAAAAACCGTTGTGGATCGCCTGGAACAGCTGATACGTCGAATCGCTCTCGAGTATGGGTTGAGGGTCGAGGCCGCGGCTGCGAAAGCTCAGGTCAATGGACTTTCGATAGTGCATGCCATTGCTGATCATGCCTAGGGGCAGTTCGGCGGCGTCTTCCCAGCTCATTTCGGTGCCTTCGAAATGGAAGTGGCGCGTGTCGTACAGCAGGCCGACGCGGGTTTCGCCCAGTTCGAAAAACTCTAGGTAATTGGCGTTTACGTGGTCCAGGTAACACACCCCCAGGTCCAGTTGGTTAGTGCCCAGTGCTTCGATGATCTTGTCCGAACTCATCGAGGTCAGGTTGAACTTGAGTTCCGGGAAGGTATGGGATAGGCCCTGAATGTAGCTGATCGGATTGAAGCCGCTGAGCGGCACCAGACCCAGACGCAAATTACCGACCAGTTGGCCGCGACAGGCTGCAGCTTCGGCGAACAACCCGTCATGGGCGGCGAGCAAGGTCCTGGCCCAGGCGAGCACTCGTTCACCGGCCTGTGTAAAGCCTTCGAAACGCTGGCCCCGGGTAACCAATTCCAGGCCCAGCTCATCCTCCAGATTACGCAAACGCATCGATAAGGTCGGCTGGGTGATGTGGCAACGGGCAGCCGCCTGGCCGAAGTGCCGGGTCTGCTCCAGCGCGATGAGGAATTTAAGCTGCTTGATATCCACTAAGGCACCTGTTGCGGAATAAATGAGGGGTAATTATTAACGCTGGTGGCCAGAACCCGCGGATTATTTTAGCGATTCTGTTTCTGCCCTTTTAATTAATGTGCCGTCGACTTCTTCGGTGCACGCTAATGATTGCCCAACCAGCCATTCAGGGGTATTGAAATTGCTCAGGCGCAGGTCGTCGCTTACGCAGGTCAATGCCACCAGCTCATGCTTGAGCAGCGCGCGCAGCAGGCTGCGTTCGCCTTCATCCCAGGCCTGGTTCAACTGCGGCAACAACGCCGTTGGGATCAGGCTGAACATGGGTTGCCATTGCCCGGCCTGCTGGATCATTAGCGCGGCGCCGGTCGTGGGACGCGCCTCGAGCATTGCTTTGATCAGTGCGGCATCAATATTCGGAGCATCACAGGCAAGCACCAGCAGCCAGGGATGGTGCGCAACGGAAACTCCGGCCAAAACACCGGCCAAGGGGCCCGGGAAATCCTTTTGTGAGTCTTCGACCAATTGATCGGCATACGCGCGATAACGCGCTGCATTGCGGTTGCAGGAAATGATCAAGTCGTCGGTGAACGGACGCACGATGGCCTGTACATGGGCAATCAGCGGCTTATCTTTCCACACCAGTAATCCTTTGTCCCGCCCGCCCATACGCGCCCCCCGTCCGCCCGCCAGCAGGAGTATCGAACAGGGGCTGGATGCAGCTTCAGGAGAGCAGCGTGCTGGCATGACAGGAATACCGCGAATTGAGATGGGCAGACGATCTCATTCTTGCGCCTGCACGTCCAATCATGACTATTGAAGGATTGATCGACTCACTCAATCACCGATGAATGGCGTGCGGAAATATCAGTGATAGAAGCGCTCGATAATTCGGTCAACTGTAACGATTAGACAGTGGCTGTATGGGCGCTTTAGCCTCTGGTGATCGTTTCAATAATGGCTTGTAGGAGAGTGACATGAGCGTGAAGTCGGATGCATTGTTTGTTCCGCTGAATATGGCCGTGTTGACCGTCAGTGATACCCGTGAATATGCCAACGATACCTCCGGGCAACTGCTGGTCAGCCGGCTGCTGGAGGCGGGTCACCGTTTGAGCGAGCGCAACCTGCTAAAGGATGACCTGTATAAAATCCGCGCGCAGGTCGCGACCTGGATCGCCGACGAGCAGATTCAGGTGGTACTGATTACCGGGGGCACAGGCTTCACCGGGCGCGACAGTACGCCTGAAGCGGTCCACTGTTTGCTGGACAAGCAGATTGACGGTTTTGGTGAGTTGTTCCGTGCGATATCCATCCTCGATATCGGTACCTCCACGGTGCAGAGTCGTGCCTTGGCCGGTTTGGCCAACGGTACGCTCGTGTGCTGCCTGCCGGGCTCGACGGGCGCTTGCCGCACGGCGTGGGAGGGTATCCTCGCCGAGCAGTTGGATGCGCGCCACAGGCCGTGCAATTTTGTGCCGCACCTCAAATCGGTGGCCTTGTGCGAGTCCCGGGGATGAACCCGTCACAGCTCATGTCAGTGGAGGAGGCTATCGCTTCACTGTTGGCCATGGCGCAGGCGCGACGCCTGCAAGGCAGTGAGTCGATAGCATTGAGCGACGCACGGCAACGGGTACTGGCCAATGACTTGATCGCGACCCTGGATCTGCCACCGTGGCCGAACAGTGCCATGGACGGATACGCCTTGAACGTCGACGACTGGAAAGGCCAGCCGCTGACCGTGTCGCAACAGATTTTCGCCGGGCATACACCTGAGGCATTGCTGCCGGGCACCTGCGCTCGAATCTTTACCGGCGCACCGGTACCCGTTGGGGCCAATTGCGTCGAGATGCAAGAGAACGCCGAGCAACTGGAGGACGGACGGATACGTTTCAAGCAGGCGCTTAGCGCGGGCCAGAATATCCGTCCACAAGGCCAGGAAAACCGTGCCGGGCAGGTGTTGCTTGCTGCCGGCAAGCGACTCGGGCCTTTCGCGCTGGCCATCGCGGCCGCGCAAGGCTGTACCCATGTATCGGTGGTACTCCGCCCACGGGTGGCATTGCTGTCCACGGGGGACGAACTGGCTGAGCCGGGTACGACGCTGAAGCCCGGCTGTATCTACAATAGCAATCGCATTTTGCTTAGCCATTGGCTGAGTGCATTGGGTTGTGACGTCATCGATGGCGGTATTCTTCCCGACCAGCCGCAGCACACGCGGCTCAAGCTGGAACAGTTGCAACCTGTCGCCGACTTGATCCTGACCACCGGTGGGGTGTCAGCCGGAGACGCCGACTGCCTTGGCCAGGTGCTGCGCGATAGCGGTAAGCCGTTATTCTGGAAACTCGCGATCAAACCGGGAAAGCCCTTGACCGTGGGCTACTACGGTAACGTGCCTGTCATCGGCTTGCCAGGCAATCCGGCCTCGGCGCTGGTGACGTTCGGCCTGCTGGCACGGGCTTACCTGTTGCGTATCCAGGGTGTTGATGACGTCACGCCCCTGAGCTTCCCGGTTAACGTCGGGTTTGACTGGCCGAAAGCAGGCAGCCGTCGCGAATACCTGCGGGCCAAGCTGGAGGAGGGCCGGGCGATTCTGTATCCGAACCAGAGCTCAGGCGTGCTGCTGGGAGCTTCGTGGGCGGACGGCCTGCTTGAAATCCCCGAGGGCTGCACCTTGCAGCGCGGTGACACGGCGCGGTTCATTCCTTTCTGCGACTTGTTCTGACGCGGCATGCACTGTCCTCAAATACCGCCACCGCCACTGTAGGAGCCAGCTCGCCCCTACCGCGGGGGCGTCATGCAGTCCAGCGGTTTACCGCCAGTTGGTCACTTTCTCTTCCCTCTACCCAGCGTTCTCCGGACGGCGTGTGTTCACGCTTCCAGAAAGGTGCGTGAGTCTTCAGGTAGTCCATCAAAAAATTGCAGGCATCGAAGGCTTCCTGGCGATGTTCGCTGGCAACACCGACGAACACGATGGGTTCACCGACCTTCAATGCCCCCACGCGGTGGACGATGCTCGCCCGTTGCAGGGGCCAGCGTTGATGGGCTCTATCGATGATCTGCTGCAGCGAGCGTTCGGTCATTCCCGGGTAATGTTCAAGGAACAATTCGCTGACCTGATCCCCCTGATTGAGATCGCGCACATAGCCGACAAAGGTGGCTACGGCGCCGACGCCCGGCTCTTCGGCGTGCAGGCTGCGGGTCAGTTCACCCAGATCAAACAGCTCGGTCTGAACCTGAACAGGCATTGATCAACCTCCGGTCACTTGGGGGAAGAAGGCGATTTCATCGAAATCTTCTATCGGCGCGTCGGGTGTGCACAGCTCCTGGTTCAATGCGCACATGAGGCTGGTCTCACCGAGCACTTGCTGCCAGGTTTCACCTCGGGCGCACAGGTGCTGCCTGAGGTCGGCAATGGTGCGCAGCGACCCGTCCAGGGCGATTTTTTCGCCGCCGATGCCCAGCTGTTCCCGATAGCGCGCAAAGTAATTGACCAGGATCATTGCGCGTCACCCGCGACAAAGGTGCCCGACTTGCCACCCTGTTTTTTGAGCAACTGGATCCGGTCGATGATCATCCCGCGGTCCACCGCTTTGCACATGTCATAGATCGTCAAGGCCGCTACGCTGGCGGCGGTCAGGGCTTCGAGCTCGACGCCGGTCTGGCCGTTGAGCCGGCAGGTGCTGATGATCTGCACGCTGTCGGGCTCGACAGCACGCAGTTCAAGGTGAATCGAACTGAGCATCAGCGGGTGGCAGAGCGGGATCAGTTCATGGGTTTTCTTCGCCGCCATGATCCCGGCGATACGGGCCACCGCAAACACGTCGCCTTTGGGGTGCCCGTTAGCCTGGATCAGTTGCAGCGTGGACGGCTGCATGCGCACCCAGGCCTGGGCCTGGGCCTCACGGGTGGTTGCTGCTTTGTCCGTGACGTCGACCATGCTGGCCCGGCCTGCGGCGTCCAGATGGGTCAGTGTGTGGGAGCGTTCGTTCATGGGGGCCTCGGGTCAGTTCAGTACACAATCAATGGGTTGGAGCACGGGCGGCAGTTGTGTCGCGCCGTTGGCGTGCAGCACTTCGCGTTCAATCGTGCGCACGATGGCATTGGTTGGCAGGTCGTTTTCGTCGTAGCCGAAGGGGTCTTCCAGCTCATCGCCAATCGCGTCCAGGCCAAAAAACGTGTAGCTCACGATGGCGGTGAAGACCGGCGTCAGCCAACCCAGGGGTTCGGCCATGGCGAAGGGCAGCAAGATGCAGAACATGTAGCTGGTGCGGTGCAACAAGAGGGTGTACGGGAAGGGCAGCGGCGTACTTTTGATGCGCTCGCAAATCGTCTGCGTACGGGTCAGGTTGCTCAAGTGCCTGGCCATCAGTTGGTAGCGCCATTCACTGAAGCCCCCCGACTCGGCCAGCGCCGAACACTGCTGGGTCACGCGGCCGATAATGCTTTCCGGGAGATTCGGGGTGCTGGCCGACGGCAGCTTGTCGAGCCAGGGCGCTGCCGCGATGGACTCATTTTCATTGCGCAGCCTGGCGTTCAGTGCGTGGGCGAACCCGCACAGGTTGCGCAGGATCTCTTTGCGTTGGCGAGCATCCTTGATCACTTGGGTTTCGCGAATCATGACGCGCACATCCATCACCATGGCGCCGAGGGCTTTGCGCCCTTCGTACCAGCGGTCATAGCAGGCGTTGTTGCGAAAACTCATGAAGATTGAAAGTGACAAGCCCAGCAGCGTGAACGGCGTGGCGTTGACTTTGGAGAAGTACGCGGGATGAAGGGTCTCCACCAGCACAATCACCGAGGCCAGCAGTGTCACCAGCAGGCTACGCAGTGCGATACGCCGGGCCACGGAGCCCTTGAGCGAAGTCAATACACCGATCAGGTTGGGTTTGGCTCTGACGATCATGGGCAATGGCCTTAATGCGAAGGGATAAAACCGGATGGGTTAACCACCGGTCATGTTCATGAAGCGGACAACCTGCACGTCATCATTGAGCTCGAAGTTGTGCCGATACGGCTTGAGTTTCATCGACTCAACGATGGCACTCTCCAGGCGTTTTGGTTCACCCGGATAGCGCCGCAGCACCTCCTTGAGGTCGACCGAATGCTCGTTACCCAGGCACAGCAACAACCGGCCTTCAACCGTCAGGCGCACGCGGTTGCAGGTGCCGCAGAAGTTGTGGCTGTGGGGTGAAATAAAGCCCAGGCGAATATGCGGCGCCTCGGCCAGGCGCCAGTAACGCGAAGGCCCCTGGGTCGATTCTGCCGAGTCGATCAGGGTGTAGCGCTCGGCGATACGCTCGCGCACCTGCGCGCTGGAATAGAACGCCTCGGCACGGCTGTGTTCGCTGATGACCCCCAGGGGCATTTCTTCAATGAAGGAAATATCCAGGCCGCGGTCAATGGCGAACGCCACGAGGTCGTTGATTTCGTGGTCGTTGCGGCCCTTCATCACCACGCAGTTGAGCTTGGTGCGTTGGAAGCCCGCCGCATTCGCCGCATCGATACCGGCGATGACCTTGGCCAGGTCACCGGTGCGCGTCAGTTCACGAAAGCGCTTGGGGTCAAGGCTGTCGAGGCTGATGTTGAGGCGCTTGAGCCCGGCATCGAACAGCGGCGCGGCCAGCTTGCCCAGTTGCGAGCCGTTGGTGGTCATGCACAACTCGCGCAGGCCGGGCAGCGTCGCGATGCGCTTGCACAGCTCGACCACGCCCGGACGAATCAAGGGTTCACCGCCTGTCAGGCGGATTTTGCGCGTGCCCAGTGCGACAAAACTCTGCGCCAGTTGATACAGCTCTTCCAGCGTCAGGATTTTCTGACGTGGCAGGAATTCCATGTCTTCGGCCATGCAATACACACAGCGGAAATCGCAGCGGTCCGTCACCGACATCCTGAGGTAGTCGACCCGGCGAGAAAAACTATCCATCAAGACTTGATCGGTCATTAAAACCTCGGCAGCGACGCTGAGCGTGTAACTACGGTGTTTGGACGCTCGATGTAGGTAAGCGCGTTATTTAAAGCAAGGCTAGAGTTGTTTTAATGCCGCGTCTAATCACTATTAGCAACCGAGTGATCGACGAAATCTATGGGCTTTTGATTGGGAGTTTTATTCGGCTTTTATTATTTTATCTTTTTGATTATTAAAACAATTTATCGTGATAGAGCATGTCGATGAAGTGGTCATTATTTGTGATTAGACAGGCTGTTTATGCACGGCATAGGCTAAATGCGTAACTCGATGTTGGACCCTTAAAACCGGTCGACGTGAACCCGGTTTAGTGGGCTTTAAACCGATTTGCTTTTTGCAGTGCCTGAAAAATAATCATCAATAAGGGCTTTAGTTAGGCCCGCGCCTACGTGTGAAGTCTTGGAGAATTACCATGAGCGAAGTTGAACGTTATAAACCGTACAAGGGGGCGGCCGCAGGTTGGGGCGCGCTGATTGCGGTGACGCAAAGCTGGCTGGGCAGTGAAAACGCGTTCAAGAACATCCGCGCGATGCTCAAGACCAACCAGAATGGCGGTTTTGACTGCCCGGGTTGTGCATGGGGCGAATCGCCGGAAGGCGGCATGGTCAAGTTCTGCGAGAACGGCGCCAAGGCGGTGAACTGGGAAGCCACCGGGCGCCTGGTCAACCCGGCGTTCTTCAATAAATACACGGTGTCGTCGTTGGCGGCGCAAAGTGACTATTGGCTCGAATACCAGGGGCGTCTGACCCATCCGATGCGTTACGACGCCTCGCTGGATCGTTATGTCGAAACCAGTTGGGACGACGCCTTTGCCCTGATCGCCAAGCACCTGAAGGAACTGGAGTCGCCGGACCAGGCGGAGTTCTATACCTCGGGCCGGGCCAGTAACGAAGCGGCGTATCTGTACCAGCTGTTCGTGCGCGCCTACGGCACCAACAACTTCCCCGACTGTTCGAACATGTGCCACGAAGCGAGCGGCCTGGGCATGGACGACAGTGTCGGCGTGGGCAAAGGCACGGTGACGTTTGATGACCTGGGGGAAGCCGACGCGATTTTCGTTATCGGCCAGAACCCCGGTACCAACCACCCACGCATGCTTGAGCCACTGCGCGAGGCGGTGAAGCGCGGCGCCCAGGTGATCTGTTTCAACCCACTCAAAGAGCGTGGGCTGGAACGTTTCCAACACCCGCAGCATCCGCTGGAGATGCTCACCAACGGTTCCGAACCCACCTCGTCGGCGTACTTTCGTCCGGCGCTGGGCGGCGACATGGCGGCCTTTCGAGGCATCGCCAAGTTCCTGCTGGAATGGGAGCGTGATGCATTGGAAAACAATGGCGAGGCGGTGTTCGACCGCGCATTCATTGCCGAACACACCTCGGGCCTCGAACAGTACCTGGCGCAGGTGGACGCCACCTCGTGGGAGCATATCGTCGAGCAATCGGGCCTCAACCTGGCCGACATCGAGCTGGCGGCGCGCATGTACCGCCGCGCCAACCGGGTGATCATGTGCTGGGCGATGGGCGTGACCCAGCACGTGCACTCGGTGGTAACCGTGCAGGAAATCATCAACGTGCAACTGTTGCGCGGCAATATCGGCCGGCCAGGCGCAGGGCTGTCGCCGGTGCGCGGGCACAGTAACGTGCAGGGCGACCGCACCATGGGCATCAACGAGCTGGCGCCACCGGAGCTGATCGATGCGCTGGAAGCGCGCTTTGACTTCAAGGTACCGCGCCGCCATGGTCACAACACCGTGATGGCGATTGCCGCCATGGAACAGGGGCTCGCCAAAGTCTTCATCGGCCTGGGTGGCAACTTTGCCCAAGCGACGCCGGACACTCCGCGCACCCATGCGGCATTGCGCAAGTGCGACCTGACCGTGCACATCGCCACCAAGCTCAACCGCAGCCACCTGGTGACCGGCCGCGAAGCCTTGATCCTGCCGTGCCTAGGCCGTACCGATATCGACATTCAGGCCGAAGGCCCGCAAGGCGTGACCGTGGAAGACACCTTCAGCATGGTGCACATCTCCCACGGCCAACTGAAACCCAAGTCGCCCTTGATGCGCTCTGAACCGGCCATCATCGCCGGGATCGCCAATGCGACCCTGGGCAAGCACCCCATTGACTGGCTGTGGACGGTGGCCGACTACGGCCGCATCCGTGATTTGATCGCCGACACCATTCCCGGCTTCGAGGACTTCAACACAAAACTGCTGCACCCGGGCGGCTTCCACCTGCGCAACAACGCCGCGCACCGCATCTGGCAAACCGACAGCGGTAAAGCGCAGTTTGCCCCGAGTGAGCTGCCCGCCCACCTGGTCAGCGAAGGCGTGCGCAACCTCGACGTCAAGCCGGACCTGATCCTGCAGACCATGCGTTCCCACGACCAGTACAACACCACGTTGTACGGGCTCGATGACCGCTATCGCGGCGTTTATGGCATGCGCGACGTGGTGTTCGTCAATGAGCAGGACATTCGCAAGCTGGGTTACGAGCCTGGGCAAAAGGTCGACATGGTGTCGTTGTGGGGCGATGGGCGCGAGCGTCGGGTCAGTGGCTTTACGTTGATCGCCTACGACATTCCGCCTGGCCAGGCTGCCGCCTATTACCCGGAAACCAACCCCCTGGTGCCCCTGGAAAGCTATGGCGATCGCACCTTCACTCCCACGTCGAAGTTCATCGCTATTCGCCTTGAACCTGCGCCGGCCAGCAACCTGATTCAGTCACTCGGCGCTTGAGCCGGGCGGGGCGGCCGGCAGGTCGCCCTGGGTTTTGCTGATCACTGGACACTATGAGGGTACCGTCATGCTAAATCTCGAGGCGCTCGACCTGGCGCGAATTCAGTTCGCGTTCACGGTCTCGTTTCACATCATCTTTCCCGCCATCACCATCGGCCTTGCCAGTTTCCTGGCTGTGCTGGAAGGCCTGTGGCTGAAAACCGACAATCCGGTCTACAAGGATCTGTATCACTTCTGGTCGAAAATCTTCGCCGTCAACTTCGGCATGGGCGTGGTTTCGGGCCTGGTCATGGCGTATGAATTCGGCACTAACTGGAGCCGGTTCTCGGACTTCGCCGGAAGTATCACCGGGCCCTTGCTCACCTATGAAGTGCTGACTGCATTCTTCCTGGAAGCGGGCTTTTTGGGGGTGATGCTGTTTGGCTGGAACCGAGTTGGGCGTGGGTTGCACTTCTTTGCCACGGTAATGGTCGCCATCGGGACGTTGATCTCGACGTTCTGGATCCTGGCCTCCAACAGCTGGATGCAAACTCCCCAGGGCTTTTCCATCGTCGATGGCCGGGTGATGCCGCTGGACTGGTTCGCCATCGTCTTCAACCCCTCGTTCCCGTTCCGCCTGACGCACATGGCAATCGCTGCCTTTGTTGCTACGGCGTTCTTCGTCGGCTCATCGGCGGCCTGGCACTTGCTGCGTAAAAACGATACCCCGGCAGTGCGCAAGATGCTCTCGATGGCGTTGTGGATGGCGCTGATCGTGGCGCCGATCCAGGCGGTTGTTGGTGATGCCCATGGCCTCAACACTCTGGAGCACCAACCGGCAAAAATCGCCGCGATTGAAGGGCATTGGGAAAACGTCGGTGACGGCGCGACGCCGCTGGTGTTGTTCGGTATCCCTGACATGGAGGCCGAAAAGACCCGCTACGCGATCGAAGTCCCGTACCTGGGCAGCCTGATCCTGACCCACAGCCTGGACAAACAGATCCCGGCGCTCAAGAGCTTCCCTAAAGAGGACCGACCGAACTCGACCATCATTTTCTTCAGTTTCCGGATCATGGCCGGGCTGGGGATGTTGATGATCCTCACCGGGATACTGGGCTTGGCATTGCGCCGTAATGGCGCGCTGTATCGCAATCGCCTGTTCCTGCGCCTGGTGTTGTTCATGGGGCCGACCGGCCTGATCGCGATGCTCGCCGGCTGGATCACCACCGAAGTCGGGCGCCAGCCATGGGTGGTCTACGGGCTGATGCGCACCGCCGACGCGGCGTCCAACCATACCGTCACGCAGCTGAGCATCTCCCTGGCGTTGTTCGTGGTGATCTACTTCTCTGTATTCGCCGTGGGGATCGGCTACATGATGAAGCTGGTACGCAAGGGCCCGCAGCCCCATCACGACCATCCGCCCCAAGGCGGCCCCGGCCAGGACCGTACGCCACGCCGTCCCTTGTCCGCCGTTACCGAGACGCTCGCGTCCGGCGACCACACCAACTGATCGAGGGGATTGCACATGGGCATTCAAGGTATAGACCTGTCGTTGATATGGGGCGTGATCATTGCCTTCGGGGTGATGATGTACGTAATCATGGACGGCTTCGACCTGGGGTTGGGCATCCTGTTTCCGTTGATCCCGGACGAGCAGGAGCGCGACGTGATGATGAACACCGTGGCGCCGGTATGGGACGGCAACGAAACGTGGCTGATCCTGGGCGGCGCGGCGTTGTATGGCGCGTTTCCGCTGGCGTACTCAGTGATCCTGGAAGCGTTCTACCTGCCGCTGATCTTCATGCTGGCCGGGCTGATCTTTCGCGGCGTGGCGTTTGAATTCCGCTTCAAGGCCAGCCCGCAGAAGCGGCACATCTGGGACATGGCGTTTATCGGCGGCTCGTTCCTGGCGACCTTTTGTCAGGGTGTGGTGATCGGCACCTACATCGCCGGCATACCGGTGGTAAATCGCCAGTTTGCCGGCGGCACCCTGGACTGGTTGTCTCCGTTCCCGCTGTTCTGCGGCGTAGGGTTGGTGGTGGCGTACGCCCTGCTGGGCAGCACCTGGTTGCTGGTCAAGACCGAAGGCATGCTGGAGTCGCGGATGCGCCTGTTCAGCCATTACCTGGCCTTCGCCCTGATGGCCGTGGTGGCCGTGCTGTGCGTGTGGACCCCCTGGCTGCACCCGGAAATCGCCACGCGCTGGTTCACCCACGCACACATCGTGGTGTTCGGCGGCCTGTTGCTGCTCGGCGTACTGGCCCTGGTCGGGCTGTTGAAGACCTTGCGTCAACACCATTCCCACTGGCCGTTCGTGTTCACCCTTATGCTGGTCTTCCTCGGCTATATCGGCCTGGCGTTCAGCATCTGGCCGAACATCGTACCGCCATCCATCAGCCTGTGGGACGCCGCATCGCCACCTTCCAGCCAGCTGTTCATCCTGATCGGCACCCTGTTTATCCTGCCGATCATCCTGATGTACACCTGCTGGAGCTACTACGTTTTCCGCGGAAAAGTGAGGATTGGAGATGGTTACCACTAACGCTGAAAAACCGATGCCGTTTTACAAGCAGGTGGCGCAGTTAAGCCTGCTGTTTTGCACGGCGCTGATCATGCTGGCCGCCGCGACGGCCCTGACAATGGAGTTGGCCCATGGAACGCTCTGAAGTGTCACACGCTCAAAATCAGGCAGGCCCTTGGTACAAGCGGGTGTTTTGGCTGATCGCTATTTGGCTCGCCAGTGTGGCTGCACTCGGCATCGTGGCCAGTGGTATTCGCGGGATCATGCACCTGGCCGGCATGAGTAGTCATTGACGGGGTATTTTACCTAACGAACGTCCGGCGCTGAACGTGGCGCCGGATCAAGGAGAGACGTATGTCAGAACGTATTGATAGAGACCATCCTGTTGAATATGTGACAAAAAGTGGTGTCACCGTGATGATTGGCTTCAGCTGGGGCCAGGCACTGGATATTCCTGTGGGTGCCCGGTTGACCTTGCCAGGCGAGGATGCCCGACCGGCCTTTGTGGAGGGAGACCATTGGGAGAGTTATGAGCAGGCGGTTGAAGGGGCGCAAGAAGCGGCAGAGCGGTGGGTGAGATCTCCGCTTCGATGAAAGGGCTTATGGGGCTGGCGTGGTGGTGGGGTGAACTGCGCCTGGCCTTGTAAGCGTCACTGGATTTCAGGCACAAAAAAAAAGACGTCTTTGGACGTCTTTTTTTTATGGATGCTTACTATTTTTGCGTTTGCGTACCCGCCGTGAATACCAAGGTCTCCAGCAACCCCTCACCCTCAGGGCTTTCCCGGCCAAACAAGGAGAGGATGTTTCAAGTGGTTCAGCGGTTCAGGAACCCAAGCAGGTCTTCATTGAGCTGTTGAGCGTGGGTCACGGCAAACCCGTGCGGCGCATCTTTGTACACCTTCAGTTGTGCGCCC
>Ga0302347_1003539_pt1 | contig 13685 bp, 10 predicted proteins | sample PhyWR1_FD_202178 | JGI IMG/M metagenome (GOLD analysis project Ga0302347, IMG submission 202178) | Leaf surface microbial communities from wheat plants in UC Gill Tract Community Farm, Albany, California, United States - DLSL W.R1 (v2)... | ecosystem: Host-associated > Plants > Phyllosphere >...
CAGCCCGAACGCGTTAATACGGTCTGGCAACAGCTGCGTGGAATCAAAAACGTCGGTGAAATGACGCTGATGGCGCACTTCGCTGACGCTGAAAAGCCTGACGGTATTACAGATGCCATGGCGCGGATTGAGCAGGCGGCAGAAGGACTGGACTGCGCGCGCTCACTGTCGAACTCCGCGGCGACGCTCTGGCATCCGGAAGCGCATTATCAATGGGTGCGGCCGGGAATTGTGCTGTATGGCGCGTCGCCGTCCGGTCAGTGGCAGGACATCGCTAACAGCGGACTCAAACCAGTCATGACCTTGCGCAGCGAAATCATTGGCATCCAGACGCTGAAAGCGGGGGATACCGTGGGCTACGGCAGCCGCTACCGCTCAACGGGCGAGCAGCGCATTGGGATTGTGGCTGGGGGGTATGCTGACGGCTATCCACGCCTTGCGCCGACCGGTACGCCCGTGTGGATTGACGGCGTACGCACTGGCACCGTGGGCACGATTTCGATGGACATGATGGCGGTAGATTTGACGCCGTGCCCGCAGGCAGGTATTGGTTCACCGGTCGAACTGTGGGGCAACGAGGTGAAAGTCGATGACGTTGCCTCGGCGGCGGGCACGGTCGGATATGAACTGTTAACGGCTCTGGCACCCCGCGTCCCTGTTGTAACGGTGTAACCACTCAAAATTAAGGCAACCCTGGGGTTGCCTTTTTAGTCTGTTCTGATGGGAACGAGCCGTGGTGACGTTACTCAGGCTCATCTTCCAGAGGACGTACACCCACTTTGCGCACCGCATTGTCTTCTTTCTCTGCGACAGTCCAGATCATCCCGGCAAACTCAACCTGATCGCCCACGACGGGCGCGGCCCCCAGCAGTTGCTGCACGATCTCACCCAGCGTCTGCTGCTTATCACGATACTCCAGACCGTCTTCCAGCCCATAAATCAAGGCCACGTCGGCAAATTTCGCGCTGGCTTCCAGGATAAAATCACCGAAGAAACGCTGATCCAGCGCCACCGGCGGCGACTGGCTGAACAGCTTGCCAAGCGCCGGAAGGTCGGTTTCCCGGCCAATTACGCAGAGAATATCACCCTCACGCAGACGGGTGCTGCCGGTCGGGTGCAGAAGGGCATTATCACGAAACAGCGCGGCGATGCGCGTTTCGGTGGGCATATGCAGATCGCGAAGCGACGCGCCCACGCACCATTTATCAGCACTCAGCTGGTAAACAAACTGCTCCCACGGATTTTCCGGATGAATATCCAGCCCGACGCGTGAAACCGGCAAACCGACAGGCGGAACCACCACTTTCGCTTTTTTCGCCGCCCATCCCAGAGAAGTCCCCTGGAACAGCAGCGACACCAGGACCACGAAGAATGCGACGTTGAAAAACAGCCGCGAGTTATCCAGACCGGCCATCATCGGGAATACGGCAAGGATGATCGGCACGGCGCCGCGCAAACCCACCCAACTGATGAAGATGCGTTCGCGCAGATTAAACCCGCGGAACGGCAACAGTCCGGCAAAGACCGACAGCGGACGGGCAAAGAAAATCATCCACGCCGAAAGCAGCAGCGCCGGAATGGCAATTGGCAGCAGATCGGACGGCGTCACCAGCAGGCCCAGTACGAGGAACATACCGATTTGCGCCAGCCAGGCCAGACCGTCAAAGTTTTGCAGAATGGCGTGGCGGTTGCGAATCGGGCGGTTACCCAGCAGGAAGCCGCAGAGATAGACAGCCAGAATACCGCTGCCGTCCATGGCGGTCGTCAGGGCGAAAATGAGAATCCCGCCGCTCAGCGCGAGCAGAGGATACAGGCCAGCAGGCAGGGAAATACGGTTGATCATCTGCTGTAGCAGATAGCCACCCGCTAAACCGATAATTATACCCAGCCCAAACTGCTGCAGAATATGCCAGGCGAACATCCAGCTCAGGCCGGTTTCATGCTGCTGAATCATCTCAATCAGCGTGATGGTGAGAAACACCGCCATCGGATCGTTGCTGCCCGATTCAATCTCCAGGGTCGAGCCAACACGTTCGTTCAGCCCTTTACCGCCCAGCAGGGAAAACACCGCCGCCGCGTCGGTAGAGCCAACGATCGCGCCAATCAGCAGCCCTTGCATAATATCAAGATGGAATAGCCAGGCGGCCATCATGCCGGTCAGACCGGAGGTGATCAGCACGCCAACCGTCGCCAGCGAGAGCGCAGGGCCGAGTGCCACGCGAAAGGAGCTGGCCTGCGTGCGCATCCCGCCATCCAGCAATATCACTGCCAGCGCGAAGTTACTCACCATATAGGCGAAGGGATAGTTATCGAAGGGAATACCGCCAATACCATCGATACCGGCAAGCATGCCGATGGCGAGGAAGATAACAAGTATAGGTATGCCGAGACGCGACGAAAATGAACTTAATAAAATACTGCAGGTTACGAGGACTGAACCCAAAATGAAAAGACTGATTATCGCTGCGGCATCCAATGTTGTCTTACTCCCACCTCAATGTAGTGACTGATACATAAACCCTAACATAATAACGAACGAAACCACGTTTTATTGCCGCGGTAAAAAGGCTTTTTTATGCCTTTATAACGGGATGGCCGCTGATTGTTAATTCGCTGACAGCCCCGTCGTGCTTAAGGACAGCCTGTGCGCCGAGCGGCAAGGTCACCGTCTGCTGTTCGTGACCAAAAGCCAGCCCGCCGATCACCGGAATATTCACTCTCGAGCGCAGGTAATCCATCATACTTTCCAGCGTATACCCGGCATCGTAATCATTCGGTGTCGCACCGCTAAAACTGCCGAGGACGATGGCGCGCTGACGAGAGAGGATCCCCGCGTGCATGAGCTGCAGCAGCATGCGCTCGACGCGGAACGGGTGCTCGTTGATATCCTCCAGCACCAGAATGCCGTTATCAATATTAGGCAACCAGGGCGTGCCAATCAGCGAGACCAGCATGGCCAAATTTCCACCCCACAGCTGTCCCTCACACTCACACTGCGGGCCATTGCCTTGCCATGCAATCTGCAGAACGGGATTTTGCAGCGCGCGCCAGAAATGCGCCTGCGTAAAGGCGTCCAGCTCCGGTGCACCAAAGTTCGCTGCCAGCATCGGGCCGCTAAAGGTGATGACGTTATGCCGCGCCAGCAAGCCTAACTGGATGACGGTGAAATCGCTGTGTCCACAAATCAGCAGGGGATCGTGCTGTTGGCGAGTCGCCAGTCCGTCCCAGTCGATGGTTTCCAGTAATCGGCTGGCACCATACCCGCCACGCACCGCCAGCACGATGTTGTTCGCCCCTTCAAGCTTCACCAGGTCGTTGATATCCGCCAGCCTTTGCGCCTCAGTTCCGGCAAAACGCTGCTGGCGACGGGGGATAATTGTCTGATTTGTTACCGAATGGCCAGATTCCAGTAAGCGCTGAATACCGCGCTGTGCGGCGTCCTGGTTAATGCAATAACCGGAAGGGGCGATGAGATGAAACCGGGACATGGCAATTCCTTGCTGAATGAGAACCTAATTATCTATATCATGCCGCCTATAGGCCGCCTGCTTCAAGGGGGATAACGTAATCGCGATGACCGGATATAAGGACAGATGACGTGAAATTGAGATGGTTTGCTATTTTGATCGTATTGCTGGCGGGGTGTAGTACTAAAAAAGATTATCAAAATCCGCCATGGAATCCGGAAGTGCCCGTGAAACGTGCGATGCAATGGATGCCTGTCACTGAAAAAGCCGGGAAGGCCTGGGGCGTGAGCCCGCGGCTGATCACGGCGATTATCGCGGTGGAGTCTGGAGGCAATCCTGAACTTATAAGCAAATCGAATGCGGTCGGTTTAATGCAGCTTAAAGCCTCTACGGCAGGACGCGAAGTGTACCGCTACATGGGCTGGAAAGGTCAGCCGTCGACCAGTGAGCTGAAAAATCCGGAACGGAATATCTCAATGGGTACGGCGTATTTGAGCATTCTGGAACATGGGGTTCTGAAGGGCATCGACGATCCGGAAGTGATGCAGTACGCGCTGGTGGTTTCTTACGTCAACGGCGCGGGCGCACTGCTGCGAACCTTCTCATCTGATCGCAAAGAAGCGATTGAAGAGATCAACGGCATGGATAAAAACGAATTTGTTGACCATGTTGCGAAGAATCATCCGGCACCACAGGCCCCACGCTATATCTGGAAAGTTCAGAAAGCTATGGACGCCATGTAATGCCGTTGCCGGGTAGCACGTTGCTGTCCGGCACGTATCAGATCACTTTATTCGCGCGTTCCCGCGCTTCTCGCTCCAGTGAGAAAATAATACGCTGGAGTTCGCGCTCGGCGCCCGGGCCGACATTCAGAAACCGGAAGCTCAGACGTGGCGTAGTAATGGTTTCGTTTTTGCTGTCCACGACTTTGCGTTCGCTAATGGCAATTAACTGCGCGTCAAAGTAAAACCGTCCCCAGCCGCCCATATCCAGCTCAATCTGCGAAAAACGCATCCCTTCGACCAAACCTTCCGGCCTTGCCGTATCCATTAATGCGCCCATGCCGCCTAACGAAAGGTCAAACAGGCGAAAGCGGATCTCTTTTTTATCCGGCATTTTGGCTTTACAAAAATAGGACGGATGCAGCGGGGCATTGATACGAAAATACTCGCGGCGCTGAACAAACCACACGCTGTTGGGTAATGGCGCAAAAAAAGCAGGCAGACCCTGATAGTCGCCCTGAATCAGTTGCGGCAGGACAAATTCGACTTTTGCGCCTTTCGTTTCCGCCATCACGGAGAGATTTTGCGCGCGCACCGCAGCCCGGTTTTCATATTCCTGACTACCGAGGTCGATGACCAGTCGCTCAGGGGTGGCTTCAAGGATCTTGCTGATAAACTGATTTGTAGACCAACTGATACGCAAAGGGACTTCGCCCTTGTGCAGGTCGCGTAATACCCCTAATACAGCCAGCGGATTTTGCTTCAGGAACTGCTCACTGTAATTACTCACGCCGAATGGCTCCTCGGTTGTCTGACAGACTGTCGATGAAGTATCGGCAGTAAACGAAAGAACTTAATACAAACCGGTGAATTTTTTTTAAAAATGAGACGTAATTAAGTCGGTGACAAAGAATGGTTTTCGCGCGCTGTCCTATACTTAAGTCACTTGCGCGGAAGGTTTCAGCGCATGCATTTAATCTGCAAGAGGGCATCGTATGGGTATCATCGCGTGGATTGTGTTTGGTCTGATTGCCGGTATTATCGCAAAATTCATCATGCCTGGACGTGATGGCGGCGGCTTTATCCTGACCTGTGTACTGGGTGTGATCGGTGCGGTAGTGGGAGGCTGGCTGGCGACGGTGTTTGGCGTCGGCGGCAGCGTGAGTGGCTTCAACTTGCACAGTTTCCTGGTGGCTGTCGTGGGTGCCATTGTCGTGCTGGCAATATTCCGGCTACTCAGGCGTGCGTAAACAAACATCAACGGCTCTCATGTGAGGGCCGTTTTTTTTGGTCTTGATATTGCTTTGTAAATCGAAATGAGAATAATTGTCGTTTCTAGCCATTTCTAATAATAAGACGACAATATGAAAACCTCACATTTTGCGATATGTGCGTTGGCAGGCGCGGTCACGCTGGCGTTGCACACGCCCGCGTTTGCTCAGGAAACCACCATCGTGGTCAGCGGGACGGATCAAGACAGCGCGCTGCCCGGATGGACTAACAGCGCCACAAAATCCGCCGTGGCTGAAAGTAAAACCCCGCAGGTGATAAACACGATATCGGCCACGGAGATCGAACAGCGCCACGCGAACTCGGTCAATGAAATTCTGCGCTACGCGCCGGGCGTGTCCACCGAAGTGCGTGGCAATACCTCGTATATGAGCGAATACAAAATTCGCGGCTTCACCGTTGAGCAAGAGTATTACAACGGTCTTCAGCTGCCCTATAACGTCACCGGGAATACCAAAGCGCGGATCGATCCTCTGTTAATCGAGAGCGTGGATATTCTCAAAGGGCCCGCGTCTGTCCTGTACGGCGGCGGTTCCCCCGGCGGGCTGGTGAATATTCAGGGCAAAAAGCCGCAAAAAGAACAGCACACGGAAGTGGGCGTTAATACCGGCACACGCAATCTGAAAGAGGGCTATCTGGATTCCACTGGGCAAATCGCCGACAGCGACTGGAATTACCGTCTGCTGGGTAAAGCGACCGAAGGTGACGATCAGCCGCATACCACGCGCACGGAAAACTATCTGGTTGCGCCGTCTGTCACCTGGCAGCCTGATAGCAAAACGCGTCTCACCCTTGATGCGCTGGTGCAAAATACCCCGAGTCTTTCGCCATCTAACCCTTTGCCGCTGTCCTATTTGCGGTCGAAATATGCTGGCCGACGCGACTACGCGGGCGATGAGTGGAGCGGCTTCAAACAGCGTCAGTGGATGCTGGGTTACAGCTTTGAACATGAATTTGACAGCGGCTGGGGCTTCAACCAAAAAGCGCGCTATTTTGACGTCGATACCCATCAACGCAGCGTCTATTCAACGGGCGCGGGCAGCGAGGTTTACCAGCTCAACCGTTTTGCGTACACCACAGATGAAGATCTGCACAGCTTTAACATTGATAACCAGGTGACTAAAACCGTGACCCTTGGTGAATGGAAGCATCACCTGCTGGCGGGCTTTGATTATCAAAAACTGAATTCCCATTTCCATTATCGCTACGCATCGGCAACGCCTGGTATTGATATGCGTGACCCGGATTACACGCAAATCAGCGAAAGCGCATTGGGCCTGTATACCGCGCAGAAAAACCGCCTGAGCTATCAGCAAAACGGTTACTACCTGCAGGATCAGGTGGAGTTTGGCGGCCTCAATCTGCTCGGCAGCGTGCGTTACGACGATTACCGTTCGGTTACCACCAACTATCTGCAAAATGGCGACAAGGCGTGGGTATCGCAGGATCGCGTGACCAAACGACTGGGCGCGCTGTACGCCTTTGAAAACGGAATTTCACCGTTTATCAGTTACTCAGAGGGCTTTGCGCCGGTTTCGCCACAGGGCACGTTAATGGCGAAAGACGTCAAACCCACCACCAGCAAACAGATGGAAGGCGGGGTCAAATACCTGCTGGAAGAGTATGCCACTACGCTGACAGCGTCAGTGTTCAATATTCGCCAGAAAAATGTAGTGACCACCGATCCCGGTTTCCTGAACTATCGTCAGACGGGCGAAGTAGAGTCGAAAGGGGCAGAGTTGTCCGTCGTCAGCCGTCCAACCGATAATCTGACCTTGATCGGCAACTACGCGTATACCCACGCCATCAATACCGAAGATGATAAGTATCAGGGCAAACGACCGACGCAGGTGCCGGAGAATGCCTTTACGCTTTGGGGGGATTACACCTTCGACAGCACGCCGGTCAAAGGATTGAATCTCGGCGCCGGTGCGCGTTACACCGGGCCAATGGAGATTGCGCCGACTAACGACCAGGGCAAACTGGGCGGAACAACTCAGTACGATCTGGCGGCGTCTTATCGTATGGGTGAAATTATGCCTTCTCTTGAAGGGCTGACCATTAAGGCCAGTGCGCAGAACATCACCAATAAAGAAACCTTTACCTGTTATGACGCCACAAACTGCTGGATTGGGCGCGACCGTACTTATCAGGTCGGGGCAAGCTACAGTTTCTGATTAAGTTCAGGGTAGGGCTAAAAAGTAAAACGGCAACTGAGGTTGCCGTTTTGTTGCTATCCACTTATAGGATGTAAGCCATAAAATAACGTTCTGGCTACTGCGCCACACTCTTCTGCGTTGACGATTGCGGAGCAACATCCTCGTTCGCCGCTGGCTGTGAGGCAGGTACGCTGTCGCACGGTTTCTCTTTCGGACACACGAGATCCAGCATTTTTAACGTCACGCCATTGGTCCAGCCGAATCCATCCTGCAATGGATACTCGCCTCCGCCGCCGCCCGTTCCGGTGGTAGAAACGTCATATTTCTCGACCAGTTTTTGCTCGCGATCGTAGGTGTGCTGAACGTTGGTCAGGAAGCGCCAGGTGACATCCATCGCCACTTTTTCATGACCGTAGTTTTGCAGCCCTTCAGCGGCAACCCATTGTAAAGGTGCCCAGCCGTTTGGCGCGTCCCACTGCTGGCCGCTATTGACGGTGGTGGTCGAAATTCCCCCCGGTTTAAGCAGACGCGAGGCCGTCGCGCTGGCGACTTTCGCGGCGCGATCCTGTGACGCCGCGTTTACATACAGCGGGAACAGTGCGGCGGCAGTCAGCTGATTACGCACCTTTTTGCTCTTCAGATCGTAATCGGCGTACCAGCCCTCTTTTTCATTCCACAGATGGTTTTCCATGGCTTTTTGACGAGACGTCGCCAGGTTTTCATACTTGCTGGCCGCGGCAGTATCGCCTGATTCCTGGCTCGCTTTTGCCAGCAGTTTTTCCATCTTGAACATCAGGGCGTTCAGGTCGACGGGCACAATACTGGTGGTACGGATCGTCCCGAGCTTTTGCGGATCGTCCATCCAGCGGGAGCTAAAGTCCCAGCCAGACGCCGCCGCAGATCGCAGATCGCGATAGATCTCCGTCGCCGGACGGTTCGGGTTATTTTTAGCGGTGGTCACGTCATCAAGCCAGGATTCAGGGCGGGGCGTATCGCGGTCATCCCAGTAGCGGTTCAGAATCGCGCCATCATCCAGTTTTACCACACGTTTGTTCGCCTGCCCCGGCTGTAAGCTCTCTGCGCCTTCCATCCAGTAAGCGTACTCTTTTTCCATCTGCGGACGATAGGTTTTCAGCGCCTCTTTATCATGCGTCGCCAGCAGCTCAACCATCAGGGAGAAGAACGGCGGTTGGGAGCGGCTCAGATAATAGCTGCGGTTACCGTTGGGGATATGGCCCCAGGCGTCGAGTTCGTAGCCAAAGTTCGCCACCATATCGCTGATTTTGTCCCAGTGGCCGCTCTCGGCCAGGCCCAGCATGGTGAAGTAGCTGTCCCAGTAATAGACCTCACGGAAACGCCCGCCCGGCACGACATAGGGTTTAGGCAACGGAAGCAGTGAATCCCACTTGCTGGCCTTATCGGTGGTGCGCGTCAGCACCGGCCATAAACCGTCAATATGTTCGCGTAAGTTCTGACCGGCGGGAGGAACATATTTTTCCCCTTCGCCCGGCAGGCTGAAGTTCATCTCAACAAAGTGTCGCAGGTCAAAGCTGGACTGTTTATGCTGCATGCGGTAGTCCGCCAGGATCATCAGGGGATCGCTTTTTGGTACCGCGTCGGCAAAGGTTTTTTGATCAGGGAATAATTTTGCGGTCTGCACGTCAACAAACAGGGGACCGAGCAGAATATCCGGCGACTGCTTTTGCGTGGATTGTGCCTCTTCGGCATGGCCGAACGCAGCCACACCGAACAGTGCGCCTCCCAATGCGACGCGCAGCGCCAGCGTTAAAGCCGCAGGACGGCGCAGATCAATTATCGTCATCGATTCTTCTCCTTTTTATTTGCGAGCAGCGTGACCGCTGTCGTCAATCACCTGAAAACCTTAGACGAATATCGCCGGCTTCGCGTGTTGAACATCCCACTTTAGGCAGAACCAGACGATTTACTGTTTAGATCTCCTCTGCAATCGGGGTGGTTTCCCGCAAGGCACCGGGCGCCTGACCGACAATGCGTTTAAACGCCCGGCTGAACGCCGCGAGCGAGCCATAGCCCAGGCGCAGCGCGACGGTTTCAATGGGCTGATGCTCATGACGAATGTACTGAATCGCCAACCGCATCCGCAGCTCGCTTAAGTATTTTGCCGGTGTCGTACCGGTGGCCGACAAAAAGCGCTCGGCAAAAACGGATCGCGACGTGCCGGCTTCTTTCGCCAGCTCCGCCACGCTCCAGTTGACACCAGGCTGCTGGTGCATGGCATAAATCGCGCGGCTGAGGCGCGGATCGCGCAAAACCTGTACCCAACCGGTGGCTTTGCCGCAACCCGCTTCAACCCAGCCACGCACGATGAGTGCGGCGACCACATCAGCCAGACGCGCCAGAATTCCGGCAAACCCCACCTGGCGCGTCATGGATTCGCGTTCCATTGCCGCCAGCAACGGATGGATCTCGGGCCACGTCGACATCAGGCGACTCACCATCATCACTTCTGGCATCGCTTTGATCAGCGGCTGCATCCCGCCTAGCTCAAAGTCCATACACCCGCTGAATATCACTGTCTTATCACTCTGAGGGCACGGCTCGCAGGTGATGGCACAGACAGCGTTGCAAATCGATTCGCTGGGATAGGCGGATACCGGGGTCACTGTGGCGTTTTCATCAGAAAGCAGGGCGTGCGCGTTACCATTCGGGATAAACAGCGCATCGCCACTGTTCAGGGTAAAGTGCGCGCCGCTCTCCATGCGCAGCAGCGCTGAACCCTGACTCACGAAATGAAACTGCGCTTTGCCTGCCATATAGGCAAACGACACGCCAAAGGGCGAGGTGGTTTCGATGCGACGATATTTCACACCAGAAAGCCGCATTCCGCGCAAAAGCTCGCTGATCATATCGGGTGGCTGAACGGTCATGGAGACAACTCCGGACGAATAATCAATAAGTGGAGATTATATGTCATAGATCGTCCGTGGGGAACGCCCTATGATTCGTGACAGTTGTCACATTATTTTAACGGGAGAGCAACCGATGAGTTCATGTATCGCGGCGAGTGAGGCAATCGTGCCCGCAAAACCCGCCTGGCGAGCCGTCTATTCACTGGGACTGGGGGTATTTGGCCTGATTACGGCCGAGTTTTTACCCGCCAGTTTATTAACACCGATGGCGGCAAGTCTGGGGGTGACCGAAGGCATGGCCGGGCAGGCGGTCACGGCAACGGCGCTGGTTGCGCTGGTCACCGGTTTGCTGATAACGCCAGCGACGAAAAATATCGATCGTCGCTGGGTACTGATGTTTTTCTCGGTACTGCAAATTATCTCCAGTCTGCTGGTGGCATTCGCGCCAACGCTAAACGTGTTGCTGTTTGGTCGTTTACTGCTGGGGATTGCCATTGGCGGTTTCTGGGCGATGTCGACGGCGACGGCGATGCGACTGGTGCCTGCGGATAAAGTGCCAAAAGCGCTGGCGGTGATCTTCTCCAGCGTGTCAGTCGCCACCGTGGTTGCCGCGCCGCTCGGGAGCTATCTCGGTAGCCTGATTGGCTGGCGCAACGTCTTTATCCTCTGCATTGTGCCGAGCATCGTGGCGCTGCTCTGGCAGCTCTGGGTGCTGCCGTCAATGAAGCCGGAGAGTAGCGGCAGCCTGGCGACGCTTCTGCGCGTGCTGCGCCGTCCGGGGATGATTGGCGGTTTACTGGCGACGGTGCTGATTTTCAGCGGACATTTTGCCTTCTTCACCTATCTGCGTCCGTTCCTCGAAACCGTTGGACAGGCCAGCGTAGAGACCATCTCCCTGATCCTGCTTGGCTTCGGGCTGGCGAATTTTGTCGGCACGTCCATTGCCGGGATGTTGCTTGCGCGGAATTTGCGCCTGACGCTGGCGCTGGTTCCTTTCGTGATGGGCATCCTGGCATTGATGTTGGTGGCGTTTGGCCATCTGGCGATGCTGGACGGTCTGCTGGTGGCGCTGTGGGGATTTGCGTTTGGGCTGGTGCCCGTTGGCTGGTCGACCTGGCTTGCCACGACCGTGCCGGACGAAGCCGAAAGCGCGGGCGGGTTGCTGGTCGCCTCCATTCAGTTTGCGATTGGTGCTGGCGCGGCAGGCGGTGGTGCGATATTTGACCTCAACGGGGCCAGCGGCGTATTTGCCGGCAGCGGCCTGCTGCTGGTCTCCGCCATGGTGATTGTGCTGGCAGGCGTTCGGGTCAAACCGGTGACGGCGGAATGAGAAAACGCCCCGTAAAGGGGCGTTTAGTTCACACGGCGGGCTGTACTTTTTGGGCGTGAACCGCGTGCTGCCTCGCAATGGCGACGATAATCAGCGCGCCCAGTTCCAGGAATACGACGATCCCGCCGTTAACGTTTCCTGTCACGTCTTTCCTTGCGACATTTTGGCAAAGATTAGCCATTTAAATTCTTTGTCATTTCCGGCGTTATCTCAGATCTTCATGAATTAAACAAAGACTGCGGAAATGGCGCTGGGACAGATGGGTAAAGGATCGTCTTACTATTTACATGAAGAGCAGCGCGCATTGATACGGCGTCTCTCGCAAGGCTGGCTGTGGCGCAGTGAATTCCCGACCTGGATGGTGATTACGGGGGTTTACGGCGGTTGGTTTTCAACGCTGATTTTCTGGCAAACCCTCGGCCTCATCCCCTCCACGCTGTTGCTTATCGGGTTTACCGCCTGGTATCTGTCGCTGCAGCATGAATTGATCCACGGTCATCCTACCCGCGTGGTGTGGTTTAACCAGCTGCTGGGCACATTGCCGCTCGCCGTCTGGTATCCGTACGGGCTGTATCGTGATTCGCATCTGGCACATCATCGCCACGATCGCCTGACGGTGCCGACGGACGATCCCGAGTCGTACTATTTCACCGACGCAAGCTGGGCGCAGTTTTCACCCTGGCAGCGTAAAATCATTCATCTGCGCAATACGTTCCCTGGAAGACTGCTGTTAGCGCCTCTGCTGGATATTGGTCAGACGCTGGCGAGTGCAGGGCGGGCATTTCGGGATTTACACTACCAAGCCATGGCGATGTGGCTGGTGCACGCCGCACTGCTGGCGGGACTGTTTGTCTGGATGGAAGGGCGCGGATTTTCTGCGCTGTATTTTGTGCTGGTCGTAAGTTATCCGGCGCTGGCGCTGACCAAAATTCGCTCTTTTTACGAGCATCGAGCCGCAGACGATCCGCTGGCGCGCTCGGTGATCAACGAGGCGTCGCTCCCCTGGCGCGTGCTGTTTCTGAATCTCAACTATCATTCTGTGCATCACGATCTCCCGGGCGTGCCCTGGTACGGCCTGAGAGACATCTATTTGCGTGATAAAGCGGACTATCAGCGGCGTAACCACGCATTTGTTGTTGGCGGCTATGGCGAGTGGTTACGACATTTTTGGGCAAAAACTGTGGATGTGACGGTCCATCCTGGAGTGAAGACAAGCGAGACACATGAGTAATCTCTTTGCGTTGCCAATGTATGCCGTGAAACGCGCCGACAATGAGGCGTTAACGTTTGCCGTGCGGACGTTGCTCGCTGAACACGGTGTGGATGTGAGTCATCTTAATTGGAACGTGTCGGAGGACAATTTGCTGTCGCACTGGCGTCACCCGGATTTGTTGCTCAGCCAGACCTGCGGTTTCCCGCTGATGACGCAGCTACCGGACGTGCAGACGGTAGGGTGCTTTCATTACACCGCACCCGGCTGCGACGGGATTCATTACCGCAGTTTTTTAGTGGCGCGCGCGACGGATGCGCAACAGACGCTGGCGGATTTCAAGGGGAAACGCGTGGCGTGCAACGCGCGCGATTCGCAATCGGGCTATAACGTATTGCTGAAAATGGTCGCGTCGCTTCACCCCGATGCGCCGTTTTTCGAACGTGTCGTTATCAGCGGTAGCCATCGAAAATCATTGATCGAGATTACGCGCGGTGCGGCGGATATTGCGGCTATCGATTGCATCACCTGGGCACTTTTACAGCGCCACGAACCGACTCTGATCGACGGATTGACAGTGATTGGCGAAAGCCCGCCAGCGCCGGGATTGCCGCTGATT
>Ga0302347_1003542_pt1 | contig 13667 bp, 11 predicted proteins | sample PhyWR1_FD_202178 | JGI IMG/M metagenome (GOLD analysis project Ga0302347, IMG submission 202178) | Leaf surface microbial communities from wheat plants in UC Gill Tract Community Farm, Albany, California, United States - DLSL W.R1 (v2)... | ecosystem: Host-associated > Plants > Phyllosphere >...
CTGCCAATATTGCCTTTAGCCAAACTTCTTTAGGAAATCAGGGAACTACAACTCCGATATTAATTACAACTTCTCCGGCAGAATATGGAAATGAAGGAATTAAACCAGAGATGAAAACAGAATACGAATTTGGTTTTGAAACTAAATTTTTCGACAGAAGAATTGGTTTAGACTTTTCTTACTACAACGCTACAATTAAAGATCAGATTCTTAATTTGACTTTGGCGCCAACAACCGGAGCAACTTCTATTTTGGCTAACGTTGGAGAGTTGAGCAACCAGGGATTTGAAGTAGCTTTTACAGCTTCTCCTTTTAGAACACAAGATTTTTCATGGGATCTTACGCTAAACTGGGCAAAAAACGTCAACAAAATTGTAAAACTGGCTAATGGTGCTACTGAATTATTGCATGCTGATTATGACGGTTCTGCTGCACAGTTAAAATCTGTTGTTGGTGACCCAATGGGAGGTATTTATGCCCACCCTGTAAAAACAGATGTTAATGGTAACAAAATGGTTGACTCTGACGGATATTACATGATCGACGGAGATAAATGGGAAAAATACGGAACTGCTACTCCAAAAGGTGTGGGAGGTTTATTAAACTCGTTTACATATAAAAGCCTAACATTAGATGTAAATGTAGATTATTCTTATGGAGGTTATTTAATGCCAACCGGAGTAAACTGGATGACTTCAAGAGGTTTGACAGAAGAAAGTTTGAAATATAGTACGAACGAACGTGGAGGTTTAACGTATTACATGGATGGAGGAAAAGGAGTTCAGGTTCCAAATTCTTCAACTTCAGGACCAGGCGGACAAACATTATACCGCGATGGTATGTTAATGGAAGGTGTAACAGCAGATGGTGCTGCTAATACAAATGTGATTTCTCAGGCAGGTTATTATAATATGACTTACAACTGGGGAGGTCCTCAATACAGTAGTTCACGTTATGAGTTATACGTTCAGAAAAACAACTATGTTAAACTAAGAGAAGTATCATTGGCTTATAATTTACCGTCTTCATTGGCAGATAGAATTGGAGCTTCAAAATTAACTTTTTCTGTTTTTGGACGTAATTTACTGTATTTCTACAGAACAATTAAAGACATGGATGCCGAAGGAACTACATCAGGATCAAGATGGTCTCAAAACGTAAACAATGCAGGTTTAACTCCATCTACAAGAAGTTTTGGAGCTATGATAAGAGCATCTTTCTAATTGGATAATTATAATTAAAATAACAACGACATGAAAAAAATATTCTATATATCATTAGCAGCAGCGGCAGTTTTTTTGGGCTCTTGTTCGCAGGATAAATTCGAAGATGCATACAGAGATCCGTCTAAAGTAACGACGACTACTGTACCAAAACAGTTTGCCGGATTCATGAAGATTAACTTTGAAGACGTAATTCCGTCTTACTGGAACTATTATACCGTTATCAGATCAACATCGTTATCTTATACTCAGGGGCACGGTTTTACAAACATTACAGGACGTTACATTCCGGGTGCAGCCGTAAACGACAGATGGAACAGATATTACAAATTTATCACCCAGTACAGAGAGTTAGAAAAAGTAATGGCAACTTTGTCTACAGCAGAGCAGACAGAAAATAGAATTTACACCATTACTTCGACAATTTATCTATACGAGCATACGGCAAAAATGATTGATAATTTTGGAGATATTCCTTTTTCTGAAGCAGGAAAAATTAGTACAACAGGAGGTAATTATGCCAGTGCAGCAGCAAAGTATGATAACCAGACAGAGCTTTATATTAAAATTCTGGATGATTTAAAAGCTTTCTCAACCGAATTGAATTCGATCACTTTGTCAACTAAAGTTGGACTTGAATTTAAAAATCAGGATTTAATCAATAAAGGAGATTTAGTAAGCTGGAAAAACTACTGTAATTCTTTACGTTTAAAAATCCTGAACAGAGTTTCTGCGGTTCCTTCTTTAGCAAGCAGAGCAAATTCTGAAATTGCTGAAATTATTACCGAAGCTAAAATTGTAGACGAAAATGCAGAAAACATTGCATTCAGAGTGTATACGCAAGATACTGATTTAGATACGTCTGGTTTTATAGATGCTTTAGAAGGTGCAAACAATAACGTGGCTCCAAAACCAATGATCGATCACATGAATGCAAACAGCGATCCTCGTCAGGTTTGGTTGTTCGAAAAAGGACAAACAGCAACAGTTTTTACAGGACTTGATCCAATGTTGACTTCAGGAGTTCAGGATCAATTGTTAGTAGATGGTAAAATAGCAGTTTACAACAGATCTGTAATCAGTAGAAACAAATGGTTGCCGGGAACCTTAATAAATGCAGCCGAAGTTAACCTGATTTTAGCAGAGTATTATTCTAGAAATGGTAATGGTACAACAGCAAGAACGTATTTCGAAAAAGCAATCAGACAATCAGTTGAATATTATGTAAGATTAGGCGATAAAGCTGACGTTCTGGACTGGAAACCAACTACAGAACCAACTGCTGCTGAAATTGAGGCATACATTACAAAAATTAATTTTGCAGGTGCTACAACAGCTGCTGCACAATTAGAATTAATTGCTTTTCAAAAGTACATTCATTACAATATCATGCAGGCAGATGAATCCTGGGCAGAACAAAGAAGGTTAAAACTTCCGGTTCTTACCTTCATGGAAGATGAAACAAGTACAATTAGAAAAACGCCTCCAACACGTTGGACCTATCCAAACTCTGAGAGCGTTTATAATCCGGATAATTACAATGCTGTAAAAGCAAATGATAATTTAATTACTAAGATTTTCTGGGACGTAAAGTAATTTCATTTTTTATATTTTTTGTTTAATAACCAGTAAACCCTTGATTAAGAAATTTTCTTAAATCAAGGGTTTCTAATTATTTATAACAGAGTTTAATGCTCTGTAATTATTTGAAATTAAATTTTTTCAGATAAATATTGAGCCACTTCGGCAAGTCTGTTGGCAAATCCCCATTCGTTATCATACCATGCAGCTACAGAAAGCAAGTTTCCTTGTTTAGTTGTAAGTGGTAAATCAATAATAGAAGAATGCGGATCGGCTACAATTCTGGCAGAACTCCATTGTTCTTCCAAAACATCCAGAACACCCTTTAATTGTCCTTCTTTTGCAGCTTTTCTAAAAGCATCATTAACTTCTTCTACAGAACAATCTTTGGTTGTAACCAAATTCAATTCGGCAATACTTCCGGTTTTTGTCGGAACCCTGTATGCTTTTCCGGTAATCTTCAAATCACTCCAGATAAACTGCAACGCTTTTGCCGCTCCGGATGATGACGGAATTATATTTTCCGCTGCAGCCCATGAATCACGTCTGTCTTTCATTGGCTGATCTGTCAATGATTGTGTATTCGTATAAGAGTGAACGGTTGAAAAAAGACCGTATTCGATCCCGAAATTCTCTTTAATTACTTTTACAACCGCCGCCAAAGCATTGGTTGTGCAACTTCCCATACTAATGATTTTATGGTTCGCAGCATCAAATTCATCCAGATTAATTCCTTTTAACAGCACCGCATCACAATCTGCCAGCGATTTACTTGGGGCACTTACCAAAACATATTTAGCTCCTTTGTCAATGTGTTTCTGTGCAAAATCTCTTGTTGTGGCACGTCCAGTACAATCTACAACCAGATCAACTCCAAGTGCTTTCCAATCTGGAATATCTAATTTTGAGTTTTTGTACGGAATTTTTCTTTCTCCAATAATAAAATTTTCATCTGCCGTTTTTACCTCTTCGTGCCATCTTCCGTAGTTGGAATCGACACTAAAAAGCGCTCCGAGCAAATCTATATCTTGAATGTCAGCAATGACTTCAGGAACAAAAAGATTGTTTTTTAAGGCTATGCGAAGGAACTGTCTTCCAATTCGGCCAAATCCGTATAATGCTATTTTTGCCATGATATATTGATTTTAATGATTAACTTATTTGTGGGATTATAAAAGCTGATAGAAACATATTTACTGAATTTTATTTGTAAAATATTGATTGTCAATTTTTTAATTTAAAAATACAGCTTTTTATGTTTCTATCAGTTATTTTTTTGATTAATTAATTTTAACCAAATGCGCTTCGATAGCAGCTCTTTGAGATTCGTATTGAGCAGGAAGTTTTAAGTTTTGACCTAATTCTTCTAAACTTTCATCTACAGTAAATCCGGGATTATCAGTAGCAATTTCAAACAAAACTCCTCCCGGTTCTCTGAAATACAAAGAGTGGAAATAGTTTCTGTCAATCTGTGGTGTAATAGACAATCCGTATGCTTCAACTTTTTCACGGAAGTGCATCAAAATTTCATCATTTTTGACACGGAAAGCCACGTGATGAACAGTTCCGTTAGCATTTAAACCGCGTTTTTCCTCAGCCAATTCTACCAGGTCAACAATTGCAGCATTTTCTACAGCATCAGTAGCATAACGGTAACGGTTTACATCCTGATCAATTAATTTATAACCAAAGATTTCAGTTAAAACAGCAGCCGTAGGTTTGATATCATTTAAAGTCAAAGTAATGTTATGAAAACCTTTTGTAGCCACATCTGCCTTTACTTCATCAGTTTCCCAGGCTTTTCTGTTATCGTCAGTTTTAGATTCGATTAATTCTAATTTCAAACCATCCGGATCTAAGAAAGTAAGGTACTTTTCGCCGAATTTTTCAGCCGGTTTATTATAAATTACATTGTATTGTTCAAAACGTTTTTGCCAGAAATCAAGACTTCCTTTAGGAACAGAATAACCAATTTCTGTAGCCATTCCAGAACCTTTTCTTCCTTGTTGAATTCCTTCTCCCCAAGGGAAAAAAGTTAAGATCGTTCCAGCGCTTCCTACTTCGTCACCAAAGTAAAAATGGTAAGTTCCCGGATCATCAAAATTTACTGTTTTCTTGATAAAACGTAAACCTAATATATTAGAATAAAAGTTAAAGTTGCGTTTAGCGTCACCTGCGATTGCAGTAATATGGTGTAAGCCTAAAATTTTATTTTCCATGGTATTTTTTATATTTAAATTGTTATTGATTTTGTTATACAAATTTACTTCAGTTATCATTCTGCATCGATTAACCTAGATTAAGAAATAAGAAATCCTGTTTTTTCCTGATTGCTAGCATATAACCAAATAACGTTCCAAGTGGTTTAAGTTGTTGTTATATAGTATTTTATGGTTTATTTTTGTTTTTTGACGCTACGATATATCGTAATTTTATGAGTAAGAACTATTTTATTTAGAAAACCAATAGTAATTTAATTAAGGCTATTTCTTAAATTTACCCTATTACCGCATAAAATACCACACAGATTTTTTATTTATGGAAAAGCCGACAGATCAAACTGCCATTTTAATGAACAGATTGCAGGAAAGAGAACGAGAACAAATGCAGATTTTATCCATTTGTACGGCGATTTCTCAGGCTTTAACCAAAGAAGAATTTGATGAGGTAGTAAAAAATATTCTAAAAGAAGCATTTTCGTTCGATGATTTTATTTTGGCTTCCGCCGATGAAAATGAAGCAGAATATCATATTTTCTATTCATTTTTACAGAAAGATGCTGCGTTGAAAAAACGATCTGTTAACGATGGTTTTTTTGATCAATGTATGGATTCTGCCGATACTGTAATTTTTGATCTGAATACTCTAAGCGAAAAAAAAAATAACTTTCCTTCGTTCATTACCAATGCAAATACTAAAGGTTTTAAAAACGGAATAGGAATTTGCCTTCCGTATATTAAAGGAAACAGAAATGTACTTTTTCTTTTCTTTAAAAATGCAAAAACTTTCAGCAGAGAATCTAACCGAATTATTAGAGGAATTGCTACTCAACTTTCTATAACGGTCAAAAATATTATTCTAAATCAGGAATTCGAAAACAACAAACTTAAAATCCAGAAGAGTAATACAGTTGAAAAAGAGGAAGAACCAATTATTGCAAATAACGAAGGTTTTTACGGAATTGTTGGAAACAGCGATGCGATGCAAAACGTAAACGAATTGATTTCGCAAGTTGCAACTTCTCTGTCAACAGTTTTGATTTTTGGCGAAACCGGAACAGGAAAAGAACTTGTGGCAAGTGCGATTCATAATTTATCTTCAGTTTCAAACCAAAAAATGATCAAAGTAAATTGTGCTTCCATTCCGGAAAATCTGATTGAAAGCGAATTATTCGGACATGAAAAAGGGGCTTTTACCGGAGCTTTAGAATCAAGAATCGGAAAATTTGAACAAGCCGAAAATAGTACGATTTTCTTAGATGAAATAGGAGAGATGCCTTTAGAGTTGCAAGGAAAATTGCTTCGCGTGCTTCAGGAAAAAGAAATAGAACGAGTTGGCGGCAAAAACACCATAAAAGTAAATGTGCGCGTGATTGCCGCAACAAACAGAATATTAGAAAATGAAGTTGCCGAAGGCCGTTTTAGAAGCGATTTGTATTATCGTCTTAATGTGTTTCCAATTTCGTTGCCTCCTTTGCGAGATCGTCCGGAAGATATTGAGGTTTTAGGGAATTTTTTCTTAGAAAAGCATGCAACAAAAATTGGTAAAAAGGTAAAAGGTTTTTCTAAAAAAGTTTTGAAAAGCATGATCGCAAACGCATGGCCGGGCAACGTGCGCGAATTAGAAAATATGGTCGAAAGAAGTATTTTATTTGCGAAAGAGGAGGTTATAAAAGAAATGAGTTTTCCTGAAATTTATAAAAAGGAAACCACAACTTCTGAAACAGATTTTTATACCAAAACACTACAAGAAATAGAGAAAGAACATATTCTGAAAGTGGTCAAAAAATGTAAAGGAAGAATTTCAGGACCACAAGGCGCGGCTGTTTTATTAGGTTTGCCAGGGACAACTCTGATTTCAAGAATGCAGAAATTAGGCATTAAAAAAGAGCATTTTCACGGTTAAAGTTATTCTTCGATCATGTTTATTTTTCCTGATGAAATAGCCCAATAAATCAATAAAAGCATACTTATTGCCAACGCCGCAGCGGGATACTGAAACGAGATTCCAAAAGCAATTAAATAAGTTGGAAATCCATACAAATAATTGTTTCTGATTTTTTTGATTGCCGAATTTGTAATTCCCGGACGTAAAAGTTTTTTATTGTTACTGGCAATAAACCACAACAAATTATACGAAATATTAATGAGTACAAATATTCCTGTATAAACAGCAACTGAAATACTGGAAGCTTCTCCTTCAAAAAATCTCGATAACAAAGCCGTTGGATAAGAAACTGCTGTAACCAGAAAAAGAATCAATCCGTTTGAGAACATGATGGCGGTATTGCGGCTGTATATTTGTTTGAAAATCTTATGATGGTTGACCCACATGATAAAAATACTAAAAAACGAAAGCGTAAAAGCCAGATATGATGTCCATTCGCCTTTTAAAAAAGCGATTAATTCAGTGCTGGTTTTGACCATATTGATGTCTGGCGCATGAAGATCCAGCACCAAAAGTGTAATGGCAATGGCAAACACGGCATCACTGAAATTTTCTATTCTTACGGTTTCTTTTTCCATTTTTATAATTGTAAACTGTTGAATGTAATTTTAAAAGTAATCTATTCTGACGCGGATTAAACAGATTCGTTATCACGAAGACGCGGATTTAAACGGATTTTATAGAGATTTAATAAAATCCGTTTAAATCCGCGTTTTTGCTTTTGCAAATCTGTTTTATCAGCGTTCTATTTAGACAAACTATAGTTTTATAAATATTGATTTTCGAAGTTTGGATTCAATATTTTTTGTTTTGTGTCCTTTTCCCGTGGTGTCTTCAACCAAGAGAATAGATCCGGTTTCAAATGTTCTTTTTTCTCCCAACGAAGTTTCGATTTCTACGCCACCTTCCAACAAAACAATATATTGACGATTGGGAGCATTGTGAAAATCATAATCATAAGAAGGACTAACTTCTCTAAAAACAATTGATTTTACAGGTTCATCATCAGATAAAAATCCAATATCGCCATTGTTTTTCAACGGAACTTCAAAGTCTTCAAAATGACTTTCTCCATTGTTATCGCTGTAAACTCGCGTTATCGTAATCATTACTTTTTATTGAAAACCAATGCATTTGCAAAATCTACTTCGTCCTGACTGATGGTATGTCCCATATTTGGATAGATTTTTTTAGTAACGTCTGCGCCCATTTTTGTCATAAGTGCTTCCGTTTCATTCACTCTTTCAACAGGAACATGAAAATCAGGATCGCTTGTCCCTATAAAAACAGGAGTATTTTCGAAATTTCCGCTATAATGGTTTTCATAAACTTTATCACCAATAAGTCCTCCGGTAAATGCTACGATTCCGCCATATTTTGCAGCATTTCTAGTTGTGAATTCCAAAGCCAGACAAGCGCCTTGCGAAAATCCAAGAAAATAAATGTTTTCCTTTTCAATTCCGTTTTGCTGAATAGCAACGACAACCTGATGAATGGCTTCCAATGATTTAGAAAAAGAAGGTTCATTTTCTTCAATAGGAACTAAAAACGAATACGGATACCAGGTTCTGTTTTCTGCCTGTGGTGCAACCAAAAGAATATCATGAGCGCCCGCACCACGACCGTGAATCATGATTAAGGCTTTTTTAGCTTCGTTTAGGGGAATACCGTCTGTTAAAATATCTGTATTCATATTGTTGTGTTTTTAAATTAAAAATTGGATCGTGTAAATTTTGCGAATAATTTTAAACACATAGAAACATAGTTTTTTGTTGCGCATAAAGGCGTTTCACTTTGCATTAATAAACATAGCTATGTGTGAGAAACTAGTTTCTTTCTTCATCCTTTTATAAGTCAAAGAAAATCTATGTTTCTATGTGTTTAAAAAAATCACGAATCGTATTTAAAACTACTTTTTCCAAATATCCTGATATTCATCCGGATGTCTTTTAAATTGTGCATGAACGTACGGACAAAGTGGTAAAACCATCAAATTGTTAGCGCGTACATATGAAACCATTTCTTCCAGAAGTTTCTTTGCATAACCTTTTCCTTCAGCTTCCGGTTCAACACCTGTGTGGTAAACGGTCAGTAAATCATCTTTAAGACTTACCGTCATTTCGCCTAGTTTTTTATCTTCAACATAAAGATTAAAAGCTCCATGTTTTTTTTCGTCTAATTCTAGTTTTATCGTTTCCATATCTTTTTAATTATATCCTTGTTTAATACCTAATTTTTTCATTTTCGAAAACAAAGTCTGTGGCTGCATTTTTAGTAATTCTGCTGCGCCGCCCGGACCAGAAACTTTGCCATCGCATAATTGAAGAGCATTCATAATATGTTCTTTTTCCATTTCTTCCATAGACTTCATTTTTCCCGAAATGAATTCTAAAGGTTTTGAATCATTTGAAGGAAGATCAAATTTTTCAATTTCATTTGTTTTGGCAAGCAACACATTTCTTTCAATCAAATGTTCTAATTCTCTAATGTTTCCCGGCCAGTCATATATTTTTAATTGTTCTAAAGCAGAAGCACTAATGCTGCTAACGTTTTTGCGGGAACTTGCAGTATATTTTTTCAAAAAATAATAGGCGAGAGCTTCAATATCTTCTATACGTTCCTTCAGCGTTGGCAATTGAATTGGGAACACATTTAGACGATAATACAAATCCAGCCTAAAACGTCCTTCAGCAACTTCCTTTTCCAGAGATCTGTTGGTTGCCGCAACAATACGAACATTGATTTTGATGGTTTTATTTCCGCCAAGTCTCTGAATTTCTTTTTCCTGAAGAACACGCAATAATTTTACCTGAGAATCAAGTGGCAATTCACCAATTTCATCGAGAAAAATAGTGCCGTTATCAGCCTGTTCAAATTTTCCGATACGTAAACTATTTGCGCCTGTAAAAGCGCCTTTTTCATGCCCAAAAAGTTCCGATTCTATTAAAGAATGTGGCAAAGCCGCACAATTGACAACCACAATCGGGTTTGATTTATGTGCCGAAAGTTCATGAATAGAATGTGCCGCTCTTTCTTTTCCGGTTCCACTTTCGCCGAGAATTAAAACAGAAGTTTCAGCTGGAGCTACAATTTTTATTTTTTCAATAACTTCTTTTAAAAGTTTGCTGCTGCCAATAATCCCTTCAATTTCCTGATCTTCATTATCTATTGCTTTTGCTGTTAAAGTTCCTCTTTCCTGATCAAATCTGTATTTGGCGATATCCAGCATTACGATAAGATCTTTTTCGCGAAAAGGCTTTACCATAAAACCATAAGGATGAGTTTCTTTTACCGCCTCTAGTGTGCTTTGGTTGGTATTGGCAGAAATATAAAGAAACGGAAGTTGCATGGCGCGTAATTCCCATGCAAGATCAATTCCGGTTAAAGTTCCTTTGAGCATAATATCGAGCAAAACCCAATCAGGCTTTTTATCTTCGATTAATTTTCTGGCCTGAACCACAGAAGAAGCAATACCCACTATTTGATAACCTGCTTTGATTAGCATGATTTTTAAATCATTTGCTACAATAAATTCATCTTCAACAATTAGAATTTTCTCCTTCATTACTTTATTTATATAGTTTCAGAATTTTCGACAGTTCCTTCAAATTCTGTATTTCTTGTAAATGTAACGGTGATTTTTAGACCGTTATCATTTTTCATATCAAAAGTTCCATCAATTTGGTCTGTTAATCCCATCATTAAATTCATGCCGAGAGAATCTCTTTCGGTATCTTCAAAATCTTTTGGAAGACCTACACCATTGTCTGCAACCAAAAGTTTGTAATCGCTGTTTGCGATATTTTTCAGGCTAATTATGACTTCTCCTTTTCGGTCTGACGGGAAAGCATATTTAATCGCATTATTTATCGCTTCATTTATAATTAATCCAAGCGGAACAGCTTGAGCAACATTAAGATACACTTTTTCTGTGTCAAGCACAAAATTGATTTTCAGATCTGTATCAAAACATTCCCGCATGTAACTTATTAATTCATAAATATACCACGACATATCAATATTGGCCAGATTATCAGATTGATACAGTTTTTGATGTATCAATGACATAGCGTGCATTCTGTGCTGGCTGTTTTGTATGGCCATCAACGCATCTTCATTATCCAAATAAGCCGATTGCGTGTTTAATAAACTAATGACAATCTGGAGATTATTCTTAACGCGATGATGAATCTCTTTTAAAAGCCATTCTTTTTCAATCAGCATTTTTTTGTTGAGTTCGTTCTGTTCGTTGATTTTTTGTCTTTTGATTTCTAATTGCTGATTTTTTTTCTTTTTAAGTCTGAAACCATTGTACAAAACCAGAATAAAGAGAATCAGAACGATAACGCTTCCCACAAAAACATACTTTACTACTGTATCTTTTTGAATCTGAATTTTTTGCACTTTTGCCTGTTGTTTGAGCAGGTCTATATTTTTATCTTTCTTTTCGCTTTCAAATTCTATTTGAAGACTGTTAATCTGTTTGCTTTTTTCACCTTTAAAAACAGAATCTGAAAGGCTTTTGTAAAGCTGATAATGCTTTATGGCATTCAGATAATCTCCTCTTGAAGAATCTGCTTTAAACCATAAAAGCCGGCTTTCTGATCGAATATTATTGTTGCCTATTGATGCCGCAATCGAATCTAATTTTTTAATTATTCGATAAAAAGAATCAAAGTTTTTATTTTGATAATGATAAGAAGCAAAACTTCTTAAAACAGCAAAAGTGTTTCCGTTTCTATCTGCGTTTTCCCCATAATGCGCAACCATTTTTTTATAGTAAATGGTAGCTTTAGTATTGTTTTTTTGTATTCGGTAAATATTAAATAAAAGATAATTTTCGGTCATTATCCTCTCAATATTTGAGGTTGGATAATGATCCTGCATTTCTTTAATCAGTTTTAAAGCTTCATTTTCTTTTTTCTGACGGATATACAAGGAACTAAGATTGTCTGCAATAGTTCTGATGTATTCAGTATCATTATAATTTTTGGCAATTTCGAGTGCTTTAATCCAATATTCTTCTGTTTTTTCATTTTGGCGCAGGTAGTAATAAACCAATGCCACATGATTGTAAATTGAGCTAAGCTGCAAGCCATTGTCATTAAGTGCTAAAGCAGTTTTTTCGGCTAAAAGCGCATATTTTAAAGCTTCAGAAAAATTTCCTTTTTGTGTATATACTTCAGATAGTATGTTGCAAACTCCCTGAATTTCTTTACAATGTATTGATTTATAAATGGCCAGCGATTCTTTTAAGAGTGCTTCAGCCTTATCAGGATTTTCATTGGAACTGTAATATTCGCCAAGTTCTTGTAATGTAGTAGCTTGTTTTTTCTTCGCTCCTGATTTTTTAAATAACTTAATGGCTGTTTCTTTATACTTTGCTTTTTCTTCAGCATTATGATATATAGACAACTCATTATAGCTTTCTCCAAGCTGTTCCGTCATTTTGTTTTTTTGGAAATAACCAATGGCTTCATTTGTCTTAATTAATGCGCTTTTTGAGTCACCTTTTTCTCTGTAAATCTGCGCTGCTAAAAGTATAGATTTCCCTTTTCCGAGTTTATAACCTAAGGTATTACTTAACTTATTTGCTTCAAAATTTAAATTTGTTGCGCTGTCAAGATCTTCTTTTACTTCACCCGGTTTGGTAAGATAATAATCGCTTAAAGCCAAAAGTAATTCGACTTTTTGACTGTCACTTTCGGCAGCAGCAATTTTCTTTTTTAATAGATTAGGATCGTGTTTCGACTGTGCGGTTCCATAAGCGGATGCCAATAAAAACAATGACACCGTACACAATAGGCACAGTTGATTTTTAACAGAGATAAAAGGATTAAAATTCATTTTTTAAAGATAATATATTATCAGAAATCTGCAATTGAAAATCCGTGTTTGCCTAGCTTTTGCGATGATACAAATAGCAAATTATCATTGCCACTCCGGGAATAATTAAAGTTCCTAATCCGAAAAATTTTCCGGCTACGGCTCCTAAAAAACAACCCGCAAGAAAACCAATAATGGTAACTAATTGTTTCTTAAAACTTAGAACAACATCAACATCTTTTAAGCCGTTTTTTAAAAGATTTCCAAGATCAAGAGAAGCTTGTGTTACATTTCCTGTCATCATCGTTGTTGGGCCGTGCGTTTCTTTTGCATACAATTTTCCAAAAGCATTCTGAAGTCCCATTGCAAATACAGTTGTCATTGCAACGGTGTACATAGTCCATTCTGAAAAATTTTCTAAATAGCCAAAAACATAAGAAGCAGCGCCACTTAAAACCAATATTACGCCTTCCCAAAATAAAATAGTGTATCTGTTTACAGCTTTCAGCGCAATTCTTCCACCAGTAATCACGGCGATAATAAAGATAGGAAACGTCAATAATTTTATCCAGGCGTGTACGTCTGAGCCTTTTATGATTTGATAAGCAAAGACAATAAAGTTACCTGTAACGTGAGCCGAAAATATAGAATCGGCAGCAACAAATGTTACGGTATCACAATACCCTGCTATCATGGTGAGAAGCAGGGTAACGTACCAAATATTTTTTTGTATTTCCATGATTTTTAGTTGAGGTGAGCGCGAAGCATCCACGCCATTTTTTCGTGATTTTCTAAAAGGCCTGTGATATAATCGCTGGTTCCGGCATCGTGAAGTTCTGTTGCAAAATTATTGATGCTTTCGCGTAAGTG
>Ga0302347_1003544_pt1 | contig 13661 bp, 16 predicted proteins | sample PhyWR1_FD_202178 | JGI IMG/M metagenome (GOLD analysis project Ga0302347, IMG submission 202178) | Leaf surface microbial communities from wheat plants in UC Gill Tract Community Farm, Albany, California, United States - DLSL W.R1 (v2)... | ecosystem: Host-associated > Plants > Phyllosphere >...
TGCCCGGTGTGGCGGTCCATTCCGATCATGGGGCTACTCCGGTAAACGCTCTAAATCAGGGTGAGCATCGAGAAAGGCCTGCGCTTGGACGTCCGGCGCTTTGATGTGATGTTGGCTGACATTCAACAAACGCCCACCGGGCATCACCAACGTGCGAGAAATAAAGGCACGGTCGCGGTAAATGACCGGGCTGACAGGCTTATCGATCGAAACGGGTTTGCTCGTCATCTTTCCTCCAGGCAGAAAAAAACCCGCACGCGGCGGGCTGGTTGATGGTTGTGTTTAGTGCTTGTGGTTAGCCGTGTTGCCACTGGTGTCGATGATTGCGCCGCCACCGTTGATATCGCCCGTCACGCGCAATCCGCCGTTGATAAGCACTTCGCCATAGATCGTCACATCACCATCCAGCGCGATCGCCCCGGACGTGACCACCACGGCGTTATCCGTAACGTTCGCGGATGAACCGCCGACCTTGATATCCACCGAGCCGGTCGGCAGATCAATGCTGTAACTCTTGGCCTGCCAGTCGTAAGTCAGCGACCCGCCATCGTCGAACAGCCATCGTTCGACGTGATCGCGGTTATCCGTGGCTGGCCCGGCATCACCAAACAACCCCGGTACAAAGGTGCCTTGTGAAACGTCACCGCTCGGGCTGAGCAAAGCGCCCTGCTCACCCATGCTGGGCACCCGCCAGTGCCGCGCCTTTCCCGCCGCCTGACTGTGCCAGCGCACCCAGGCACTGACCCACTCGCCATCCGACACCCGGCACACGGGCGGCCTGACCGTCAGGTCCAGGGCGACCACATAGCATTCCTTGACCATGCCCGCGATCATGCGGTCGTGCTCGGAAAGGGCGTGGCTCACGGCGTCACCTCAGATGACTCATCACCGCCCACGTTGAACACTAGGGAGCCGGGCGTCTCGTCGGGCCACGGCCATTCCGTTTCACCGAGGTAAATCGTCTGGGTCCACTCCACCAGCCAGACGGTGTAGCCATCCAGCTCCGGGCGAGTCCAGTCCTGGGTTGAACGCTTGAACTCGGCAGGCTCAACCGCCAGGCCCCACGTCTGGGTGCGCAACAACACCGCCAGTTGCGTAGCCAGATGAATGGCCTGTTGGTAATGCTGATCGCGGATCACATCAACAATCACCCGCGCTTCAAAGGTGACGTTCAGCGTGCTTTCGCCGGTGCCGATATCGGTACCCGGTTCAATCTCGGCGATGTCGAGAAACACCGCCGGCAGCGGGATATGTTGCCCAATGTCAGGCCAGAAGCGGACCAACTGAACACCTGACAGTTTCTCCTGCAGATGCTGTTCAATGGTTTGATACAACAGGTCGAGGCCAAACGGCTGCTCAGACACGGCGCGCCCCCTTCAGGTATTTCTGCAGTTCAAAGTTCATTTCTTGTCGGAGAATCTGCAGCAGGCGCTCATCAGCCTTGCGGCTCCAGGCCTCAAAATGCGGCCGTACTGAGTCCAGTGAAATCTTGGCCTTAGCCAATGGAAAACGATCGCTGTTTTCCCCGACAAAACCGGAGCTGGCCCCGGTGTGCGAAGTGACTTCACTGTCGGGGTAGTCGGCCCGGGCGAAGTGTTTACTGGCGGTGCGGATCCAGATATCAGTCTGGTTGCCGTACACCTTTTTGTAGAAGGCGCCGCGATAGCGACGACTGCCCACCGACACACCGGCCTTGGTCTGCCGCGGCCGCCCACTCCGACTGGCTTCCAGCGGATTGATCCCGAACCAAAGCTTGCCGCGCAATGCGCCGCCGGCGACCGGGTAGCTGCGCAAACGCTGCCGCACCGCCTTGACCGCGATCCGCTCCTGCTTGCCCACGGCCCGGGCGATATGGGTGCTGAGCCAACCCAGGGTTTTGTTGATTGCGCGGCGTTGCGCGTTGGCAGCAGTTTTTGGTACCAACGTGGCCAAGTCCGCAAATGCTTTCATATCCTCGGACGAGACCTGAATATTGAACATCCCGCTGCTGGCCCTGTTCTCGCTGAAGCTGCCAATGCTCATGCGTGTTTCCTCAAGATCAGGGATACCAAGCCATCGCCGCCGGGCTCCAGCTGCAGCAGGTCGTAGTCGCCACCGCCGTCCAGATCCGGCAAGTCGATGGTGACCAGCAGCCCTTTGCTCAGGCCATCCGAGTCCCCGACCCGCACTACAAAGTGCGGTTCACGAAGGCCCGTATTGAGACGACCGATCTGCGGCTGTTTCCACGGTGCCGAGAACATTCCCAGCACCGGCTCGGCGCGACCTTCAATGCGCGCGGTATCGCCCAGCACGTCGAAGATCACGCTGTCGATACCGGCCACCAGATCACGAATGCCCACGGTTACAGCTCCAGCAGGATCTGCGCTAGGGGACGCGTGCACATGTGCAACGGGTTGGACTGGGCTTCGCCGGCCATACCCTTGTTGAACGGCAGCGGCTCGATTTTGCTGTAGTACGGAATACCCTGGGTGTTGACCGTTTCCATGTAGTCCGCCGGGGCGAACACGGAGATGTACAGATCAGGGACGCCTTCAGGGATCAGCAGCGCCTTGTCGTCATGGATGAACGACACACCTGCGACCTTGCCGCGATAACGTTCCCAGACGATGCCACCGAATTCGAAGCTTTCACGGGCATCGCCGCGCAGAGACGCAGCCTGCATGGTGTTGAGGTAGGTTTGAACAACGGACTTATGGGTGACCAACTTGCTCCAGAAGTTTTTGCCGCAGAAAGCGCGAGAGCCGGTACTGGTGATGTTACCCAGCGCATCCTCCTGCAGGTCCAGGGCATCAGAGCAACGCACACGCAACTCTGTGGCCTGGTCGTTGAGGCCCATCGACTGTTTTTTGCGCGTAACGCCAAAGGTCTTGTAAAGATCAAGCAAGACCGTGGTGCCATCGGCATCCAGAATCTGGCCGTTCAAGGCACCCATACGCTGGAATTCGTGGGTCGCGTCCAACTGGCGGCGGGCCTTGGACAGGCGCCGGTTAACCACATCCTGCACAGCTTGCAGCTCACTGCGGGTACCGAAGGCACGGATGCCCTGAATCTCATCCGCCTTGATGGTGAAACGCTCAGGCAAATGCACGGTGTTGAAAGGGATCATGTGACGCTTGGTACCGGCGACCACCAGACCGGAAGTCCCGCGCTCACCCGCTGGCACCAGTGCCAGAGTGTCGCCGTCCTTTTCAATCTGCACAGTCAAGGTGGTAATGCCTTCTTCACGGAACAGGCCGAGGCTGCTGATACGACCTGGCAAATATTCCTGATCATTGAGTGCAGCGGTCAACGACGAAACACTAAACGCATCGTCTTCAAAAATGGCGATATCGGCCATGGGGTACTCTCCAGAAACGAAAAATCCCGCACTTGGCGGGACGGGTAAACGGGGATGAGCGTCTTAGCGGACGATCAGGAAGTGGGCAGCCAATGCCTTTTCAGCAGCAGGATCGAGGCCGGTCAGGTGCACTTCGCTGATCTCGGCCAGGCGCACCACGGCGCGACCGCGACGTACAACATCCGACTCACCCAGCGGGCCGTAGAGAATGGCGACAGCGTTTTCAGTGCCGTCCTCGGCAGTCGGTTGATACGGCGCAAACTCGCCTGTGGCAGTGGTCAGACCCAGAATCTGACCCGGCTCAAGCGCAGCCCCGGCCACAACGTTAATCGCTTCACGCGAGATGTTGCCGGCTCCCTCGGACAAAAGGAATTCACCGGCGTGGCGCTGTTCGTGTTTGATCGTCATGTTCTTGTTCCTTTTACAGATTTAGATTGCCCACTCTGTGCCGACTGACGCGCCGCCCAGATCGAGGGTGGATCGGGTTGTTTGGCCTGAACTTTCGGCACCGGGTCATCGCCGATCGGCAGGCTGTTGTCGATTTCAAAACCACCACCACTGACCAGCTTGTCGAACAGGCGGCCGCGCACGGCTTCAGCACTGAGCCCGGCCGCGACAAACTCCTGGGTGAACTCCGGCAAACGCGCAGCAACGCACAGGTCGCGCACGGCTTTGGCGTTGCTCAGTGCGGCGTTGACCGTGGCCTCATCGACCAGCTTGGTGGTGCTGATCAGCGGCTCGATCAGGTTGCTGATCCCGGCCGCAGTACAACTTTGGGTGATCAGCAAGGCCAGCTTGGCCGAGTCCACGACTGGTGGTTTTTCAGGAACTGGCGGAACCGGTTCCGGTGTTGGCTCTGGGGCTGGCTCCGGCTCGGGCGGTTCATCCAGCTGAGCCAACAATGCCTGCGGTGCGTGCTGGTAACGCTGCAATGCACCACCTTGGCCGAGGCAGGCTTTTACAGAGACGCCCTCGCTTACTTCGTCGGCCAAGCCCAGTGCCACTGCTTCGCTGGCCGTGAGCCAGGTTTCAGCATTCACCATACGCCGGAGTTCAACTTCGTCGATGTCGGGTGCCTTGGCCTTGTAGGCAGCAATAATGGCTTCCATCGCCTGATCCAACGCCGTGGCGACTTTGCGCAAGTCTTCTGCATCGCCTGCCGCATAGGTCCACGGGTTGTGGATCATCAGCATGGCGTTGGACGCGATCACAACACGGTGCGCGCCGCACACCGCGACACTGGCCGCGCTGGCTGCCAAAGCATCAACCCGGCCGGTGCAACGCTCACCCAGACGCGACAACGCGTTGTGAATGGCCAGGCCGTCAAACAGGTCACCGCCGATGCTGTTGAACGCCACCACGATCGGCGATACGCCGTCATCGAGCGCGGCAAGGTCGCGGACAAACTGGTTGGCAGTGATACCCCAGGTGCCGATCTCGCCGTAGACGTAAACCTCAATGCTGCGGGCCTCGGCCTCGCCGCTGGCTTTCAGGCTGTACCAGTGTTTGTTCTGGGGCGCCAGCGGGTCACCGGCCTTGTTGAAAATGCTTAGCCTGTTCATAGTTTCTCCTTGTCGGCAGGCTCTTCTGGCAAGTCGACGAGCGTTTTGTAGTTGAGGCCCAACTCGCGGGCGCGGGCTTGGTCGGCGGCGTTTTCAGCGTCGACGGTTTCGGCGTCATAGCCCGAGCGCAGGACCATTTCGCTGCGGGAGTTAAAGCCCGCGTTGACCTCCATCATTCGCGCCTGAATGTCCTGCACCGGCTGGATGTAGGCCCAGCCCTGTGGTACCCAACGGGTGCGCAGGTATTCGCGACGGCGCTGCGCGTAATCGTCCAGCTTGAGGCGACCGGCCAACACGGCCATGTCCATCCAGGCTGCGCGCACCGGGCGGCACAACTGGTGGACGTACACCCCGAATTGCAGTTGCTCCAGGCGACGGCGGAATTCGTTGAGCACAACCCGCAGCGCCCGGTCGTTGACCTCGCGCATATCACCGGTGAGGATTTCGTAAGGTGTGCCGGTACCTGCCGCTGCGGCCATCAGCTGCTGCCGCATAAAGTCCGGGTAGTTGTTGCCGGCGTCTGGAGGTTTGGAGAACTCCACTTCTTCGCCCGGCCCCAGTTCCTGCATGGTGCCGGGCTCCAGCGCGACCATCGGCGTGAAGCCGTCGCGGTCTTCGGTCAACAATTGGCCGGTGACCGGGTCGCGGGGCTGTTGGGTGGCTTCGGGTGGCGGCCGGGAGATAAACCCGGCAAACAGGTTGGCCACCTCCTGACGGAACAGCACCGCGTCATCGTAGTTGTCCAGGCTGCGCAAGCGCTTGAGTACCGGCGCCAAACGCGGCACACCGCGCAACTGACCGGGTTCCACCGGTTCAAAGATATGCAGCACCTGCGCCGCCGGTACCCGGACCAACTGGTTGTAACCGGCGTTCAACGACGAAGCATCACGCGGATGAACGCGGTACATCCAGTAAGCCACCCGCTGGTGAGCCGGGTTGAATTCGATGCCAGCACGGATGCTGTTGCCGTTTTTCGCCGTCTCAAACTTATCGTGCGGCACAAACTCGGGAGCCAGTACCTGGAGCTGCAGCGGTACCGCCTGGTTTTCGTCCAGGCTGCGTGGCCGTATACGCACAAAGCATTCACCGGCGGTTTCAACGGTGCGGGCAATCAAGGCCTGCTGGCCGTAGAAGTCGGTCAGGCCATCGGCGTCCGACTCGTCCACCCAGTCCTCCCACAGCTCTTGCTGCAGTTTGCGCAGGGCGTCGTCCTCGATCTTGGGTCGAGGGGTGATGCCGGTACCGATCAGGTTGCTGACGCGCTTGTCGATGACGTTGAACGCGTACGGGTCGTTGCGCACTGCCGTCCGTGAACGGGCCCGCAGATTGCGCAAGGCCGGGGTATTGATGCTGTTGATGCCGATGTCGGGGGCGTCCCAACTGGCCGAGCGGCGCCCCTCGCCGGCCCCTTCGTAACTGGCTTTGATCCGCTCCGGCAGCAAAAAGCCGTTGCGAGTCAGGGTTGGATATTGGCGTGCCATTAGATTCCCTTGCCTCCGTGGTAAAGCCTCACCACTTTTGAGCGTGGCCCGGCGGACGCGACCAGCGAAGTGCGGATCTGGTCCCGGGCTTTGAGCAACTCATCCACCGTGCGGTACTCCACGGTGCGATCGGCATAGCGCACGGTTTTTTCGCCGCGAGCGATGGCCGCCTCAACCGCGTCGAGGTGCTTCTGGGTAAAGGACATAATCAGCGTCTCTTGAGATAGCCGCTGCTGGAGCTGCGACGTTGAGGGGGGCGTGCAACTGGCTGCGGAGGCGCGGCCGGGGTTGGTACTGGAGCAGGTTCAGGCGATTGCTCAACCGGTGACGCCTGTGTTGCAGCCGGAAGTGCAACGCGTTCGACTGGCGGCGGCTTTTCGTCGAACAACCCGGCCTGTGCCAAAGCTTGTCGAATGCGCTCCCAGTCGTGTTCCTTGTAGCGGTTCAGGCCCAGGTAGTGCGCCATTGCCAGGTTGTACACCATCAGGTCGAGCGCTTCGTTGCGCTCGGCTTTGCCTTTGACCCACTCGATACGCTTGTAGCCTTTGATGTAACGCGCCACCTTGCGCTCGGCCACACACTGGTCGAAAAAGTCATCCGGCAAGTCATTGGCAAAGTGCAGCGCACCAGGACCGTCTTCAAACGGGTAGCGGTTGTAAATCCAGTCCTTGGCGGTGTCGGTACCGACAAACCACAGCTCGGCACCGTTGCGCTCGGTCTGGCCTTTCCAGGTCACGTCTACCATCGAGGGGCGTTGCGCGATCACCGGCCTGCCCGGCTTGCTCGCACCCTTGATGGCAAAGATGTTGCGCCACCGGCGAAGGCGGCAGAACTGATAAACCTCATCAGTGTGGTGCCCCCCGGAGTCGACAGCCGTGGCCAGGATTCCAAGGCCGACGCCACACGGGTGCGGGTAACGCACCTTGAGTTTGTCATCGAGCACAGCCCAGGTACGTTCATCCGCTGGGTCTCCCCAGATCACCTGGTAGTCGATGACCCAGCGCTCCATGCCAACGCCCCAGCCCATCACCATCAGTTCCAAGCGATTGGCTTGCACGTCCACCGACGCGGTGAGCATCAGCACCCGATAGGCCATAGAGCCTAGGCCGTAGGTTTCACGGCCGGCACGCTCTTTCAGGACTTCTGCTTTGGTCTGCTCCTGGGCGCTGTCCCATACCTTCGCCAAACGGGTGTTGTAAAACACCTGCATGGGCTCAAGGTCGCCACGATTTTGTGCCTTCTTGGCCTTCTCAAACTGCTTGGCCAGCGAGCGCCAATCCGTCCAACCGAGTGGTGCATACAGTGCGTTGAGATGAAAGCCGATGGTTTCGCCATCACCCGGTGCGTGCGATCGCCATTCACCCCGAGCCAGCATCAGCCCCTTGTGGTGTTCCTCGATCAGCACATCACACTCCGGCCCGGCGCATTGGTAATGCACCACGTTGAAGTCGGCCGAGTAATGCAGGTTTTCCCATTCAAGAATCTGCATGTGCCCGCAGTCCGGGCATGGCACGTAGTAATAACGCTGATCGCTGGTCTCAAACAGATCGGCGATGCGCGAAGCACCCTTGATCGTGGGCGAGCTGGAGAAGTAAAACTTGGCGTTTCGTCCGAACGTACTGCCCCGGGTTTCGGCCAGTTCGATCGGATCACCCTCCTCACCCACGTCCACATCCCAGCGATCGATCTCATCGCCGTAGATATAGCGGGCCGACAGTTCGGCAAGGTTAGCCGCCGAGCCTGCAGTGGTGACGTACAACGAGCCGCCCTCAAACTCCTTGGTGTCCATCGTGTTGCGCGAGTCACGCGAGCGGTTGGCCGCGACACGCTCAGACAGGACCGGCGTGGCCTTGATGGTCTTGCTGATCCGCGACGACACCCGCTTGGCCAGACTGAGACTCGGCAGCAAGGTCAGGATGTTGGACGGCACCATGTGGATCAGGCCACCAATCCAGTTCAGAGCGATCTGGGTTTTCATCAGCTGCGAGGCCACCATTGTGACTACGCGTTTGCAGGGGTGAGCCGGTGACAAACAGCGCATGGGCTCGCGAGCATAAGGCGTACGCGAGGTGCGGTATTTACCAGGTTCTGCTGCGCCGGTGTCACGCGGGATACGCATGTATTCGTCGGCCCACTGGTCGACCCACAGCGAAGGGTCAGGCCGTAGCCCACGGAAATACGCCTCGCGGTACACCTCTGCACCGTTCGGGATTTCCGTGTGCATGGATTAGCTCTTGTTGTTGAGGGCCGTAATTAGGTCGGCCGTGGACATGCGCTCAGCGTCCTCCAGCGAGGCGCGGATAGCGTCAGTCAAACGGCGTTCGATTTCCCAGGGGTCAGTCATGGCGGCCAGCTCCGGCGCCAGTTGTGGGGGCATGCCCAACAACTGATCGCGCAACAGCCGCCCAGCATTGAAGGCACCAGTTTTGACAGCTTCCAGTTGGACCTGCGAACCCTGGACCTTGTGGAATTCAGCCTCAGCCAGTTGCGCCAGGTAATACTCACGGTGGGCGCGGGCCTTCTGGAAGTCAGGCAATTTGCTTGCCGGGCTGATCGCTGGCTGTGGCGCAGCCGTGGAAGTCGGCTCGACCTCTGGCGAGAGTTGGCTGTGGACGCCGCGTTGAATCCGATCCTGTTGATGCCGGGCTGTGACAGCGGCCTTACTGGGGTCGGCAGATTCAGCCAACAGTGCTTCGGTGGCTTCCAGTTCGACCTTGCCATCCTCGGTTAACACCAGCCTATCCTGATTGGCCAATTTTGAAACGTACGATTTGGCCCAGCCGCGTCTCGCCGCAAACTCGGTTTTACTGATTACCGTCATGATGAAATGTCCTGTTCACCTAATGAATACGGGGGTTCACCTGTTCACCCCAGTTCACTAAGCTGGTGAACTGTTCGCTAACGCTTTCCCGCGGGTTTCCTGCCCCGTACCCGTGGAAAATGCCCAGGGTCCCCGGTAGGATTTGAGAGACGAGAATTATTCTGATTGGCCAGAACGGGGAGGATTTTCACAGGGCCTGAGAGTTTGGCTGCAGATGTTTACGCAAACTCCCGCAGCGCCTCTTGCAAGCGTTTGGCCTTGGTGATGGCTTCAGCATTGCTCTCACGCTCAGACTCAACCGATAGGGCGACCTCTTCGATGCGGCTAGCCAATGCCTTCATACGCTTGCTGAACTCATCAGACAGACTCACCACCTCACCCGACAGGGCCGCCAGAACATCTAGTGCACCTTCAGCTTTCTTGATCGATACAACGGTCTGCTTGGCTGCCTGAGGCATGACTGTCTCCTTCTTGGTTTTAGGGGTGGCTACATCACGCTGAAACTTCCCGCCTATGGGCTCTCTGATAAGCCCAGCATCTTTGAGCTCACCGAGGGCCCGGCGAACGGCATAGGCCGATGCGCCACTGGCGTTGGCAGCCAGCACTGCGCCGTGGATATCGCGAGCGCTCCAGCGCGCTTGAATGGGGACATGGCCAAAGACTTTTTGAGCAATAGACGATTGCCCTGCAAGCATCTGCTGCTGCCTGGATTCATTCATGTCTGGAGTCCTGTTCAACAAGTAGATATGAGGGAGTTATTCAGATCGATCAGATTGAGAAGGCACATCGCAAACACCGAGACGTCGGGCTGCCCAGCGTTCGTAAAGACCAATAGCGACGTCCGCCCCGGCCATTGCCGTGAGGCATCCCACCGCCGATGACGCCCAGATCGACACACCATTGGCATGCAGCAGCATCATCGTGGACAGCCCGCATCCGATGCAGGCACCTGACCGCAAGGCCAACCGCCGGACCAAGGACCAACCCCGAGCACCATCTTTGTCCGCTCGCCACATCTCGCCCGACACGCCGCCGATCAAGGACAGTGCGATCACTAGCCAGATCGGCATATCAGCTAACGCTTGTTGCTCTGTTGTCATGTATGACCTCAATCAAAGAGCGGCGCGTGGTGCTGAAAAAAGAAAACCCCGCCGGGGTGGGCAGGGTTTTCAGTGCGCTGGTGTATGCCAGGGCGAGGTGCACAGCACGTGCTCGGGGAGCGCCTAGGCGCAGAATTCATATCGTGAGTACGTTTTACCCCTGTTCGGTAAAACCGAAAAGTGGGGATTTTCGGTCATTCTGCTCTACTCACTTTGACGCATCTTTGACGCAGGTTTGAGGTAAGTCACCCCGACAAACGGTCAGCGCTTAACCTGCTTTGCTCAGCACCGTTGCACGCGTCAGATTGGTTTCCTGGCCGCTGCGCCGGGTGTAACCCCGAGTGGTACCGCTTCGAACGGTAAGGATCAACATCACTTGTTGATGCAGCCGTTTAACCCAGTTGCGATACGTTTGGTCTGCCCCTTCGGTGATGTCGAGGAGTCGCATCTGTTCACGTCGCGACATCGCTGGTTGATGCAGGTAACGCAATCGGGCCAACTGGGCCAATTGCTTGCCTTTGGTTGACTGGCGATCCAACTCGGCAACGGCCGCCGCCACTTCGCTGGCAATGTGATCCATGCCCGCTCCCGCTCCCACCAACAGATCCCGCGAACCGGCCGTACCCCGAGGGGCGCACCCGCCGTATTGCATGATCGTGGCCATCGGGCTACCCAAACCACCTGCCTCTCCAACGTGGCAGTGCTGCTCGCCCCAGTGCTGCATAAGCTCTTCGATTTCTTGAATCATCCTCATCTACCCCCTGAAAACCCAACCCGACACAGAAAACAGCCAACCCGACACACACCTAACACACTTAAAAACCTTTAAAAACATACTCTTAATGCTCTATGTGTTGGGTGTGTCAGGTGTGTTGAGGTTCTTCTCACGTACGAGAAATAATTAATAAGCATCAGTCTTTGGTTTGTTGAGCATGCACATACGCCCGCATGTGCGAGAAACCCAACACACTTGACACACTGATCCCGAAAGCCTTTAAAGACGTGGCCTGTAGCTGTGTCAGGTTGAGGGTAATCACCCGCCACACCGTCAACACACCCCACACACAATGAGTCGTCATGCTGCGCTGTCCTGTCGTTGCCCGAACTTGACGTGTTCCCAACTGCCCACACTCCAGCCTCCGGCCTTGGCTGCTTCGCGCCAGGTAACGACCGCCGCACCGAGCCCGGCCGCTGTCACAGATGGGGGTGGGGAAGGCGCAGGATCAATCCCCGCCCAGGGAAAGAAGAACGTACCAAAGGATCGCCGAGAACCATCCATCCAGGGCTTGCCCTGAATCTTGTCCACTTCGGTGGAGATGAATCCGCTGAATTTGGTATGACTTAAGGTGTGTTCCTTATTGCGGTGGCACCATTCCAAAAACAACGCGTACAGATCACTGCTGACGCACACGCTAAATGGTGCTCCCAGCAGGCCATTACGCCATTCACGTAGAAAGGTTTGCCAACTGGCCATACTCAAATCTACCAAGCGTTGGCGGGCTTCGGTGTTGGGTGGCCGGGTGCGCTGATCGAAGTCACCCAGGTCATAACTGAGCAGGTATTCATAAAGCGCCGGGATGCCATCATTAGCCAACTCGTACTTCACCCTCTCCTGCTCTTCAGGCCCCAGTGTTTCCTTGGGCCACACCACCAACATCCGGCGGTCATTTTCGCCAATGGGCCAGGGCATGATTTCGTTGGAGAGGAACACCGCATTCATATGGTTGGCTTCCTCCCAGCCATTCACAAACTTGGACTCCATACGCACCGTCTTGCCGGTGACCATATGTTTGATCTTGCCCACCTGGTTGTAACGCTGGTCACGGCTAACCACTTCCTCGAACACGCCATACAGCTTGTTTGACTGCCATACCGTCCAGCTCGACTCCAGTTGTGATTGCCCGACTGTGGCCGCGTATTCGCCATAGATCGCGCCCATGATGTCGCTGAGCAACAAACTCTTGCCGCTGCCTTCCATGGTCGAGTGCAGCAACACAGCGGTGTCCATCTTGGCGCCGATGTTTTGCAGCGGGTATGCCAACCACTTGATCAACCAATCAGTTGCCGCTTCGTCGTGGTTGCACAAAAAACTAAACAGCGAGCGCAAGGTGCGGCACTTGTTCGGTGCATCGATCGGAACCAAAGGCAGCCCCTCAAAGGTATTGATGTACACCTCCGGGTCTTTGGTCATACGTGGATCGAACACAATGTGCTGCATGTCCACGGTGCGCCGGTCAGGGCTGTTCAACCACATGCCATAGGCATCGCCCAACGCCATACGCATAGCACCCTCGGGGACTCGACGGCGGCATTTGATGTCCCAGGAGTCTTTGGTTCCGTCTATATAGACGTAGCGTTCGGTCGGGCTCATGCCCTCCCCTGATACCTGCTTGAACTTGGCCTCTGCTTTGGCTTTGCTGGCTTGGCGCTCCGCCATGTCATCGGCGATGACCTTTTTCTGTGTCGACTCAAACCAGTCTTTGGCCAGCGCTTTGGTGACCAACAATTCAAACGCAGGCTTTTTGATAATGACGCGCCTGAACATGTCGAAAACGGCAGTCTTGCCTTCGATCAAAGCGAAGCGCTGAAAAATTCGGTCCGGCGTCCAATCACTCCCCCCGCCCCCCTCAGGTGCAGGAGCCTCAGCGGCGGATACGGATTCGCCCGGCCCGCTGGCATCCTCAGATGGGGTCGGGGGAAGATCCGCCGGGGATGGCCGGGACGACTGCTGCATACCCAACATGCGTGCAGCATCTTTAACCGCTTTGGGCTGATCGCCGCCGTGCTCAAGCAGGCAGAACACCTCAAACGCATCATTCTGGTGACCATTGGCCAACGGATCAGCGCCGTGGTGCGAATACAGCTTGTCATCGGTGATGGTGATACCCGGTACCCCAGTGCTGCTTTGCGGGTAAAGCCATTTATTGCCGCGCTTGATGTACCCGTGGGTGCGCAGTAATTCTTCAACATCATGACTGCGGTTGAATTCATCAATCACCGAAGGCCGATTACCAGTTACTTGGGTAGGCGACTTGCTCGACTTTGGTTTGACCTTTTCAGCCTTCGGCGCCCAAGGGCAAGCAGCCTCGGCATCACGTTTGAAAATGTCCCAGTTTTGCCAAATGGCCAGCAGGTCGGTGGTCAACACCGGCAGGCCATCAGCGGAGGGTGGAGTGCGCCAGGTATACGGTTTACCGGTACCGGGATGAATTGAAGGAGGCAATACGTCTTGCACCAAGCCTGCGCGCAACTCGAAAACCGTGAACCGCTTGTAGGGCTCTGCCTCGGCACGTGCAGCCGCTTCACCGTCCAAATCGCCTGCTTCTTTGGCCGCTTTGGCTTTCTCGATCAGACCTTTAA
>Ga0302347_1003546_pt1 | contig 13652 bp, 17 predicted proteins | sample PhyWR1_FD_202178 | JGI IMG/M metagenome (GOLD analysis project Ga0302347, IMG submission 202178) | Leaf surface microbial communities from wheat plants in UC Gill Tract Community Farm, Albany, California, United States - DLSL W.R1 (v2)... | ecosystem: Host-associated > Plants > Phyllosphere >...
CGGTATCAGATAAAAAAGGTACAGCGGACGCGGTTAGCGCATCATCAATGAAATGGCGTTAACGAAAGCGTGGGCACCGGAAACAGGCGTTGTAGCCTGTACTGTGCTTTTGGATATGTTTACTGGCATAAGACCTCCGGAAAATTCATTTGCAGCCTGTTCACTGAAGAGGCCGAAACTCTCCTGGTCAGCGCGCGTGGTCTACATTAAGCAATAAGCGGAAAATGCCTTCATACAGCAATGTTTCTGAAGGTTCGACGGTTTCGTTCATCAAAAATGCAACCTTCAAAAATAGCGCTTTGCGACTTACGGGTACTCCGGCACGTAGCATTTCAATGACGATACGCCCCAGCAATTCTTCATGCGACAACCCCAATCCTGGCAGGATGGCATGGCCTTTCGACACGGCACCTTCATGTGTTTTTTCCATCGCTGACCCCGCAGAAAAAAGTTAAGTACAACACTGGGGACAGTGTATATATCACCGTTATTAAAGACCAGTGAGGCGAAATAATTATTAGCCTTTTTAATCAGTAAATCCTGATGTTGATAGATTCATAATATTTCCGCTCCGTTATTATTTGATTTCAATAAGGCACCGTCTGGTGCCTGGAAAATCAGGTGAATATCAGCCTTTTGGCGCCCCATCCCGCTCATCCTTGCTGTCCAATGGCTGCGAATTGCCTTCAGACAGTGAGTGACTCGCGTTCTGACCGGGATCGCCCGGGTCGACAGCGTTATCACCACTGCGCGGGCTGGGATCCTTAAGTCTTTCAAGGATACTGCGCCCCTGCGCGATTTCAGCCAAATGATCTTCGTTAGTTTCCTGCTCGGCTTGCTGATCAAGCTTTAGTATCAGAGATTCTCGTGAAATCTCTTCCTTATCGAAGATATGGCTAACCACGGTTTCGCCGATGGCGATATAACCTTTTTTATCTTCATCAGAAGTCGACACTACTAAACCTCTCCTCTAACAATGACTATATTATTACTCCCTGCACGATTTACATTACCCGGTAATGTGTCCCTGTTATTAACATTATAACCTAACCGTAACGGCAGAAAATAATTTAAGAAATATCCTGAAGGATAGCGAGTGTACATTCTCAGCCTGCCTCGCGAAATAGAATTGTCTTCATACCGTCACTTTGCACCTCTATTATCCACAGTGCTTAAAACGGCAGTGATTATTATCTACAATAAATCACTGTTTTTAAAACTATATTATTCAGGCGCTTATTCGCATCAGTGTTCCCTCAATCACCGCAGGGGAACGTCGTCGCCAGCAGGAGGATTGCCCGTGGTGGTGATGATGATTTTGCTGGTCACAGCAGAAGTAATGCTGATGGCCGAACGCTGTTGTTCCTGAGAATCAGTGAGCGTCTTGAATTTCTTCTCGTCCATAATTTGCCTGTCGGTATTGCTGGAGTAAACATAATAAAAACAGGCAATTACACAATTTCGATTACAGTCTTGCAGGCGACTGCTCATTCATCAATGCTAATCGTGTCGATGTGTTTGATATTAGCAGGAGAAATGGGACCTTCAACTTGTACCTCATCTACAGCAAGATAGTCGGATTGTATTGCACTTTTAGCTAACTCCACAGCTTCATCCTGTGGAATTCCTAATTCCTGCACAGCCAGATCGGCAATGCCATTAATCAGCGATGTTGGGTTTTTATCCATATTCTCTCTAAATGAGAAAACTTCCTGTTTTTTAGTTTGTATTTGATAAAGGTGATATTTTTTGCTCTGGCCCTGGTGCTCTATCATATGTATAAAGTCTTTAACCTTCTCTTTTGAGGTTGACGCAAATACGGTATTTTTACCAAATACACGAACTTCACCAGGCTCATTACTATTGGTGCCAGAAAAACCAAATTTCCTAATCGTTTCAGGGGAACGTGTGTCTGCACGATAGACAGTTGTATTTCTTACTGAAGTGACTGATTTTGCGAAGGTAACATTCCCTGCGTTGGGGGCCGGAGTGGGAGAAGGTGTTTTGTAGAAGCCAGAAACGAATGATGTGATTTTTGCTGGAAGCATATAAAAACCTGTTTCTTTTAAATAGTTACCTACTTTATGTATTTTTCAGTGGCCAAAATATAAGAAATCGCCCCTGTGCAGGTTGATTTCATTGGCAAACATTGTTTTTACTCTTAGCAAGACAGGCCGCAGTTTCCCATATGATTTGTGAAATTAAAGACGTGCAGCAGCAAAAGAAGTCTGTGGGAAGTTACCCATGTTAAGCTGAGCAAGCTTGCCAGCCAGAGGACAGATGCAATTGCACCGCAGGAGACACGTAAGCCACGAGTTTCACCTGCGTCGGCCTTATCTTTGTCGCCACACCTCATCATTTTACCGCGTTAAACAAAAGTGGCTTTCACTCTTGTTTTCCTGGCATAAAGACTCCGTTATCATGCACCTTATGCCGTCATGAACATAAATATAGAATTTCATGATATTCGATGAGACAACGTGAAAATTAATGATAACTATAAAAATCACTAACTCATTAAAAATTAAGAAAATGGATATCTAAAACCGATGAGTACAATAGAAAATTTAGACTCCCATACGCCGATGATGCAGCAGTACCTGAAGCTGAAAGCCCAGCATCCGGATATCCTGCTGTTTTATCGGATGGGTGACTTCTACGAGCTGTTTTATGACGACGCAAAACGCGCTTCGCAATTAATGGATATTTCGCTCACCAAACGGGGTGCTTCTGCGGGTGAGCCGATCCCGATGGCCGGAGTACCGCACCATGCGGTGGAAAACTATCTGGCGAAACTGGTCAACCTGGGTGAGTCGGTCGCCATTTGCGAACAGATTGGCGATCCGGCGACCAGCAAAGGCCCGGTTGAGCGTAAGGTTGTGCGCATTGTTACACCGGGCACTATCAGTGATGAAGCGCTGTTGCAGGAGCGTCAGGACAATCTGCTGGCCGCTATCTGGCAGGACAGCAAAGGCTTTGGCTACGCGACAATGGATATCAGCTCCGGCCGCTTTCGCCTCAGCGAACCGACCGATCGTGAAACCATGGCCGCTGAGATCCAGCGCACCAATCCTGCAGAATTGCTCTACGCAGAAGATTTTGCTGAGCCGTCGCTTATCGAAGGGCGTCGCGGCCTGCGCCGTCGTCCGCTGTGGGAGTTTGAAATTGATACTGCCCGCCAGCAGCTTAACCTGCAATTTGGCACCCGCGATCTGATCGGCTTCGGCGTTGAAAACGCCGTGCGGGGACTGTGTGCCGCAGGCTGTCTGCTGCAATATGTGAAAGATACGCAGCGTACCGCCCTGCCCCATATTCGTTCTATCACCATTGAGCGACAGCAGGACAGTATTATTATGGATGCGGCTACGCGCCGTAATCTTGAGATCACCCAGAATCTGGCAGGCGGCGTGGATAACACTCTGGCTTCGGTGCTGGACCGAACGGTCACGCCGATGGGCAGCCGGATGTTAAAACGCTGGCTGCATATGCCGGTTCGCGATAACGCTATTCTCACCGCCCGCCAGCAAACCATCGGCGCGTTGCAGGAATACAGCGACGCATTACAGCCGATACTGCGTCAGGTAGGCGATCTGGAGCGTATTCTGGCGCGTCTGGCGCTGCGTACTGCCCGTCCACGAGATTTAGCCCGGATGCGTTACGCCTTTCAACAACTGCCTGTACTGCGCCAGCAGCTTGCAGATATCGACAGCCATCCGGTGCAGACCCTGCGTGAAAAAATGGGCGAATTTAGCGACCTGCGCGATCTGCTGGAACGCGCAGTTATCGAGGCACCGCCAGTGCTGGTGCGCGATGGCGGCGTCATTGCCCCAGGCTATAATGCTGAACTGGACGAGTGGCGCGGGCTGGCGGACGGCGCCACTGACTACCTTGATCGTCTGGAGATCCGCGAACGCGAACGTACCGGCCTTGATACGCTGAAAGTGGGTTTCAACGGCGTTCACGGTTACTACATTCAGATCAGCCGCGGGCAGAGCCATCTGGCACCGATTAACTATGTTCGCCGTCAGACGCTGAAAAATGCAGAGCGCTACATTATTCCCGAGCTGAAAGAGTATGAAGATAAAGTTCTGACCTCCAAAGGCAAAGCGCTGGCGCTTGAAAAGCAGCTTTATGAAGAGTTATTTGACCTGCTGCTTCCGCATCTGGCCGATTTGCAACAAAGCGCGGGCGCACTGGCCGAGCTGGATGTGCTGGTGAATCTGGCTGAACGTGCTGTTACGCTCAATTATTGCTGCCCGACGTTTAGCGAAAAACCTGGCATCCGGATTGAAGAGGGTCGTCATCCGGTGGTTGAGCAGGTACTGCATGAGCCGTTTATCGCGAATCCGCTGAATCTCTCGCCGCAGCGCCGCATGTTAATTATTACCGGCCCCAATATGGGCGGTAAAAGTACCTATATGCGCCAGACGGCGTTGATTACGCTATTGGCTTACATCGGCAGTTTTGTCCCGGCACAAAAGGTGGAGATTGGCCCGATCGATCGCATTTTCACCCGCGTCGGCGCGGCTGACGATCTGGCCAGCGGACGATCGACCTTTATGGTAGAGATGACCGAAACCGCCAATATTTTGCACAATGCCACGGAAAATAGCCTGGTATTGATGGATGAAATTGGACGCGGGACGTCCACCTATGATGGCCTGTCGCTGGCCTGGGCCTGCGCTGAGAACCTGGCTAACCGGATCAAGTCTTTGACGCTGTTCGCCACCCATTATTTCGAGTTAACCCAGCTTGCGGAAAAAATGGAAGGCGTCGCCAACGTTCATCTGGATGCGCTGGAACATGGCGATACCATCGCCTTTATGCACAGCGTGCAGGACGGTGCGGCCAGTAAAAGCTATGGTCTGGCGGTTGCCGCACTGGCCGGCGTGCCGAAAGATGTGATCAAGCGCGCGCGGCAAAAACTGCGCGAGCTGGAAAGCCTGTCGCCCAACGCCGCCGCGACGCAGGTCGACGGCACGCAGATGTCGCTGCTGGTGGCGACAGAAGAAACCAGCCCGGCAGTCGAGGCGCTGGAAAATCTCGATCCTGATACGCTCACCCCGCGTCAGGCGCTGGAGTGGATCTATCGTCTGAAAAACCTGGTTTAAGCACGTCTGCCCGGTAGCCACAATCATTGGGCAGTTTTTTATCCGCATTTTAAAAGGTTGTGTCTGGGCTAAAATGATATAAACGTATCATTTTAGCCCGCCTTTACCCGTCATCTCTGTTATATAAAATCACGTCTGATAATCAGTAAAATGGTATAATGGCTCGCTGTTTGACTCCCTGCCGGAAAAAAATATGACCTCTGTTCGTTACCACAAAATTAATGCATCTGACTGGCAACACATCTGGGTAGTTGGTGATATTCACGGCTGTTATTCGCTGCTGCAATCGCGCCTCAATGACATTGGATTTTGCCGGAAAAAGGATTTACTAATTTCGGTAGGCGATAATATCGATCGCGGTCCGGAAAATATGGACGTTTTGCGCCTTTTAAATGAACCGTGGTTTATTTCAGTGATGGGCAATCATGAGGCAATGGCGCTGGAGGCGTTTGCTACTCAGGATGGTAATATGTGGCTCGCCAGCGGTGGCGCCTGGTTTTTTAATCTGGAGCCCACCGGGCAGCAGGAGGCCATTCAGTCACTATTACGCTTTCACCAGCTCCCCCATATTATTGAGGTGGCGTCTGCGACCAGCAAATTCGTTATTGCTCATGCTGATTATCCCGGGAATCAATACGATTATGATAAAGCCGTGGATCTTAATATCGTATTATGGTCAGTTGACCGCGTGATTCATTCGCTGGAAGGGAATAGCAGGCCCATTGCAGGAGCCGATGCCTTTATTTTCGGACATATGATTGTCGATCACGTGCAGACTTTCGCTAATCAAATTTACATTGATACCGGTTCATCACGTTCGGGCAAACTTTCATTTTTCCGTATTCAGTAAATTCTACTCTGCGCGCAAAAACAAAAAGGCCCATTTCATCGAAACGGGCCTTTTTCAAAGAACATAGCTTACTCGCGGAACAGCGCTTCGATATTAAGACCTTGCGCCTGAAGGATCTCGCGCAGACGGCGCAGACCTTCAACCTGGATCTGACGAACGCGTTCGCGCGTCAGGCCGATTTCGCGACCCACGTCTTCCAGCGTCGCAGCTTCATAACCCAGTAAACCGAAACGACGTGCCAGCACTTCACGCTGTTTGGCGTTCAGTTCGAACAGCCATTTAACGATGCTCTGTTTCATGTCATCGTCCTGCGTGGTGTCTTCCGGGCCGTTGTCTTTTTCATCGGCCAGGATGTCCAGCAGCGCTTTTTCGGAATCGCCACCCAGCGGGGTGTCTACCGAGGTAATACGCTCGTTAAGACGTAACATACGGCTTACGTCATCAACCGGTTTGTCCAGCTGTTCTGCAATTTCTTCTGCGCTCGGCTCGTGGTCCAGTTTATGGGACAGTTCACGTGCAGTACGCAGATAAACGTTCAGCTCTTTCACAATGTGAATTGGCAGACGAATAGTACGGGTTTGATTCATAATCGCCCGTTCGATTGTCTGACGGATCCACCACGTTGCGTAAGTTGAGAAGCGGAAACCGCGTTCCGGATCAAACTTCTCTACCGCACGGATAAGCCCCAGATTGCCCTCTTCGATCAGGTCCAGCAGTGCCAGACCACGATTGCCATAACGGCGGGCAATTTTTACCACCAGACGCAAGTTACTTTCGATCATGCGACGGCGTGAGGATACATCTCCGCGCAGTGCGCGACGGGCGAAGTAAACTTCTTCTTCTGCTGTTAATAATGGAGAATAACCAATTTCTCCGAGATAAAGTTGTGTAGCATCAAGTACACGTTGTGTAGCACCTTGCGATAATAGCTCTTCCTCAGCCAGTTCATTATCACCAGGTTCCTCAACAACTAAGGCTTTCTCGTCAAAAACCTCAACTCCATTCTCATCAAATTGCGCATCTTCATTTAAATCATGAACTTTCAGCGTATTCTGACTCATAAGGTGGCTCCTACCCGTGATCCCTGAACGACATACACAAACAGTTGTGCATCCCGCCTGATTATCGCTGCGGCAAGTAACGCAGCGGGTTTACGGATTTCCCCTTGTAACGAATTTCAAAATGTAAACGTGTCGAGCTGGTTCCAGTGCTACCCATGGTAGCTATTTTCTGCCCCGCCTTGATCTCTTGTTGCTCCTGGACCAGCATTGTATCGTTATGGGCGTAGGCACTCAGGTAATCATCGTTATGTTTAATGATGATTAAATTACCGTAACCGCGCAGTGCATTCCCGGCATAGACAACGCGACCATCCGCAGTCGCGATAATTGCCTGTCCTTTGCTACCTGCAATATCGATTCCTTTATTGCCGCTATCGTTGGCAGAGAAGTTTTCGATAATGTTGCCATCAGCTGGCCAGCGCCAGGTAGAAATCGGCGAGCTGGTTGTCGTGCTGCTGGCAGTCGGTACAGTAGTGCTGACGGTAGATGGCGCCGTAACAGGTGCCGTAACGGGTGTGCTCGTTGGGCGGTTGTTAGGCAACATTTTGTTAGCACTTTGTTCACCTGAGTCCTCAGAATACGTAATTGTAGGTTGCGAAGCAACAGCCACGGTGGAATTCTGTGCAGGTTTTAAGACAATTCCTTGTGCATTTGCGTCAGCCTGGGTAATTGCGTTACCTCCGGTGATAGGTGTACCGGCGGAACTCCCCACCTGAAGTACCTGGCCGACATTCAGAGCATACGGGGCAGCGACGTTATTGCGCTGTGCTAAGTCACGGAAATCATTGCCGGTTACCCACGCAATGTAGAACAACGTATCGCCTCGCTTGACGGTGTAGGTGCTGCCGCCGGTGTAGCTCCCTTTCGGGATATTGCCGTATTTACGGTTATAAACAATATGGCCATTTTCAACCTGCACATTATCAGGTTGCTGCACATTTGGCTGGATCTGTACCGGCTGAGATTGAACTGGCTGAGGTTGCACCGGCTGAACAGGCTGGATCTGAGGTGCCGGCGCCGGGGTGTTGCCCATTTGAGACGGCGTGATAAGCATTCCCGAGTCCTGACCTGAGGCGCCTGCGGAACTTCCGCCAACAGAGCTTACGGGTGCCGGGGTATTGTCCGAGTTACCGCAGCCGGCCAGGCAGAGTGAAATCAGTGATAATGCCGCCACGCGGCTTACGGTGAATGTTGGGCTTCCCGTGCTCATTTATCCCCCAGGAATAGGTTAACTACCAGTGACTTAAAACCGTGCAAGGCAGCGGTATGGACACTGAAAACAGGTTCACCATACGCTGAAATCGTGTGAAATAACCAGGATAAATCCGGGTCTCAGGCCAGCTCCCCTTTGACCAGCGGCACAAAGCGCACTGCCTCAACGGTATCGATAATAAATTCATTCCCCCGCCGGCACACCCGTTTTAAATACTGATGCTCATCACCAACAGGTAATACAAGAACACCGCCGTCATCAAGTTGTGACATTAATTCGACAGGGATTTCAGGCGGTGCTGCCGTCACAATGATGGCGTCGAAGGGGGCGCGTGCGTGCCACCCCTGCCAGCCATCGCCATGACGCGTGGACACATTGTGCAGATCGAGTTGTTTCAGGCGACGCCGCGCGTGCCATTGCAGACTTTTGATACGTTCGACCGAACACACATGATGGACGAGATGTGCCAGGATAGCGGTCTGATAACCCGAACCGGTACCGACTTCCAGCACCCGACACTCTGGCGTCAGCTCCAGCAACTCGGTCATTCTGGCAACCATGTAAGGCTGGGAAATGGTTTGCCCCTGGCCGATAGGTAACGCGACGTTTTCCCATGCCTGGAGTTCGAACGCCTCATCAATAAACTTTTCACGCGGGACCAGAGCGATGGCCTCAAGCACATGCTCATCTTTTATACCCTGAGTACGTAGTTGATCAAGAAGGCTCTGAACGCGTTTGCTTATCATGGCGTGTCTGCTCCTACACGCGTTAACCAGTCGGAAACCACTTCACGCGCGCTGTGGGCGGTGAGATCGACATGCAGTGGCGTCACGGAAACGTAGCCCTCATCTACCGCAGCAAAGTCGGTATCGGGGCCGGCGTCAAATTTTTCGCCGGGCGGTCCGATCCAGTAGAGCGTATTACCGCGCGGATCTTCCTGCGGTATAACCTGCTCGGCTGGATGGCGGCTACCGCAGCGCGTTACGCGGAAGCCTTTAATTTGATCTAGCGGTAAATCCGGTACGTTAACATTTAAAATACGGCTGGTGCGCAGAGGTTCACGGCTCAGCGCGCGTAGCAGCGTGCAGGTGACTGCCGCCGCGGTCGCATAGTGCGTATAGCCGTTAAGAGAGACCGCCAGCGCCGGAAAGCCCAGATGACGACCTTCCATTGCCGCGGCAACGGTTCCTGAGTAGATCACGTCATCGCCGAGATTTGGCCCGGCGTTGATACCGGAAACGACGACATCCGGACGCGGACGCATCAGCGCATTGACGCCGAGATAAACGCAGTCTGTCGGCGTGCCCATCTGAACGGCTATATCGCCGTTCTCATGGGCAAAGGTACGCAGCGAGGATTCCAGCGTCAGCGAGTTTGATGCACCGCTGCGATTACGATCGGGCGCCACGACCTGAACGTCGGCAAATTCACGTAACGCTTTCGCCAGCGTCTGAATGCCTGGTGCATGAACGCCATCATCGTTACTCAGCAATATTCGCATAATCACCTGAAGTGTTAATAAGTTCCCTGACGACGCTGGTCGCAAAGCTGCCCGCCGGTAGCCAGAAGCGCAGTTCGACGGTGACATCATCCCACCAGTTCCAGCTCAGTTGCTGAACATCAAGCAGCATAGCGCGGCGCGATGCCTCTACTTTTTCACGCATTAACAACTGCTGTAGCAGCGTCTCTTCGGCAATGGCGGCCTGCTCAAAGGCCAGCGCCGCACGCTGGGTGCCCCACTCGCCGCTACCGGGCAGAGATGCAGTGATCATCAGCTCATGACGATCAACCCGGGCCTGAAGTTCAGCCTGTTCTTCCTGCGTGGCAACAAACCAGCTGCCGCGCCCCGCTAATTGTAGCGCATCGCCGTCAACAACTTGATTAAATTCCGGTTTTTTCAACCGTTCACTGACAATGTGATTAAACAACGCGCTACGGGCTGCCGACAACCAAAAACTACGTTTATTCCGATCGCGGACCGGCCCGCCATTTTGCGCCCAGCGTAGCGCCCCGTGAAGGTTACTGCCGCCAATGCCAAAACGCTGAGTGCCGAAGTAGTTCGGCACCCCGGCAGTCTGGATCGCCCGTAAGCGCTGTTCAACATCATCGCGCTGCGTAACCTCGCGCAGGATCAGCGTAAACGCGTTACCTTTCAGCGCTCCAAGTCGCAGCTTGCGTTTGTGACGGGCATACTCAAGAACCTGACAACCTTCCAGCTGGAAGGCGCTCAAATCCGGCATCTCTTTACCCGGGACGCGGGCGCACAGCCACTGTTCGGTGACTGCATGCTTATCTTTTTGACCGGCAAAGCTTACTTCACGCGCCGGCACTTTCAGGAATTTTGCCAGCGCGTCGGCAACAAAGCGCGTGTTACAACCGTTTTTCAAGATCCTGACCAGCACATGCTCGCCTTCACCGTCCGGCTCAAAACCAAGATCTTCTACCACCAAAAAATCCTCCGGGCTGGCTTTTAACAGCCCCTGTCCCTGCGGCTTCCCGTGCAGGTAAGTCAGATTTTCAATGTCGATCATTTGGCCGCCTTGTTCAGTAGCGCCACGGCCTCACAGGCAATGCCCTCGCCGCGCCCGGTAAAGCCCAGTTTTTCTGTAGTAGTCGCCTTGACGTTGACGTCATCCATATGACAACCAAGATCTTCGGCAATAAAAATGCGCATTTGTGGAATGTGCGGCAGCATTTTAGGCGCCTGAGCGATAATGGTGACGTCGACGTTGCTGAGGGTATACCCTTTCTCCTGCACGCGACGCCATGCTTCACGCAGTAGTCCACGGCTGTCGGCACCTTTGAAAGCCGGGTCGGTGTCGGGGAACAGTTTACCAATATCTCCCAGTGCTGCGGCACCAAGCAGGGCATCGGTTAGCGCATGAAGTGCGACATCGCCGTCGGAGTGGGCTAACAGCCCTTTTTCATGAGGAATACGTACGCCGCAAATCACAATTGGGCCTTCACCGCCAAACGCGTGTACATCAAATCCATGACCAATTCGCATTATATTTTCTCCTGAGGGTGTAATCGGGTGAGATAAAATTCGGCAAGCGCCAGATCTTCCGGACGGGTAACTTTGATATTGTCCGCACGACCTGGGATCAGTTCAGGATGGAAACCGCAGTACTCCAGCGCCGAGGCTTCATCCGTAATGACTGCGCCTTCATCGAGCGCGCGCGTCAGGCAGCGGGTCAGCAGCTCTCGCGGGAAGAATTGCGGCGTCAGCGCATGCCAGAGATCGTTACGATCGACGGTGTGGGCGATGGCCGGATTACCCGGTTCGCCTCGTTTCATGGTGTCACGAACCGGCGCCGCCAGAATTCCCCCTACGCGGCTGGTTTCACTGAGCATCAGCAGACGATCTAAATCATCCAGACAGAGACACGGGCGTGCGGCATCATGCACCAGCACCCAGCTCGCCTCTTTCACCGCCTTCAGACCCGCCAGCACCGAATCCGCACGTTCATCGCCACCGTCGACGACGGTAATATACGGATGATCTGCCAGCGGTAATTGCTGAAAGCGCTCATCGCCTGGGGTGATAGCGATGATCACCTGCTCCACGCGACGATGCGCCAGTAGCGCAATCACCGCATGTTCAAGAATCGTTTTGTTACCAATTGAGAGGTATTGTTTCGGGCACTCCGCCTGCATACGGCGGCCAAACCCTGCTGCCGGAACCACGGCACAAACGCCTGGTAAAGTTGCTGCCATCTTACGTTCCTGGCCTGTTATCGGTTATTTTGCCCTGGACTCAGATTACGTTTAGACGCATCCGGCACCAGACGATAAAATGTTTCGCCCGGTCGGGTCATACTCAGTTCATTACGCGCACGCTCTTCAATCGCTTCCTGGCCACCGTTAAGGTCGTCAATTTCGGCGAAAAGCTGATCGTTACGCGCTTTTAGTTTTGCATTGGTTGTTTGCTGAACCTGGACATCATCGCTGACGCGGCTGTAATCATGTAAGCCATTTTTGCCAAACCACAGCGAGTACTGTAGCCAGACCAGTAAAGCCAGCAATATCAGCGTTAGTTTACCCATCCTGCCCCCTGAAAAACGGCATCATCATCCCATAACTCGCCAGGGGACTCTACCCCGACGGCAGGCAATGCCGCGTAACCGCGTCAAATGTACCATATTTTACCCGCAGGTAGGTATGCCGCGTCGCAGCGAGGCGAATTGTCGCGAGGTCTCACGTGACTCACCCGGCTTGCGGTACGGCTAAGTCAGCCTACAGACAACGTGAGGGAGACGGATATAGCATAATCCAGCATCCAAAAGACGCTACCCCATCAGCCACATAAACAGAATGCCGAACATGGCAACGACCGTCAGCGCGGTTGCCAGCGAGGTATAAATGAATTTGCCATTCAGCAGAGAATAGAGCGCAATGCCGACGACAACGGCGACGGGCATTAGCGCCAGAAAGAAGGGCCAGGTATAGAGAAAGAAAAATAGCGTATTGGGGCCATAAATCAGAAAGGGTATGGCGGCTGCCAGTAACCATGAGATAAACCCCACCACGGCCCCAGGAAAAGACCAGGTGGTCTCTTCATCTGTCGTTAGCGGCTCATTAGTGATGATGCTTAAATTTTGGCTTTCGCGCATAGTCAATCCCGTTACCTGGCCTGCCGGACGGTAATGTCGTCCGGCGGCATATCAGGATCTGATAATATCGTTCTGCCTCAACAGATCTAATAATCGATTTACCAAATTTGTTACTAATTGTTCACCATTCAGATGCATTTCAGGCGCATCCGGCGCTTCATAGACGGAATCAATACCGGTGAAATGGCGTATTTCACCGGCGCGGGCTTTTTTATACAGGCCTTTTGGATCGCGGGTTTCACAAATCGAAAGCGGCGTATCGACGAAAACTTCGAAAAAACGCCCTTCCCCGACCTGTTCGCGCACCATTTGACGCTCGGCGCGGTGCGGAGAGATAAATGCGGTAAGCACCACGAGGCCCGCATCCACCATCAGCCGGGACACCTCCCCGACGCGGCGAATATTCTCTTTACGGTCGTCATCGCTAAATCCCAGATCGCGACACAGTCCATGACGAACATTGTCGCCATCAAGCAAATACGTACTCACCCCCAGACGGTGCAGCGCCTCTTCAAGCGCGCCTGCCACGGTGGATTTACCCGAGCCCGAAAGCCCGGTAAACCACAGAACAACGCCACGATGACCGTGAAGCTGCTCGCGCTGCTGCGCCGTCACCGGGTGAGGATGCCAGACAACATTTTCGTCATGCTGCGCCATTATTTGCCTCCCAGCAAATCGCGTGCGCCCCAGTGCGGGAAGTGCTTGCGTACCAGCGCGTTCAGTTCCAGTTCAAATGCGCTGAATTCTGAGTGTGCGCTTGCTGTCTGTTCATGGACTTCATGTACCAGCCCGGCGCCAACCGTG
>Ga0302347_1003547_pt1 | contig 13642 bp, 10 predicted proteins | sample PhyWR1_FD_202178 | JGI IMG/M metagenome (GOLD analysis project Ga0302347, IMG submission 202178) | Leaf surface microbial communities from wheat plants in UC Gill Tract Community Farm, Albany, California, United States - DLSL W.R1 (v2)... | ecosystem: Host-associated > Plants > Phyllosphere >...
GTTTATTGCCAGTTGGAATAAGAAAGGACTTCATGAAACGTCTGCTGCTAACTGCGGTTCTCGCCGTACTGATGATCGCCGAAGTTCACGCCGAGTCCTTCACTATCTCTGATATCCGTGTCAACGGGCTCCAGCGGGTTTCCGCCGGCAGCGTGTTTGGCGCGTTACCGCTGAACGTGGGTGAGGTAGCGGATGACCGCCGTTTGGTGGAATCCACTCGTGCGTTGTTCAAAACCGGGTTCTTTCAGGATATCCAACTGGGTCGTGATGGCAATGTGCTCGTCATTACGGTTGTCGAACGTCCTTCCGTCTCCAGCATCACCATTGACGGTAACAAGGCGATCTCCACTGATGACCTGATGAAAGGCCTGAAACAATCGGGCCTGGCTGAAGGCGAAATCTTCCAGCGTGCGACCCTTGAAGGTGTTCGTAACGAGTTGCAACGTCAGTATGTTGCTCAAGGCCGCTACTCCGCGACGGTAGACACCGAAGTGGTGCCTGAGCCGCGCAACCGCGTGGCCTTGAAGGTCAACATCAACGAAGGCACCGTTGCCTCTATCCAGCACATCAACGTGGTGGGTAACACGGTCTTCCCGGAATCTGACCTGGTTGATCTGTTCGAACTGAAAACCACCAACTGGTTGTCGTTCTTCAAGAACGACGACAAGTATGCGCGTGAAAAACTGTCGGGTGACCTGGAGCGTCTGCGTTCCTACTACCTCGATCGCGGCTATATCAACATGGATATCGCCTCGACCCAGGTATCGATCACCCCTGACAAAAAGAACGTCTACATCACGGTCAACGTGAACGAAGGCGAAAAATACAATGTCGGCTCGGTCAAACTGAGCGGTGACCTCAAGGTCCCGGAAGATCAGATCAAGTCGCTGCTGCTGGTTCAGCCAGGCCAGGTGTTCTCGCGCAAGCTGATGACCACCACCTCCGAACTGATCACCCGTCGTCTGGGTAACGAAGGCTACACCTTCGCCAACGTGAACGGCGTGCCTCAGCCAGACCCGGAAAACCACACCGTTGCCATCACCTTCGTGGTCGATCCGGGCAAGCGTGCTTACGTGAACCGTATCAACTACCGCGGCAACACCAAGTCGGAAGACGAAGTGCTGCGTCGTGAAATGCGCCAGATGGAAGGCGGTTGGGCGTCTACTTACCTGATCGACCAGTCCAAGGTTCGCCTTGAGCGTCTGGGCTTCTTCAAGGAAGTGAACGTTGAAACCCCGGCAGTGCCAGGCACTGACGACATGGTTGACGTGAACTACGCTGTTGAAGAACAAGCGTCGGGTTCGATCACCGCCAGCGTCGGTTTTGCTCAGAGCGCCGGTTTGATCCTGGGTGGCTCGATTACCCAGAACAACTTCCTGGGTACGGGTAACAAGGTCAGCATCGGCCTGACCCGCAGCGAATACCAAAGCCGTTACAACTTCAGCTACGTTGACCCGTACTGGACGCCGGACGGTGTGAGCCTGGGCTACAACGTTTTCTACCGCACCACTGACTACAAAGAGCTGGACGTTGACGTTGCCAACTACTCGGTTGACAGCCTGGGTGCTGGCGTCACCATGGGCTACCCGATCAGCGATACCTCCCGTCTGACCTACGGCCTGACCGTTCAGCAGGATGAAATCAGCACTGGTCGTTACACCGTTGACGAGATCTTCGACTTCGTAAACCGTGAAGGTGACAAGTACCTCAACTTCAAGGCATCGATTGGCTGGTCCGAGTCGACCCTGAACAAAGGCGTGTTGCCAACCCGTGGTACGTCGCAGAGCCTGGTGCTGGAAACCACCATTCCTGGCAGCGACCTGCAGTTCTACAAACTGGACTATCGTGCACAGTTGTTCCAGCCGTTGAGCGATACCTTCACTGCTCGCCTGCACACAGAGTTGGGCTATGGTGATGGTTACGGTTCGACTGAAGGTCTGCCGTTCTACGAGAACTACTACGCGGGTGGTTTCAACTCGGTACGTGGCTTTAAAGACAGCGCACTGGGCCCACGCAGTACGCCGAGTACCGGTAAGAACCCGGGTACGATTGCCGATCCGGATCAAGACCCGCTGCCGTTCGGTGGTAACGTGCTGATCCAGGGTGGTGTAGAAGTTCTGTTCCCGATGCCGTTTGTGAAGGATCAACGTTCCCTGCGTACTTCCGTCTTCTGGGATGTGGGTAACGTGTTCGACACCAACTGCAAGGGCGAAACCAAGAATTGCGATATCAGCTTTAGCAATATGGCCAGTTCTGTGGGTGTAGGTGTGACATGGGTAACTGCGCTTGGCCCGCTGAGCTTCAGCTTGGCCATGCCGATCAAGAAACCGGATGACGCAGACACTCAAGTGTTCCAATTCTCCCTCGGCCAGACTTTCTAAAAGCCTGACTATAGATACAGACAACGGATTTTTTAGGAGTGCATCGTGCGTAAGTTGACTCAATTGGTTCTCCTGGCTTCGCTCTTGGCAGCGGGCCCGGCTTTTGCCGACATGAAAATTGCTGTGCTGAACTATCAAATGGCACTGCTTGAATCTGACGCTGCCAAGCGTTATGCCGTGGATGCCGAGAAAAAATTTGGCCCACAACTGACCAAGCTGAAAAACCTGGAAAGCAGCGCCAAGGGCATCCAGGACCGTCTGGTTAGCGGCGGCGACAAAATGCAGCAAGGCGAGCGTGAGCGTCTGGAGCTTGAATTCAAGCAAAAGGCCCGTGACTTCCAGTTCCAGTCCAAGGAACTGAACGAAGCCAAAGCCGTTGCTGACCGTGAAATGCTGAAACAGCTGAAGCCAAAACTGGACAGCGCTGTTGAAGAAGTCATCAAGAAAGGCGCCTTTGACCTGGTGTTCGAGCGTGGTGCTGTGATTGATGTAAAACCTCAGTACGACATCACTCGCCAAGTGATTGAGCGCATGAATCAGCTGAAGTAATTATGACCGCGACTATAAAACTCGGCCGATTGGCCGAGTTCCTCGGGGCCACCTTGCGTGGCTCCGCGGAGAAAGAAATTACTGGGCTGGCCACTTTGCAAGAGGCCGGCCCAGCTCAGTTGAGCTTTCTGGCTAACCCCCAATACCGTAAATACCTCGTTGACTGCCACGCTGGAGCAGTACTGCTCAAGGCGGCGGATGCCGAGGAGTACGCGGGGGATGCGCTGGTTGTGCCCGATCCTTACCTGGCGTATGCCCGAATTTCCCATTTGTTCGACCCCAAGCCCAAAGCGATTGCCGGGGTTCACCCTTCGGCCGTGATTGCGGACGATGCGGTGGTTGATCCAATGGCGAGCATCGGTGCGTTTGCGGTCATTGAGAGCGGTGCGCGAATCGCTGCCGGCGTCACCATTGGTGCGCATTGCTTTATCGGTGCGCGTTGCACCATTGGTGAAGACGGTTGGCTGGCCCCTCGTGTAACCCTGTACCACGATGTGCATATCGGCAAACGTGTGGTGATTCAGTCGGGTGCCGTGTTGGGTGGTGAAGGTTTTGGTTTCGCCAACGAAAAAGGCATTTGGCAGAAAATCGCTCAAATTGGCGGTGTGACCCTCGGTGATGATGTCGAAATTGGTGTCAACACGGCCATTGATCGGGGTGCTTTGGCCGATACGTTGATCGGCAATGGCGTCAAGCTGGATAACCAGATCCAGATCGCGCACAACGTTCAGGTGGGTGACCATACGGCGATGGCCGCGTGTGTAGGAATTTCCGGTAGTACTAAAATCGGTAAGCACTGCATGCTCGCAGGCGGAGTTGGTTTGGTCGGTCACATTGAAATTTGTGACAACGTGTTCTTGACTGGCATGACGATGGTGACGCATTCGATCACCGAGCCAGGAGCCTATTCTTCCGGTACTGCCATGCAGCCGGCTGCGGAGTGGCGCAAAAGTGCGGCACGTATACGTCAGCTGGATGACATTGCAAGACGGCTAAAACATCTGGAAAAGCGCGTCGGGGAAGTGACCCCGGACGGTAAAGCTTCTTCAGAGGGCTAATACATTTTCCATATCAAGAGTGCATAGCCACTGGTTTGCTTCCTTGATTTGCTAGAGGAGCGCGCCTTAGTCGCGCGCGCCCAATCTTTATTACAGGCTTCCCCACGAAATGATGGACATCAACGAGATTCGCGAATATCTGCCCCACCGTTCCTGCTGGTGGACCGAGTGGTGGATCTGGATGTCGAGAACAAGCGCATTCGTGCCTACAAGAATGTCAGCATCAATGAACCTTTCTTTAACGGTCACTTCCCGGCGCACCCGATCATGCCGGGCGTCCTGATCATTGAAGCGATGGCTCAGGCCGCTGGCATCCTGGGTTTCAAGATGATGGATCTGAAGCCTTCCGACGGCACGCTCTATTATTTCGTCGGCTCCGACAAGCTGCGCTTTCGCCAGCCTGTACTGCCAGGGGATCAACTGATCCTTGAAGCCAAGTTCCTGAGCTGCAAGCGCTCCATCTGGAAATTTGAATGCCAGGCCACGGTTGACGGCAAGCCAGTGTGCTCGGCTGAGATCATCTGTGCGGAACGCAAACTATGAGTTTGATTGACCCTCGCGCAATCATCGATCCGACGGCCATTTTGGCCGACGACGTCGAGGTCGGCCCTTGGTCGATCATCGGCGCAGGTGTGGAAATCGGCGAGGGGACTGTGATTGGGCCGCATGTGATTCTTAAAGGCCCAACCAGGATCGGTAAACACAATCGCATCTACCAGTTTTCTTCGGTAGGCGAGGACACACCTGATCTGAAGTACAAAGGCGAAGAAACGCGCCTGGTGATTGGTGACCACAACGTTATTCGTGAAGGCGTCACCATTCACCGCGGCACCGTGCAGGACCGTGCTGAAACAACGCTGGGTGATCACAACTTGATCATGGCCTATGCCCACATCGGGCATGACAGCGTGATTGGCAACCACTGCATTCTGGTTAACAACGCCGCCCTGGCGGGCCATGTGCACATGGGTGACTGGGCGATCCTGTCCGGCTTCACGCTGGTTCACCAGTTCTGCCATATCGGTGCGCACAGTTTTTCGGGCATGGGCACTGCCATCGGTAAAGACGTTCCGGCGTTTGTCACCGTGTTCGGTAGCCCGGCCGAAGCGCGCAGCATGAACTTTGAAGGCATGCGCCGCCGTGGTTTCAGCGATGAAGCCATTCACGCCCTGCGCCGGGCTTACAAAGTGGTCTACCGACAGGGCCTTACCGTCGACCAGGCGCTGGCTGAACTGGCCGAACCGGCTGTGCAGTTCCCTGAAGTGGCGATGTTCGTCGAGTCGATCCGTTCGTCTACTCGCGGCATTACGCGCTAATCATGGCCAGATTGCGTATTGCTCTGGTGGCTGGCGAAGCCTCCGGTGACATTCTCGGCTCCGGCCTGATGCGTGCGCTCAAGGCTCGTCATGGGGATATCGAGTTCATCGGCGTCGGCGGTCCATTGATGGAAGCAGAGGGCATGAGCTCTTACTTCCCGATGGAGCGCTTGTCGGTCATGGGCTTGGTTGAAGTGCTTGGCCGCCTGCGTGAGCTGCTCAAGCGCCGCAAAGAGCTGGTTAAAACGCTGATTGCTGAAAAGCCTGACGTGTTTATCGGCATCGACGCCCCTGACTTCACCCTTAACATCGAGCTGCAATTGCGCCGTGCCGGGATCAAGACCGTGCACTACGTGAGCCCGTCGGTGTGGGCGTGGCGTCAGAAGCGGGTGCTGAAAATTCGCGAAGGCTGCGACTTGATGCTCACGCTGTTCCCGTTTGAAGCCAAATTCTACGAAGAGAAGGGCGTGCCGGTGCGTTTTGTCGGCCACCCGTTGGCCGATGCCATCCCGCTTCAAGCTGACCGTGCTGCTGCGCGTGCTGAGCTGGGCCTGCCCGATGGCCCGCTGATCGCCTTGATGCCCGGCAGTCGTGGCGGGGAAGTCGGCAAGCTGGGCGGTTTGTTTCTGGATGCTGCGCAGAAGGTCTATCAGGCGCGTCCTGAGGTCCGTTTTGTATTGCCGTGCGCCAATAACGCGCGTCGCATTCAGATTGAGCAATCGTTGGTCGGTCGTGACTTGCCTTTGACCTTGCTCGATGGCCGGTCACACCTGGCGCTGGCAGCCTGTGATGCGGTGTTGATCGCCTCCGGCACCGCGACCCTTGAGGCGCTGCTGTACAAACGGCCGATGGTGGTTGCGTATCGCTTGTCGTCGCTGACGTTCTGGATCCTCAAGCGTCTGGTCAAAAGCCCGTACGTGTCACTGCCCAACCTGCTGGCTCAACGCCTGTTGGTGCCTGAACTGTTGCAGGATGCTGCAACGCCAGACGCGCTGGCTGACACCGTCTTGCCTTTGCTGGATGGTGGTGAGGAACAAACACGCGGCTTTGACGAGATCCATCGCACATTGCGTCTCGACGCTTCCAATCAGGCCGCAGACGCGGTGTTGGGCCTGATCGCAAAATCTTAATGAGTACAGTGACTATGCAAATCGGATTGGACTTCAATCTGGTCAATCAGGTTGAAGACCTGGTTGCCGGCGTTGATGAAGTCGGTCGTGGCCCGTTGTGCGGTGCTGTGGTCACGGCAGCGGTCATTCTTGACCCGATGCGCCCGATCGCGGGCCTCAACGACTCGAAAAAACTGACCGAAGCGCGTCGTGAAAAGCTTTTCGATGAGATTCGCGAAAAAGCCCTGAGCTGGTGCATTGCGCGGGCTGAAGTCGAAGAAATCGACGAACTGAACATTTTGCACGCCACCATGCTGGCCATGCAGCGGGCGGTAGAGGGGCTGAGCATCACCCCTAAACTGGCGATGATTGACGGCAACCGCTGCCCCAAGCTGGCCATGCCGGCCGAAGCGGTGGTCAAGGGCGATAGCAAGGTCCCGGCCATTGCTGCCGCTTCGATTTTGGCCAAGGTCAGCCGTGACCGCGAGATGGCGGCCTTTGAGCTGCAATACCCCGGTTATGGCATCGGTGGGCACAAGGGTTACCCGACCTCCGTCCATCTGGAAGCCCTTGAGCGTTTGGGCCCGACGCCTATTCATCGACGCTCGTTCGGCCCGGTTCGCCGTGCGTACGAAGCGCGTGAAGGCCTTGCCAAGGTTTAGTCGCGAGGCTGATGTTTTTGCCAAGGCCCGGTACAATCCGGGCCTTGTTGTTTTCCAAAGCTGATAGACAGGATCACCATGCCGGCTTCATTCGTTCACCTGCGCCTGCACACTGAATACTCCCTGGTCGATGGCCTGGTGCGGATCAAACCGCTGATCAAAACCCTGGCCGGCATGAACATGCCCGCCGTAGCGGTGACCGATCAGAACAACATGTGTTCTCTCGTCAAATTCTATAAAACCGCCATGGGCGGCGGTATCAAGCCGATTTGTGGTGCCGACCTGTGGCTGTCGAACAAAGACCCGGATAACCCGCTGAGCCGTATCAGCCTGTTGGCGATGAATGCCGTGGGTTACCGCAACCTGACCGAGCTGATCTCGCGGGGCTTTATCGACGGTCAGCGCAATGGTCAGGTGATCATTGAGCGTGAGTGGGTCGCAGAAGCGGCCGACGGTTTGATCATGCTGTCGGCTGCCAAAGAGGGCGAGATCGGCCTGGCGCTGCTCAGCGGTAACGCCGAAGAGGCGCGCACCCTGGCGCTTGAATGGATGACGGTGTTCCCCGAGCGCTTTTATCTCGAAGTTCAGCGCACCAGCCGTCCCAATGATGAAGAGCACCTGCACGCCGCCGTTGCGCTGGCCGATGAGATCGGTGCGCCATTGGTGGCGACCAACGATGTGCGCTTCATCAAGCAGCAAGATTTCGAGGCTCACGAAACTCGCGTATGCATTGGTGAAGGCCGGGCGCTGGACGACCCGCGTCGCTCCAAGAACTACAGTGACCAGCAGTACCTGAAAAGCGCCGAAGAAATGGCCGAGCTGTTCAGTGACCTGCCGGAGGCGCTGGCCAACACGGTCGAAATTGCCAAGCGCTGCAATATTGACGTGAAGCTGGGCACTCACTTCCTGCCTAACTTCCCGATTCCCGATGGCATGACCATCGATGAATATTTCCGCAAAGTGTCCTTTGAAGGCCTTGAAGAGCGCTTGACCGTTCTGCTGCCCAAAGACACCACCGAAGACTACGACGCCAAGCGTCAGGTGTACGTCGACCGGCTGAATTTCGAGCTGGATATCATCATCCAGATGGGCTTCCCCGGTTACTTCCTGATCGTAATGGACTTTATCCAGTGGGCCAAAAGCAACGGCGTGCCGGTGGGGCCTGGCCGGGGGTCGGGTGCCGGCTCGCTGGTGGCGTATGTGCAGAAGATCACCGACCTTGATCCGCTGGAATACGACCTGCTGTTCGAACGATTCCTTAACCCGGAACGGGTATCGATGCCCGACTTTGACGTCGACTTCTGCATGGATGGTCGCGACCGGGTTATTGAGTACGTGGCTGAAAAATACGGGCGTAACGCCGTAAGCCAGATCATCACCTTTGGTTCGATGGCTGCGAAGGCGGTAATCCGCGACGTGGCGCGGGTTCAAGGCAAGTCTTACGGCCTGGCTGACCGCCTGTCGAAGATGATCCCGTTCGAAGTGGGCATGACCCTCGAAAAGGCCTTTGAGCAGGAAGAGATCCTGCGCGACTTCATTAAGGTCGATGAAGAGGCTGCCGAAATCTGGGAAATGGCGCGCAAGCTTGAAGGCGTTGTGCGTAACGTGGGTAAGCACGCCGGTGGTGTGGTTATCGCCCCGACCAAACTCACCGACTTCTCGCCGATTTACTGCGATGAAGAGGGTGGCGGTCTGGTCACCCAGTTCGACAAGGATGACGTTGAGTCGGCAGGCTTGGTGAAGTTCGACTTCCTCGGTCTGCGGACCCTGACGGTCATCGACTGGGCGCTGAAAACCATCAACCGTGACCGCGCCAAGGTCAATGAAGCGCCGCTGGACATCGCCTTTATCCCGCTGGACGACAAGCCCACGTACCAATTGCTGCAAAAAGCTGAGACCACTGCGGTGTTCCAGCTTGAGTCGCGTGGCATGAAAGAGCTGATCAAAAAGCTTAAGCCCGACTGTCTTGAAGACTTGATCGCACTGGTGGCCCTGTTCCGTCCGGGCCCGCTGCAATCAGGCATGGTTGATGACTTTATCAACCGTAAGCACGGTCGCGCCGAGCTGGCGTACCCGCACTCCGACTACCAGTACGAAGGCCTCAAGCCGGTATTGGCGCCGACCTACGGCATCATTCTGTATCAGGAACAGGTGATGCAGATTGCTCAGGTCATGGCCGGTTACACCCTTGGCGGCGCTGACATGCTGCGTCGAGCCATGGGTAAGAAAAAACCCGAAGAAATGGCCAAGCAGCGCGGCGGTTTCATCGAAGGCTGTGGCAACAACAATATTGATGCCGACCTTGCCGGTAACATTTTCGACCTGGTAGAGAAATTTGCCGGTTATGGTTTCAACAAGTCTCACTCCGCTGCTTACGGTCTGGTGTCGTACCAGACGGCCTGGCTGAAAACCCACTACCCGGCACCGTTCATGGCCGCGGTACTGTCGGCGGATATGCACAACACCGACAAGGTTGTGACCCTGATCGAAGAAATTCGCAGCATGAAGCTGCGTCTTGATGCGCCGGATGTGAATGCCTCGGAGTTCAAGTTCACGGTGAACGAGGAAGGCCGCATTATTTACGGCCTGGGCGCGATCAAAGGGGTGGGTGAGGGGCCGGTTGAAGCCATCACCGAAGCGCGCAAAGACGGCCCGTTTACTGATTTGTTCGATTTCTGTGCCCGTGTTGACCTCAAGCGGATCAACAAGCGTACCCTCGATGGTTTGATCCGCAGTGGTGCGCTGGACCGTCTTGGGCCGTACTTCTATGACGAGCCGAAGGCTTACCAGGCGCATATCGACCTGAACCGCGCGGTGTTGCTGACGGCGATGGAAGAGGCCATCAAGTCGGCTGAACAGACTGCGCGCACCCACGACAGCGGGCATGCCGATTTGTTTGGCGGTTTGTTTGTCGAAGAAGACGCGGATGTCTATGCCAACCACCGCAAGGCCAAGGAACTGACCCTCAAGGAACGCCTCAAAGGTGAGAAAGATACCCTTGGGCTGTACCTGACCGGCCATCCGATTGATGAATATGAAGGTGAGATCCGCCGCTTTGCCCGCCAGCGCATCATTGATCTGAAACCGGCGCGGGACACCCAGACCGTCGCGGGGATGATCATTGCCTTGCGCGTGATGAAGAACAAAAAGGGCGACAAAATGGGCTTTATCACCCTGGACGACCGTTCAGGGCGCATCGAAGCCTCGCTGTTTGCCGAGGCCTTTCATTCGGCGCAATCGCTGTTGCAGACTGATGCAATGGTGGTGGTCGAAGGTGAGGTCAGCAATGATGACTTCTCCGGAGGCCTGCGTTTGCGGGTCAAGCGGGTGATGAGCATGGAAGAAGCGCGCACCAGCCTGGCTGAAAGTTTGCGTCTGAAAGTGACGCAAGCGGCGCTCAAAGGCGATCAATTACGCTTTTTGGGCGAGTTGTTCAAAAAACACCGTGGGGCGTGCCCGATCACCCTGGACTACACCGGCGCAGACGCCAAGGCTTTGCTGCAGTTTGGCGAAAGCTGGCGAATTGATCCGGCAGACAGCTTGATTCAAGCGTTGCGTGACCAGTTTGGGCGAGACAACGTCTTCCTCCAATACCGTTGACGGTCAGGGGCGATACACGCGCCCTGACCTCGACCTGAATTTTTAATCTCGACCTGAGAGCGCCTCTCCCTTAAGGTAGGCGCGATACAGATCAACCGGCTGCCCCAGTCGGGTTGGATTCACCAGCAAATGCTGGGCTTCAAACCCGCTGGCATGCTTTGCCGCCGACCCAAGACGGATGCTTATGAACCCGAATTTTCTTGATTTCGAACAGCCGATTGCTGACCTGCAAGCCAAAATCGAAGAGTTGCGCTTGGTCGGTAATGACAACTCGCTGAACATCAGCGATGAAATCTCTCGCCTGCAAGACAAAAGCAAAACGCTGACTGAAGATATTTTCGGCAAGCTGACCAGCTGGCAAATTGCTCGTCTGGCCCGTCACCCGCGTCGTCCTTACACCCTGGACTACATCGATCACATCTTCACCGAGTTCGACGAGTTGCACGGCGACCGTCACTTCTCGGATGACGCCGCCATTGTGGGCGGTATTGCGCGTCTGGATGACCAGCCCGTGATGGTGATCGGTCACCAGAAAGGCCGCGAAGTGCGCGAGAAGGTTCGTCGTAACTTCGGTATGCCGCGTCCAGAAGGCTACCGCAAGGCGTGCCGCCTGATGGAAATGGCCGAGCGCTTCAAAATGCCGATCCTGACGTTCATCGACACACCGGGTGCTTACCCTGGGATCGACGCTGAAGAGCGTAACCAGAGCGAAGCGATTGCCTGGAACCTGCGGGTGATGGCTCGCCTGAAAACCCCGATCATCTCTACCGTTATCGGTGAAGGCGGTTCGGGCGGTGCATTGGCAATTGGTGTTTGCGACCAGTTGAACATGCTGCAGTACTCAACGTACGCGGTGATCTCGCCAGAAGGTTGCGCCTCGATTCTGTGGAAAACCGCCGAAAAAGCGCCGGACGCAGCAGAAGCCATGGGCATTACCGCTGAGCGCCTCAAAGGCCTGGGTATTGTCGACAAGATCATCACCGAGCCATTGGGCGGTGCCCACCGTGATCCGGCCGCAGCGTCTGCGACCATCCGTGGTGAGCTGCTGTCGCAATTGGACATGCTGAAAAAGCTGGACACCGAAACCTTGCTCAAGCGTCGTTATGACCGCCTGATGAGCTACGGTCTCTGATCAAAGCTTGCCCTCACCCCAACCCTCTCCCGGGGGGAGAGGGAGCTGATTAGCGGTGTTCTAGAGTTCGCATCCGGTCAGTCCCCCTCCCTCCGGGGGAGGCGCTGATTAGCGGTGCTCTAGAGTTCGCACCCGGTCAGTTCCCCTCCCTCCGGGGGAGGCGCTGATTAGCGGTGTTCTAGAGTTCGCATCCGGTCAGTCCCCTCTCCCTCCGGGAGAGGGCCAGGGTGAGGGGCTTTTGATCTGGACGGTGCTCGACATGCCCAACCTCTCAACGCAACTGCTTCAAGCCCTGACCCCCTGGCGCAACGCCAATGCCTGGCACGTCGCACTCTCTGGCGGCCTTGATTCAACCGTTCTGTTGCACCTGCTCGCCCATCTGCGTCAAACCCACTCGCTTCCTGCTCTGTGCGCCGTCCATGTGCATCATGGCTTGCAGGCGGCTGCTGATTCCTGGCCGGCGCATTGTCAGGTGCTGTGTGATTCGCTGGCTGTGCCGTTGCAGGTGTTCCAAGTGCAGGTCCGCCCTGGCGCAAGCCTTGAGCGCGCTGCACGAGAAGCGCGCTATCAGGCTTTTGAAGCCGTCACGCAGGCGGGCGAAGTCTTGCTGACGGGCCAGCACCGTGATGATCAGGCAGAAACCGTGTTGTTTCGCCTGCTGCGCGGGGCAGGGGTGAGCGGGGTGGCGGCCATGCCCCGTGAGCGGGCGCTGGGGCAGGGCCATTTGTGCCGTCCCTTGCTGGATGTTTCTCGCGCCGAGCTGGAAACCTACGCGCGCGCGCACGGCTTGAGCTGGGTCGAAGACCCTTCGAACACCCAAACCGATTTTTCGCGTAACTACCTGCGTCATGAGGTTTTTCCAACCCTGACCAAGCGCTGGCCGCAAGCTGCTGCGAGCCTGGCGCGCACGGCTGCCCATTGTGCCGAGGCGCAAGGCCTGCTCGACGAGTTGGCACAACAGGATCTCGCCGCCGCAACCCCGCACACCGAGTTCTCCTGGCTTGGCCTGCCGTCCCTGGCGCTGGCACCGATTGCCGAGCTTTCAGCGGCCCGTCAACGCAACGCGTTGCGCCATTGGCTGGCCGGTTTCACTCAACTGCCGGACACCGATCATTGGGTGGGCTGGGAAACCCTGCGCGATGCCCGCGAAGATGCGCAGCCGATCTGGACATTGGCCGATGGCCAGTTGCACCGGGCTGGCGGCCACCTCTGGTGGTTGAGCGGCGACTGGTTGCGTCAGCCGGTTGGGCCATTGGCGTGGGAGCAGGCGGATTTACCATTGAGCCTGCCGGGTAATGGTCAGTTACGTTTGCTCGGCGAGATTCCCGCAGGTCCTTTGCACGTGAGCTATCGTCAAGGTGGTGAGGTGATGCAACTGGCGCAACGCGGGCATCGGGATCTCAAACGTTTGCTCAATGAGCACGGTGTCCCCGGCTTTGTGCGTGGCAGATTGCCGCTGTTGTACCGCAATGAGCAGTTATTGGCGGTGGCAAACCTTCAGGGACTGGCTTGCGACCCCTGTGGGCGTTGGCAATTGCAGTGGTTGCCAACTTCCAGCGATCAAGGTTTGAGCTGAAAGGGGCTTTCCGGTAGACTACGCTCCCTTCTTGATACAACTTCTGTAAATTCACCGGAATTGCAGATGTTGCCGATTACCAAGCAGTCTTTGCTGGGCGATTTTAAAAAAATGTGTGGCTTGTATCGAACCGTTGGTCTCCATCGGTCTGTTTCAACGCAGCAGTTTTTCGAAAGGTGCACTGTGACTAATGCTGGTGATTGGGGGCTTCGGCCTTCCTTCGCTCTCCCCGGCGGCTCTGACCGCTTTAACGCAGACT
>Ga0302347_1003549_pt1 | contig 13638 bp, 13 predicted proteins | sample PhyWR1_FD_202178 | JGI IMG/M metagenome (GOLD analysis project Ga0302347, IMG submission 202178) | Leaf surface microbial communities from wheat plants in UC Gill Tract Community Farm, Albany, California, United States - DLSL W.R1 (v2)... | ecosystem: Host-associated > Plants > Phyllosphere >...
GACACTGACGGCAGAAAACTCGCGCGAAAAACGAAGTATTGTTCTGAATCCCCTGTTTCCCTCAACAGGCTATCGCCGCTATGATAGGCACTCTTGTTTTTTTCCGGGTTAGCAACGATGCGCATTTTACAACTTATCTCGCTGAATAAAGAACAATTTACACCGGGTGAACGAACCATCGCCGACTATCTGTTAGCGCATCCAGAAATATTAAAACAATGCTCGTCACAAGAAATTGCCAGCCAGTTACACATCAGCCAGTCCAGTATTGTCAAATTTGCCAAAAGATTAAATTTCAGAGGTTTTACCGATCTGAAGATGGCTTTAATCGAAGAGTGGGGACAGCTTAATAAGCAAATTAATATCGCGGATCAGCACTTGCACAGTAGCATTAGTGTTCATGATAGTCCGGCTATTATTGCTGAAAAACTCTGCCTTGAAAAACAACAAGCCCTGCGTGATTCAACCGATAACGTTAATTTCTCCCAGCTAGAAAAAACCATCTCGTTAATGAAATCTGCTCGCCGTATCCAAATAACCGGTATTGGGGGCTCAGCGCTGGTGGCTAAAGATCTCGCTTATAAATTGATGAAAATTGGTTATCCGGTGATGAATGAACTGGACGGTCACGTACAAATCACAGTGGCTCAGTCTTTAGGTCCGGGGGATATTCAGATTGCGATTTCCTATTCGGGTTCACTTAAAGAAATATTGTTAGCCGCACAGGTCGCTAAAAATAACGGTGCCCAGCTAGTTGCCGTCACCTCATTGCAAGAAAGTCCGTTACGAAAACTGGCCGATTACACCCTGGATACTCTGGCAGATGAAACCCGCTGGCGCAGCTCGTCTATTTCAGCGCGCACAGCTCAAAATGCCATTACTGACTTACTGTTTGTTTGTCTGCTGCAGGAAGATAATGAAAGAAGCCAGCAGTATATTAATCGCAGTAAAGAGATGATCGATAAATTAAAATAAAACCCGGGGCACTTGTCCCCGGGTAAGTTCTACTTTATCTACACAGGCTGAGTATTACCAGGTGTGACGAATACCAATCGAGTAGAGACGGAAGTCCTGGGTATTATCATCCCCGTACGTCAGATGAACCTGCTGGCTGTTTTTAGAATGCTGCCATGTTGTCTGTTCCCACGCCAGGTTCGTCCACAGGGTTGTTTTAGGTGTCAGGTTGTAGTTTACAATCAGCCCTAAACGCAATCCGCCATTGTCTGCACGGTTGGTGGTGGCTCCGGTAACAGGATCGTAATTCTTTTCATTGAGGAAGTAGCGGAAATAAGGCTGAATATTCCACTGCTCGTTAATCGTGGTGGGGAAATAACCACGGATCTGATTCTGTTCCCAGGTTTTATCGCCGTGGCTGTTCCAGGTCCAGTCAGTGTAATACATCAGTTTAGCCAGCATCTTATCGTTAATTCGGTACTGGAAACCATGCTCACTTTCCCATTCCCAGTCATTGTAGCCCGGGCCGGAGAAAGCATTATCGTAGTAGTAACCGGCATCCCAGAAAACGAAGGCAAATTTTTCGTTAAAGTTATAGCTACCGCCAGGGATCAGCCAGTAAGAGTGGTAAGAGTTTTTCGCTGGCATACCATTTTTTACATCATTCGACTCTTTACGATAGACGAAACTCAGATTCAGGGTGGCATCCTGATTTTTGATGAGGTTCCGGTTAGCCTGTAATTGTAAACGGTTACGGTTATAGGAGGTCTGTTCCGAGTGGAAATTGGTCGTATAGTTACGCATGGAGACTTTATACTCCATAAAATAACTCCACTTTGAGTCCAGGGGCTGAATAGCGACCTGAACTACTGGGCTAATTTTATCAAAGACTTTCTTATCATTAATTGTATAGCCTTTAAATTCCTCTATCTCCAAAAATGTATTACTGGAAATATTAAATTTTGATTCTTCGGCTACTTTTTTAGTGGGCTGCTGCTCAACGGCTCGTTCGGTTGCGGCCTCTTCAAGCGGTTCATCAATTACCGCCTGACTCACGGAAGGCAATGCAGTCAACAATAGAAACAAATACGAATTTTTTGCATAATTCATAGGAAACCTGCCAATTTTAATTAAGCTGTTTTTAAGGGTTATTTTATTATTTATGAAACTGTCTGTAGCAGGGCCATAAGAACTATGGCCCTTTATTCAATGATGTTATCGGTAAAACTTAATATGTCAGACCATGGCCCAGTGGATACATAACCTTGCCATTGGTGTCTTTAATATCAACAGGGAGTTTACCTGTCGGATTATTAAAGGTAACACCCTGGGTATCTTTAAACAGACTTCTGATACCTGCTTTAATATTTGCCTCTAAAGAGTTACGGCCCGCGTTGGTAATATCAAAGCCGGTGATACCATAGATTGCAATATTCGCCTTCACATTCTTCAGCGCAGAAATATCGTATGGGTTACGCGAAGAAATAACGACGACAGGTTTTTTATATTTAGCCGCCAGGTTGATAATCGACTGTGCAGCATTATCTTGTGCTTTCAAATTATAGGTCACGAGGATAATAAAATCCGAGTGCGTAATTTGCTTATTCATGTCTTGCGGTAAGGTTTGCCCTGCCAGGTCAACATCAATGCCTGTCGTTGAGATAGTCTTCCCTTGCAACTCGCTGCTGATTTGATTTAACTCTTTCTTAATCAACTCATTACGTGCTTTCTCATCCGAAATAACCAGAATGTTATTTTGTTTCTTCAGCGCGAAAGGCAACACACCTTTATTTTCGATTAAGGTGACTGATTTCTCGGCAACCTTGCGTTCGTAGTTTTTATGCTCTGCTGAAGCCACAACAGATAAGGCATGCGCTTCGGTATACATCGGCTGCGGTAACAGTTTGTTATCCAGTTTGTATTCAACAATTCGCAGTGCGGACTCGTTGATACGCTTCGCCAGCTCTGGATTCACCTGACTTTGTTTCTCAATATACTGATACAGGCTGGCAAGTTTCTCCATGCCTTGCTTATCCCAGATATGAACTGGCATAACAGCCACATCGACACCCGCTAAGTATGCCTGCTCGACCGCCTCATTGGAGCCAAAATTATCAGCAACCGCCCCCATATCTAGCGCATCGGTAAAGATCAGGCCTTTATAGTGCAGTTCATTACGCAAAATATCGGTGAGGATCTTTTTCGATAAGGTCGCAGGTAAGCCCATTTCCTTGCCATCATGCTTGGAAATCACTTTGGTGTTATCCAGCGCAGGCACCACGATATGTCCGGTCATTATCGCTTTAATACCGTTATCAATGGCATATTTGAACGGTACTAAATCGTTCTGGCGCCACTCTTGCTCAGAATACGGCACGACAGGCAGGCCAACATGTGAATCGGTCTCAACATTACCGTGACCCGGGAAGTGTTTGATCGTTGCTGTCACATGGTTTTTCTGTAATCCGTTGATATAAGCGCTGGCCATATCATTAATCAGACCGGTATCGCTACTGAATGAACGAACGCCAATCACCGGATTATTTTGATTCACATTGACATCAACAGAGGGAGCGAAATTAATATTCACACCTAGCGCCGACAGTTCAGAACCGTGAATCTCACCTGAACCCTGTGCCATAGAGATATCACGTGTTGCCGCTAGTGCCATATTACCCGGCATCTCGGTCCCTTCACGTAAGCGAGTAACATAGCCGCCTTCCTGGTCGGTTCCGATAAGCAGTGGTAAACGATAACGCGCGCCCTGAATATCTTCGATTAATTTATAAGACTGCGCGGTAGTCATGAAGTTTTCACGGAACAGAATGATACCACCGAGGCGATAATCATAAATCATATCCGCCAGTGCTTTAGGCAAGGCATGAACGCTGGTTTCTTCCTTACGCTCCCCTGCATATCCCTGGGGATTTTCGTCCCACTGACGAATGTCCAGCATCAGCATCTGACCAATTTTTTCTTTAGTCGTCATTTGTGAAAGAATGAGTTCCGCATTTTTATGTGGGTCTTTCCACAAACCTTCTAACTGAGCATCAGTGAGAGGTTGTTGTGCAACATGGCTGACACAACCTGCAAGTAATGCACTAACCGTCATGGCGACTATTTTTTTCATTTAGAACCTTTTTGTGACTCGAATACAACGTTAAAGGAATTTTTGATTTCATATAGTATCAATGCAAGGAATTAATTATTCCTTGGTGTTGATCACAATTTTGATTTTTGTCGCTTCTGTCGTTGAATAAACAGTCAATATGAGCCTGTTTTATGCCAGCCAGACATGGTGCTCACTCACTCTATAGAGTTGATTATTTTATTAATTTTCCTGATGCATCGTGAATTACTACGTTGAATCGCGGGTGTGGGATGGGATATCTCGGCTATTCGATAAAGTGACAGCGTCACTTATAACAGAATAATTACCGATACGATTTTATTGATCTCCATCATCATTCTGCCGTTAAATAGCAGGCTTCTATTTCTCGTCTGATATTTCTTATGATTGTTCGTCCTCATCAGCACTGGCTAACCCGATTGTTTGTCTGGCATGGTTCAGTGCTGGAAAAAATTTATTCCCGACTCCTGCTAAACCTGCTGCTCTCTGTCAGTGTCATTTTTTTTCTGCCCTGGTATGAAACCCTTGGCATTAAATTGACCATGGCCCCTTTTAGTGTCCTGGGCGTAGCGATTGCTATCTTTCTGGGATTCCGTAATAGCGTATGTTACGCCCGTTTCAATGAGGCACGACTGTTATGGGGGCAGTTAGCGATCACCTCCCGGTCGTTAATTCGTGAGGTCAAAACACTGTTAGGACATCAACCCGACTCCGTCCAGGAGTTTGTCAACTTACAGCTAGCCTTCTGTAATAGTTTGCGGATGACACTGCGTAAACAACCGCAACAAGAAACATTGAGTCGTTATCTGACACCAGCGCAACTTGCCTGGGTCAGCGAAAGCCATACCCCCCAGAATCGCATACTGATCCTGATGGGCAACTGGCTCAATGAAAAGCGTCAACAGGGAGAGATCTCGGATATTTTATGGCAAAGTCTCAATGAGAACCTGAATGCGCTTTCTGGTGTATCCGGCGGCTGCGAACGCATCATTACCACCCCACTGCCCTTTGCTTACAGTCTGATATTGCACCGGACTGTCTATATCTTTTGCATCATGCTTCCTTTTGCCCTGGTCACCGACTTGCACTATATGACGCCTTTTCTCTCGGTCTTTATCTCTTACACGTTTATTGCCCTGGACTCTCTGGCAGAAGAACTTGAGGATCCTTTTGGCACCGAAGATAACGACCTGGCCTTAGACGCAATTTGTGTTGCCATTGAACGGGATATTCGCAATATGAATGATGAAAGCACGCTGCCAGCCGCATTAACCCCAAACCGCTATTATCGCCTGAGTTAATCTGGCTGACAGACTCAGCACCCGCAGTAAGTTCGGTGCTGAGTCCCGTGGCGCATTTATCGTTCCCGTAAAAATCGCTCTACCGATTATTGCGAATTCAAGGCAAAACCTTCATCTTTCCAGCCGGTTAAACCTCCCAGCATCAGCTTAACCGGGCGTCCGAGTTGGGCTATTTTTAATGCGGCACGATCGGCGCCGTTACAATGTGGCCCGGCGCAATACACTACAAACAGCGTTTCGGCAGGCCAGCAGGATAATCGTTCAGCGCTGATTTCAGCATGCGGTAAATGTATCGCTCCCGGTATATGGCTGCGTAAGAAACTTTCCGGGGAACCAACAACATGCAATAACACAAAATCAGGCGCGCCCTGTTGCATCTCACCATAGACATCCGCACAATCCGTCTCCAGAGACAATTTCAGCTGGTAGTGTGCAACAGCAATATCTGCGGCAGCAGGCGAATAATCAGTAACATAGCGCATAGCAATTCCTTATCAGAGGGATGAGCCTCTAGTCTGTTATTTCCCGTTGTGATTGACTGCCTGTAAACATGCCGATTAACGTAGAGATCATGACAAAAATGACTTCAATACTCGAAAATCCTCTGGTTGTCGTGCTGGCTTATGACGGTCTCTGTACGTTCGAGTTTAGTATTGCGGTGGAAATTTTCGGACTACCGCGCCCTGAAATGGGTGATAACTGGTATCGTTTTAAGGTCGCTGCCGTCGAAGACGGGCCGATTAGAGCCACCGGTGGTATTGGCATGACGGTGGATGGCAGGTTATCGCTGCTTGAACAGGCAGGCACCATCATTATTCCTGGCTGGCGAGATATTGATTCCCCGGTTCCTGACGCATTATGCGCAGCATTAATCGCCGCACATCAACGTGGGGCGCGTATTCTGTCTATCTGTTCTGGCGTTTTTGTGCTGGCAGCAGCGGGCCTGCTTCAAGGACAACGCGCCACCACACACTGGCGTTACACTGCCTCCCTGGCTACGCGCTATCCGGCAACAGAAGTCCTGCCTGATGTTCTTTATATTGATAATGGCACGATTTTAACCTCCGCTGGCAGCGCAGCAGGTATCGATTTATGCCTGCACCTGGTACGCCGTGATTATGGCGCAGCCATTGCCAACCAGGTCGCCCGCCGTCTGGTGGTTCAGCCTCACCGGCAGGGCAACCAGGCGCAATTTATTGAGCAGGCACTGCCTACTGAATATGAAAGTGACCGCTTTGCGCCGTTATTCGACTATCTTCATCGTCATTTGTCGCAACCCCATAGTCTAAGCAGCATGGCCGCTTATGTCGGCATGAGTGAGAGGACATTTTTAAGGCGTTTTGAGGGTTCAACCGGCATGACGCCAAGTCGCTGGTTATTACAGGCACGATTGCAGCAGTGCCGTGACCTGCTGGAAAACAGCCTGCTGACAGTCGATGTTATTGCAGAAAAAACCGGATTTTCGAGCGCTGCGTTGTTACGACATCATTTTCGTAAATACTTTCTGACGAGCCCGGTAGCTTACAGAAAATCCAACTTATTGAAAAAAAACAGTTCTCTTTAAGACACATCTGATTACGCTGATAGTGAAGTATCCGATAATCCAATACGTTATACTCTTTGTTACTTAGCGTAACTCATCTGACCTAATGGCTGCTTATTATGCGTCATACTAGTATCCTCTCACTCTGATTTGATGAATAATTATTTTTAACAGACTAATTATTCCCTACTACTCTTAAGTAACCAGCAACAGGAAGCTAAAAAAGCGTTAATAAAGTTTTAATTTTCAAATGATAAAGGTATTACAATGCAGGACTGGAACCCAACATCTTACTTACGATTTGAAGCAGAACGCACCCGCCCGGTAAAAGAACTCGCAGCGCGTATTCATTTTTCTCAGGCGGTTAACATTACTGATTTAGGTTGTGGCCCGGGTAACTCGACTGCCGTGCTATGCAAGCAACATCCTAAAGCACATGTCACGGGAATCGACTCATCACCCGCGATGTTAGAAAAAGCACGCGCCATTTTGCCTGGATGCCGGTTTGAAGAAAGTGATATCAGCTGCTGGCAGCCGGAAATAAAACAAGATGTCATTTTTGCAAATGCGTCTTTGCAGTGGGTAAGCGATCACGAGACGCTTTTCCCTCACCTGGTCGCCCAGCTCTCACCACGTGGCGTCCTTGCTGTTCAGATGCCTGATAACTGGCAGGAACCGACCCATCGCCTGATGCGCGATGTTGCTGAAGAGCAGGGTCATTCACAACATCACCGTGAAGCTATTCTCAGTGCCCAGACCTACTATAATTTATTGAGTCAGGCAGGCTGTGAAGTCGATATCTGGCGGACCACTTATTTTCATGTTCTCCCCTCGACTCAAGCGATTATTGACTGGTTAAGCACTACCGGGCTACGCCGGTTTGTGAATCATCTGGCAACGCACCAGCAGGAAGCTTATCTCGACCGCTATCATGAGTTGCTGAAACAGCACTATCAAGAGCAGTCAGACAGCCAGATCCTCATGCCCTTCCCTCGCTTGTTTATTGTGGCGCGTAAGTCACTGTAATTAAGGTAATAAAAAGCCGCCATCGATTAATTTCTCTGGCGGCTTTTTAATGAATAGAAATAACTTATTTTTCTGTCGCAAGCTGCAAGCGACGCGCACGCAGCCAGTCATAACAAGCGTTAAAAATAACGGTGTAAGGCAGGAAGAACAGAAAGAAGCCTATTTCAACCATCAGCGCTTCAAAAAGTGACACCTGTAACATCCATGCCGCAATCGGCAAGCCGATCAGAATAAAACCGCTTTCAAATCCCAGCGCATGACAGACGCGTACCTTAAAGCTACGTGGCTGACCCGGCGGGAAAAATTTATCAAAACCGGTGTTATAAATCATATTCCATAACATCGCGACGGTTGACAGCATAATGGCCAGCGCGCCCATCTGGAATAATGGTTTATCCATCAGCCATGCCGCCGTTGGCGCACAGATGGCCAAGGCTATCACTTCAAACGATACCGCGTGGATAATACGCTCACCTAAACTACGATTCTGCTTTTTCATCAATAAACTCCGATTTACTCATGGCGCTTATTTTCATCGTAATTAGTGATATTATAAAGTTAATAACCATCGATAAAAGCGATAGTTTATGAATTACTCTCCAGAATCATTGGAAGCTTTTTTGTATGTTGTCGAATCAGGTTCATTTTCGGCTGCGGCGCGTAAACTGAAAAAAAGCCAGTCAACGATCAGTACCGCAATCGCGAATCTTGAAGCCGATCTCGGCGTGGTACTCTTTGACCGTACCAGTCGTCATCCGACGATTACCGCGCATGGATTACGCGTTTTGCCCTACGTAAAAGCCATTTTTGCCGCCAGCGAACGACTCGATGAACTCGCCATCAGACTGACGGATAATATTGAACCGCGTCTGAGTTTTGTGCTGTCTGACCTCTGGCAAACCAGCCATCACGAGTCTATTTTGCAGCAGTTTTCTGACCGCTATCCGGATATAGAATTTGAGTGCATTATTGCCGAAGATGATGATGTTATCGACTCTATTCAATCCGGACGAGCCCATGTTGGCGTTTTACGCGTGCAAAAACATTATCCGGCAAATATCTCCACTGCACGTCTGCAAGTGGGCACGGAAATGGCTATTTTTATCCATCAGGGCCATCCGCTGGCGCGTCAGAAAGAACTCAATATCGACGCGTTACAGACGGTGCGTCAGTTAGTATTAAAAACCTACGTACGGCCGGATAACGTACTGTCAACCGGACCGGTCTGGTCATCCCCCTCTCTGCTGATGTTACTGGAAATGGCAGAGCAAGGATTTGGTTGGGGTGTATTACCTCGCTGGCTGGTAGAGCAATTTGGTCACCAGGTGTTAAAAGAGCTGTCGCTTGAAGGCTGGCCGAAATTATTTGAAGTGGATGTCGCCTGGTCAAATAAAACGCCGCCAGGGCCCGCGGGTCGTTGGCTTATTGATCAGCTTCGTTCCCGACAGTAATTTAATCATCCTGACAAAAATATGAAATAGTGATTGTCAGCCGGATCGCTTCAGGTTATTAATCTTTTTTCTCTCAAGCGGATAATGACCCTATGGATACCTTCACTACCCTGCTCGCTATCGCCGCCACCCTGGCGATTGGCGCAATCAGTCCTGGCCCAAGTTTTGTCTATGTGGCGCAGAATGCGGTGGCACGCTCTCGCAATCATGGTCTGGTGACGGCCATGGGCACGGGTGCTGGAGCGGCTATCTTTGCCTTACTCGCGTTGCTTGGTCTGCAGGCTTTTCTGCTGGCGGTGCCGGTTGCTTATACTGCGCTGAAAATTGTTGGTGGGGTCTATTTGCTCTGGCTGGCATATAAAATAATACGCCACTCTCGCGAACCATTAAGTATGGGGAAAGTCAGCATGGGTGAAAAAACTCTGCTGGCGACTTTTCGTGACGGGTTGTTCACCCAGTTAAGTAATCCGAAAACCGCCGTGGTCTTTGCCAGTATTTTTACCGCTCTGCTGCCACGCGAAATCCCCGCTTATTACTATATTGCGCTTCCTGTAATCAGTTTTATTATTGATGCGGGATGGTATTCCCTGGTGACAGTGGCCCTGTCGACTGAACGTTCACGAAATGTCTATATTCGTTTCAAGACGGCGATAGACCGGGTGGCGGGAAGTGTTATGGCGCTGCTGGGTTTAAAACTGATATTTTCTTCACGTTAAAAAATTGAGGCCACGTTTAGCGCAAGCTGTTGTGGCCTTTTTCACCGCTAGTGAATTCCCAGCTGGCTGGCATACGAAATTTCTTCGCGCAGCTCCCGGTTGGTCAACTCCATTAAATCAGCAAATTCCAGCGTTAGCTGCTGGAGCTGGCTCAGATACTGAGCGGGAGTCAGTTTACCGTTCTCTCTTCTCAGGAATTCAATAGCGAGTGCGGCGGGTGTCATTCTGGCGTCCATCATTTTCCTCATCATCATTGTGCGACTGTTCTTAGTATAGCGCGAAGATTGAGTCATGAACAAAAAACAACCACCTTTAACGTAACTATTTTACCAGCCCACGATTTTTCAGCATCGGTTCACGCAATGGGGCATGTCCGCGCCAGTTCTGATACAGCCATTCCAGGTCCTCACTGTTACCTCGGGACAGAATAGCGTCACGAAAACGCTGGCCATTCTCACGCGTTAATCCCCCCTGTTCGACAAAACATTGGTAGCCATCATCAGCCAGCATTTGTGTCCAGATATACGCGTAATAACCTGCCGCATAGCCGCCGGCAAAAATATGGGCAAAATAGCTGCTGCGGTAACGAGGCGGAACCTCTTTCAACCCTATCTGCTCATCGGCCAGAATCTGTTCTTCCCGCGCGACGATATCCTCAACAACCGTTTCTGCTTCCAGGCTGTGCCAGCGTAAATCCAGCAGGGCAGCTGACAGTAACTCGGTCATATCATAGCCCTTGTTAAACTGTGCCGAGCGAAACAGCTGTTCACGCAATCTGTCTGGCATCGGCTCATCACTCTGATAGTGTCGGGCATAATGTGCAAAAACTTCAGGCTGACTCGCCCAGTGTTCATTAATCTGTGAGGGAAACTCCACGAAATCACGCGGCGTATTGGTACCTGAAAGCGTCGGGAAACGCTGGCTCGCGAATAAACCATGCAGCGTATGACCAAATTCGTGGAACAGTGTCACCACATCGTCCCAGGAGAGTAAGGCAGGTTCACCCGCAACAGGTTTAAGGTAGTTACAGACATTGTAGATAACCGGTGAAGTATTATGTAGCTGAGACTGGTCAACAAAGTTGCCCATCCATGCGCCACCAGACTTACTTCCACGCGCATAGAAATCACCGTAAAACAGCGCAATACCCTGGCCGTCTGCGTCAAAAATTTCCCAGACTCGAACATCTGGATGATAAACGGGAATATCAAAACGCTCGACAAACTGCAGGCCAAATAACTGGCTTGCTGCCCAGAAAACCCCTTTATGAAGCACATTGCCTAGCTCAAAATAGGGTTTGATTTGCCCCTCATCCAGAGAGTATTTTTCCATTCTGACTTGCTGCGCGAAAAACTGCCAGTCCCACGCCTCCAGTGGATATCCACTCTTCTGTTTATCCATTAACTGTTGAATATCTTGCTGCTCCCGCACAGCTCTCGCTGTCGCCGCCGGGACAATATCACGCATAAACTGTAATGCAGCAGCGGGCGTTTTCGCCATCTGATCGGCAATTTTCCATGCCGCATAATTTTCAAAGCCGAGTAATTTCGCCTGCTCAGCCCGCAAGGTCACCAGACGGGCTACGATCGCCTGAGTATCATTGGCGTCCTGCTGCTGAGTACGATTCCAGCCTGCGAGAAAGAGTTTTTCTCGTGTCGCTCTGTGCGTCAGCGTTTGCAGCGCGGGATGTTGGGTGAAGTTCAGTAAAGGAATCGTCCATTTCCCCTCCTGCCCGCTGTCTCTGGCCGTTTGCGCTGCTGCGGCGATTTCGCTCTCGGTAAAACCATCAAGCTGTGAAACATCATCAACCACCAGAGCCGCGGCTTTAGTCGCTGCATGAAGACGCTGATTAAACTGGCTGGTTAGTTGTGCAGCCTCTTTGTTCAATGCTTTGATTTGTGTTTTTTCAGCCTCGCCAAGCGTTGCTCCTGATAAACTAAAACGCTGCCAGACCACTTCAACCAGTCTCAGTGATTCTTTATCCAGCGCAAGCTGTTGACGTTGCTGATAAACCTGATCCAAGCGTGCAAACAGACGTTCATTGAGGCGAATTTCATCGTTCAGCTCTGCCAGTTCACTGGAAAATTCCGCTTCCAGCTGTTCCAGATAGTCATTGGTATCTGCGGCAGACATGGCATAAAAAATATTGCTTACCCTGCTGAGCATCACCCCACTCTGCTCAAGGGCCAGAAAGGTATTATTGAAGCTGGGGGCATCCTGATCATTAGCAATTGCGGCGATCTCAGCCCGTTTAATACGCGTCGCTTCATCAAAAGCAGGTCGGTAATGCTCTTCCTTCAGGGTATCAAAACAAGGTGCCTGATAAGGCAGCAGACTTACAGTCAGTAAAGGGTTTTCAACAGACATGGTTAACTCCCTGGAAATAACATCGCCAATTATTCGAATGACTTGCAGTATACCCAAGATGATTCAATATGGCGGGTAAAAAGGTTGCCCGAACAACTTACCGTGCTAAGGTATTTACATACCACAAAAATACAAAGGAAAATGGCGATGATTATATTAGTTACGGGCGCAACAGCCGGATTTGGTGAGAGTATTACCCGTCGTTTTGTGAATAATGGGCATAAAGTCATTGCGACCGGTCGCCGCCAGGAACGACTGCAGGCACTTAAACAAGAGCTAGGTGATGCCATTCTGACTCTGGTTCTTGATGTGCGGGATCGCGCTGCAATAGAAAAAGCGCTGGCTGAGCTTCCGGAAGCATGGCGTAATATCGATGTACTGGTCAATAATGCGGGCCTGGCATTAGGTTTAGAACCTGCGCACAGAGCCAGCCTGGATGACTGGGAAACCATGATTGATACCAACAATAAAGGCCTGGTCTATATGACACATGCGGTATTACCGGGCATGGTTGAACGTAATAATGGCCATATTATCAATATTGGCTCTACCGCAGGTCGCTGGCCTTACGCGGGTGGCAACGTTTACGGTGCCACAAAAGCCTTTGTCCGTCAGTTCAGCCTGAATTTACGGGCCGATCTGCAAAAAACGCCTGTCCGAGTCACGGATATTGAACCCGGCTTAGTGGGTGGAACAGAGTTCTCAAATGTGCGTTTTAAGGGTGATGACGCTAAGGCAGAACTTGCCTATGAAAATGCAAATGCATTAACACCAGAGGATGTGACTGAAGCGGTCTGGTGGGTGGCGAACTTACCCAAACATGTCAATATCAATACCCTGGAAATGATGCCAGTGAGCCAGAGCTTTGCCGGGCTAAGTGTGAACCGGGACAGCTAAGACTTGACTCGTAGAAACGGGCGTTTATCCCCTGTATTCGTTCAATAGCTTCAGGAGTGATTCGGTCTGAATCACTCCCGTTTTGCTGTTTCAGGGCAGTAAAGATATGCGTTACGCCCCGTTTTTGGTCTGTCTATTATCGCTCAGCCGGTCCCTGTCTTCTGTCGTGGATCCACTCCTGAACTTCAATGGCAAAAGTGTCCGGTGCTTTACTGTAAGTTTTACGTGCGAGGTCCAGGACGGTGTGACGGGT
>Ga0302347_1003550_pt1 | contig 13638 bp, 14 predicted proteins | sample PhyWR1_FD_202178 | JGI IMG/M metagenome (GOLD analysis project Ga0302347, IMG submission 202178) | Leaf surface microbial communities from wheat plants in UC Gill Tract Community Farm, Albany, California, United States - DLSL W.R1 (v2)... | ecosystem: Host-associated > Plants > Phyllosphere >...
CATGCTCAAGCACGCCTTCCAGGCCGGTATCAAGGCACAGAAGGGCGTCGAACTTTGAACGAGCCCCGTCATTGCCCGGCCGTGTTGATCGCCGCACCGGCGTCCGGCCAGGGCAAAACCACCGTCACCGCTGCGCTGGCCCGGTTGCATCGCAACCTGGGGCGCAAGGTGCGTGTGTTCAAATGCGGCCCGGACTTCCTCGACCCGATGATCCATGAGCGTGCCAGCGGCGCGCCGGTGTATCAGTTGGACATGTGGATGGTGGGCGAGCAGGAAAGTCGTCGCCTGTTGTGGGAAGCGGCGGGGGAAGCCGACCTGATCCTGATCGAAGGCGTGATGGGCTTGTTCGACGGTACGCCGTCCAGCGCCGACCTGGCGCGCCACTTTGGCGTGCCGGTGCTGGGCGTGATCGACGGCACCGCCATGGCCCAGACCTTCGGCGCTCTGGCCCTGGGCCTGGCGCGTTACCAGCCGGACCTGCCATTCGCCGGCGTGCTGGCCAATCGCGTCGGCACCCTGCGCCATGCGCAATTGCTCGAAGGCAGTCTCACCGAAGGTCTGCGCTGGTACGGCGCGCTGTCCCGTGAAACCGGGATTGAACTGCCCAGCCGCCACCTCGGCCTGGTGCAGGCCAGCGAACTGAATGATCTCGACGTGCGCCTGGACGCCGCCGCCCAAGCCTTGGGCAGTAGTTGCGAAGTCGCTTTGCCGCCACCAGTGACCTTCGCTGCGCCTGAAGTGATCGACGCCGAACCGTTGCTGGCCGGGGTGCGTATTGCCGTCGCCCGCGACGAGGCCTTCGCCTTTACCTACGGCGCCAGCCTCGACCTGCTGCGGGCGATGGGCGCCGAGCTGAAATTCTTTTCTCCGATCCATGATCGCGAATTGCCTGACGCCGACAGCCTCTATCTGCCCGGCGGTTACCCGGAACTGCACCACGTCGCGCTGTCGGAAAATACCCCGATGCTCGACGCCATCCGTGCCCATCACGCCGCCGGCAAGCCTTTGCTCGCCGAGTGTGGCGGCATGCTCTACCTGCTCGATTCGCTCACCGACGTCGACGGCACCCGTGCCGAACTGGTCGGCCTGCTGCAGGGCGACGCCGTGATGCAAAAGAAACTTGCGGCCTTGGCCCTGCAAAATGTCGACCTGCCGGAAGGTACGTTGCGCGGGCATACCTATCACCATTCGTTGACCACGACGGAGTGGGAGCCGATTGCTCGCGGCCTGAGCCCCAATGGTGGGCGCGGCGCCGAAGCGGTGTATCGGCAGGGACGCATGACGGCTTCCTATGTGCACTTTTATTTTCCGTCGAACCCTGCTGCCGTTGCCGCACTTTTTGCGCCGAACCCTGAGGTCGCCATCGGGGGCAAGTCGAATCGTCGCACCGCCCCTCCCACAGTTGACCGTGTTCCAAATATGGGAGGGGGCTTGCCCCCGATGAGGCCATGACCGACAACGCCTTCCCCGAGGCCGACCGCCAGGCCGTCTACCGCGCCATTGCCGAACGCCGCGACATGCGTCACTTCAGCGGCGGCACGGTCGCCCCCGAATTGCTCCACCGCCTGCTCCAGGCCGCACACCAGGCCCCCAGCGTGGGCCTGATGCAACCGTGGCGCTTCATCCGCATCAGCGACCGCCACCTGCGTGGGCAGATTCAGCAACTGGTGGAAGAAGAACGCGTACGCACCGCCGAGGCCCTGGGCGAACGCTCCGACGAATTCATGAAGCTCAAGGTCGAAGGCATCCACGATTGCGCCGAAGTGCTGGTGGCGGCGCTGATGGATGATCGCGAGCGGCATATCTTCGGGCGCCGCACCTTGCCGGAAATGGACATGGCCTCGTTGTCCTGTGCGATCCAGAACCTGTGGCTGGCGGCGCGCGTCGAGGGGCTGGGCATGGGCTGGGTCTCGTTGTTCGAGCCCAAGGCCCTGGCCGACCTGCTGGGCCTGCCGCCTGGCGCCAAACCCCTGGCCGTGTTGTGCCTGGGGCCCGTCGCCGAGTTCTATCCGGCACCGATGTTGCAGCTCGAAGGCTGGGCCGAACCGCGGCCGCTGAGTGACATGTTGTATGAGAATGTGTGGGGAGTAAGTCAATGAGTGTGGCCTTGCTGTGTGTCGCGGCGGTGGCGCTGGATGCGCTGCTGGGCGAGCCCAGGCGCTGGCATCCGCTGGTAGCGTTCGGCACGTTTGCCGGGCGCATCGAGCAACGTTTCAACAGCGGTGGCCGTGGCTGGCGCAGCCATGGCGTGACCGCGTGGTTTATCGCCGTGGTGCCGCTGACCCTGCTGGCTACCGCGTTGTCGTGGGCGCCGTATATCGGCTGGGTGCTGGAGATTATCGCGTTGTACTTGGCGCTCGGCATGCGCAGCCTCGGCGAACACGTGATTCCGGTGGCCCAGGCGTTGCGCAGCGATGACCTGGAGGAGGCGCGCAAGCGTGTGAGCTACCTGGTCAGCCGCCAGACCAGCGAGCTGGACCGCACCGAAGTCGCCCGCGCCGCCACCGAATCGGTGCTGGAAAACGGCAGCGACGCGGTGTTCGCGGCGATTTTCTGGTTTGTGGTCGCCGGCGTGCCGGGCGTGGTGCTCTACCGCCTGAGCAATACCCTGGATGCCATGTGGGGTTATCGCAACGAACGCTTCGAACGCTTCGGCTGGGCCGCAGCAAAAATCGACGATGTGCTGAACTACATTCCTGCACGCCTGGTGGCGTTGACCTACGCCGTCTTGGGTAAGACCCGCCTGGCCCTCAAATGCTGGCGCACCCAGGGCCCGACCTGGGACAGCCCCAACGCCGGCCCGGTGATGGCAGCCGGTGCAGGCGCGCTGGGCGTGGAGCTTGGCGGTGCCGCGATTTACCACGGCGAAGTGCACCAACGCCCTCAGTTGGGCGAAGGCCCGGCGGCGGATGCCGATTCCATCGACCGGGGCTGGCAACTGGTGCAGCGCGGCGTATGGTTGTGGCTGCTGATCCTATGTGCGGGGGCGCAATTCTATGCTTGAACACGGTGGCCGGTTGCGCAAGGCGGCGCTCCAGTACGGGATTGCCGAGGCGGATTGGTTGGACCTGTCCAGCGGCCTCGCGCCCTGGCCGTGGCCGATCCCCGAGATTCCGCTGCGGGCCTGGGCACGCTTGCCCGAAACCGACGACGGCCTGGAGCAGGCCGCCAGCGAGTATTACGGCGCTGCGCATCTGTTGCCGGTGCCCGGCTCCCAGGCGGCGATCCAGTTGCTGCCGCGCCTGCGCCGGGCCGGCAAGGTCGGCGTGCTGTCGCCGTGCTACGCGGAGCACGCCGAAGCCTGGCGTCGCGCCGGTTACGTGGTGCGCGAAGTGCAGGAGCAGGAGGTCGATTTCTTCCTCGACAGCCTCGATGTGCTGGTGGTGGTCAACCCCAACAACCCCACCGGCCTGAGCCTGAGCCCGCAACGCCTGCTCGACTGGCACACGCGGCTGGCCCAGCGCGGCGGCTGGCTGGTGGTGGATGAAGCCTTCATGGACGTGACCCCACAGCTGAGCCTGGCCGGCCAGGCCCATCAGGTCGGCCTGATTGTGCTGCGTTCGTTCGGCAAGTTTTTCGGCCTGGCCGGTGTGCGCCTGGGCTTTGTGCTGGCCGAACGCAGGCTGCTCAAGTTGCTCGCCGAACAGGTCGGGCCGTGGGCGGTCAGCGGGCCGACGCGGGTGCTGGGCCAGGTGTGTCTGCGCGACACCGCGGGGCATGCGCAGCAACGTGCGCGCTGCATCGAAGCCGGCCAGCGCCTGTACGCTTTGCTTGAGCGCCATGGTTTTCAGCCGCAGGGCGGCTGCGCGTTGTTCCAATGGCTGATCACGCCGCACGCCGAGCGCATGCATGAATTCATGGCCCAGCGCGGCATCCTGTTGCGCCTGTTTGCCCACGACAGCAGCCTGCGTTTCGGCCTGCCCGACACCGACGCCGACTGGCAGCGCCTCGACGCCGCTTTGGCGGCCTACAAGGAAGCGGTATGAGTACGCTGATGGTGCAAGGCACCACCTCCGACGCCGGTAAAAGCACCCTGGTGACCGCGCTGTGCCGTTGGCTGGTGCGCCAGGGCGTGGCGGTGGCGCCGTTCAAGCCGCAGAACATGGCGCTCAACAGCGCCGTGACCGCCGAGGGCGGCGAAATCGGTCGCGCCCAGGCGGTGCAGGCCCAGGCGGCCAACCTCGCGCCGCACACCGACATGAACCCGGTGCTGCTCAAGCCCAACAGCGACACCGGCTCCCAGGTGATCATCCACGGCCGCGCGGTCACCAGCATGAACGCGGTGGCCTATCACGACTACAAAGCCATCGCGATGCAGGCGGTACTGGCCTCTCACGCGCGGTTGAGCGCGGCCTACCCGGTGGTGATGGTCGAGGGCGCGGGGTCGCCGGCGGAGATCAACTTGCGCGCCAATGACATCGCCAATATGGGCTTTGCCGAGGCGGTGGATTGCCCGGTGCTGTTGATCGCCGATATCAATCGCGGTGGTGTGTTTGCGCATTTGGTTGGGACGCTGGAGTTGCTGTCGCCCAGTGAGCAGGCGCGGGTCCAGGGTTTTATCATCAACCGGTTTCGCGGGGACATCGCGTTGTTGCAGCCGGGGCTGGATTGGCTGGAAGCGCGCACCGGGAAGCCGGTGGTGGGGGTGTTGCCTTATGTGATGGACCTGCACCTGGAGGCTGAGGACGGTATCGATCGGCGTCAGATTGATAAGGCGGCCCAGGTGCTCAAGGTGGTGGTGCCGGTGTTGCCGCGTATCAGTAACCATACGGATTTTGATCCGTTGCGCCTGCATCCGCAGGTGGATTTGCAGTTTGTAGGACCGGGGCAGGCGATTCCGGCGGCGGATCTGATTATTTTGCCGGGCTCTAAAAGTGTGCGCAGTGATTTGGCCTATTTGCGTGCCAATGGGTGGGATACGGCGGTGGCGCGGCATTTGCGGTATGGCGGCAAGGTGTTGGGGATTTGTGGTGGGTTGCAGATGCTGGGCGAGCAGGTGCATGACCCGTTGGGCCTGGAGGGGGTTGCCGGGTCCAGTGAGGGGTTGGGGTTGTTGGCGTTTAGTACGGCGCTTGAAGAAGAGAAGCAGTTGCGCAATGTGCGGGGGCGGTTGGTGCTTGAGGGGGCAGAGGTCAGTGGGTATGAGATTCATGCCGGGGTGACGTCCGGTAGTGCTCTGGAGCATGCCGCTGTGCTGCTGGATGATGGGCGCAGTGATGGGGCTTTGAGTGCGGACGGGCAGATTCTTGGTACGTATCTGCATGGGTTGTTTGAGACGCCGGCGGCTTGCAGCGCCTTGTTGCGGTGGGCTGGGTTGGAGGATGTGCAGGAGGTTGATTACCACGCGTTGCGCGAGCGGGATATCGAGCGGTTGGCTGACTTGGTCTCGGATCACCTCGACACTGATCTGTTGCGCAAGCTATGCGGGATTTGACTATGTGTACGCGGTTGAAATGTGGGAGGGGGCTTGCTCCCGATAGCTATGTATCTGTGTACATATCCATTCCTGCGGTAACGGCGGCCTACGGTTCCGCTCTTACAGCGGGTCACTTTTGGAAAGACCCAAAAGTAACCAAAAGGTCTTCGCCCCACCACTCGGCACCTCGCTTAAGCTCGGTGTGCCCGAACGAAGGCTTGAATCCGTGGGCCGCCGCGATGGGCCATCCTTGGCCCAGCGCGGCTAACCCGGCGTCCTGCCGGGTTACCCACGGATTCAAGCCTGCGTTCGGCCAGCGTGGTTTACGGGGCGATCTCAGATCAAAAGCAGGATCAAGAGCGACTCGCTTCGCATCGCAGATGGTGGGGGGTATTTCATGCTTCAGCTGATTTTGGGGGGAGCGCGCTCTGGTAAGAGTCGGCTTGCTGAGAGGCTTGCGGCGGGGTGTGGTTTTCCCGTTGTTTACATCGCCACCAGCCAGCCGTTGGATGGGGAGATGAATGAGCGCGTCGCGCTGCATCGTCAGCGTCGTCCTGAGCATTGGGGGTTGATCGAAGAACCTGTTGAGTTGGCGCGGGTGCTGCGTGAGAACGCCGCCGTAGGACGCTGCTTGTTGGTGGATTGCCTGACCCTCTGGCTTACCAATCTGCTGATGCTCGAAGACGCCGATCGCCTCGCCTTCGAGCGCGATCAATTGCTTGAAACCCTGGCGTCGTTGCCAGGTGAAATCATTTTTGTCAGCAACGAGACCGGTCTGGGTGTCGTGCCGCTGGGCGAATTGACTCGCCGCTATGTGGATGAAGCCGGTTGGCTGCATCAAGCTTTGGCCGAGCGGTGTCAGCGTGTTGTCCTGACGGTTGCCGGCCTGCCTCTGACTTTGAAAGGTATTGCGTTATGACTGACACCTGGTGGCTCAACCCTTGTAAGGCGATTGATGCCTCGGCGTACGAACAAGCTATGGCGCGCCAGCAGCAATTGACTAAGCCGGCCGGTTCTCTGGGGCAGCTGGAGGCGCTGGCGGTGCAGTTGGCTGGGCTGCAAGGGCGGGTCAAACCGTCGGTGGAGCAGGTGTGGATTACGATTTTTGCCGGTGATCACGGTGTGGTGGCGGAAGGGGTGTCGGCGTTTCCTCAGGAAGTGACGGGGCAGATGCTGCATAACTTTGTCACCGGTGGCGCGGCTATCAGTGTGTTGGCGCGGCAGTTGGATGCTCGGTTGGAAGTGGTTGATCTTGGCACCGTCACGCCGTCGCTGGAGTTGCCGGGTGTGCGCCATTTGAATATCGGCGCGGGCACGGCGAATTTTGTTAACGGCCCGGCGATGACTGAGGCTCAGGGGCGCCTGGCGCTGCAAGCGGGTCGCGACAGTGTGCTGCGCGCGCGTGAAAGCGGTGCGCAGTTGTTTATCGGCGGCGAGATGGGTATCGGCAATACCACCGCTGCGAGTGCGTTGGCGTGTGCGTTGCTCGATTGTCAGGTCAGCGATCTCACAGGGCCGGGTACCGGGTTGAATGCTCAGGGCGTCAGCCACAAGGTGGCGGTGATTGAGCGCGCGTTGGCATTGCATGCGGCGCAGCGCGGGGATGGGTTGCAGACGCTGTTCAACCTGGGTGGTTTTGAGATTGCGGCGTTGGTGGGGGCCTATCTGGCCTGTGCCCAGGAAGGCGTCGTGGTGCTGGTTGACGGGTTTATCTGCAGCGTTGCGGCGTTGGTTGCCACGCGTTTGAATCCGGCTTGCCGTGAGTGGCTGGTGTTTGGCCATCGTGGCGCCGAGCCGGGTCATCAGCATGTGCTGCATAGCCTTGATGCGCAGCCGTTGCTGGAATTGGGTCTGCGCCTGGGCGAGGGCAGTGGCGCGGCGCTGGCGGTGCCGTTGTTGCGCCTGGCGTGTGCGCTGCATGGGCAGATGGCAACCTTCGCCGAAGCTGCCGTGGCAGACCGCCCGGCATGACTTTGCACCTGGACCTGCTGCGCCACGGCGAAACCGAGCTGGGCGGCGGCCTGCGTGGCAGCCTGGATGATGCGCTGACCGCCAAGGGCTGGGAGCAGATGCGCGCCGCCGTGGTGGCGCGCGGGCCTTGGGATCGGCTGATCAGTTCGCCGTTGCAGCGTTGCGCGCTGTTCGCCCATGAGTTGGGCGCGCAACTTAATGTGCCGGTGAGCCTGGAAAAGGATCTGCAGGAGCTGCACTTCGGCGCCTGGGAAGGGCAGAGTGCGGCGGCGTTGATGGAGACGGATGCCGAGGGGCTGGGCCTGTTCTGGGCGGATCCCTATGGCTTTACGCCGCCCGAGGGGGAGCCGGTCAGCGAATTTTCCCATCGCGTTCTCGGCGCGGTCTCACGCTTGCATCAGGCTTATGCCGGTGAGCGCGTGTTGCTAATCAGCCATGGCGGCGTAATGCGCCTGTTGCTGGCGCGGGCACGTGGCTTGCCTCGCGAGCAACTGCTGAATGTCGAAGTCGGTCACGGCGGGCTGTTCAGCCTGCAGGTGGCGGCGGATGGCGTATTGAAGGAAGGCGAATAAGCATGCTGGCGTTCTGGATCGCCCTGCAATTTCTCAGCAGCCTGCCGATTCGGTTGCCGGGCATGCCGCAGCCTCAGGAGTTGGGGCGTTCGCTGCTGTTTTATCCGGTGGTCGGCCTGTTATTCGGCGTGCTGCTATGGGCTCTGAATACGGCATTGATGGGCGCACCGTTGTTACTGCACGCCGCCTTGCTGCTAACCGCCTGGGTATTGCTCAGTGGCGGCCTGCACCTGGACGGCCTGGCGGACAGCGCCGATGCCTGGCTGGGTGGCTTCGGCGACCGCGAGCGCACGCTCACCATCATGAAAGACCCACGCAGCGGGCCGATTGCGGTGGTTACCCTGGGGCTGGTGTTGCTGCTCAAGTTCACCGCGTTGGTAGCGTTGATCGAGCAGCACAACGGCGCGGCGCTGATTCTTGCTCCGCTGATCGGGCGCGCGTCGATGCTCGCATTGTTCCTGACCACGCGTTATGTGCGTGCAGGCGGATTGGGCCAGGCGCTGTCGGATCATTTACCCAGAGTTGTCGGCCAGCAGGTGCTGATCCTCAGCGGCCTGGCGTGCATCCTCATCGGCGGTTTCAGCGGCGGGATCGCCGTGTTGCTGGCCGCTCTGTGCTTTATGGGGCTGCGCCAATTGATGATCAACCGCCTCGGCGGCACCACCGGTGACACCGCCGGCGCGTTGCTGGAGCTGTTGGAAGTGGCGGTGTTGGTCGGCCTGGCGCTGTAACACTTTCTTGCATTTCCTTAATCGCGGGTATATACACGCTCCATGCTTGCCTCCCAATGTTTATGCACCAACCTGCGACGTGCCGCCCGTGGCGTCAGCCGGTATTACGACGGCGCCCTCGACGGCTTCGGAATCAACGTCGCCCAGTATTCTTTGCTGTGCAACTTGCAGCGCCTCGATCAGCCGAGTATTTCCAGCCTGGCCGAAGCCATGGGCCTGGATCGCAGCACCTTGGGGCGCAACCTGCGGGTGCTGGAGTGCGAAGGGCTGGTGCAGTTGGTCGAAGGCAATGACCTGCGCAACCGCCTGGTATTGCTCACCGACGCCGGTGCAGAACGTCTGGCCGCCGCCTTGCCGGCCTGGGAAGCGGCGCAGCAGAAATTGATCGATCAACTCGGCGCGGATAAACGCGAAACCTTGTTGGCCTTGCTGGATGAACTCGCCTGAAGGCGGGTTTGTTCGAATACAAGCGGGTATATACCCGCGAGCGGAGAATAAGAAATGACCTCGATGTGGCGCACCAGTGGTTGGATCCTTGTGGGGAGTGCGCTGATCCTGGCGTTGTCGTTGGGCGTGCGGCATGGTTTCGGTCTTTTTTTGGCGCCGATGAGCAGCGAGTTTGGTTGGGGCCGTGAGACGTTTGCCTTTGCCATCGCCTTGCAGAACCTGATCTGGGGCCTGGCGCAGCCGTTTACCGGCGCGCTGGCCGACCGCTTCGGCGCCACCAAGGCGGTGTTTGTCGGCGGTGTACTGTACGCCGTAGGCCTGGTGTTGATGGGCATGTCGGATTCGGCGTGGTCGCTGTCCCTGAGCGCGGGCCTGCTGATTGGCATTGGGCTGTCCGGTACCTCGTTCTCGGTGATTCTCGGCGTGGTCGGGCGTGCCGTGGCGCCGGAAAAACGCAGCATGGCCATGGGTATCGCCAGTGCGGCCGGGTCGTTCGGCCAGTTCGCCATGGTGCCGGGCACCCTGGGCCTGATCAGTTGGCTCGGCTGGTCGGCCGCCTTGCTTGCGCTGGGCTTGATGGTGGCGTTGATCCTGCCGCTGGTCAGCATGCTCAAGGACAAGCCGCTGCCGGTGATGGCCGGCCAGCAAACCCTGGGTGAAGCGCTGAAGGAAGCCTGCTCCCATTCCGGGTTCTGGCTGTTGGCATTCGGCTTTTTTGTCTGCGGTTTCCAGGTGGTGTTTATCGGTGTGCACCTGCCGGCGTACCTGGTCGATCAACACTTGCCGGCGACCGTCGGCACGACGGTGCTGGCGTTGATCGGCCTGTTCAATATCTTCGGTACCTACACCGCCGGCTGGTTGGGCGGGCGCATGTCCAAGCCGCGCTTGCTCACCGGTCTGTACCTGCTGCGCGCGGTGGTGATTGCGCTGTTCCTGTGGGCGCCGGTGACCGAAGTCACGGCGTACCTGTTCGGCATGGCCATGGGCTTCCTGTGGTTGTCCACGGTGCCGCTGACCAACGGCACGGTCGCCACGCTGTTTGGTGTGCGAAATCTCTCGATGCTCGGTGGGATCGTGTTCCTCTTCCACCAGCTCGGCTCGTTCCTCGGCGGCTGGTTGGGCGGGGTGGTCTATGATCGAACCGGTAACTACGATTTGATCTGGCAGGTCGCGATTCTGTTGAGCCTGCTCGCCGCCGCCCTCAACTGGCCGGTGCGTGAGCGGCCGGTGGCGCGGTTGCAGGCGCAACTGGAGGCAGCATGAGTTTCAACGGGTACCTGTTGGGTGGGGCCGCAGCAGTCACGCTTTTGTTGCTGCTGGCCTGGTGGGGTTGGCAGCGCGGTGGCCTGGCGTTGATGCAACTGGGTATGTCGATCTGTTAAGTTCGATGCCTGTACTTCTATAGGACGTTTCGACATGCAGATGCGCTGGCTCGCTGTACCCGTGCTGATGGCTGCGTTTGGTGGCGTGGCGATGGCTGCCGATTGCCCTCCCTTGCTCGAAGGGCAATTGCCCAAGCTGCGCGCCAAGGAATCCATCGACTTGTGCCAACGCTTTGCCGGCAAGCCGCTGGTGATCGTCAACACGGCGAGCTTCTGTGGCTTCGCGCCGCAATTCAAAGGCCTTGAAGCGCTGTACCAACGCTACAAGGGCGAAGGACTGGAGGTGATCGGCGTGCCGTCGGATGACTTCAAGCAGGAAGCCAAGACCGGCGAAGAGACCGCCAAGGTCTGCTACGTGAATTACGGCGTGACCTTCACCATGACCGAGCCGCAGAGGGTCAAGGGGCCGGACGCGGTGCACCTGTTCAAGGTGCTGGCGCAGCAGACCGACGCGCCGCCGAAGTGGAATTTCTACAAGTATGTGGTGGACCGCCAGGGCAAGGTGATAGCTAACTTCTCCAGTCTGACCAAGCCGGACAGCCCGGAGTTGATCAAGGCGGTGGAGGAGGCGATAGCTTCTAAACCCTGATCAGCGGCGACTAAAAAGCCCCGCCTCCTTTGCAGGAGAGCGGGGCTTTTTTATGCAGTTTTAGATCAGAACTTGTACGTCAGGCCCAGGCCGAAACCGTTGGCGCTGTTTTTGTACTTGGAGCTGTAGGACGAGCCCAGTTCGTTGGTCTTGTTGATCTTGACCGGTTCTTCCTTGAGGTAGGAGTAAGCCACGTCGATGGTCATGTTATCCATTACGGCGTAGCCCAGGCCCAAGCTGAAAATGGTGCGGTCGCCGGTAGGGATACGTGGCGAACGATCCTTGTTGTTGGTTGGGGATTGGTCGAAGGTCAGACCGGTACGCAGCACGACTTGTTTGGTCAACTGGTACGAGGTACCCACAGCGTAGGCCCAAGTGTCGTGCCAGTTCTGCGGTTCTGAAATCTGGCTGACAATCCGCGGTGCCAGTGCACCGCCATTAGCGACTGTTACGCCTTCGTTGTTGACCGTAATGTCTTTCAAACGGCTCCAGCGGGTCCAGGTCGCGCCGCCATACAGCTTCCAGTCATCACTCAAATCTTGAGTGACCGAGGCATCCCAGGATTCAGGGGTATCGACTTTCAGCGATGCGTCGTAGCGGGCGCCCGCCAAGTAGCCTGCCGGTACGCCGGTACCTGGAGTCACTTCGGTGTGGCCTTTGAGCTTGTACTTCACTTTCGAGTGGTAGGTCAGGCCAACGCGTGTAGTGTCGGTGGCTTGCACCAGGATACCGGCGTTGAAACCAAGGGCCGTGTCATCGCCCTTGACCTTGATCTTGCTGTCACCGGTACCGGCGAGGCCTGGAAGTGGAACTGATGCCAGGCTTGGCTGCGATTCCAGAGTGCCGGCGATCCGGTTGATGGTCGGGCCAAAACCGATCGAAACTTTGTCATTGAAGGCGTAGCTGACGGTCGGTTGGAAGGTGATAACCGACACTTCGCTCTTGCTGCCAAAGGCACGGCCCTGGAAGCCACTTTCGTAGTCGGTCTTCAGGCCAAACGGTGCATAAACACCGAAGCCGATCGCCCACTGTTCGTTGAGTTTGTTGGTGTAGAAGCCGAATGGAACCCCGGTGAAAGGAACCATGTCACCCTTGTTACTGCCGGAAGAGCGGCCGCCTGCATCTTTGATATCTGTGGAGGCGTCGATGACTGCAACACCACCCGTAATCTGCTGGCCTTCGAGGCGAGCCATACCGGCAGGGTTACCATAAACAGTGCTTGCGTTATCGGCAGAAGAAGAGCGGCCTGCGAATCCTGTACCCATCCCGGCGACATCTTGTTCGTTAAGGGCAAAGCCGCTTGCGAAGATGCTGGAAGAGGCCATGGCAACGGCGAGGCTAAGTGTGGTCTTGAGCATTACTTTTTTCATTATTAGAACTCCGTGGTGATCACCGCTGCGGAAAGTAACAATAAATTTAACATCGCGCTATAGGCTGTAATGCAGGAGATAGAGCGGTTTTGTAGGACAATCCGACCAGAATTCAGAGTTTTTGGCGAATCTTGCAAATTGCCCGGTCAGCAAACCACGTGATTCATGGGTGAAACACAGGTTTGCCACGCTTGAGTGAAATCGCGCAGCCTTCCTTGAGGGTGAAAAATTTCTTTCCAGATACGCGCCATGGCCAAAACATCGCCCGGCGGAGGGAGTGCAGGGGTGTGTTGCTCTACCAGCAGCCAGGCGATGGCGGTGGCGTAACGCAGGTTTACCGTCAGTTCAAGTTGAGGCGCGCTGAGAAACGCATGCTGGCTGGCCAGCCCGCGTACCAGGCTGGCGCGCTCGGGGTCCAGGGCCAGGTAGTTATCCCACAGGGCGCGATGGCGGGGTTCGGTGATGCTGTACAGGCCGTGCCCGCGGCGGTCGTGCAAGGCTGAGCCCAGTTCCGACTGGCTGGCGGCAATGCCCAGCAGCAGGGATTCAGCCGTCTGGTTATGGCGACCGAGGTACATCAACGTCGGCCGGATCACATAACGACACAATTCGCTGGCAGCGATACCCATACATGCCTCAATCCGTGAAAGTGGTCGACGAGGCCTGAGGGGGGGCTTGGCAGCAGTGAATCGGATCTCAGGCTCGCCGGAAGCGGATCATGCCGCTTGAGTTGAAGTGTAGTGTCATATTTGTGATGTAAAGGACTGTTTTTAAAACATCTTCGTCATGCAGTTATAACGGTTATATCTATTTGAACTTAGCGCAAAGGCTCAAATTAGAAATGCCAGGCAATAAAAAACCCTGTGTTTTAAACAGGGTTTTTTGTGTTTCAGCGACTCGGGTCGATCAGGCAACCAGTGCCTGACGGGTACGCTCGATCACGGCCTGCAGCGGTTCTGCGCTGGAGTATTGATCGGGGTACAGGCGTTCGCTGTGACGAGCGATGCCGTGTTCGTTGACCAGGGTGAAGCTGAAGCAGCCTTTGCGAGCGGCCATGATCAGGCAGTTCATTGGGGCAAAAGCGTTGGTGAGGGTGCGAATGGCATCCTGAGTGTGGATAGTCGACATATTATTGGTGTTCCTACAAATGACACGGTTAA